>OUNO010008391.1_pt1 | contig 42984 bp, 37 predicted proteins | sample 1779811 | NCBI WGS metagenome assembly OUNO01 (sample SAMEA3914804, study PRJEB12502) | metagenome | biome: forest; material: soil | place: Canada | collected 2010-06-25 | depth 0.3 m
GCGGCGAGATCGCGGTGCAGGACGCAGAGGCGGTCCTCGGGCGCCATCGCGAAGGCGGCGCCCGCCGACACGGCCTCCTGGCCGAATCCGTCGTAGAAGGAGCCCGGCACCTTGCCCTGCCGATAGAGCGTCATGGTGCGCTCCTCGATGCCGCGCATCAGCAGCATGTAACGGAGAAGCGCGACGCTGTCGTCGCTCGTGAGGCGCCCTGCTGTGTGGTCACCGAGTTGCTGCGGGATCGCCGCGCCGCCCGGTCGGCTGACTGTAGTCGCCATAGGCCTTCGCCCTTTCCGGGGCCTCACGGGATCTCCGCCTGGCCCCCACCGGCCCCGACGAGATCTCCGCCGGCGCCTTGATGACAACTGCGCTATTCAGTTGTGCGGATCGCTACGAATCCGTATGGGAACAGGGTAGCGCGCACGGCAGCGAAATCGAGGCCGTCGCTGGAAGTTTGGCCGGCGCCGGCAACGGGTATCGCCAGGGTCGGCTGGCCGCAACAGACGGGCGGCCTCGAGCTCTCGGAGGAGGACTGGCATGACCGCGATCACACGCTGCTTCGCCCTGTGCTTGGGGCTGGCGCTCGCCGCAACCGTTTTCGCGTCCGCGGCAGCCGCGTCGACGCCCTGCACGACGGCGCCAACGAGCGGCGGCGACTGGCCGTCCTACGGCCACGACGCGGCGAACACGCGGACGCAGCCCGAAGCGAGCGGCCTCGGGCCGACGGCGGTTGCCGGCCTCGCCCCCTCGTGGGCGTTCTCAACGAGCTCGGCAGGAGACGAAACAGGGTTCAACTCGACGCCGGTCGTCTACGACGGGTGCGTGTTCGTGGGCTCGGGTGGCGGTGTGGTGTACGCGCTGGACGCGAAGAGCGGGCACGTCGTCTGGTCGCGCAAGCTGGAAGCGCCGCACCCCGGCTCCGGCGGCGTGCTCGTCGGAGGAGGCGTCGTCGACGGAGGCACGGTCGTCTTCCTGGTCGATGAGTTCGCCGCTCCCTACGCGATCGCGCTCAAGCGCTCGACCGGCGCCGTCGTGTGGAAGAGCGCCCCCTTCGCGCCGCCCCTCTCGAGCAGCCTGGCGCAGGAAGGCTCGTACACGAACTCGAGCCCGGTGCTGGCCAACGGCTACATCGCCGCGGGCTACTCGGCGCCCGAGGGCGACCCGACGGCGACCGGCGGCTTCGCGCTGATCAACGCCAAAACCGGGGAACTCCTCAGGAGCACGCCGACGATCCCACTCGCCGCCCAGGCCGAAGGCTACGCCGGCGGGGGCCTGTGGAGCACGCCGGCATACGACCCGAAGACGAAGTACCTGTACTGGGGCGCCGGCAACCCGAACAGCAAGGAAAAGCAATACAAGACGACCGACGCGATCCTCAAGATCGACGTCAACCCGTCACGGGCGACGTTCGGCCAGATCGTCTCGAGCTACGAAGGCAACGTCGACCAGTACACGGCGACGCTCCAGGAACTCAGCCACTCGCCGGCCTGTGAGGCGACAGCCAGTGAAGTGCCGGACCCGCTCGACGACCCCGTCTGCGGCCAGCTCGACCTCGACTTCGGCTCGGCTGCCAACCTGTTCACAACCGCCGCCGGCATGAAGGTCGTCGGCGACCTGCAGAAGTCGGGCGTCTACCACGTCGCCAACGCGACGACGATGGCCCCCGTGTGGACCGCCCTCGTCGGACCGTCCTGCTTCGCGTGCAACGCGGCCTCGACGGCCTTCTACGGCGGCTCCGTCGAGGGCGTCTCGACACCCGGCGGGACGATGTTCTCGCTGGCCGGCAGCACGGGAGCCGCGAACTGGCTCAGCCCGGTCGGCGACGGCGTCCACTATCAGTCGATCAGCGCCGCCGACGGAGTGGTCTGGACGGTCGACGGTGCGTCCAACCTCGACGGCTTCGACGCGACGAGCGGTCAGCCGCTCGTGCGCCGGCCGTTGAGCGTCGACGCCGGTGCGCCGGTCACCAACGCGACGAGCTCCGGTGTCGCGATCGCCGAGCACCGGCTGTTCGTCGCCGCCGGCGGCGCCAGCTACGAGTCGGCGCCCGGGTATGTCATCGCCTACGGCGCTCCGTGATCAGGCCTGAGCCGAACCGCAGCGCGAGCGTCTGGGTGGGACTGCCCGGTCTCGCGTCACGGCAGTCCCTCGAGCCCCTCGTCGAGCTCGACCTCGAGCGAGTTCAGTGCGAAGGCGACGAGGTGGTAGTGGCCGACGAGCATCGCGATCTCGATGAGGCCGCGCTCGTCATAGGTCTCGGACAGCGCCGCCCAGGTCCGATCGGAAATCTTCGCGCGCTCGTGCAGCTCATCGGCCGCGCGTAGGAGCGCCGCGTCGGCCGCCGAGACCCCCGCCTCGTCGAGGCTCTTTGCGCACGCCATGATCAGCTCGCGCTCCATGCCGATCATCTCGGCGATGCGCACGTGCTGGCCCCACTCGTAGGACGAGGAGCAGTTGAAGCCGGTGCGCAGGATCAGCAGCTCCCGCTCGCGTGCCGGCAGCACGCCGCCGCCGAGCAGGAAGCCGCCGAACGGCAGCCACGCTTTGAACAGGTCCGGGTGTCGAGCGAGCGTAGTGAAGATGTTGTTGTCGCCGAGACGTACGCCGGCCGCGCGCATGCGCGTGTCGAGGATCGAGCGCAGCTCGCCATCCCACTCCGATTCCGGCAGCGGCACTACGCGCGGCACGCTCAGCTCGTCCTCGTCCACGGCAGCGACCATAGCGCGAGCGCGTCCATCGCCGACGTACTCGTCGGAGCCCGCGCCTCACGGGACGGCGCCGTTGCATAGCCTGACCCCGCGGCGAGGGCCGATGAGTTCGGCCTCACCCGCGCGTCTAGGTAATTGACCGCGGCGGGCCGAGACGCCCGCCGAACGACGACGTTGAGAGGATTGGCTATGCCCGGGCAGATAGTGCACGTCGAGATCCCTGCAGACGACACCACCGGAGAGCGAGCGTTCTGGAGCGCGCTCTTCGGCTGGCAGTTCGAGGCCGCCCCCGGCCCGTTCGAGTACCACATGACACGCATCAGCGAGGAGACCGGCGGAGCGGTCACCAACATGGAGCCCGGCAAGAACGGGATGCGCGTCTACTTCGACGTCGAGGACATCAACGCCGGCGCCGCACGTGTCAGACAGCTCGGAGGCGAGGCGAACGAGCCGGGCCCGGTTCCGGGCATGGGCTGGTTCGCGACGTGCAAGGACCCTCACGGCAACGAGTTCGGCCTCTGGCAGACCGACGCCGCCGCTCCGGCGCCGGCCGCGTAGACCTACCCCTACGCCGGATCAGGATCGTCGAACGTGCGGTAGTCGCCGATCAGCTCGGGCTCCGTGACCGTGGCCGGCTGCTCGTGGCGATCCCCGGCGCCGGCCACGAAGGCCTGGAATGCGGGCAGCGGTTTCAGCCCGGCGCCGCCCTCATCGGTGAACAGGTGCACGAACTGGCGCGTGTCCGGCAGCTGGAAGACGGCGTAGCGGAATCCGGCCGGTCGTACCTGCGCGAGTTCGTCGAAGACGGCGCGCACGAGCGCGGCGTTCTCCTCCTCACGTCCGGGCTTGGCGGTGTAGGTGACCATGGTGTGGCGCATCGTCGACTCCTGGTTCGTTTGTTTGGGTGGCGGTTGCTCGCATCACGAGGCCTCCAGATTCAGGGGCCTGGCGTCGAGTGTGGCGCTGCACGCCATGTGGCGGGCTCAGTAGCAATGGACCTGCAGCGCCCGCCGGTAGGGCTCGACGAGGGCGCGGAACGCCCGCTCGTCGCCCGCTTGGGCGCGGGCAAGCAGCACGCGGGTTTCGGTCTCGTCGGATTCGGCGGTTGGCATTTTGCTCTCACTACCTCTAACGGTGAGAGCGGCCGAACCTCATCGGTCGAATCTCAGCGAAACCCCGGATACGTCCAGATCGGCAACACGGCGTCGACCCTCTGCGGCGCACCGTGACCGGTCATCACGACCGCCAGGTGCACCATCACCCTGTAGTGGCGATTCCGGCGCAGGTAGCTGCGGACCGCGTGGCGCAGTGACCGGGACACCACGAGGCGCACCCGCCCAACCGAACCGGCCGCAACAGCTGTGGAGCGGCCCTTCAGGAGCCAGGTCGTGTGCGAGCCCGGCAGCCTCAGCCAGCCACTCGAGGAGGTCGAGCAAGACGACCCGCCGCACGCGACCTTGAGAATCAGCGAGCGAGCGTTGATCAGGGGTTGCGGTGCCCTGGTCAGCAGCGTCAGCTTGGGCACCACGGCGAGGAGGGGCGTCGACGCGGCGGTTGGCGTTGCGCTGCCTGGTCCTCCCACAGCGGTGCCGGCAGCAGGCGACGGCGGCGGTCCGCCACCCGACTGGGCGGATACCACGACGCTCTGCGTGTCGCGCGTGACGTTGCCGAAGATGTCTTCGCCGGTGACGGCGACTTCGTAGGTGCCCGGTGAAGCGAAGACGTGTTCCACGCTGGCTCCGCTCGCGACGGCTCCGTCGCCGAAGCTCCAGCTGGTGGGCCCGAGTTCTGCCCAGTCGTCGTGCGGGCTAACCGAGAACGACAGCGGGTCTCCGACGCTGCCCGAAGCAGGGATCACGAGTTCGTTCAGCAGTGGGCCGGCGGTGACGAATGTCGCCGCTTCGATCGCGTTTTCGCTTTGCTGCGAGGTGTCCCACACCGAGAAGCCATTGCCATCTGCGGCGATGGCGGCGGCCGGCTGGAAGGCGAACACGCCGGGCGGGGACAGGGTCCGAGGAGCGCTCCACGTGCCCGACGGATCCGACAGCGAGGAGGCCTCGGCGGAGATGTCGCTGCCGACTCGACCCGTCCAGACGGCGAGCGCTTCGCCGCGGGCATCGACCGCCAGGTGCGGTTCGGAGCCTTCGAAGCCCGTTTCGGCGAGCGTGGCGGGCGTTTGCCAGCTGCCGTCCGGAGCCATCGTGGCGGCCTGCACGAACTGTTTGTTGCCGCTGATCAGCGGCCAGGCGACAACCGCCCCGCCGGCCGAGTCGATGCCGATCATCGGCTGGCCCGGGGAGCCGAAGAAGGACTGTTCGCCTTCGGCGAGCGTCGCGGTGGACATCCATTCGCTTCCTGGCGCCGCGCGCCCCGCGGCCTGGATCAGCTGTTTGCCGGATGCCCTGATGCTCCACGTCGCGACCGCTGCGCCTTCATCGTTGAGCGCGATCTGAGGCAGCCCTGCGCTTTCACCCGCGCCGGAGAGCGTCGCAGGCGGCTGCCAGGCGCCTTCGCGCTGGCGCACCACGATCTGCACGGTCTGCGTGATTCCGGCGCCGAAGTGCCAGGCGACGAGCGCTTCGCCTTCTTCGTTGAGCGCGACCTGGGGGCGGTAGGCCTCGTTGCTCGGGTCCGAGAGGGTCGCGGCCGCCTGCCAGCCGGCGCCCGGTTCGGGTCGCACGGCGGCCTGCGCGATCGTGTGCCCGCCGGCGGAGTACTGCCACACCGCGACCGCTTCGCCCAGTGCGTTGATCGCGACCTGAGGTTCGCTTCCGTCGCTGCTCGGATCGGACAGGGCGACCTGCGCGCCCCAGCCGCCACCCGGCGGCCTGACCGAGGACTGCACGACGAAGTGGCTTCCGGCGAGCTGCTCCCACACGGCGACCGCTTCGCCGTCCGGAGCGATCGCGACCTGGCCACTCTGAGCGTCCTGGCCCACCTGAGAGAGCGTGACGGGCGCCTGCCAGGGGCCACCCGAGGCCTGACGCTCCACGACCTGGACCGCGTTGTAGCCGACTGCCTGGACCATCCAGACGGCGATCGCATCGCCCTGAGGGTTCGACACGACCTGGGGTGAGATCGCGTTGTGGGCGGTTTCCGAGAGCCTCACCGATGAGAGCCAGGTCGGCGTCGCGCCGGCCGCGGGGGCCAGCGCGAGGATCGTGCCCAGAAGGAGCACCAAAGCGAGCACGGCCCTGCCGGAGCCCGTCGCACATCGAGGACTGTGCGTCCTGTGGGTGAAGCGAGACAAGGCTGCTCCTCTGCCGTTGGCGTGCCAACAGCCATCTGGCAGTCGGTCTCCGTGTCTGAGAGATGTCGACACCCGCCGCCCGGTGCTTGACCTACAGGGCCTGAGCTAGCCCGATCGGGCCCTCGGCGGCCGAATGCCCGGGCGCAGGTCGTGTGGTCTTACGGCACGAAGACGGTGAAGCTCCCGACGGTGGGGAAGCTCATTGGGTTTCGTCCCGAGCCAGGACGCCCGAACTGGGCGGCGATGACCTCATAGAGGGGTCCTGCGCCGCCGCTTTCCCCGCCGATGCTCGATGACGCCGCATAAAACACCCGCCCGGAGTAGCTCGTCGCGCAGCTGGTTTCAAGCGGTACCGTGATCCTCACCGGAGCTCCGGCTGGCAGCGTCTCGTTGGTCGGCTGGCTGACGATCACGGACGGGGTCGCGCAGCCCGAGACCGGACGGGGCCTCAGTTCGACGACATAGGCGCTCGAGGCATTGGCGGCGGCAACCGGCGCCTTGAAGGTGATCGTGAGCGCGGGACCTGGTGCGTCGTGGCCGTTGGAGCCTGCCCGGCCCGGGAACGAGCCGTTGCCTCCTCTGCCTTCCATCAAGAGGGGAAATTCCGGGTGCTTCTCGAGCGGCGCGTAGCTGGCCTGCACCGAGCTTCTCAGCTGCCTCGCAGATGCGAGCCCAGGTCCGGCGGTCGTCTGTGGGTGACACTGCTGGCTGGGATTGCTGATCGGGATCTGGCACTGGACGCCGTCGTCGTAGGTGACTTTCAGGATCGCGCCTCCGGGTGCGCTGCTCACGCTTCCAAACGGGCCCTCGTAGGAACCGGAGGACGTGCTCGCGTTGGCGTTGGGCTGTGCAGGCAGAACGATGAGATACGCGCCTTCGGGCCCGTACGGGTGGATCGTGAAACTGCTCCCGTCGGGGTTGGCCACTTCGATGCTCCTGGCGTGAGGGCCCAGCAGGCCCACGGCCACCTGACGAAGTTCAGACTGCGGGCAGCGCACTCCCCAGTTCTCCTGGCCGGGTAGATCGCAATGGACCTGGTCGCTCTGAGCGACGTTTTCGCCTGCGAGCGGCAGCCCGTTGGCGGGCACGATCACCGCCGGTCCGGGCAGAAACGCCGTGCCGCTGGCACCCACGGCGGGGCAAGTATCCGTGGCGATCGCGTCGTCGGCGAGGAACGGGTGAAAGCGCCCGTCGGCATGGAACGCGTAGCCGCTGCCGAGGGCCCCAAGCTGGCCGTCCACCACGCGCCCGGCCTGCAGGCACAACAGACCCCGAGTGGTGCGGATCACGCGCATGCCCCAGGGTGGGCCCGCTTCGGGGTCGGCGACACGCATCGGCAGGAGGGCGAGGCTCTGATGCACGGGCTCACCGAGTCCCGCCGCCGGGGTCGCGGGGAGCACGAACGCGGGCGCGACCGTTTCGCCCGAGCTGAGCAGCAGCGCTGCACCGGCGCTGGCCGCCGCGAGCACGAGGACGCCGAGCGCAACCGGCAGAGCCAGTCCGCCACGGCGGGGCCGCCGGCGAGGCCGTGGCTCGTGGGCGGCCCGTTCGATCCGCTCGACGAGCCTCGACACGGGAGGACATGGGACCTCCGTCAAAGGGCGTGCAGCGCGAAGACGCTGCTCGAGGTCGTTGAGGGTGCTCATACCGGCTCCGTTCCCGTCAGGCACGAGTGCTCGTGCTCTCGGTCTTGCCCAGGCGGATCGCCGGCGGCTTCGAGCTCTCCGCGCAGTCTCAGTCGAGCGCGATGCAGCCGGACGGCCATCGTTGCGCGCGAGCAGCCCATCGCCTTCGCTATCTGCGCAGGCTCGAGCTCCTCCCAGTAGCGCAACAGCAGCGCTTCGCGATCGCGCTGGGAGAGTCGCCGGAGCGCTGCGGTCAGTCCCTCGTCGAGCAGCACGGGGCCCGGCGCCTCTTCCACCGCGCCGCGACGGAGCCGCTGGCCCAGGCGTGTGCGCCTGGCTGCTCCTCGACGCTGGTCTGCGAGTGCTCGCCGAGCCACACCGTAGAGCCACGGAAGGGCATCCTCTGGCAGCGCCGAGCGCCGGCGCCAGGCGACCATGAACACCTGCGCGGTGATCTCCTCGGCTGTCTCCCGATCAGACCGGCGGAGCGCATAGCGATGCACCGCGTCCGCATGGCGCTCATACAGGCGGGCCACCGCCTGCAGCTCATCGTCGCTCATACCCCCACTATGGCCGGCAGGGCCATACGAATTACAAGCAGCGGTCACAAGATCCGTCGCTACGCAAACCTGCTTGTAGATGTCCGAGCAGACCGAGGATCCGGACGCGGCGCTCGTCGCAGCGATGGCCGCCGGCGACGAGGCCGCTTTCACGGCTCTATATCGCCGCTACCTGCCCGTGGTCGCGCGCTGGTGCCTGCGAGAGACCGCCAACCGCGAGATCGCCGCCGACCTCTCGGCCGAGGTGTTCGCGGCTGCTTTGATCTCCGCGCGGCGCTATCGGCCCGGGCAAGGGTGGGTGCTCTCGGTGACCCGGCCGGCGATCACGCGCAGCTCTACGGTCCTTGCCGCGCCCGGCGGCGCGCCGCGGTGGATCTGAGCTCGGCGGCCGCGAGGAGTTCCCCGAGTTCTTGGCCAACTGACGCTCGAGCTTCTCGACCCGCGCCTCGAGCTGCTGGATCCGGTGATCCCACGCCAACAGCACCTCGACCACGGCCTCACGCCCCGCGTCATAGATCGCCTCAGCCTCAGCGCGCTCCACGCCTACAGATTCGACGCCGCGGAGTTATGTCCCCCAGCCAACTAAACGCTTACAACTCTCGACGACCGGAGCGTGTTCGCCAGTTGCGGGACGCCGACCTTCAACCCGGGCAGCTCGTCATCCGGGATCGTGGACAAAGCCCAGCGTGCGCTGGCCGGCCTTCTCAACCGCGATCACGAAGCACACGCGATCAGCACCCCGGCTAGGAAATGGGGCGCCCGTGTACTTCACGGAGATCGGGTCCATGTATCGGCAGCCCTCGTCGGGGCGTATCTCGACGACCCGACCCTGCAGGGCTGCCATGCGGTACGGGTCACCCAGATCCGCAACGGACATCGCTACACGAGGGTCGCGACGCATGTCCTTGGCCTTCCAGACCGTCTCGGAAGTGCAGATGAGGATGCGATCGCCCTCGACTCCTGCCCAAACCACCCAGTTGCGCGGCGAGCCGTCTGCTCGAAGCGTGGAGAGGTGAACGTAGTTCGGTGCCTCGAGCAGCTCGCGCACCGCATCTGGAATCGGGATCGCCATGATCGTTCAGTGTAATTGGGTGACTGGACCCGCGGGCACCGGGCGCCCCGTGTTGACGAGGATGTCGGCACGGCAAGCCCCATGAGCAGACTGGCGAGAAAAGCCGCGCTCGTCACGGGCCCCCCACGTCGGGCATCGGCCGCGCAGTCGCCTAGCGGCTCGCCGGCGAAGGAGCCCAGGTGATCGTCTCGGGCCGCGACCTGGATCGTGGAGAGCAGGTCGTCGCGGCGACTCGCTCGAGCGCAGGCGCGGCGCGGCGCGTTTCGTGCGCGCGGATCTCGCGAAGCTCGAGGATGTCAAGCGCCTGGCGGCCGAACGCGGGCAAGTATATGCCCACCAGCGGTCGGAGGTCACGATCGCCGTGGTGTCGGCGAGCAGCGCCTTGGCGTGATCCTCATGACGGTCAGGCGCGACGTTGACGAACGCGAGCTCGTCGGTGAACGCGCCCCACAGTGCGCGCTGGGATCCCTGCAGACGCCAGCCGGTCTCGTCCATGTTCAGATGTCTGCTGGACCGGACCGCGTCAAGCAGATCCTGGTGAGCCTCGGCGAGAGCATCACCGACACGGCTGAGCACCGCGTCGACGGTCCAGGTCGAAAGGCGCGCCTGGAAGAGCTCTTCCACAGCTCGACGGCATCGCGGCGCGAAACACGGTTCCGCACCGACACAGTCGCGATCACGGCCTGCAGCCGGGGCCCGAGATGGCTCGCGGCGACCCGTCGAGAAAGCCGGCCGGAGCGCCTTGCCCCGCACCCAGGGCAGCGCCCACGCTGGCAGCGATGCTCCGTGACCCGGACCGCGATCCCCGGGAGCTCTTCGACCTGGTGGCGCGCCGGCTCACCCACCGCCACGCGGTCTCGTTCGCTGAACACGTAGCCGCAGTCGCAGCTCGCCGGCCAGTGATCGATGAGCTCATCCACCGCCCACACCGGAAGCAGCGGCCGCCCGCGACCCTCGTGGCCGGGCTGGCCGCCCGGCTTGCGCCCTGAACGGTCCTTGCCGCGTCCAGCGGCGCGCCGCGACGGATCAGAGCTCGGCGGCCGCGAGGAGTTCCCAGAGTCCTTGGCCAGCTGACGCTCGCGCTTCTCGACCCGCGCCTCCAGTTGCACGACGCGACGATCCATCGCCAGCAAAACCTCGACTACAGCCTCACGCCCCGCGCCATAGATCGCCTCAGCCTCAGCGCGCTCCACGCGTACAGATTCGACGAAGCACAGTTATGGCCCCCACTCCACTGAACGCTTACCGCGGTGTCGCCATTTCCAGGCGTTTAGGCGGGTTGTGGCACCGAGACCCGGGCCCGGTACCAGTTGAAGCCTTGGCTATGGATCCCTCAGCCCGGGTAGCTCCGGAGTTGGACCGTCAATTTGGGCCACCCTGTCCGGGGCCGCTTTCGACAACGCGCCGGGGGCGCGGATCGCCGCCCCGGACCCCGCGATCTATGTGTGTGCCGGACGAGCTTTTTGGAGAGATCGCCAGTCGAGCGCGCAGTTAGGAGAAGTGCGTCGTCGGCCGCTCGAGCCGGTCGCCGTCAACTGTTAGGTCGACCTTCTCGTTGTAGAAGGCGATCAGCCCGGCAATGGGTAGCAGCTCACGGGTTGGAAAGTCGTACGCCCAGGCCAGATCCCGGTACAGCTGATCCCCGATGCATACCGACCAGTAACCGCTGGTCCTGCCCTTGTAGGGACACGACGTGACGGTCTCGGTAGGGATCAGATGATCGAAGCCAACGGCCGTGCGATCGAGGTAGTAGCGCGTCGGCAGGCCGGTCTCAAAGACCATCACCGGACATGAGGACTCGGCGAGAACGACGCCGTCGAGCTCGACGCGGACGGTGCGTTTGGAGCGCAGCGCGTCAATCCGAACGTACGGGTTGCGGGGGTGGACGAAGACCTCCTCATCCTCCTCGAACCACGCGTCGAGTGCGGCCCACTCAAAGCGCACCGTGCCGGCCAACCCCTCCAGCGCATCATCGGTATACACGTGAGCGACCCCTGGCCGAGAGATCTCGCCAGCGCAAAGACCGTGACGCCTCGCCACCCCGCGACTCAAGTGCTCCGGGTGCTCCTCGTCGACGAGCACCGCCGGATTAACGTCCGCGAGCGGGATGTAGTACTGCGGATAATTGGGCCACTCCCACACGTACAGAGCGCGGGTGGTGTCGAGCACGACCGCCCCGCCCAAAAAGGCCCGGACCCGCCGTGGAACCGGCTCGATTTGGTTTACGGGGGCGATCATCTGCGGGTAGTCGGTCGCGCTCTCGCCTACGGCCCGGGTTGTCCGGTCGCGCTCGGCCACATGTTGGGTCGCTGCGGAGCCGGAGATCGAAGGTTCCTCCGGCATGACTAGACGTTCTTTCCGGCTAGGAGCTCAATGGCTGAGATCTCGGGCTGGCTGGCGAGCAGCGGTCCGCCTTCGCCGAGGATCAGCGCAGCTGCTTCGCCCTGGAAGTGAGCCGAGCGTGTTGCTCTGTCGCTGAACAGGTCGACGATGAAGAAGCTGGTGGGGTCGTTCTCGGAGCGACTCGCCATCCACGTCGTTGTGCCGCTTTCGGCCTGCACGTGCTCGACGGCGCGCTCGAGGATCCCGGCGAACTCATCAGCGCCGTCGGGAGTTGTCGTGAAGTGGATGACGTTGCCGGGCTTGGACATTGCGGAACCTCGCATTCGTTGGAGTTTGATTTGCCTGCGGATGAGGCGGCTTGTGCCTGACCGATCGACCGGGGTCACTCGACCTACGAGCCGTCTGCCGGACGGAAAGATGGTTGGGGTCGTGTTGGTGCGAGCACCCGCGGACTCTGCCGGGGCAGGGTCCGCGGGTCTCGCTTGGCGTCGTCATGGCCGGTCTCAGGTGAGGGACCGACGCCTGTGGTCCTCCTTACCTTGGGGGGAACTGCGAGTTGGGGGCCGGTTCTTCGAGGTTTGCTGTCGGGGCGTCAGCGGTGAAGCCGAGGACCGCGCAGTTGATGTCCACGCCGACTGAGCCGTATGGAGCAGGTTCGCCGGTTGCGGGATTGACGCCCGTCAACAGGTCGGGCCGAGTGGCTGCCAGGTTGAACACCTGGTTCTCGTCGATCTGGCGCTTGTTCAGACCGAGTTTGACCGCCTTCGGCGTCCACAGCCCGAGTTGCGCATCCCACAGGGGGCTGTACGCGTTGGCGTGCCGCGGCGAGGCAAGAGTCGGAAAGTCACCGAACACGTTGAGCAGATCGCCGCCGAAGCGAAGGTTATCGATGAACTTCGTGTTGTCCTGTGATGCGTTTTCGCCCACGCCACCGTCGAGCCCCAGGTTCTGGAACCCTTGCGCCTGCGGGTTGTCGTGTCCCGTTTGTCCGTTGATGAATCCGAACAGCCGCTCCCGGGCGGACCCGAGAAAGTCATCGCCGCCGTTGAAGGACGCTTCGTTGAGTGCCGGCACGTAGGTCGAGCGCTCGAGCACGGCAGTCAGCGGCTGCCCCGCGTCGGTGCTCAGGTAGGTGATCGGCTGCCCAGCGTCGAAGCCCTTCACGAACAATAGGTCGGCAAAGGACTCGTTGAACTGACCCTGAGGCGACGGCTGCTGTCCGATGTGAATGTTGAGGACCCGGTCCTCGGTGTTGGTGTGCGTGCTGACGTCGAACGAGCCTTCGCCGGCGGCGATGATCGGCGCGTTGTAGACGACATCAGATCCCGCGATTTTTATGAACGGGCTATACGCGTCGCCCGCGGGCGCTTCGGAGCCCGGTTTGAACGACTTCAGGGGGAAGCCGGTCGGTCCAGGTACGGCTTCGCGTTCCGGGGTGAAATCCGGCGCGCCGGCGAAATGGACGAGCGCCGGGCCGAAGCGGTTGTTCGCCGGGCTCGGGTTCTCCTCGGTGACGGTCTGCACGCACTGCGGGCAGCTGACGGCCATGTTCTGAAGCTTGGGCGCATAGTTGACGCCCAGATCGTCTGCCAAGCCCTTGTCGGAGGCGTCGAGCAGGAGGTACCAGACTTTCTCGATCTGGCCCGTTTTGGGATTGGGCGCCTCCCCCGGGTAGATCGGAAGGCGCGCGTACTCCTTGCTGAGGTTGATTTCGATCGCGCTTTCCTCGGTCAGCTTGTTTCTCGGCAGCACGCCGCTTAGCTGTCCAAGACCTCTCGCGGCGCCGGGCACCCCTTCACGGTCCGCCTGCTTGGCCTGCCTGTCCCTCTTGCCTCTGTGCGTTGCCCTCTGCTGATGCGTTGCCTTGTCCTTGTGCGTTGCGTGCCTGGTTCCGGCGGCTGACACCGGAATGGCGGCACCCAGCGAGATTGCCGCGCCCGCCGCCAGACCGAGCAGGGCTCGCGCCAGTCGGCCGCGAGTTTCGCAGCGTTCAGAGGCGTCGTGTTGGTTGCGATGCATGAGGTGGTCCTTTCATCGGCATGGCGGGCCGAGTGCCCGCCGGAGGACCGGAAGCGTCCCAGCGCTGCCGACGGACCGGTATCGGGGAGACCCCGTAAACTGAGCCTGCAATTTGCCCCGGGTGCCATGGAGTGTGAGCCGTCGTGAGGCTCAACCGACACTCGGCGCCTCACGCGAGGAGTGGAACGCACTGGCCGGGGCGTCGAGGTCTCGGCTGCCCACAGTTTTCGACGCTCAGGGTCCGTGTGGCTAAGTGCGGGCCCTGTATTGCAGGATTTACCCGATACCGGAACCGGACATCGCCTGAGAGCCTAAGGACACGGCATGACTCCACTCTGCCCCCCACCCGCTGCAGCAAATGCGGACCATCCGCTCGCAACGGGCCCCATGCGCGGGCGACGGCACCCTCCCTGCCGTCGCCCGCGCAGCACTTGGCGACCATTGCGAAGGCGTCCGTAACGTCGATGAGAGCCCTCAATCCGTCCCTGCTGGACGCGCTGTTCGAGCGCTACCTCGAGTGGAAGGACGCAAGCTCCGAGGTTTGGCAGGCTTACGCCCGCTGGCGGCAGGCTCTGTCTGGGGATCGCATGTACGCGTTTTTGGATTACAGCGACGCGCTGTCCGCCGAGGAACATGCAAGTAACGGCTATGCGGAGCTGGTGGCTGCCGCTACCGACCGACGTGACCGGCAGGTCGGTTCGAGGGCATGAATGTAAGCGGCGAGCCGGACTGATTGCTCGCAGGATCCAGCAGTCGCGAGCTGAGATGCGAGCGAGCGCGGGACAGTCGCGTTGTGAGCGTTGCCTCTGGAACCTTCAGTGCGCGTGACGCCTCTCGGTGGGAGAGCCCGAGCACGTCGACGGCGACGAGCACGAGGCTAAAGTCATCGGGCAGCTCGGCGATCGTCGAGTACACGTCGCGGAACTCCAAGGCCGGCTTGGAGCGGCCGATCGGGCGGGGGTCGTCTGCCATGGGGTCCTCAGGCGCGGCAACGCTCATGGATCGCCTTCCCGCGACCCGGCGTCTGGTCAGGAAAGTCTCGCGCAGGGCGTGCATCAGGTAGGGGAGCTCCTCCGCGCCGCGCACCCCTCGGCGACGCGAGAGTGCGCGCGCGAATGTCTCCCCTACAAGGTCCTCGGCCCCCTCGCACGAGCCGCATAGGGCCCACGCGGCGCGATAGAGCCCGTCGACGTGCTGCGTCAGCGAGCGCGGGTCGAGGGTGCGCAGTGCCCGGGATCTGAATTCTGCGCGCGACCATCGCGGGTTCGCGAGCGTCATGGGAGAGGCACCTCCCTAACCTGCTCGGCGATTGTCCGCTCGGCCACGTACGGCGGGAGCTGCGCCAGCGCCGCCGCGCTGTCAGCGGCTTGGACGATCCACCACATTCCGTGTCCGCCGCTGATGCAGGAGCCGAGCGGCCGTCCGCCTCGCAGCGGACTGTCAAACCCCCTCCAGGCGGCGATCGCGATGCGGCACTCATGCGGTCGGTGCCTATGGGTCAGAGCGAAGGTTCCCATCTACCTAAGGCTGGCATGCTCCGCCCGTCACCGGTATCGGGGAGATCCTTTAAGCGCACCCCCAATCCCTGCGGCGGCAAATCCAGCTCGTAGGCAGCTTCGAGGGAGTCCTCCCGTGCGTCGAGGGCCGACTAGCGGCGTCCGACTCCGGGGTCGCCGAAGCCCTGCGGGTCGCTCGGTATGACCGCGCGCTCCTCGCGCACCACGATTGCCGTGAGGGCAGAGCGTGAGTGCACTTCGAGCTTGGCGTATATGCGCCCGAGGTGGCTCTCGATCGTCTTTTCGCTCAGAAAGAGCAGAGCCGCGATCTCGCGGTTCGACTCGCCCATGGTGACGTGGTTGGCCACCTCGCTCTCGCGCGGAGTGAGTCCCACCAGACCACTTCGGCGTGGTCTCACTCGGCGCACGCGGGCACCCATGCGACGCAACTCGCGCGCCGTGGCATCGGCCTCGCGAACCGCTCCGCACTCGGAGAGAACTCGCTCCGCTCCTTCAAGCTCGCCGAGCGCCTCCTGGCGCCTGCCATCACTCGCCAGCGCGCGGCCCCTAAGCGCTCGGGCGCGGGCGCCAAGCAGCGGGTTCCCGGCAGTCTCTGCGATGCCCTGCGCCTCAGCTGCTGATCGATCCGCAGCACACGGATCCCCGAGCGCCAGGCTGACGGCGGCCCTGCAGCACAATGCCGTCGCAAGCTGGCAGGGCAGGCCCGCAGCGCGAGCGCGCGCGAGGCCCCGCGCCGCCGCTTTTGCGGCGCAGTCAACCTTGCCTCGCGCAATCTCTGTCCTGACTAATAGATCCCAGCCGTGCGCGGCGTTGAGGTCAAGCAGTCGCCGTGTCGGCTCGGCATCGAGTGGGATCAGCTCGCCGGCCGCGCTGTCGTAGTCGCCGGCGCCATACAGCGCTCCCGCCAGCTGGACGCTGGCGGGACCGGACAAAAATTGATGCGTGCGCTGAGAGCCGCCGACCATCTCCCGTGCGCTTGCGAGGGCCCGCTCGGTGTCTCCTGCCCAGTAAGCAGCGAGGGCATCTGCCTCCAGCGCCTCGATCGTGCGCCAGTCGTTGCGCGACAACCCAGCAGCGTCGATCGCGGTCGCGGCGGTGGCCGTCGCGTCGCGCACTCGGCCCTTCAGCAGCAGGGCACGCGCGGACACCGCCGACCAAGGAATCACAGTTGCCGCCTGTCCGGTCATCCGCGCAAGATCAAGACCGCGATCCACGAGCGCGAGCGCGTCATCTGCCTGCTCCAGCCGCAAGGCCGCCAGGGAGACGTAGAAGGCAACGTAGATTCGTTCGGCTAGCTGATCGTCGCGCAGCGTCGCGTACGCCTTCTGGGCTTCGGCGAGATCCGCGAGGGCTTCCTCGATACGACCCTCCGAACTGCTCGCGAGACTGCTCAGCGCTGCCGCCAGGCCAATCATCGACAGGTCGTCGCGCTCGCGAGCTAGGGACGCCAGATGCTTGGTGAGCTCGCGCGTAGGGCCGAGCTCGGCGTGCCAGAGCCGGTCAATCGCAAGCTCCACTTGCACGCCGCGCCCAGCCCGAGCGTCCGGAAGAGCGAGCGACTCGAGTGCCTGCCCGAGGGCGACGCGAGAATCGAACGGACCGCCACTGCGCCGGCGAGCATAGGCGAGCTTGGCTATCAGGTCTGCGCGCGTGTCGGCCTTCTCCGCCGAGGCGAGCGACAGCGCCTCCTGCAGGGAGTCGAGCGAATCCTCATAGGCACCGGCCGAGATCAGCGCGCTGGCCCCTTCTGAGAGCAGACGTGCGCGCCTCTCGGGGCCTGCGTCCAGAGGCAGTAGATCAGCCGCAGCGAGCAGCCGGCGCCCAGCGGTGTCGGGTGCCCGCGGTGCTACCTCGCGGGCGGCGCCCACGAGCAGGGCAACCGCGCCCTCGTCCCCGACACACGCTGAGAGCTCGACGTGGTGGGCCAGCTCGCCAGCCGGGGCCCTGGCTTCAGTGAGGGCTTCCGCCGCACGCCGGTGCGCGCCCACCTGCCAAGCGCCGGGCATCGAGTCATATACCGCCTTGCGCACTATCGGGTGGCGAAAGCGGAACCGCCGCGGCGCCCCCGCTGAACGCACCAGGTCGACTCGAAGCAGCTCGTCAAGCGTCGCAAGCATGGATGGTTCATCGCGCTCGGCGATTGCGGCGACCAATTCAGGTTCAAAGGACTCGCCTGCCACCGACGCCGCCTCCAGCACAAGCCGGCACTCAGGCGTGAGGCCGTCGAGCTCAACCTCCAGCGCGACGAGCACGGCGGCAGGCAACGCCGACGCGCCGCTCCGCCGCCTCAGAGAGGCCGCAGTGTCAGGCTCGCCCAAGGTTTGAGCCCGCGCGAGCTGCTCGAGGTAGAAAGGGTTGCCACCGCTCTCCCGAAACAGCCTCGTCCGAGTGGCCGCGTCGATTGTCGGATCGATCAGCTCAAGCGCCTCCTGCTCGGTCAGAGGCTGTAGCTCGAGCCGGATGCCGGATCCAAGCCCCGCAGCGCTCCCCAGCGCGGCCTCCAGGCGCCCGGGAGCATGGCGAAAGGCGACCGCTGCCAGCAGGCGTCCGCGAAAGCGACGCAGGAGGTGAGCGATGACCTCATGTGAGGCGGGGTCTGCCCAGTGGGCGTCGTCGAGCGAAAGGAGCACGGGCTGGCGTGCAGCCAATCTCTCCAGCAGCGTGCGAATCGCGTAGTGGACTCGGTAGCGCTCGGCGTCCGGGCGCTCGCGCACCTTCTCCGGGCCAAGCGACGATAAGGATGGCAGGATCGAGGCCAGCTCGGCCAGTGAGTCCTCGTCCAGCGCGCGAAGCGTGCTCGGCTCCAACGAGCCGGTGTAGTCATTGAGCGCGTCCACGACCAGCCCGAAGGGAATGTCGCGCTCGAACTCCGCCGCCCGACCGTCAAGCACCAGGAAGCCACGCTTGGCAGCGTGACGAGCAAGCTCGGCGAGCAGCCTCGACTTGCCTACTCCCGACTCACCGACGATCTCAACGACATAGGGGACCCCTGACAGGACTCGATCCACAGCCCGCTCGAGCTCGGCTATCTCGCGCACGCGCCCCACGAGGGCGTTGGTCGAACTGATGGACGGATCGCCTGGTCCGGACGGAGAGCCCTGAGCCAGGCCGCCGACGACGAGGCTGCTCCTCAGATCGGAGCAGCGCACCGTGGGCTGGCGGGTCGGACGATCCAGGACGTGCGTCATACGGGGTTGTGGACAAATCGAATGGTGCGCGCGCGAGCCTTATCAGCTGCGATCACAAAGCACACACGGTCGGGACCGCGGCTCGGGAACCGAGCGCCCGTGTACTTGATCGAGATCGGGTCCATATAGCGGCACCTCTCATCGGGACGCATCTCGATTACGCGGCCCTGAATCGTGGCCATCCGGTACGGGTTGCTCAGGTCGGAAACCGACAGCCCGACACGCTGGTCGCGACGCATGTCCTTCGCCGTCCAGACGGTCTCGGACGTGCAGATGAGGATCAGTTGATCCTCGAGCCCAACCCAGACGACCCAGTTGCGAGGCGAGCCGTCAGCTCGCAGGGTTGAGAGATGCACGTAGTTGGGCGCCGCGAGCAGCGTGCGGACGTCGTCGGGCAGACGAACAGACATGAGCGGTGCGTGAGCCGACGGCACTTCGGTCATGGCGCAAGTTGTAATCGGGGACCGTTACAACCGCGCAACATTCTGGTACGGTCGGTCCAACTAGGGGGTGGCAGCGTGCCTAACAATCAGTGGCTGGCGATCGACGCGACGACGCAGCCGCTGCAGCGTGCGCGAGAGCTGCGTCGAGCCTGGGAGTGCTTCGTCGGCGACGGCGAGACTCCAGGTCGCGAGGCCACGGCCATACAGGGCACGACAGCCACCCGCGAGCCGATTGCCGCGTCCTGGCAACGCTCGCGGGAGGCAGGCGTCGACCCGTTCATGGATAACGGCGCGCCGTTGGTCGCTGACGATGACGAGGTTTCGGCGCGGTGGAGCGTCCATCCGCTGTCCGCCGCCGTCCCGCTGATTCGCCAGTGCGTCGGCGTGATCGCCGACGCGGCCGGGTACCTCATCGTTGTCAGCGACGCCGAGGCCGTGCTGCTCTGGATCGACGGCGATCCCCGTCAGCGGCTCGCTGCGGCCGACATGATGAACTTCGCGGAGGGCGCGACCTGGAGCGAGGCCAGCACTGGAACCAACGCCATCGGGACCGCGCTGGCCGCCGAACACGCCGTCCAAGTGTTCGCATCCGAGCACTTCAACGAGGCTGCGCAAGCATGGACGTGCGCCGGGGCGCCGATCCACGACCCGGATAGCGAGGAGCTACTGGGTGTTATCAACATCTCAAACCAGATGGCGACCGCGCACCCCCACAACTTCACGTGCGCGGTTGCCACGGCGCAGGCTGTCGAGGCCCATCTGCGCTGTGGCATGCACGAGCGCGACGCGCGACTACGGTCACGCTACGGCGAGCTGCTCGCCCGCGGCGGACGGCGAGCGCTGGTCAGCGCCAGCGGGCGCGTGCTGAGCGAGGGTCCGAAGGATTGGCTCGCTGCGAGCCGGGTCTCATTGCCTGAACTCGGTGGCGAGCTGGTGTTGCCTTCCGGGGTCCGCGCCCATGCAGAGCCGGTTAGCCATGGGCAGGGCTACCTCTTGCGCGCCACGGATGACACACACAGGCGGGGGCGTCCGGTACTCAAGCTGCGCGTCCTTGGCCAAGACCGCGCGACTGTCCAGCTGCGCCGCCGAACCATCGAGCTCAGCCGTCGGGACACTGAGGTTCTCACGCTACTTGCCTCGCACCCTGCTGGAATGACCAGCGAAGAGCTCGCCGTCGACCTCTATGGCGATAATGGTCAGCCGGGGGCTGCCCGCGTCCAGGTGTCCCGACTGCGCAAAGCGCTGGGCGGCGGGATCGAAGCCGAGTCACACCGTCTGGCGATGGCCGTGGAGTCCGACTCCGCGCGCGTGCGCAACCTTCTCGACCGCGGCGAAGTGCGCGACGCTGCCGAGCAGTACGAGGGCCCGCTGCTGCCTCGCTCGCAGGCGCCCGGCATCGTTCGCGACCGTGAGGCGCTCGAGAGCTGGCTACACCACGCAGTCATGACGGCGGACGACCGCGAGGCGCTCTGGGCCTGGGTTCAATGCCCCTCGGGTCACGACGACCTACTCGCATGGAAGCATCTGCTCGCACAGCTCGACTTCCGCGACCCGCGCCGCAGCCTTGCGGCCGCTCAAGTCCAGTCGCTGCGCGCCGCGTATGCAATCACCTGATTCACGCCGGGCGAGCGCCGTCAGACAGGACGGGGCCGTCAGGCGGTGGCGTCCAGCCGGTTGAGAAGAGCAATCATCGCCTGCCCGTCTGCGGCCCGGCGCCAATCGCGGTAGAGCCAACGCGCAGCAAGCTGGCCCTGGGTGACGGAATGGGCTCAGAGGTTGCCTTAACTTTTCATCGGTTGATCCGGCCGTGACGCGGTCTCGTTCCCGGGTGTTCCACGGTCGGAACGTCCTACAGCGGTCACCCTGGACCTCGTCGCCTGCGTAGGTCTGGAAGATCCGCGAGCGGCTGTGCGCCTCTGCCAACTGCCCTCGCGACGGGTCCTAGCGAAGCTACCAACCTTGGCAGAGGTAAGAAGCGGGCATGGCGGGCAACCCAATGGTCAGTTGGACGATTCAACATCCCGAACGCAGTCTCGGCCCGATGTGCTGGCCGTGCATCGAGGCTGGCTCGCGGTTAGGTGGTTTCGTGCATGTGCCCGCGCATCGAGGACCGAACGCACAAGGCAACCTCAAGCGTGCAGCGGTCTGGCGGGTCAAACGTCCTGACAGCCACAAGGGAAGGAAACGTATGAGCACCCCAAAGACCATCCGCAACACCAACATGACAACGGAGGTACAGGAGTCCGACGCAGAGTGGCGGGGCGGAGCTCACACCCCAGCAATATGACATCCTGCGTCGCCAGGGCACCGAGGCCCCGTTCACGGGCGAGTATGTCTACAACAAGGACAGCGGGACATACCGCTGCGCCGCTTGCGGTAGCGAGCTGTTTGGCTCGGATGCCAAGTTCGACTCCGCTACCGGCTGGCCGAGCTTCACCGAACCGGCGGTGGCCAGCGCGATCGAGCTGCGCCCGGACAACGGGCTGTTCATGCGTCGCACCGAGGTCGTCTGCCGCCGCTGTGGCGGTCATCTGGGCCACGTGTTCGCCGATGGCCCCGGTCTGAGCGGTGAGCGCTACTGCATCAACTCGGCGGCCCTGACCTTCGACCCAGTAGGCGGCCAGGACCACTGACACTGGTCCGTAGGCGAGCGGCTGGTGCGACGGCCCAGAACCGTCGATCGCACCGGAGTTCACCCCAAGCTCGTCGTGAATTTGACCCGCCGCGCCGGCAAGGCGAGAGCTCGCCCTGCTGCTCCCACCGTTTCGGCGACGGGCGGGTCGAAGGTAGCGAAGGTTCACCCCAAACCGAAAAGGCAGGCAAGTATGACTGACGTAATCGACATCACAGAGAGCAACTTCGATGCCGAGGTGCTCAACTCGCGCGAGCCTGTACTCGTCGACTATTGGGCACCCTGGTGCGCGCCGTGCCGGATGGTCGCACCCGTGATCGAGCAGCTCGCTCGTGACCGTGCAGGCGCGCTGCGAGTTGCCCGGATCAACGTCGATGAGCACCCCCGCCTGGCAGACCGCGCCGGCGTGAGAGGGATCCCTCATCTGGTGCTCTACAGCGCCGGAACGGTTTCCGCGGAGCTCGCCGGCGCCCACTCCAGGGCGGTCATCGAGCGCGCTCTCGGGCTCGACCACGGCATTGGCGACGTGGCGGCGTGAGCACCCAATCACCCATATGAGATACCCGACGGGCTGAGTCAACCGAAAACCGCACCAACTGGAAAGGACCGACATGCCACATCTCAGAGACCGCATATTCCCCAAGCCCACACAACAGCCGCCGGCTCCAACGTCTGACGTGCAGCGCCCACAGCGAGCGGACCTGGCCACGTTCGCGGCCGGATGCTTCTGGGGTGTAGAGGCAGCGTTTCGCGACGTCGAGGGCGTGCTGGAAACTGCCGTCGGCTACACCGGCGGCGATCTTGTCGACCCCACCTACGAGCAGGTCTGCGGCGGCGTCACCGGTCACGCGGAGGCCGTCGAGGTGCGCTTCGACCCAGAGCGGGTGAGCTACAACCAGCTGCTTGAGGTGCTCTGGCGCATCCACAATCCAACGACGCGCGATCGGCAGGGCTGGGATGTGGGCAACCAGTACCGCTCGGCGATCTTCTTCCACGATGCCGACCAGCAGGCGCTGGCGGTCACCTCACGCGATCACGCGCAGGCCTCCTCACGCGATCCGATCGTGACCCAGATCGCCCCAGCCTCGACGTTCTACCGCGCCGAGGACTACCATCAGCGCTACTTCGAGAAGCAGGGCCGCGCCGGCTGCGCAGTGACGCTGCGCTGATTTGACGCGTGATCGCGCCGATGCTTTCGTAGGGGCCCCCAGCGCTCCGAGTGACCACGGCGACGTCCTCCCGCGGCTGGGCCTGGGCGGCACGTGCCGGAACGACGGGCCGTTGTCGATCGGCTTCAGGTCGCGGCGCCAACTATGGCCGCATCGCCCAACGAAGCACGCACCGTCAGCCGGGCTTGGTGTAACCGGCTCTTGAAAGCTGCTTCGCCAATGCCCGCGATTTCCGCGGCCTCCCGCGTGGAGAGGCCCTCGATGTCGCGAAGCACAAGCGCCGTCCGGTAGGGAGGGGCGAGATCGGCGATCGCGAGCTCGAGCGCGTCACGCAACTCGTGCTGCTCAGCTTGGTCAGCAGGGCCCTCATGCGCCGGCGCTGGAAGCTGTACGGCTCACGACATTCATCCTACGACATTGGACTCAGCAATCCAATCGCGGTAGGCCCGGCGCCTTCGGTGTACACACGAGCGGATGCTGCATGGTCGTATAGCGGAGTCGATGCCAGGCGCTGTTCTCTACACGAAGCCGAGCACGACCAGGCAGACGACGACCTCGACGAGTGCGACCGAGACGCCGAGCGTGTCGCCGGTGCGCCCGCCGATCGCGCGGCGCGACCAGGCGCTGACGGCCAGGGCGAGGAGCGCCGCAGCTGCCAGGGCGGTCACAGCTCGCGCTGGGGCCTCCAGCGCGAAGGCGGCTGCCGTGGTGGCGACCGAGGCGAGGACCAGCTGGGTGCGCTCGACATTGAAGTCCGCGCCCAGGCCGTCCGAGCGCGCGGGCGGGGCGGTCACGGCGTGGAGAAGTGCACTCCAGCGGCCGAGCGCTCCGGCCACGATCAGTGCGCGCAGTGCGTCGTCGCGGCCGAGGCTACCGACCGTCGATACGAGCAGGAGCAGCCACAGCACCACTGCGAGGACGCCGAAGACGCCGACCTGCGGCTCGCGCATGACCGCCAGTCGGCGTGCGCGGTCGCCGCGCGCGCCGACGCCGTCGGCGCAGTCGGCGAGACCGTCCTGGTGGAGGGCCCCGGTGACGAGGACGAGCGCAATCACGGCGAGGACGGTGGCGGGGGCCGAGCCGAGCGGACGGTCGAGGCCGTAGCGCACCCCGCCGGCGACGCCGCCCACGAAGGCCCCGACGACGGGGAACCAGGCCGGGCTCCAGCGCGACTCCGACCCGGCGCGCAGCGGCACCGGCAGGACGGTCAGGAAGACGACTGCCCCGGCGAGCCCGTCCCCCGCGCGGCGTAGCGGCCCGAGCTCATTCACGCCGTTCGATGCCGACTTCCTCGAACGTCGCCATGCCGCTGTGCAGGGCGCCGGCGGCGGCGATGATCGGCAGCGCAAGCAGTCCACCGGAGGCCTCCCCGAGCCGCATGCGCAGGTCGAGCAGCGGCTCGAGGCCGAGCTCGGCGAGCACGATCTCGTGACCGGGCTCGGCCGAGCGGTGGCTGGCGATGAGCGCTTCGCCCACCGTCGGATCGATCCGAGCCGCTGCAAGCGCGGCCGCGCCCGTGGCGTAGCCGTCGAGAACGACGGGAAGCCCGAGACGTGCTGCCGCCAGCGCCGCGCCGGCGAGCGCGGCCAGCTCGAGTCCGCCGACCGCGGCGAGCGCTGCGCGCGGCTCGAGCGGCTCGAGCGGCGAGCCATGGCGTGCGATCGTCTCGGCAACCAGGGCTCGCTTGCGCTCGAGACCCGCGGCGTCGAGTCCGGTCCCGCGGCCGACCGACACCGATGGCGAGCAGCCGGTCAGAGCACACACGAGCGCCGCGGTGCTGGCCGTGTTGCCCATCCCGATCTCGCCCAGCACGAGGCAATCGACCCCCCGCCCGGCGAGCTCCTCGGCGAGCGTCGCGCCGGCCGCAAGAGCTCGGTCGAGCTCCGACTCCGTGAGCGCGGGCTCCTCGACCATGTCGGCCGTGCCGGGACGTACCTTCATGGGGCGCACGCCGTCGGGCGTGGCTGCCGTCAGGCCGATGTCGGCGACGATCAGCTCGTGGCCGCCGTGCTCGACCAGCACACCCACGGCGGTTTCCCCTCGTGCTGCAGCGGCGGCCACCTGCTGGGACACCTCGGCGCCGTACAGGCTGGTGCCTCGGATCACGTGGCCGTGGTCCCCCGCGCAGACGAGCACGCCGGCGCGCGGCGAGGCGGGCGGCGGCCTGCCTGCGATCGACGCCCAGCGTTCGATGAGGGCCTCGAGCGCGCCGAGGCTGCCGGCGGGCTTGACCAGTTGATCGAGCCGGTCGCGCGCGACGATCGCGGCCTCGCGGTCCAGTTTCGGGCGCCGGGCGGCCTGCTCGGGCGCGGTATCGGTCGGATCTGTCCAGCGCTCCTGCATCAGCACGTCCTCGAGCGGCGCGCGCGAGGCCCAGCCCGCGGACTCGAGGCCGGGCCGCACGGGACGCTCGTCCGGCCACCCGAGGCAGAGGTAGGCGATCGGCTCGACGCGCGCGGGAATGCCGAGCAGAGCCCGCATGTCGTCGGGGCGGTAGAAGCTGACCCACCCCACGCCGAGCCCCTCGGCGCGCGCGGCGAGCCAGAGGTTCTCGATCGCACAGGCGGTGCTGTAGACGTCGGTCTGCGGGATCGTGCCGCGGCCGAGCACCTCGACCCCTGGGTCGCCCGGGTCGCAGCACACGCAGAGTCCGAGCGGCGCCTCCACTATCCCCTCGACCTTCTGGTCGAGGAACTGGCGGGTGCGCTCGTCGAAGCGGTCGGCCTGGCGCAGGCGCTCGCGCTGAGCGAGGCTGCGGATGCTCACGCGCCGGCCCAGCTCGCGTATCACGATGATCCGCCACGGCTGCATCAACCCGACCGACGGCGCCCGGTGGGCGGCTTCGAGCACGCGCCGCATTACGGAGTCCGGGACCTCGTCGGGGCGGAAGCGGCGGATGTCGCGACGCTCCGCGATCACGCGGTAGACGGCCTCGCGGTCGTCCCCGGAGAAGCGCCAGCCGCGCGGATCGGCGGCGCGCTCGGTGGCGCGCGACGGGTCGAAACCCGTCGGAGTGGGTGGTCTGCGGAGTCGATCGCGAGCCGTCACCGCGTCAAGCCTAGACCGGCGCCGTGCCCGAGGTGAACAAGGGGTAGCATGCCGCCGGTCAGCGTGGCGGCGCGTGGAACTCGGTGGAAGTCCGAGACGGTCGCGCCACTGTGACCGGGATGCAGATGTCCCGGGAGTCAGGAACTCGGCCGCCACGAACCTCAGAACGGGACGCTCGATCCCGAGGAGGCAACTCGTGCGAACGCCTATCGCGCAGGGCCCAGCTTCGAGCTGGGCGTGAGACGGCTGCTTCTCGTGCGTCACGCGCCGACCAGCGCGACACGCGCCGCTGCGTTCCCGCTCGACGAGCCGCTCGACGACCGTGGGTTGGCCAGCGCGGCAGCGCTGGCCAACGCCCTCCCGCGGCGCTGTGAGGTGATGTCGAGCCCGGCGCTGCGCTGCCGACAGACGGTTGAGGCGGCGGGGCTGACCGCGACTGCTGAGCCGCGGCTGTCGGAGTGCGATTTCGGCTCCTGGACAGGCTCGACGCTGGCGGACGTGCACGCATCCGATCCTCAGGGCGCAGGAGCGTGGATGACGGACCCCGACGCCGCGCCGCACGGCGGCGAGCCGCTGCGGGCGTTCGTCGCACGCGTGGCCGCGTGGTTGGATGACCAGGCCGCGGGCCGGGGAGCGGCGGCCGCGATCACGCACGGCGGCGTCGTCAAGGCTGCGCTGGTGCATGCTGTGGGGGCGCCGCTCAACGCGTTCTGGCAGATCGACGTGGCACCGTTGTCAATCACGGAGCTCCACGCTCATGACGGGCGCTGGACGGTGAGCCGAGTGAACTGCCCGGTCTCCGGAGGCGCGAGTTGAGCGGCACGGCGATCATGGGCGGCTACGCGGCCGATCTTTTGTTCGGCGATCCCTCGCGGCGGCATCCCGTGGCGGGCTTCGGCCGCGCGGCCCAGCTGCTGGAGCGCGCCAGCTACGCACCGAGCCGGGCACGCGGAGCGATTTTCGCGGGCACGCTCGTGGCCGGCGCCGCTGCCATCGGCGAGCTGCTCGCACGAGCGTGCGCGCGCGCTGGGCTGGGACGGGGAGCTGCCTTGGCGGCTATCACTTGGGCCTCGCTCGGGGGGCGCTCACTTCGGCGCGAGGCCCGGTGCATCGCGGCGGCACTTGACGCGGGCGACATCGAGGCCGCTCGCGCGTCGCTGCCGAGGCTCGTTGGGCGCGACCCGCTGCAGCTCGACCCGGAGGGCATGTGCCGCGCAGTGGTCGAGTCGGTGGCCGAGAACACCGGCGACGCCGTGGTGTGTGCCCTGGTCTGGGGCGCGCTTGCGGGGCCTGCGGGGGTGGCCGCCTACCGGGCAGCCAACACGCTCGACGCCATGGTCGGGCGCCGTGACGAGCGCTACGAGCAGTTCGGCTGGGCGGCCGCACGGCTCGACGACACCATGAGCTGGCCGGGGGCGCGCGCGGGCGCGCTGCTGGCCGCCGCCTGCGCTCCGCTCGTAGGCGGCCAACCGCGGGTCGCCTGGGACACGCTGCGGCGCGACGGCCGGGCGCACCCCAGTCCGAATGCCGGCCGCCTGGAGGCGTCGTTCGCCGGCGCGCTCGGCCTGAGGCTGGGCGGCCCGCTCAGCTACGACGGGCGCGTGGAGCAGCGCCCGTCGCTCGGCGACGGCGCCGCGGCCACTACCAACGACGTGCGGCGCGCGAACCGGCTTTCCGCGGCGGTCGGCGCCGCGGCGGCGCTGCTGTGCTGGATCGTCCGGAAGGCGACCGCGTGAGGGGCGCGTTGCTCGTCTGTGGCACGCACTCCGACGCCGGCAAGTCGGTGGTGACCGCGGGCATCTGCCGCTGGCTTGCGCGCGAGGGTGTGCGCGTGGCGCCGTTCAAGGCGCAGAACATGGCGCTCAACTCGGTCGTCGCACCGGACGGCAGCGAGGTGGGCCGCTCTCAGGCGGTGCAGGCGATGGCCGCCGGCGTGCAGCTCGAGGCCGCGATGAACCCGATCCTGATCAAGCCGTCCGGCAGCGGCCACAGCCAGGTGATCGTCATGGGCCGCCCCTACGCGGACGTCGACGCGCGCTCCTACCAGGCGCTCAAGCACGAGCTGCGGCCCGTCGTGGCGAGCGCGCTCGCGGGGCTGCGCGAGCGCTTCGACGTCGTCGTGTGCGAGGGCGCCGGCAGCCCGGCGGAGGTGAACCTGCGCGACGCGGACCTCGTGAACATGGGCCTGGCGCGAGAGGCCGGGCTGCCGGTGATCGTGGTCGGCGACATCGACCGCGGCGGCGTGTTCGCGTCGCTGTTCGGCACGCTCGCGCTCCTCGACGCGAGCGACCAGGCGCACGTCGCGGGCTTCGTGATCAACCGCTTTCGCGGCGACGAGTCGATCCTCGCTCCGGGACTCGAGCGGATCGACACGCTCACCGGTCGGCCGGTGCTCGGCGTGCTGCCTCACGTGGAGGACCTCTGGATGGACGCCGAGGACTCGCTCGCGCTTGACGCGCGCAGGCCGGAGGAGCCGGCGAACGCAGACACGCTCGATGTCGCCGTGCTGCGGCTGCGGTGGATCAGCAACTTCACCGACGCCGATGCTCTGTCCGCCGAGCCCGGCGTGCGCGTACGCTTCACGCGCTCCCCCGCCGATGTCGAGCGTGCCGATCTGGTGGTCGTGCCGGGCACGAAGGCCACGGTCGAGGACCTCGAGCTGCTGCGCGCGGCGGGTCTGGACCGCGCACTGGCCGCGCGGGCTGAGGCGGGTGGGCCGATCCTCGGCATCTGCGGCGGCTACCAGCTCTTGGGCGAGCGGATCGAGGACGACGTGGAGTCGCGCCGTGGCACGGTGGCGGGCCTCGGCCTCGTGCCGGTGGCCACCACGTTCGCGCCCGAGAAGATCCTGTGCCGGCGCGAGGGGCGCTCGCAGTGGCTCGGCACGGGCGCCGCGGGCTACGAGATCCGCCACGGGCGCGTTCACCGCCACGGTGGCGAGCCGGTGATGGACGACGAGGGCTGCCGCGCCGGCTGCGTGGTCGGCTTCTCCTGGCACGCCGCGCTCGAGCACGACGACTTCCGCCGCGCGCTGCTCGGCTGGGTTGCACAGGCGCGCGGCCGCCGCTTCGTGCCGGGGACGACATCGTTCGCCGCCGCACGGACCGCGCGCCTGGACGCGCTGGGGGACCTCGTGGCCGACCACGTCGACACCGTCCGTCTTGCTGCGCTGATCGAAGACGGCCCGCCGCAGGACCTGCCCACCCTGACGAGCGAGGTTCGCGAGTGCTACGCGTCCTGACCACGGCCGACACGGAGATCCTCGCCACCGCCGCCGCAGTCGAACGGCTGCCCGAGGACTTCCCCGAGGTGCGCTGCGCCAACCCGGCACACGCCGTCGACCCCGTCGCGTTCGTCGACGAGCTGCTCGACGGTGCGCGTCTGGTGCTGTGCCGCATCCTCGGCGGGCGTAGAGGCTGGCCTGAGGGGTTCGCGCTGCTGCGCGAGCGCTGCGCCGAGCGCAATGTGGCGCTCCTGGCGCTCGGCGGAGAGGCCGAACCCGACGCGGAGATGACCGCGCTGTCGCTGGCACCTGCCGGTGCGGTGGCGCAGGCAGGCGAGTATCTGCGCCACGGCGACGTGGAGAACGTGGAGCAGCTGCTGCGCTTCCTCGCCGACACATTCCTGCTCGAAGGCCACGGCTTCGAGCCGCCGCACGAGGTGGCGGACCTCGGCGTGTACCTCCCGCGAACCGGTGACGTGGAGCTGGACTACGCGCTCGCACGGCTCGACCCCACGCGACCGACGATCGGCATCTGCTTCTACCGCTCGCACCGCCTGACGGGCAACACGGCGTTCGTCGACGGGCTGTGCGAGGCGATCGAGCAGGCCGGCGGGAACGCGCTGGCGGTGTGGAGCTACACGCTGCGGCGCGACCGCGACGGCCGCGTGCCCGCGCTCGAGCTGCTCGACGGTCGAATCGACGCCCTGATCACCACCATGCTCGCCACCGGCGGGTCCGCCCCGGCGGGCGGCGAGGAGTGGGACGCTCGCGCGCTGGCCAACCTGGGCGTGCCGGTGATTCAAGCCGTGTGCGCCACGGGCTCGCGCGCGGACTGGCTGGCCTCCGACTCCGGCCTGGCGCCGCTCGACGCCGCCACCCAGGTCGCGATCCCGGAGTTCGACGGCCGGCTGTCGGGCGGCGTGATCTCGTTCAAGGAGCGCGACGCGGGCGGCTCGCCGGTGGGAGTCCCGGTGCCGCGCTACGTGCCGGACCCGGAGCGCTGCGCGCGCGTGGCGCGGCTGGCCGTGCGCCACGCCGCTCTGCGCCGGCTGCCGGCTCCCGAGCGCCGGGTGGTCGTGCTGCTCACGAGCTTCCCCACCAAGCACGCGCGCGTGGGAATGGCAGTGGGGCTCGACACTCCCGCCAGCACGCTCGAGCTACTCGACGCGCTACGCGCCGACGGGATGCGCGTGGAACACGACTTCGAGGACGGCGACGCGCTGATGCACGCGCTGATCGCCTGCGGCGGGCACGACGAGGAGTTCCTAACCGATGAGCACCTGTCGAAGGCCCCGCTGCGCATCGCGGTCACGGACTACCTCGCCTGGTTTGAGACGCTGCCGCGCGAGTTGCGCGAGTCGGTGCAGGAGCGGTGGGGTCCTCCGCCGGGCGACCGCTACCTGGACGGCGAGGACTTCGTGATCGCCGGACTGCAGCTCGGCAACGTTCTGTTGGCGATCCAGCCGCCGCGCGGCTACGGCGAGGACCCGGTCGGCATCTACCACGACCCCGAGCTGCCGCCGACCCACCACTATCTGGCGTGCTACCGCTTCATGGACAGCGTCTGGGGCGCCGACGCGATCGTGCACCTCGGCAAGCACGGAACGCTCGAGTGGCTGCCTGGCAAGATGCTCGCGCTGTCGCCCGCGTGCGCGCCCGACGCCGCGCTCGGCGACATGCCGCTGATCTATCCGTTCGTGGTCAACGACCCGGGCGAGGGCGTGCAGGCCAAGCGCCGCGCGCACGCTCTGATCGTCGACCACCTGGTGCCGCCGATGATGCGGGCCGAGAGCTACGACGAGCTGGCCGAGCTCGAGACGCTGCTCGACGAGTATGCGCGCCTGGAGGTGCTCGATCCTCCCAAGCTGCCTGCGCTGGCGACACGCATCTGGGCCGCGATCGAGAACGCGAACCTGCAGGCCGACCTCGGGGTGCGCGAGCGACCCGAGGACGTTGGCGCGCTGGTCCAGCACATCGACGGCTACCTCTGCGAGGTGAAGGACATCCAGGTGAAGGACGGCCTACACGTGTTGGGCCGCGCGCCGGCGGGCGAGCAGCTGCGCGGGCTGACAGCGGCGATGCTGCGCCTCGGCGCGGGCGAGCTGCCCGGGCTGCGCGTGGCAGTGGGGGCTGCGTTCGGGCTCGACGAGCCGGCGCTCGTAGCGGCGCCGGGCGCTCCCGCACCGAATGCGCCGGGCGAGCTGATCGAGCGCTTCCGCGGCCCGGCGGCGAGCGCGGGCGACGTGGTGGACCGGCTCGACGCCGCGCAGATGGAGCTGCTCGGCGCGCTTGCCGCGCGCGACTGGGACTGCGACTCGGCGCGTGCGGTGTGCGCCGAGGTGCTCGGCCGCTCCGACGAACGCGTGGAGCGCGTGCTGCACTTCGCCGCGAGCGAGGTCGTCCCGCGCATCCGTCAGGCCGGCGATGAGCTGACCGCCGTGGTGGACGCGCTGAACGGCCGCCACGTGCTGGCAGGGCCTTCGGGCAGCCCGACGCGGGGGCGCCTCGACGTGCTGCCCACCGGGCGCAACTTCTACTCGGTGGACCCGCGCGCACTGCCGTCCGAGCTCGCGTGGGAGGTCGGGAGCCGCCTGGCCGACGCCCTGCTCGAGCGCCACCGTGCCGACACCGGCGAGTTGCCGCGGATGGTGGGCCTGGTCGCCTGGGGCACGTCGGCCATGCGCACACAGGGCGACGACATCGCCGAGATCCTCGCATTGCTCGGCGTCCGCCCGAAGTGGCATCCCGAGACCCGCCGCGTGAGCGGGATCGATCCGATCCCGCTGGCCGAGCTGGGCCGGCCGCGCATCGATGTGACCGTGCGCATCTCCGGCTTCTTCCGCGATGCCTTCCCGCACCTGGTGAGCCTGCTCGACGACGCCGTGGCCGCGGTAGCGGCGCTCGACGAGCCGGCCGAGGACAACTTCGTCGCGGCGCACGCGCGCGCGGACGCCGAGCGGCTCGCCGTGGAGCTCGGAGCGGGCGAGGCCTGGCGGCGGTCGACCACGCGCGTGTTCGGCTCGAAGCCGGGCACCTACGGCGCCGGTCTCCTGCAGCTGCTCGACACGCGCGACTGGCGCAGCGACGCCGACCTCGCCGACGTCTACGAGGCCTGGGGCGGCTACGCGTACGGCCGCGGACTGGACGGCGCAGCGGCCACGGACGCCATGCGCACGTGCTACTCGCGCATCGACGTCGCGGTGAAGAACGTGGACAACCGCGAGCACGACATCCTCGACTCCGACGACTACTACCAGTACCACGGCGGCATGGTGGCGACGGTACGCGCGCTGAGCGGTCGCGAGCCGGCGGCCTATCTCGGCGACAGCTCCGACCCTGCTCGCGCCGTCGTCCGCACGCTGGCCGAGGAGACGCGGCGCGTCTTCCGCGCGCGGGTGGCCAACCCCCGCTGGATCGCGTCGATGATCCGCCACGGCTACAAGGGGGCGGCCGAGCTGTCGGCCACCGTCGACTACCTGTTCGGCTATGACGCGACCACCGGCGTGGCCGAAGATTGGATGTACGAGCGGGTGGCCGAGCGCTACCTGCTCGACGAGCACATGGCCGACTTCATGAGCGCGTCCAACCCGTGGGCGGCGCGTGCGATCGCCGAGCGGCTGCTCGAGGCGGCCGACCGAGGGATGTGGGCTGAGCCCGAGCAGGCGACGCTGAGCGCGATCCGCAACCGCTTCCTGGCACTCGAGGGCGAGCTGGAGGAGGCGCAGGCGTGAGCGCGTTTCCCCTGAGCGCCATCGTCAACCAGGAGCAGCTCGTGGAGGCGCTCCTGATCAACGCCGTGGCCCCCGACGTCGGCGGCGTGCTTGTGCGCGGCGAGCGTGGCACCGCGAAGTCCACCGCCGTCCGCGCCCTGGCGCCACTGCTGCCGTCGGTTCGCGCCGCCGCCGGGCATCCGTTCGCGTTCGCGCCCGGCGAACGCGCACCCGATGGGCCGATCGCGGCCGGCGCCGCCGTGGAGGAGCGCCCGGCGCGACTCGTGGAGCTGCCGCTCGGCGCCACACTCGACCGCCTGGTGGGAGCGCTCGACCTCGAGCGCGCGCTGGCCGGCGAGCACGCTTTCGAGCCTGGTCTGCTCGCCCGGGCCCACCGCGGGATCCTCTATGTCGACGAGGTGAACCTGCTCCCCGACCACCTCGTGGACGCGCTGCTGGACGCCGCCGCATCGGGTGTGGCTCGGGTCGAGCGTGACGCTGTGTCGATCGAGCACGACGCGCGCTTCCTGCTTGTCGGGACGATGAACGTGGAGGAGGGCGAGCTGCGCCCACAGCTACTCGACCGCTTCGGGCTCGGTGTCGAGGTCCGCGGCTCGAGCGACCCCGCGGTGCGCGCTGAGATCGTGCGCCGGCGGCTCGCGTTCGAGCGCGACCCCGCCGCCTTCGTGCGGCGCTACGAGGCCGACGAGCGAGCGCTGGCCGAGCGCATCGCGTTGGCGCGCGAACAGCTCGAGCGCGTCCGGCTGCCCGAGCGCGAGCTGATGCGGATCGCGGGTGCCTGCGCGCGGCTCGGCGTGGACGGCGTGCGCGGGGACATCGTGTCGGCTCGTGCGGCCTGCGCACTGGCGGCGCTCGAGGGCAGAGACGAGGTCGAGGAGCAGCATGTCCGGCGCGCCGCCGAGCTGGCGCTTGCGCACCGGCTTCGGCGCGACCCGCTCGAGCGCGAGCAGAGCGCTGAGGACAGCCTGCAGCGCGCGCTCGACGACGACGAGCCGCCCACCGACTCGCCGAACGGCGGCGGCCAGCGGCCGCCGAGCCGCGGCGCGGATCGCAGCGAAGCGCACGCCGAGCAGCCGGGCGAACGAGCGCCGACGCGCGCGGATAACGCGCCGGCGCGCGAGCGGCGCGACCCGCCTGCGCCCGCGCGGCTCCCCATCGAGGCGCTGCAACCCCGGGATACCGGGCGTGGGCCTCAAGGCCGCCGGGCGCGAACGCGCGGTCCTGACGCCGGCGCGATCGACAGTCGCCCCGCGGACGGCGACGTCGCCGACATCGCCGTCGTGGCCACGCTGCGCGCGCGTCTGACCGGCGCCGACGCCGGCCAGATACGCGAGCACGTGCGCGCCGGGCGCGAGGGTGTGTTGCTCTGCCTGGTGGTGGACGCGAGCGGCTCGATGGGGGCCCGTCAACGCCTGGCGCGGGTGAAGGGCGCCCTGCTCGGCCTGCTGCGCGACGCATACGCCCGGCGTGACCGCGTCGCGGTGATCGCATTCCGCGGTGGCAGCGCGAAGCTGCTGGTCGCGCCGGGCGCGCCGCTCGAGCGTGCAGCGGAGGCTGTGCGCGCGTTGCCCACCGGTGGGCGCACACCCCTCGCCGCGGGCTTGGAGGCGGCGGTGCTGCTGCTGCGCCGCGAGGCGATGCGCGAGCCCGACCGGCGAGCGGTCGCAGTGGTGCTGACCGACGGCCGCGTGGCGGACCCGGCCGGACAGGTCCGGGCAGCCGCCGCACGGCTCGGCCGGGCCGCCACGGCGGTGCACGTGATCGATACCGAGGACGGCCCCGTCCGCGTCGGGCTGGCAGCCGCGCTCGCTGATTCGGCCGGCGGCGCGCTGCACTCGCTGAGGACGGCAGCGTGAGCGATTCCCCGCTGAGCAGACACGGCGGTAGCGAGGTCGATGTGCCGCACCGTCCCGGTGATCGGGGTAGCGCCGAGCCGAAGCGCCGCAAGCCGCGCGATAACCCGCTGGTGATCGTGGTGACCGGCCACGGCAAGGGCAAGAGCACCTCGGCATTCGGCATGCTGCTGCGCGCCTGGGCGCGTGGCTACCGGTGCGGCGTCTTCCAGTTTGTGAAGTCCGGCAAGTGGAAGGTGGGCGAGGCCAAGGCCGCCGCCGCGCTCGGCGGGATCGACTGGGAGAAGATGGGCGACGGCTGGTCGTGGCTGTCGAAGGACCTCGAGGAGTCCGCCGAGATGGCCCGCGAGGGCTGGGCCGAGGTCCGCCGCGCGATCGCCGAGGAGCGTTACGAGTTTCTGCTGCTCGACGAGATCACCTACCCGGTGAAATGGGGCTGGATCGACGCGGCCGAGGTGGTCGAGACGCTGCGCGGACGGCCGGGCTTCCAGCACGTGGTCATCACCGGGCGCGACGCCGCGCCGGAGTTGCTCGAGGCCGCCGATCTCGTGTCGGAGGTGGTGAAGGTCAAGCACCCGATGGACGCCGGCATCCGTGCGCAGCAGGGGATCGAGTGGTAGACGTCCTCGTGATCCCCGACGGCGCGGCGCAGCCGCCCCGCGATGGCGCTCTGACCGCTTTGGAGCGCGCGCACACGCCTGTCCTCGACGCGCTGGCGAGCGAGGGTGTCGTGATGCGCGTGGCCACCACCCCTGAGCGGTTGCCAGCCGGCTCGGAGACCGGGGTCTCGACGCTTCTGGGCGCGCCCCCGAGCGAGCCTGTCGGGCGCGGATGGGTGGACGCGGCCGCCTACGGGGTCGAGGTGCCTGAGGGCATGACCCCGTGGCGCGCGGACCTCGTGTACCGCAACGGCAAGCGTGGATCGGTGCGCCAGGCGCGCGACATCTGCTCGCATCTGGGGCCCGGCGCGTACGCCGTGGGTGGCCACCGACTGCTGCTGCTGGCCGCCGAGCGGCCGGCAGACAGGCGCATGCTCGGCCTGCAACTTCGGGTGTGGAACGACGGACCGCCGCCGGCCGGCTCGATCCCCGCGACAGTCGTGATCTGCGCTGCCGGCGCCGCAGCAGGCTGCGGGCGGCTGCTCGGCGCCGAGGTGGTGGTTCCCGAGGGCGCGACCGGCGACGTGGGCACGGACCTGCACGCGAAGGCTTCGGCCGCGATGAGGGCAAGCGCCGAGCGGATCGTCGTGCACGTCGGCGCGCCCGACGAAGCCGCCCACAGACGCGACCCCGATGGCGTGGTCGCCGCGCTCGAGCGCCTCGACGCCGAGCTGCTGGCGCCCTTGCGCGAGGCCGTGCGAGCGGCTGGCGGTCGTCTCACGGTGTGCCCCGACCACTTCACGGACCCATTCAACGGCCAACATGGCGGCGCCCCGGTGCCGGCCGTCGTGTGGGGCGCGGGCGTGAGCCCGGCGGGGCCCGACAGGCTCACCGAGCGCTCCGCCGCCACCGCGCCCGTGGCCTCGGCGCTCGAGCTGGCGGCTGTCGCGGCGGTCGCGCGGTGATCCCTCGCGTCGTGATCGCAGGCACGAGCTCGGGCGCGGGCAAGACGTCTGTGACCTGCGGGCTGATCGGCGCGCTGCGCCGCCGAGGCCTCCGCGTGCAGGGGTTCAAGGTCGGCCCCGACTACATCGACCCGAGCTACCACGCCCTGGCGTCGGGACGACCGGGGCGCAACCTCGACGCGTTTCTGAGCGGGCCGGAGCTGATCGCGCCATTGGCGCGCCACGGCGCACACGATGCTGACGTGGCTGTGGTCGAGGGAGTGATGGGGCTGTTCGACGGTGCGTCCGGTCGTGGCGAGTTGGCATCCACCGCACACGTGGCCAAGCTGCTGGACGCGCCGGTGCTGCTGGTGGTGGACGCGGCGGCGATGGCGCGCTCGGTCGCCGCGGTTGTGCAGGGCTACTGCGCCTACGACCCCGAGGTGAACGTCGCCGGGGTGATCTTCAACAGGGTCGGCTCCGAGCACCACGAGGAGCTGCTGCGAGAGGCCGTGCAACCGCTCGACGTGCCGGTGCTGGGTGCGCTGAGACGTGACGAGCGGGTGAGCGCGCCGGAGCGCCATCTCGGCCTCGTGCCCGCCGGCGAGCGGGAGGGACGCACGCGCGCGGCGATCGATGCGCTGGCCGGGGTCGCCGAGCTCGACCTTGACTTGGACGCCGTCATCGCGTTGGCGAAGGGCGCCCCCGAGCTGCCCGGCCAGGCGTGGACCCCCGAGATGCAGGAGCCGGCGCCCGCCCGGATCGCCATCGCGCGTGGGCCGGCGTTCTCGTTCCACTACCAGGAGAACCTCGAGCTGCTCGAGGCCGCCGGCGCGGAGCTGGCCCCGTTTGACCCGCTGAGCGACGGACAGCTGCCACCAGACTGCGGCGCGCTCGTGCTGGCCGGCGGCTTCCCGGAGGTGTTCGGCCCCGAGCTCGAGGCCAACGCCCCGCTGCGCGCCGCGGTGGCCGAGTTCGCGGCGTCGGGGCGCCCGGTGCTGGCCGAGTGCGGCGGCCTGCTGTTCCTCTGCCGCGAGCTGGACGGCCGCGAGATGTGCGGAGTCCTGCCGGCCAGCGCCGAGATGACCGGACGGCTGAGCCTCGGCTACCGCGAGGCGACGGCGGCCACGGGCACGCCCTGGATCGAGGCCGGCGAACGCGTGCGCGGACATGAGTTCCACTACTCCCACGTCGAGCCTGGGAGCGGCGAGCAGGCGGCGTGGCTGCTCGCCGCGCGCGGGCGGGAGCGGCTCGAGGGATTCGCGTTGGGCAATGTGCAGGCGAGCTACCTGCACGTGCACTGGGCGGCCCACGCCGGTTTGGCGCGGCGCCTCGTGCGGGCCGCGAGCGCGGCGGTGCTCGCATGAGCCTGACTCTGGTAACGGGCGGCACGCGCTCGGGCAAGAGCCTTCGCGCCGAGGCTCTGGCTGGCGTCAGCGGCCTGCCCGTGCGATACGTGGCGACCGCGGATCCGGGCGACCCCTCGATGGCCACCCGGATCGCCGCGCACGTCGCGCGCCGGCCGGCGCAGTGGACCACCGTGCAGGCCAACGGGACGCTAGCCGACGCTCTCGGTCCGGATGATGAGGCCTGCGTGCTGGTCGACGGTCTCGGCACATGGCTGGCGCGCGTGCTGCACGACGGCGGCGCGTTCGCGGACGACGCCGCCCTTGCGCGCGTGCGCCACGCGGTGCTCGGAGATGTGGACGCCCTCCTCGCCGCCAGCGCCGAGCGCTCCGTGATCGTCGTTGCTGAGGAGGCCGGGCAAGGGCTGCTCCCGATCGAGCGCGGCTCGCGCGCGTGGCTCGACCTGCTGGGCGATGCGGTGCAGCGCCTGGCCGCGAAGGCGCAGCGTGTCGAGCTGGTGGTGGCCGGCCGACCGCTGCTCCTGTTCGGCGAGCCCATGGCGGTCGACGGCCTGCGGTCACACGGCGATCGGCTCGTCCGCCCAGGCCATGTCGACCACGCCGTGACCGTGGTGGCCGGCGGACCACCGCCGTGGCTCCGTGAAGAGCTCGAGGCCGCCCTGGTGGACCGTGTCGCCTCCTATCCAGACGAGTCCGACGCGGTGAGGGCACTCGCCGCGATGCACGGCCGCGACCCGGCCGAGATAGTGCCCACCAACGGAGCCGCCGAGGCGCTCTGGCTGTTGCCGGCCGCGCTGCGCCCGTCGCTTGCCGCGTGCGTGCACCCCGGCTTCACCGAGGGCGAGGCGGCACTGCGCGCGCACGGCCTGCCGGTGCTGCGCGTGCTGCGCGATCCCGAGCGCGGCTTCGCGCTCGACCCGACCGCCGTGCCCGAGGCCGCGGACCTCGTGCTGGTGGGGAACCCCGCGTCGCCGTCCGGCACTCTCGATCGCGCTGCCGCTGTGCTGGCGCTGCGCCGACCCGGCCGCACGGTCGTGGTGGACGAGGCCTACATGGATCTCGTGCCCGGCGAGCCCGGGAGCCTGGTCCGCGACGCGCCGAAGGACGTGATCGTGGTGCGCAGCCTGACCAAGTCGCTCTCGATCCCGGGCGTGCGCGCCGGCTACGCCGTCGCCGCGCCGGCGCTCGCCGAGCGCCTGCGCGCGGTGCGCCCGGCGTGGTCGGTGAACGCGCTCGCGCTGGCTGCGCTGGCGGCAGCCGCGCGCCGCCCCGAGGAGCTCGCGGCGGTGGCCGAGCGCGCGAGCGCCGAGCGCGAGGACCTGATGCGCGGCCTGTGCGACATCGAGCGCCTGCGTGTGTGGCCGTCGAGCACGAACTTCGCCCTGGTACAGGTGCCCGACGGGCCGCGGGTCGCGAGCGCGTTGCGCGAGCGCGGCATCGCGGTGCGCCCCGCCGCCTCGTTCCCGGGCCTCGGCGCCTCATACCTACGCCTGACCGCGCGCGCGCCGGAGCAGAACGCACGCCTCGTCGCGGCGCTCGCGGAGTGCGTGTGATCACGGTCGTCGGCATCGGGGCGGACGGCTGGGCCGGCCTCGGCGACAGCGCGCGCGCCGCGATCGTCGGCGCGGACACGATCGTCGGCTCCGCACGCCAGCTCGCGCTGCTGCCCGACATCGACGCCACGCCGCGCCCCTGGCCTTCGCCGATCGACCCACTGGTGGACGAGCTGGTGACAAACGACAGCGGCGGTGCCGTGTGCGTGCTCGCGAGCGGCGACCCGATGCTCCACGGGATCGGCGCCACGCTGGCCCGCAGGCTCGGGCCCGACCGGCTGACGGTGCATCCGCATCCGTCGGCCCTTGCACTGGCGTGCGCGCGCCTGGGCTGGCCGGAGACCGACGTCGAGCTTGTGAGCGCCGTCGGCCGTCCGCCAGAGGTGGTGGTCGCGCTGCTGCAGCCCTCCCGCCGCATCGTGACCTACGTGGCGGGCGCCGACGGTGCGGCGAGCGTGGCGCGTGTGCTGCGCGAGCGTGGCTTCGGGCCCAGCCGCTTCGTGGTGATGGAGCAGCTCGGCGGCGACGCCGAGCGGATCGTGGACACGAGCGCCGACGCCTGGGGCGACTCGCCGGCCGACCCGCTGCACTCGGTTGCGATCGAGTGTCGAGCCGAGCCGGGTGCGCGGGTGCTCGCCCGCAGCCCGGGGCTGCCGGACTGCGCCTACGAGAGCGACGGGCAGCTGACCAAGTGGGCGGTACGGGCAGTCAGCCTGGCGGCGTTGCGACCCGGGCCGGGCCTGCTGCTCTGGGACGTCGGGGCCGGCAGCGGCTCAATCGGCATCGAGTGGCTGCGCGTGGAGCCGCGTGCCCGCGCGATCGCGATCGAGTGCAATGCGCCGCGGGCCGAGAGAATCGCGGCCAACGCGCTGCGCCTCGGGGTGCCGGCATTGAGCGTCCGCGAAGGCCAAGCGCCCGCCGCGCTCGACGGGCTCGAGCAGCCCGACGCGATCTTCGTGGGCGGCGGTGTGAGCGCAGCAGGGCTGCTGGCCGCCTGCTGGGAGGCGCTTCGCCCGGGCGGGCGGATCGTGGCGAACGCGGTGACGCTCGAGGGCGAGCGGGCGCTGCAGGCCGCCCGCGCCGACCACGGCGGCTCACTCATGCGCCTCGACGTGAGCCGCGCCGAGCCCATCGGCGGGTTCGAGGCCTGGCGGGCGCAGCGTTCGGTGACCCAGTGGAGCGCGGAGAAGTGACCGTGCACTTCATCGGCGCCGGCCCCGGCGCACCCGATCTGCTCACGCTGCGCGCTCACAGGCTGATCGCCGAGTCGCCCGTGTGCGTCTACGCCGGCTCGCTCATCCCGGCCGAGGTGCTCGCCCACGCCCCGCCGGACGCGCGCGTGATCGATACACAGCACCTCGACCTCGACCAGATCGTCGCCGAGTACGCCCGAGCCCACGAGCTCGGCCAAGACGTGGCCCGGCTGCACTCGGGCGACCTCTCAATCCACAGCGCGGCTGCCGAGCAGATGCGCCGGCTCGACGCACTCGCCATCCCCTGGGATGTGACGCCCGGCGTACCCGCGTTCGCCGCCGCCGCCGCCGCGCTCCGGCGGGAGCTGACCGTGCCCGGCGTCGCGCAAACGGTGATCGTCACCCGTCACCGCCGGCGCGCATCGCCGATGCCCGATGGCGAGGACCTCGCGGGCCTCGCCGCGCATGGCGCCACGCTGGTGGTGCATCTGGGGGCCCAGGCGATCGACGAGATCGCAGCCACGCTCGAGCCCCACTATGGCGGCGACTGCCCGGCCGCGGTGGTCGCGCGCGCGAGCTGGCCCGACGAGCTCGTGCTCCGCGGCACGCTCGCGACGATCGCGAACGCCGTGCGCGAGGCGGGCGTGAAGCGCACCGCCACCATCCTGGTCGGCCCAGCCCTGGCCGCCGAGGGCTTCCGCGACAGCCACCTGTACTCGCACGCCCGCGAGCGGCCGGTCAGCTCCGTGGCGGGCGGCGCAGCAGGTAGGTGTCCATGACCCAGCCCTTGCGCTCGCGCGCATCGCTGCGCAGCCGCCGGATCTCCTCGGCCACCTCGCCGACCCGCCCCGAGATCAAGATCTCGTCCTCGGTGCCCAGGTACGCGCCCCAGTAGATGTCGACCTGCTCGTCAGCGAAGCGGGTGAAGGCGCAGTCGGAGTCGAGCATCACGATCAGGTCGTCCGCGTCCTCCGGCCACCCGGCCGCCAGGCGCCGCCCGGTGGTGATCTGCACCGCGCCGCCCACGCGGTTGAACGCGATCCGCTGGCGTGCGGCCAGCGCCTGCGGGCTGCTGATGCCGGGGATCACCTCGTGAGCGAGCTCCACGTTCCCGCGCGCGAGGATCCGATCGATAACCGCCAGCGTGCTGTCGTAGATCGCGGGGTCGCCCCAGACGAGGAACGCGCCGCATCCGTCGTCGCCGAGCTCCCTGGTGATCGCCTGCTCCCACAGCTCCGCGCGCTGGGCGCGCCACTCCTCCACGGCCTCGCGATAGGCGGGCGAGGAGCGGTCACGCGGGGGGTCGGGCAGCGCCACCGTGCGCGGACTGCCCTCCACGTAGCGCTCGAGGATCTCGTGACGCAGGCGCACAAGCTCGTCGGTCTCGGCCCGCTTCTCGACTACGAACACGACCTCGGCACGGTTCAGCGCCTTGATCGCCTGAACGGTCACGTGCTCGGGATCGCCCGCGCCGACACCCACCACGAGCACGGTCCTCACCGGTGATCCTCGTGCTCGGAGGCACGGCCGAGGCGCGCGAGCTGGCCACCGCGCTCGACGAGGCGGGAATCGCCGTGACCTCGTCGTTGGCCGGCCGCGTATCGAACCCGAAGCTGCCCGCCGGCAGGGTACGCAGCGGCGGGTTCGGCGGACCGGCGGCGATGGCCGACTGGTTGCGCGGTAACGACGTGATCGCGACCGTCGATGCGACCCACCCGTTCGCCGAGCGCATCTCGGCCTCCGTCGCACAGGCGTGCCCCGCCACCGGCGTGCCGTTGCTGCGGCTCGAGCGGCCGAGCTGGAGCGAGCGCCAAGGCGACGACTGGAGACGGGTGCCCGACCTCCCGTCTGCCGCCGCGCTGATCACGACGCTCGGGACGCGCGTGCTGCTGAGCACCGGCCGGCAGGGGCTGGCCGCCTTTGCGCAAGTGGACCGGGCGTGGTTCCTCGTGCGCTGCGTCGAGGCGCCGGCGCCGCCGCTCCCGCCTCGCCGCAGGTTGCTGCTCGACCGCGGCCCCTACACCCTCGAAGGGGAGCTGGGACTCATCGACCGCCACCGGATCGACTTGGTGGTGACCAAGGACAGCGGCGGCAGCCACACCGAGGCGAAGCTCGACGCCGCACGCGAGCTCGGGCTGCCGGTGATCATGGTGGACCGCCCGCCGCGTCCCGACGTGGACTCGGTCGCGACGGTCGCCGAGGCGCTCGCCTGGGCTCGCGGGCATGCTCAGCCCGGGTAGCGCCGCGGGGTGTACACGAGCCGAGGCTCGCCGGGAACGATCCGCGTGGTGGAGGAGCCGACGATCAGCAGTGTGCGCATGTCCACCGCGTCGGAGTCGAGCTGCTCGAGTGTCGTGACCGTCACCGACTCGGCCTCGCTGCCGACCGCTCGCGCCACCACCACCGGCGTGGACGGCGCCCGCCGCTCGCTGAGGACCTCGATCGCGCGATCGAGCTGCTCGCGGCGCGCGCGCGATGCCGGGTTGTAGAGCGCCAGCACCATGTCCGCCTCGCACGCGGCGCGCAGCCGCCGCTCGACGATCTCCCACGGCTTGAGATGGTCCGAGAGCGAGACCACGCAGAAGTCGTGCCCGAGCGGCGCACCCACGCGCGCCGCGGCGGCCTGCATCGCCGACAGCCCCGGCACCACGCGCACCTCCAGGCCCGCGTACTGTCCGTTGCCATCCTCCAGGGCTTCGAGCACGGCGGAGGCCATCGCGAAGATTCCAGGGTCGCCCGAGGACACCACGGCGACGCGTGACCCGCCGGCTGCGAGCTCCAGCGCATGGCGCGCGCGCTCGGCCTCCACCCGGTTCTCGCTCGAGTGCCGGCGCTGGCCGCGCCGGTGCGGCACGCGCGCGAGATAGGTCTCATACCCCACCAGCTCGTCCGCCGAGGCCAGCTCCGCCTGCGCTTCTGGCGTGAGCCACTGCGGCCCCGCCGGTCCCAG
>OUNO010005191.1_pt1 | contig 42938 bp, 31 predicted proteins | sample 1779811 | NCBI WGS metagenome assembly OUNO01 (sample SAMEA3914804, study PRJEB12502) | metagenome | biome: forest; material: soil | place: Canada | collected 2010-06-25 | depth 0.3 m
CCGAGTTTCCTCGGGTTGTCCCGGTCATCGAGGCAGGTAACCCACGTGTTACTCACCCGTTCGCGGCTCTGCCCCAGGGCAAGCCCTGGTTCGTCGCTCCACTTGCATGTGTTAAGCACGCCGCCAGCGTTCGTCCTGAGCCAGGATCAAACTCTCCGTGAAGAACTTCACGAAAAGCTGTCATTGGTTTTCAGCTCGGCAGCCGTGCGCGAACGCACAACCGACTTGCCTCCGCCGGGACCCATACACCGTGGTCCCGACCCATGACGGGGTACTGCTCTACTTGACTCTTTGCCGTCGCGCGGGAACGCTTGATGCGTGCCCACCGACGGGTCGAACCTGGACGCACACCACGATCACGAAACTGATCGTAGATGCGCATGCTGTTGAGTTTTCAAAGACCGCCAAGCCTCGCCGAAAGGGGTTCCTTCTGGAGGAGACCGATCCGACCCAGCGCCCAGGGGCACCTGCGGGCCGACCGGGGAGTATAGCGCGCAGCGTCGTCCGTGCGTCAACGGGCGCGCAGGCGGCGAAACCGGCGCCTGCCGACCTTCAGGACCTGGCCGTCGGCGCGCTCGGCCGCCACATCGTGCTCGCCGGCGCCGATCACGCTCTCGCCGAGCGAGACGCCACCCTGGTCGATCAGCCGGCGCGCCTCCGAGCGCGAGATGCCGAACTCCTCGGCAATCAGCGCGGGGAGGTGCAGCATGCTGCCGTCGGCGTCGAACGCGGCACCCTCGATCTCCTCCGGCGCCTGGTGCTCGACGAAGACACGGTCGAACTGGCGCTCGGCGCTCGCCGCATCGTGCGGGCTGTAGAGCCAACTCACGATCGCCCGCGCCAGCGCGCGCTTGGCCTCACGGGCGGGCACCCCTCCCTCTGCCGAGGTCGCCGCTGCGGCGCCCAATGGCAGGAGGCGAAGATAGTCGGCCATGGCCTCGTCGGGCATCGCCATCGTCTTGCCGTACATCTCCTCGGGCGCGTCGGTGATGCCGATGTGGTTGCCGAAGGACTTGGACATCTTGCGCCGGCCGTCGATGCCGATGAGGATCGGCATCGTCATGATCGCCTGCTCGGGATGGCCGTAGGCGCGCTGTACCTCGCGGCCGAGCAGGAGGTTGAACGTCTGATCGGTCCCCCCCAGCTCGACGTCCGCCCGCACGGCGACAGAGTCATAGCCCTGGAGGAGCGGGTAGAGAAGCTCGAGCATCGAGATCGGCTCGCGCGCTGAGAAGCGTTTGGCGAAGTCGTCGCGCTCGAGCAGCTGCGCGACGGTCGTCGTGCGCAGCAGGCCCAGCACGTCGACCATGTCCATGTCGAGCCACTCGCTGTTGCGCCTGAGCTCCAGGCGCGCCGGGTCGCCGTCGAGGATGCGCAGGGCCTGCTCCTGGAAGGTCGCCGCGTTGGCGTCGATCTCGGCCTCGGACAGCATCGGGCGCAGGGTCGAGCGGCCGGACGGATCGCCGACGCGGGCGGTGTAGTCACCGACGATCAGCACCACCATGTGCCCGGCATCCTGGAACTCGCGCAGCTTTCCGAGCACCACGGCGTGGCCGAGGTGGATGTCGGGCGCGGTCGGGTCGATCCCGAGCTTTACCCGCAGCGGTCGCGCCTGCTCTCGAGCCGTGCGCAGATGGGCCGCCAGGGCTCCCTCCGGCAGGCTCTCGACGGCGCCCCGACTGAGGCGAGCGGCCTCCTCGGCGGCGTCATCGTTGGCGTTTGGCATTGGAGGCCAATGCTAGACTCTCGCCCTCCGAAGGGTCCCATCGTGCCGCCACCCGCGGCCGTGCAGTAGGAAGGGTGGCCCTTCGATCTCGGAGCGCCCACGCTCCGCAGCCGCCGATGAGCGATGACGATCGCCTCCGACATAACGCCCGCCGGTCCACGAGCGGCCACCAAGCCCCGCGTCAAGCGACTGCGGCTTCTGGCCATCCTCTTCGCCGTGCTGCTCCTCGGCCTGGTGTCCTTCGTCTTCGGCATCTTCGTGTCGATCGCCTCTGATCTGCCGTCCCTGACGAACTTCTCGCAGTTCAAGGACGCGCAGAGCTCGGTCCTGCTCGACGACCTCGGTCATCCCCTCGGCGTCCTCAGCGAGCACAACCGCGTCATCGTCACGCCCGGCCAGATACCGCACATCGCCACCGAGGCCGTCATCGCGATCGAGGACAAGCGCTTCTACGAAAACAGCGGCATCGACATCCGCGGCATCGGCCGCGCGTTCGTCGCCGACATCAAACACAGCGGCTCGGTCCAGGGCGCCTCGACGATCGAGCAGCAGTTCATCAAGAACGCACTCCAGGCGCAGTCGCACCGCACGATCGCGGAGAAGTTCAGGGAGGCCGCGCTGGCCTACCAGCTCTCGCACAAGTGGTCCAAGGAAAAGATCATCACGGCCTACCTCAACACGATCTATTTCGGCAACGGCGCATACGGCATCGAGGCGGCCGCCGAGACCTACTTCGGCCACGACGTCAACCACCTCGGCTGCGGCCCGCCTCCGAAGAAGCTGTGCGTCGAAGAGCTCCAGCCGTGGGAGGCGGCCATGCTGGCCGGCATCATCCAGTCGCCGACGGCGTACGACCCCGCCAACCATCCGCTCGCCGCCCGCGCGCGGCGGGACCTCGTGCTGCGCGAGATGCTCGTGCAGGGCTACCTGACTAGAGGCGTCTACGAACAGAGCCTCGGCGAGGCGCTCCCCGCGCCCCACGCGATCCAGGCACCGCGGGTGCAGACGATCGAAGGGATCGACGCCGGCTACTTCACCAGCTGGGCCCAGCAGCAGGTCATTGAACGCTACGGCGCGCCGCGGGCCTTCGACGGGGGGCTGCGGATCAAGACGACGCTCGACCTCGAGCTCCAGCGCGCGGGCGAACGGGCCGTCAACGCCTACCTCGCCGACCCGGCCGGCCCGACGGCGTCGCTCGTGGCGATCGAAAACTCGACCGGCGAGGTCCGGGCGATGGTGGGCGGACGCAGCTACAACGACAGCCCCTTCAACCTCGCCACCGAGGGCGAGCGCCAGCCCGGGTCCGCGTTCAAGGCATTCGACCTCGCCGCCGCGCTGGAGCGCGGCATCTCGCCGAGCTCGGTGTGGACGTCGAAGCAGAAGGTCTTCTACGTCCCGAGCGACCACGGAACGGAAAAGTTCGTCGTCCACAACGACGAAGGCTCCTACACCGGCTCGAACACCCTGGCCGGGGCGACCGCCTTCTCCGACAACTCGATCTACGCCGAAGTCGGGCTCAAGGTCGGCACCAAGAGGATCGCCCTGTTGGCCCACCGCATGGGCATCACCACGCCCCTGTCGACCAACCCGGCCATGACGATCGGCGGCCTGACCGTCGGTGTCACGCCACTCGACATGGCTCACGCCTATGAGACCATCGCCCACGGCGGCCGGCGCGTCAGCGGATCGATGGCCGAAGGCGGCGCGCCCGTCGGCATCCAGGAAGTCGAAGCCAAGAGCCAGCCGCTGCCCGACGGCTCCCGTCACGACACCAACCGGGTCGAGACGACTGCCGTCCTGCCCGCGAGCGTCGCCGCGACGGAGACCTCGGTGCTCGAGACCGTCCTGCAGTACGGAACCGGCCGGGCGGCCGCCATCGGCCAGTTCGCCGCCGGCAAGACCGGCACGACGTCGAACTACGGCGATGCCTGGTTCGTCGGCTGGGACTCCAAGTACACGGTCGCCATCTGGGTCGGCTATCCCGACAAGCTGGTGCCGATGACGACCCTCTTCAACGGCACCCCGGTTCTCGGGGGCACCTTCCCGGCGCTCATCTGGCACGACTTCATCACCTCCGCTCTGGGCATCGACAAGGCGCGCGCCGAACACGCGAGCGCGAATGCCGTCGAAGCCGCGGGCACCGCGGGAACAAGCGGCTCGGAAGCAGGAGTCTCGACTTCCTCGAGCGCTGCGCCACCGGCGGCGGGCCCCCAGGCTGGCGCGGCCAAGCCGGCGGCTCCGGCCGCCGGTGAAGGCGCCGCGGGCGCCGCCACGCCCGAACACGCCACAGCGCCGACGACACCGTCGGGGAGCGAAGCCCCCAGCACCCCGGCGGCCACGCCCTCCACGCCGGCGACCCCGTCCACGCCGTCGCAGACCGGCGGGGTCGGCCCCGGCGGCTAGAGCCTCGGCCGCGAAACGTTCGGGTTGCCGGCCAGGCAGAAGCGCCAGCTCAGCTCGACCGCCTTCGTGATGCCGATGCGGGTGCCCAGCGCGAGCTCCGGCGCCGGCCGGTCGGCCGGCCGGGCGAAGATGCGGACCGGGCCCACGCGCAGATCGCCGCCGTTGTCCCGCAGGGAGATGCCGAGCGCCTGGGTCAGCTTGCCGGGCCCCGAGCAGAGGTCGACGTCCGAGGAGCGGCGCCCGTCGGACGCCGGATCGCCCACTCGACGGCGCCGAGCTCGCATGGCCGCGAGTCCGACGGTCGGCTCGAGCGCCCGGATCAGGACCGCCGCCGCGACGCCCGCGGGCTCGCACACGGCGTTCAGCATCGCGTGGATGCCGTAGGAGCGGTAGACGTAGGCGCGCCCCGGCGGGCCGAACAGGGTGCTCGTCCGCGGCGTGAGCCCGGAGAACGCATGACAGGCCGGCTCGCTCTCGTGGTAGGCCTCCGTCTCGACGATCACCCCCGCCGCGCCGTCGTGCTCGACGGTGCAGCCGATCAGCTCGCGCGCGACCTCCAGCACCGGCCGCGCGTAGAACTCAGGCCCGAGCGCCCGCATCGAGCGTCGCCTGCGCGAGCGCCAGCTGCTCGGTCACGCGCGCCAGCGAAGTGCCGCCCTCGGACACCTTGGACTCCAGCCACGAGCTCTGGCGCAGCACGTCATGGAACTCGGCCGCGTGGGCGGCGAGCAGCTCGCTGTTCGCCGCCAGCTCGGCGCCCGTCAGCTGGGACAGGGGTCGGCCCGCGTCGACGGCGGTTCGCACGAGGCCGGCGACGACGCCGTGGGCCTCGCGGAAGGGCATGCCGAGGCGGACGAGCAGGTCGGCCACGTCGGTCGCCGCGATCAGCTCGTCGGACGCCGCCTCGCTCATCCGCTCGCGCCGGAAGCTCGCGCCGGCGATCATGCCGCTCGCCGCGGCGAGCGTCAGCTCGAGCGTGTCGACGGCATCGAACAGGTGCTCCTTGTCCTCCTGCAGATCCTTGTTGTAGGTCAACGGCAGCGCGTGGATGACGCCGTGGAGGGCCGCCAGATGAGCGACCACGCGCGGCGCCTTCGCCCGCAGCAGCTCGGCCGCGTCGGGGTTCTTCTTCTGCGGCATGATCGAAGAGCCCGAGCTCCACGCATCCGGCAGCTCGCAGAAGCCGAACTCGCTGCTCGACCAGAGGACGAGCTCGGCGCCGAGTCGAGACAGGTGGGTCGAGCACGTCGCCGCCGCCGACAGATAGTCGAGGATGAAGTCGCGGCCCGATACGGCGTCGATCGAGTTCGCCACCACCTCGGCGAAGCCGAGCTCGCGCGCCACCGCCCGCCGGTCGGTGTCGAAGTTGACGCCAGCCAGCGCACCGGCGCCCAGCGGCATCCGGTTCGACTCGCGCTCGGCGAAGGCGAAGCGCGAGCGGTCGCGCTCGAGCATCCAGAAGTACGCGAGCAGGTGGTGGGAGAGGTAGACAGGCTGAGCGCGCTGGAGGTGTGTGTAGCCGGGCATCGGCCAGTCGAGGTGCTCCTCGGCTCGATCCAGCAGCGCCGCCATCAGGTCGGCGATCGCGATCTGCGCGTCCGCCGCGCGCGCGCGTGTGTACATCGCCAGATCGGTCACCACCTGGTCGTTGCGCGAGCGAGCCGTGTGCAGGCGCCCGCCGACCGGACCTGCGACCTCGGTAAGGCGCCGCTCGACGGCCATGTGGATGTCCTCGTCGTCGGCCGCGAACACGAAGCGGCCGTCGCGCAGCTCCTCCTCGACCGTGTCGAGGCCGGCGAGGAGCGTGTCGCGATCGGCTGTCGTGATGATCTCGCGCTCGGCCAGCATCGACGCGTGGGCGCGCGACTGCGCCACATCCTCGCGCCATAGGCGCCGATCGAAGTCGATCGACGCGTTCAGGCGCCGGAAGTCCGGATGCTGGGGCTCGTGGAAGCGCGACACGGCCGTCAGTCTACGGCCGTCCCGGCAGCCACCGGACAGAGCGGTCCTGTCGGCGGCGCCGTCCCGGTGGAGCTCAGCGCTTCCTCCCGTCCCTTTCCCGTCCACGAACTGGCATACTTCCGCGATCCGGCGCAGCCGTGTCCGCCGTCACTAGCAACGAGCCGAAGCCGGCAGGGGGTCAAGGACCGATGTCAATCACCCACGGAGGTGGCCGCAGGTCCGCGCACGGCGCCGCACGTGGCGGTCGTGGCGCCGCGACGATCCTCGCCATCGGAGCCGCCCTCGCGCTCCTCCTCCTCGGTTCGACGTCCGCCGCCCAGGCGATGACGGCGACGGTCAGCACCAATACGTACGGGACCGTCTACGAGCACCTCTTCTACGGCCCCCGCGTCAGGGAGAACGTCAACGTCTACGCCTCGCGCTCGCCGAAGTCGCCGACGGTCATCCTCGTCCACGGCGGTGGCTGGCGCTTCTACGACGCCCTGAGCAAATTCGAAGCCGAGTCCCTCGCGCTGCAGGCCCAGGGCTTCACGGTCTTCACGATCAACTACGACCAGGACTCCTCCACCTCCCCGGCCTTCTCTATCGAGCCCGAAGAGGTCGCCGCGGCGACCCACTGGGCGATGAACAACGCATCGTCCTTCAATGCCGACCCGTCCAACGTCACGCTCCTGGGCGGCTCGGCCGGCGGCCACCTCGTGGGGCTGGTCGCCCAGCGGTTGAACGCGGCCGCGGCGGGCACGATCCGCGGGGTCGTCACCCTCAGCGCTCCCGAGAGCTTCCGCACGCTGATCCCGATGATCGAAGGAAGGGTCATCACGAACGAGGAATTCGTCACCTCCGTCTACCAGGCGGTCGGCCGCGAAGTCGATGGGCCGTCCTACATGTTCGCCAACCCGTTCGAACAGGAAGCCTACGAAACGCGCTGGTCCCCGGCGCTGAACATCTCGAGCCGCAACTGCACGCGATGGCTGCTGTTCAACTCCGAAGCCGAGTTCATCCCGCTCTCCCAGGCGCAGGAAATGAACAACGGCCTCACCCAGGCCGGCTGCCCCAGCACGCTGAAGGTCGTGCCCGGCTCGCGTCACGCGTTCGGCTACTGGAAAGAAGTCGCGCCGCTCGTGTTCAGCTTCATCAGGGGCTCGTAGGCTCCGCCGCCGAACGGCGGCCTCCGCTTCCGCAGGGGGTCTTTGCGAAGAGTCGGCCTGTGCGATAAATTCCATCTAATGAGATCGCCAGGGTCCTCGGATCCCGTGCCGCTCAGGCTTCCGCACGGGCCCCACTCGCTCTCGCGCGCACAGGTCGCCGAGAGCCAGCAGCGGCGGATCCTCGACGCGATGGTCGAGGCCGTAGGCGAGAACGGCTACGCACAGACGCCGGTCGCGGCGGTGATCGCCCGCGCGGCCGTCTCACGCAAGGCCTTCTACGAACACTTCCCGAACAAGGATGCATGCTTCGCCAGGGCTGCCGAGGAGCTCACGGCTGAGGTCATCGCTCATCTCGGGGCCACCGCCGCCGACGGTGTCGGGGCGAGTGGCGCCGAGGCCCCGATCGACGCTCTCTTCAAGCGTGCCCTCGCTCACCCTGCGGCCGTCCGCCTCGTACTGGCTGAGCTTGCCGCGTTAAGGCCCGAGGGCATCGCCAGGCGGGAGCAGGTGACGGCCGCCGGCGAAGAGCTGGTCCACGACCTCGTCGGCCTGTCCTGCACGGGCGACGCGGCCGGCCTGCTCATGCGCGCGACGATCGGGGGCATCGGCCAGGTGCTCTACTCGCGCGCCTGCCACCGCCGCTCCACACGATCGACGCTGGTCGCAGGGCTGCTGAGCTGGATGACCTCCTACCACCCCATTCCCGAGAGCGTGCTGGCGCTCGACGTGCTGGCGGGCGCCGACAAACGACGGGTTCCCCCTGGCGGACGCGCACCCGGAACCCTCGCGCCCGCCCCCCGAGCAGGGCGTCGCAGCAGCCTGCGCGGCGACAGGACGGTCTCCCCCAGTCTCGTCGTCCACAGCCAGCGCGAGCGAATCCTCGATGCGGTGGCGATTCTCAGCGCAGCCGAGGGCTACATGGCCGTGACGATCAACGGCATCGTCGTCCAGGCGGCAGTCTCGGCTGACACGTTCTACTCACACTTCACGAGCAAGGAGGACGCCTTCCTGGTTGGCTACGAGGTCGGCCACACCCGCGGCCTGGCGTTCGCAGAGAGTGCCTGCGAAGCCGCACCGGATTGGCCCGCCGGCGTCAGGGCGGGCATCGCCGCGGTACTCGACTTCCTCGCCTCCGAGCCCGCCTTCGCCCACCTCGCGCTCGTCGACGCGCAGGTCGCCGCCCCGCACACAGCCGCGCGAGTGAGAAGGTCGCTGGACACCTACGCGCGGATGCTCGCGACCGGCGTCGAGCGCGCACCCCACCCGACGACGCCGCTGACTACAGAGGCTGTCATCGGCGGGCTGTTCGAGCTCTGCCTCGGCTACGTCATGCGCGGGCGCGCGCACGAGCTGGGATCGCTCGTGCCCCTCGCCACCTACTTCGCGCTGGCCCCCGCCATCGGCGTCGAGGCTGCCGCCGTCGTCGCGACCGAGCCAGACTGACCTCAGGCGGCTACAGCGGCTTGCTTCGGCCCGCGCGTCGCGATCACGCGCGCCCCTCCGTCCGGCACGAACGACACCGAGCTCCTCGCCGCTGCCTCCGAGCGCGACTCCGCCGGGCTCAGCTCGACCTCTCGCAGGACGGCCTGGATGACACGCTTCATCTCGAGCTGCGCGAAGCTCGCGGCCACGCAGCGCCGGACCCCACCGCCGAAGGGGATCCACGTGTACGTGCCCGCCGCCGCGTCGAGGAATCGCTCGGGACGGAAGCTGCGTGGCTCCGGATAGACGTCCGCTCGGCGGTGCATGAGGAACACGCAGGGCGCCGCGATCGTGCCGGCTGGCAGGGCGTACCGGCCGAGGCGCATCGGCTCGATGAGGCGCCGCATGACGACCGGGACGGCAGGACACAGCCGCAGCGTCTCTTTGACCACCGCCTCGACGTACTCCTCACCTGTCTCCTCGATGGTCTCCTCGCGCAGGCGGGCCAGCTTGTCCGGGTGGCGCAAAAGCCGCTCGAACGTCCACGCGAGCGAGGTGGCCGTCGGACCGTCGGAGAGCATGGTCACGAGTTCGTCGCGCATCTTGCGCTCGTCCATCGCCTCACCCTCGCCGTTGTAGGCCCGATCGAGCATCGCGAGGATGTCCTCGCGATCCTCGTTGCTGCCGTCGGCCCGCCGCCGGCGAACCTCTTCGAGGACGAGATCCTCGACCGGCCCCATGACCGCGCGAAACTCGGCGTTTGCCGTCATCGAGCGCGCGCCGAGCGCCGCCAGCATCGCCAGACGGCGCGGAGCATTGATCCAGTTCGTCATCTCGACGAGGCGCTTGCGCAGAAGCTCCAGGCGATCGTCCTCGATCGTGCCGAACACCGCGCGCATGACGACCTCGAGGCTTATGGCCTGCATGCGCGGCCACAGCTCGAACGGCTCCCCCAGCGGCCATGTCGCGATCTCCCGGCGCGCCACCTCGGACATCATCTCGCCGTAGTCGCGCATGCGCGTGCCGTGAAACGACGGCAGCAGGTTCTTGCGATCGCTCATGTGCTGGGGCTCGTCGAGCAGCATCACCGAGCGCGCTCCGAGCAGCGGCTCGAGCAGCGGGTTTGCCTCCCCGGCCCCCGCGCCCATCAGCGCCGAGTCCGTGGTGAACACCTGCTTGACGTGTTCGGGGTTGGTCAGAAACACCCACGGTCGCCCACGCCGAACCCGCAGGGTGAAAGTCTCACCAAAGCGCTGCTCGCAGCGGTCCATGAACCCGAGGGGACGCAGTGCCCACCCGAGCGCCTGAAGGCCGCTCGGCATGGCGGGTCCCGGCGGAAGCTGCTCGCGCCCGATTACGCTGCGCAACGGGCTCATCGCGGCCACCGGTTAGGGCGCTGTGGCTGATTTTTAGCCCCGCGTTTCTCTCTTTCACAATATCCGTACATGTTTCTATCCTCCTGGATTGACTGCAGGCGGCCCCCAGGGGCGCCGTTTTGCGCTCAACACGCCTAGACTCGGCGGTGGCGAGCGCGATTCGGGTGGATCGATGCCTTGCAATTCTGCGACTTACGTCCTAGCGTAGCCCACGCTGGGCTGCACCGTGCAAGGTGACGCTCGCAACGATGATTTCTGTATTCGACACCGGCCCGGGCCGGTCACACAGAGGTACCTTCGCATAGGGGGCACCAGTACCTTAATCGGTGAAAGGACCGGTCTTAAACACCGGTGATCCGGGTTCGAGCCCCGGCTGGTGCATCGGATTCACACAACCCGTCCATATGAACCTCAACCTCTTTGACTACTTCGAAGATGCGCTCGGGCCCGACGGAGAATCCGCCCCGTGGGCCGCGCGTGCGCCGCGCCGCCCACGCGAGCACTACGACCTCAAGCTGACCTCGCGCGCGCCAGACTGGGAGAGCGACGCCGGATCGCTGCAGGCCCTGGCGCAGCTAGAGGCAGAGCCGTGGGTGGCCGCGGTCCTGCGCAAACGCGACGGCGTGCGCGTGCGCCTCACCGACGGCTGGATCGAGGCGAGCGGCGCCGCGCTCGAGGCCGGAGGCAGCGCCGAGGCGCCGCTCTCCGACATCGCCGCCGGGCAGCGCTTCTCGGTGCAGTTCTGGGACGCCAACGCGACCAAGGCGCTGCACATCGGCCACCTGCGCAACCTCGCCATCGGAAACGCGCTGGCAGCCGCCCTCACCCAGGCCGGCAGTCACGTCGAGCGCCGCAGCCGCATCTCCGATATGGGCCGTGCGATGGGCGAGGCGATGGCCGGCGTCATGGCCAGCGGACGCCACCGCCAGGGCTGGTCCGAAGGCGATGCGAAGAGCGACCAATTCGTGGGGATGTGCTACGCCGACTACGTCGCCGCGGGCACCACGGCGCTCGGCCCCCAGGCGGAGGACTCCCTCTCGCGGGAGGTTCACGTGCAGAACGACGCTGCCGATGAGCTGATGAAGCGCGTGCTCAGCGGCGACTCCGAGGCGGTCGAGCTCTGGTACAAGACCCGCGCCTGGGTGATCGCCGGCCAACGCAAGACGCTCGCGCGGCTCGGGATCGCCTTCGACAGGGTCCTGTTCGAGTCCGACTTTCTCTCCGAGGCCGCGGAGCTGGCCGAGTCGGGGCTCGAGGACGGCACGCTCACCCGCCGCGATGACGGCGTGATCGTCTACATCACCGGCGTCGAGGAGCTCGAGGAGATGCCGCTCGTGCGCGCCGACGGGCAGTCGACCCAGCACATGCGCTCGCTCACCTATGCCCTCACGGCGCCCGACCTGGAGCACGTGACCTCGCTGCAGGTCACGGGCTCGGAGTGGGTCGCCCACGTCACCGGCATCCGTCGCCTGGCCGCCCAGCTCAGGCCAGACCTCAACGGCGGCTTTCACCCCAACCGCAGCATCTTCCACGGCATGGTCTCGAGCCAGAAGCGGGCGCTCACCTCCAGCGCCGGCGCCCAGCTGATCGACGAGCTCGGCGACTGGCTGGACGCGCGGATAGACGAGGACGGCCGGCGGCGCGACGTGCGCCGCTCGCACCCGAGCCCCGAACGGATCGCCGCGCAGCTCGCGCTCGGCTACTTCCTGCCCTACCCGGTCAGCCCCGACATCGACTTCGAGCCCGACCGTCTGCTGGACGAGGAGGAGAGCCTCGGTTGGAACCTCGTGCGGGCGCGTGCGCACCGGAGCGCCGTGCACACCAGCGGACGCCCCGCCGAGGATCCCGACTATCGCTTCGCTGTCGTGCAGTCGGCCCTCTACCGTCGCTACCTGCGCCTGGCCGTCGAGCGCCTCGACGTGCGGCCACTGGCCCACTACCTCAAGCACCTCTCAATCTGGTACCTGGAGGACGAGCGCGGCGAACACGTCGAGCGGGTGGTGCACACGCTGCTCGACCGCAGCGCGCACGGCCTCGGCCTGGAGCCGGCGCGATGAGCACGCTGCTGGTCGACAACTACGACTCCTACACGTACAACGTCTTTCACCTCCTCGCCGCCGTCTCGGGGGAGGAGCCGATCGTCATCCGCAACGACATCGTCTCCTGGCGAGCACTGTCGCGCTGGCATTTCGACGCCATCGTCCTCTCCCCCGGTCCCGGTCGTCCCGAGCGCTGGCACGACTTCGGGGTGTGCGCAGACATCCTGCGCTCCGGCGAGATACCGGTGCTCGGGGTGTGCCTCGGCCACCAGGGCCTCGGACACATGCTCAACGGACACGTCACCACCGCGCCGGTCGTCATGCACGGGCGGCGCAGCGGCGTCAGGCACCTCGCCAGTGGCCTGTTCGACGGCATCCCCCAGGACTTCTCGGTCGTGCGCTACCACTCGCTCGCCGTCGGCAGCCAGCTCGGGCCCGACGGCCGCGTGACCGCGTGGACAGAGGACGGAGTGGTCATGGGCATCGAACACCGCCGCCGGCCCATGTGGGGCGTCCAGTTCCACCCCGAGTCGATCGCGACCGAGCACGGCCACAAGCTGTTCGAGAACTTCTACCGGCTCGCCCGCGAGCACACCAGTCGACGCGCTCCCCAGACCACGCGCCCGCGAGCGCCCGCGCCGCCGCCGCCCGCTCCAAAGCCCCTACCGCAGGAGGACCGTCCGCGCCTGCGCGCTCATGTGCGCACGATCGAGGGCGAGGCGCCCGCCGAGCAGCTGTTCGAGCGCCTCTTCGGCGACCTCGATCACGCCTTCTGGCTCGACAGCGCCGATGCGCCGACGCCGCTGGCCTGCTCGTCCTATCTCGGCACGACGATGGGCCAGGAGCGCTGCGTGCTCGAGTACGACGTCGAGGCCCAGGAGGTGACCGCGCACCGCGCCAGCGGCACGTCGGTCGAGCCCGGCGCGATCTTTGCGCTGCTCGACCGCGAGCTCGAGCGCCTCGCAGTCGATCCTCCGCCGCAGCTGCCGCCCGGGCTGCTCGGTGGCTTCGTCGGCTACGTGGGCTATGAGTGCAAGGCCGACTGCGGCTCGCCCAACGTCCACGTCTCCGACCTGCCAGACGCCGTCCTGATGCTCGCCAACCGCGTGGTCAGGATCGACCACGTCGCGCACCGCACCCACCTGGTCGCGCTCGCCTGCGGTGAGGAGGACGCCGAGGCCGACCGCTGGCTCGACGACGCCGAGAGGATCCTCGGCGAAGCCCTCGCCGAAGGCAGCGAGCCACAACCGGATCCCTCGGCGGAGGCGCAGGCCGGCGAGGAGGAGGAGGAGGAGGAGGAGGAGGAGGAGCTCGTGCGCTTCCGCTGCGGGCGCGGGCGCGAGCAGTACCTCGCCGACATCGCTCGCTGCCATGCCGCGCTGGCGGCGGGTGAGTCCTATGAGGTCTGTCTGACCGACCAGATCCACACCGCCGCGAGCCCCGACCCGTGGGCGCTCTACCGCCTGCTGCGCCGGCGCAACCCCGCCCCGTTCGCCGCCTATCTCAAGCTCGGCGAGCTCACCGTTCTGAGCTCATCCCCCGAGCGCTTCCTGTCGGTCGGGCGCGACCGGCGCGTGGAGGCCCGACCGATCAAGGGAACGACGCCCCGCTCGCCGGACCCGGCGCGCGATGAGGAGCTTCGCCGCGAGCTGCTCGACGACGAGAAGACCTTCGCCGAGCACCTGATGATCGTCGACCTGCTGCGCAACGACCTCGGGCGCGTGTGCGAGATCGACAGCGTGCGCGTGCCGCAGTTCATGGTCGTCGAGCCCTACACGACCGTTCACCAGTTGATCTCGACCATCACGGGTGTCCTCAGCCGCTCGCGCACGCCCACCGAATGCGTGCGCGCGTGCTTTCCGGGCGGCTCGATGACCGGAGCGCCGAAGCTTCGGACGATGGGGCTGATCGACGACATCGAGCGGGAGGCCCGCGGCGTCTACTCGGGCGCCATCGGCTACTTCGGCCTCGACGGCAGCGTCGATCTCAGCATCGTCATCCGCACGATCGTCCTGCGGCCCGGCGCGACGACGATCGGCGCGGGCGGCGCGATCGTCATGCAGTCCGACCCGGATGACGAGTTCGAGGAGATCTTGCTGAAGGCTCGGGCGCCGATGGCCAGCATCGCCGAGGCCGTCACGGGCAGCGGCGCGGCGGCCGCGTGGTCGGTACAGCTGGAGGCCGACACGGCGGCGGGCAGACCGTGAGCGGGTCCCCGTCGCCGGCGCCGAACCCGCGCTCGCCGGCGAGCCCGCCGCAGCGGTGGCGCGTGCGCCCCGGACAGCCCGAGGACGTAGTGGGGGTAGCGGCGGCGGTGGCTGAGCTGCTCATCGAGCTGGGCGCCACGCCACCGCCGCAGGCGGCGATGCGAGACACGGCGCAGGCGCTGCTCGAGGATCCGGGCGCCGGCGCCGTGCTCGTGGCCGAGACGCACGACGAGCTGATCGGCGTGCTGAGCGCCAGCTGGCAGATCGCCATGCACGTGCCCGGCCGCTACGGCCTGATACAGGATCTATGGGTCGAGCGCTCATGGCGAAGCAGGTCGGTCGGCGCCGCTTTGCTCGCAGCGCTGGAGGACCGCGCGCGCGAGCAGGGGATCGACCGCGTGGAGGTCGGCCTGCCAAAGGCGAGCTTCGCCGGGCTCGCCGCGACCGCCGAGTTCTATCGCGCGAACGGCTTCGATCCGCTCGGCCCGCGCATGCGGAGGCTGATCGCATGAGCGGCCTGGAGCCGTTTCGCCGCCGCCTCGACGAGCTCGACGAGCAGATCACGGGGCTGCTCGGAGAGCGCTTTGCCACCTGCCGGGAGATCGCGCTCTACAAGCGCGACTACGGCATCCCGATGATGCAGCCGGAGCGAGTGGTCGAGGTGCGCCAGCGCTATCTCGCGCGCGGCGCCGAAGTCGGGCTCCCCCCGGACTTCACGGCGGCGCTGTTCGAGCTGTTGATCGCCGCTACCTGCCGCATGGAGGACGAGCTGATCGACGCGCCGGCGTCGGCCGAGCGGGACGGCGCGGCATGACCCGCCCGACGTTCATCACGCTCGGGCCGTCCGGGACCTGCCACGAGAACGCCCTGCGGCACTACCTGGACTTCCAGGGCGTCGAGGACTTCGAGCTGATCCTCGTCGAAGACCTGCTCGCCGCGATCGGCCAGGTCCGCGAGCAGCCGAACACGTTCCTCGTGCAGTGCAGCGCCCACGTCCAGGTGCACCTCGTCACCGAGCGCTTCCACGAGGAGGTGTTCGTCATCGACACCTTCATCTATCCGACGAAGGAGCTCGGGCTAGTGGTTCGCACCGACGTCGATGAGCCCAAGAGCCTCGGCATCGTCTCCGCCACGCGCGGCTATCTCGACCTCTCGCCGTGGGAGACGATCGTCGACCAGCCCTCCAAGCCGGTCGTCGCGCGCAACCTGCTGGACGGGAAGTTCGACGCCGGGCTCACCCACGTGCACCACGCACACGAACACCCGGACGTGCTGCGGCTGGTGGAGTACTACGGGGCGGTCGACACGACGTGGGTCGTCTATGGGCCACGCAAGCGCTTCGCCGGCGAGGTGATCGCGCAGCATGTGCCCTGGCTGTTCACCGCCGACCCGCCTGAGGAGGTGGTGTCTCAGTTTGAATCCCCTCGACCTGCCACGACTACGTATCATTAGGCACAAGAGATAGTCTTGGTTATCATTACAACCAGACTCAAGTCGTGGCATCACGGCTCGAGGTCGGCCACAGCGCCCCCGAGCGCGCAAAGGCGAGGACAAGTCTCATGGCGGCGGCACAGCACTCCGATAGACGGGCGATGGACTCGGTGAACCCCGACGAGACTTGCGTCGCCCTCCGCCTGGAGTTCGGCGGTTGCTCGCGCGACGAGCTTGACGACTGGGCCATCGTCGTGCAGGAAGTCGTTGACCAGCACGCAAACGACGCGGCCCCCGGCGCCGCTGTTCGCTGCCTATACAGCCCGCTGACCGTCGAGATCCTGTTCACGGTTGAGAACGAGACAAAGGCCAGTGTGCACCAGCGGGTGGCCGCGATTGTGGGCGCTATTGAAGCCGTCATCCCCAGGCGATTCGATACCGATACCGCAACCCGCTCTGCGGACCACCGGAACCTGGTCCCCGCCTAAAGCTTAAGCCCCGCCCGCGCGAAAGCCGCGCGAAGATTTTTCAGGTAGTGCCCTTCGCTCGGGGTGCACTTCACGACGACAGGACCCTGGTCGAGGTCGGGCGGATAGCAGAGGATGTAGTTGCTCTTGCGTACCTCGCAGCGCCATCCGGCATCCCACGCCTTCTTGACGAGCTTGTCGAGATCCTTCTGACGCGCTTTCGGACGCTTCGGAGGGGTGGGTTTCGCTTGGGTCATGCTCGCGGCGATTCTAGATGTTCGTCTCTAGCTCACTGCCCGGCCGTCAAGCCGCCCCCGGCAATGCAGCCGGGATCGCAGACCACATCTGTACGGCCGAGGAGATCGTGCGGCTAGCCGATTCAACCTGAGACACCACAGCCCGCGGATAGCCGCCGTCAATCCTCCAGCGCGACGGCCGGTGCGACGCCGGCGGCGAAGTAGCCGGGAAGCGCGACCGCGATCGCAGCGGCGGCGAGCACGAGGGCGGCGCTCGTCACGGCGGAAATAACCGCGACCGAATGCACGACCGGGAAGTTGACGACGTTGGCGAGTGCGCGGTCGAGGAGCTGCTGGCCATAGAGGCCGAACAGCGCTCCGGTGGCGCACCCGGCACCCAGCAGCAGGACGCTCTCGAGCAGAACCGTGCGCCACAACTCGCCGCGCCCAAATCCCTCGAGTCGCAGCTTCGCGAGTCGTGGGCGACGCTGCCACACCATGGTGCCCATCGCCGCCGCCGTCGCCAGCACGGCACCGAGCATGATCAGCGTCGCGATCTGGCTGAGACGGGCGAGACCCTGGCGGCTGAGCGCCCGCTGGCGCGAGGCGTGCCGCCCGGCGCTTTCCACCGCGAGCCCTGATCGGGGGCCGAGCGCCCGCCGGAGCTCCCCCACGACCGTGGAGACAGGGACGCCGGGCGCGACCAGCACGTTGTAAGCGCTCGCATCCGCGCTCCCCCACGCCCGCGCGAAGTCATCCGCGTTCATGATCATCGCGCCCGGTGGCCAGCCGATGTTGGTGGACAGAGCCGCCACCCGGACCCTCCTCGGCACAGGCGAGGGCAGCGTGAGCGCGTCGCCGATGCGCAGACGGCGTTCGGAGGCCAGCGCCTGCGAGAGCACAACCCAGCCGCCGGCCCGCACCAGACCGGCCGCCCTCGCGACATCTCCCTCGACGATCTGGCTCGGCGGTAGCAGCGGGACCGCCTCGTGCGGTGGCGCGATCACCCACACCCGCCGCTTGCCGACGTCGAGAAACCCGCCGCGATAGACCCGCAGCGCCCGAACGCCCGGCAGGCGCGCGAGCCGCTGCTGTTGCACCGGCACGAACGGGGTCGCCTTCAGCAGGTTGTAGGAGCCCGCGGGCGAGACCCACACGTCGGTGAAGGCATTCATGTCGTGTGCCGCGCCTTCCAGTCCGCCGAGCAGGTCGCCGTGGGCGCCCTGGATGGCGACGCTCGCGAACACCGCGATCGCCCCCGTAGCCGCGATGGCAACCGCCCGCGCCCCGGCCGCGCCGAGCTCCATCACCGCAACATGCGGCACCGCGCTGACAAACCTCGGCGCCACGCGTCGCACGAGAGCGAGCGTCGCCGCGAGCACCATCGGCAGCTCCAGCAGCAGCGCCGCCACGAGCAGCGTCATTCCGGCAATCGCCGCGGCCGGCGCGGCGAGCAGGATCACCGTGGCCGCCGCCACGCAGACCACGCCCGCGCCAGCGGGGCGTGTCGCCATCGCCCGCCGCCCACCGTGCCGGTCCCTCGGCGCGATCGCGGCCAGCGGATCGCGCGAGATAATATCGCGCAGCGGGCTCAGCACCGCGACCAGGGCCGCCGCCATCCCACCGCCCACGGCGATCGCCACGCTCTGAACGCTCACCACCCGCGACGATCCGACGGCGAAGGCCGAGGACAGGTATCCGGGCGCGGCGCGGAAGAGGTGGATCGAGATCTCGTCGCCGAGCGCCAAGCCGAGCACGCACGCGATCATGCCGAGCACGACCGCATCGAGCAGCAGGACGCCGATCACCGTCCGGGGGGAGTAGCCGTCGCGGCGCAGCTCGGCGATCAGCCGCCGCCGCTGCGCCACCGTCAGCAGCATCGCGTTGAACGCGAACAGGAAGCCGACGAGCGCGCTGATGAGCGCGAACAGCGTCGTCGACTGGTTGCTCGCGGCGGCCGCCTTCGCGAACAGCGCTTCGTCGTAGCTCGCCGGCTCGACGTTCAGGCGCCCGCCGGCCACCCGCTCCAGCCCGGCGCGGACCTCCGCCTCCCGGCGCGGGTCCGGCTCGACGAGGATGCGAGTGACACGGCCGGGCAGCCCCGTCATCTCCTGGGCGAAGGACAGCGGCGCCACGACGATCGGGCTCGCGACCAAGGGCCCGATCTGCCCTGCGCCTAGCTGGGCGTAGAGCGGTGCGCTCGCGCTGCGCCCGGCGATCTCGAACATGGCTTCCTGGCCGAACCTCGTCACGCCGATCGTCCTCGCGACGGGGGCCGGGAGCACGACGGCGCCGATGCCGCCGAAGGGCTGGAGCGCCGTGTGGCGTACGAGCGCTCCTCCCAGCTCGGAGAGGCTCGCGTCGGCGCCGACGAGCTCGACCGACTCGCTCCCCCGCGGCCCTCGTGCCTCGGCGCTCGCTTCGAGCAGCGGCGCTGCAACCCGCACGCCGGGAAGCTGTCGAACCTGTCCGAGGACGCCTTCCGGGAAGCCGTGCGGGTCGCGGGCGAGCAGCTGGAGGGTCGCGTGGCCGACGATGCCGCGGGAGAGCTGGGCGACCGAGCTGAGCAGGCTCGAACCCGCCACCTGGGAGGAGAACAGCAGCGCGACGCCGGCGGCGATGCCGAGGACGGCGAGGCACTCCTGCAGCCAGCGCGCGCGCAGGCGCACGCGGTAGAGGTGCCAGACGTTCGACGGCTTCACGGCGAGACTGGGGCTGCGCTCACTGGGCGCACGGCAGCGTGTAGCCGCCGTCCGGCTCGTAGTCTGAGAGCCGGCCGTCGCGCAGGGCGTAGGCGCGGTCGGCGTAGCGGGCCGCCATCGGGTCGTGGCTTACGAGCACGATCGCCACGCCCCGCTCGCGGCAGAGCTCGCGCAGCAGCTCGAGCACTTCGCGCCCGCGCTGTGTGTCGAGGCTCCCGGTCGGCTCATCGGCGAGCAGCAGCCGCGGGCCGGTCGAGAGCGCCCGTGCGATCATCACCCTCTGGCGCTCGCCCATCGAGAGCATCTCGGCGCGATGCTCCAGGCGCGCGCCGAGCCCGAGGCGCTCGAGCAGCGGCGTGATCTCGCGCTGCGCGTCGCGCCAGCGCATCGTCTTGAGCAGCTTCAGCACGGCGTTGTCGAGCGCCGTCACACCGGGCATCAGGTCGAAGTTCTGGCGGATGAAGCCGAGCTCGGACAGCCTGAAGCTCGACGCCTCGGTCGCGGACATCGAGCCGATCTCCCGTCCGCCGATCGTCACCGTGCCAGACGTCGGCTCGAGCAGCGTCGCGACCATCAGCAGCAGCGTCGTCTTGCCCGAGCCGCTGGGGCCATACAGCGCGACCATGTCCCCTTCCCCGACCCGCAGCGACACGCCGTCCACCGCTCGCACCGCCTCACCGCCGACGGCCGGGTAGTGCTTGACCAGCTCGCGCAGCTCGAGCATCGTGCCTAGCGACTCCCGCGCGCCGCGCGCGCGAGTCCAGAGACGGCGCGCCCGGCCCTGAGCAGCGAGAGCGCCGGGATCAGCGGTGAGCCCAGGCCGCTCGCAACGCTGGCGGCGATCGGGCGGACGTCTTGCCCCGCCGCCTGGGGAGCGGACAGGTAGAAGGCGCTCATGGCCGTAAGGATCACCTGGTGGCGAGCCGGGCTCGGGAGCCCGGCCGCCTCGAAGCTGGCGCGGCTGGCCAGCTGCCGGAGCCTCAACGCGGCGACGGCTGGCGAGTCGTAGTGGCTCAGCAGGCTGCGCTGCCCCGTGAGTCGATCCTCGGCGACGTCGATGAGGCTGTCCAGGAGCGAGTGCAGGGCTCCGATCCAGGGGAAGTAGGCGCCGTCGATCGCCGCGAGATCGCGGGGGTCGAGCCGCCCGTCGGCGGCGAGTCCGATCAGCACGTGGATGCCGAGCGAGGACCCGGCCGCGCCGGCCGCCTCCCACCACTCGAGATCGGCCGCCACGGGAGCAAGCTCACGGGCCCAGCGCTCGAGCCCGTCGTGGCCGCCCTGGAGCTCACCGAGGTTCAGGCTCTGGAACTGAACGATGCGCGCTGCCGCCGCCAGAGCCGAGGGCGCGACCGCCCCGTAGGAGGGGAGCGCAGCGAGCGTCCTGCGACACGTCTCGACCATCCCGAGCAGATATCCGCCATCGTCTCGGTGCGGGTGCGATGCGTAGTAGTCGCCGTGGGCCGCGCTCGGGTCCAACGCGACGAGCAGCGCCTCGTGGAGATCGCGCCCGTTCGCTTGAGGATCTGCGCACGGCTGCTCGGCGAGCATGTCGAGGTAGTTGTAGGCGGCCTGGAACGCCACGAGCGCCCGCACCGTCTTGGCCCGGCGGGTGTGCGGAGCGAACACGGCGAGGAGCGCCGCGCCTTCCATGTTGCCTCGCTTCGCCAGTGCCGCGAGCGCGAGGCGGCGAAGCGCCGGGTCGGGGATTGCGTCCGCGCGCAGGCGCCATGCGGCCAGCTCGCGCCTGGCGGCCGGTAGGATCGTCAGGGCGTAGCGCGAGCTGCTCGAGAGATAAGCCGTCGCCAGCCCGCGGTTGCCAGGCGGACCACGCCTCGCTAAGTTGGACGCTCCCTCGACCGCCAGGTGCTCCACGGGCTCTAGCGGTGTCGCCGGGGAGGGCACGGCACGCGGGTCGATGCGGTCGTGCGGCTGGCGTCCTGGAAGGTGAATTCCGCCGAGAAGAGAAAGCCGGCGCGGGGACAGCGTTCCGGGACGCTCACGCCGACCGGGTGGAACGCCACCCTCCGCCCGTGCCTGTGCCGGTAGTAGGTCAGGTGGCTCGGCCCGATCGTGCTCTGAACGCTTACGATCGACACGTCCGGGCCGCCCGGCACGCTCGAGATCGGCGGTACCTGGGTCGCGAGCTGGGAGCCGAAGGGCCCGGAGTCGGGAAGCACTTCGCCCGCGAAGACCAGCTGTGCTGAGACCGGCGTAACGCCATTCGCAAAGAAGAGCACCACGAGGTTGCCGTCATGTGGAGGACCCATGACGGCCTGTATTTCGGGAAGCTCATGGCCAGAGCCCACCCCGAAGGGGACTTCCACGAAGGCGCTTCCATAGCCGAGTCGCGAGTTCGGCGAGCAGCCCGCGAGCCCACTCCGCAGGAGCGCGGCGGGCTGGCAGATGGCCAGCCCGAGCGTCGTCGTGCTGTAGTCGATGCCCGCCGGCATCCGCAGCGAGAGGCCGCTCAGCGGCGGCGGTGCGAGCCCTTCTCCGCTTTCGAGGTGAAAGCCAAAGGACAGCGTCGTGCTCGCGCCGAGTCGGTTCGGCGAGAAGCCGGCGTGCAGGACGGCGTGCTCGGATGCCGTCGACGCGGCGGCAGGCAGGAGGGCGAATACGAGCGCGAACGTCGTCGCGAGCGCGCCCGCCCGCGCCAGCGGAGCCCGCTCGCGCGGGAGCATCAGTCCGACATCCGGCCGCTCAGGCGCACCGTCACGGCATCGTCGAAGCGCCTCACCGTTCCCGAGAACCCCAGCCCCGAGCCGTGCGCGCGGCCATAGCCGCCGGTTCCACGAAGCACGTTCATCGTGCCCGAGAAGCTCGCGGTCGCGCCGTTGACGTGGTAGCCGGCGCGGGCGACGCCGGAGATCGAGCCACCACGGAGATAGATGTTTACCTCAGCCGCGACGTAGTTGGTCGAGACGAGGTGGAGATGGATGTAGATCGTGCCCCGGATCGTTCCCGTGGCCGAGCCGACCTCGTTGAGCGTGAAGCCGTGGTGGCTCGTGAGACGCAGGTGCGCGATCTCGCTGAGCGAGATCGCCCTCGCAGTCCGCGCCGTGCTGTGGGCGGAGCTTGAGGATGCGAGCGAACTCGCGACAGCAGCCACGAGCATGCCCACGAGCGCCGAACGGCCCATGAGCGCATCGATCCTCCGCATTCCAGCTCCTCTCATCGCGTCCCGGCGCGTCCATCCTGGCCGCACGAATTCCGCCCGAAGCCCAAAGATTAGGCAATCGCGAACGAGCGATCCAGGCGCGTCTCCGACTCCCGCGCCAGGTTAGGAACAGTTCCAGGATTCTCTTGACACGCTCGCGCGGGCTATGCCAGGATCGCCGGCGCTGGGCTCGTCTATGTGGAATAGGAGCGATGTTGTGACATCAGCACGGTATGTCCTGCTGCGGGTGATCTCATCCTTTGTCGTGTTGCTCGTCGTCGCCAGCGCCGCCGGGTGCGGTGGGAGTTCGACGGGCCCTGTGGTTGCAAGTGTCGGTGCCACGAAGATCACGCAAGGCGAACTGAGCCACTGGATGCAGACGTTGGCCAGCGGTGAGTACTACGAACTCTCGCGGGCTCACGTGATGCCCGTGGGGCTGGTGTCCGATCCTCCCAATTATGGTGGTTGCGTCAAGCGTCTGGAAAGTGTCGAGGCACCCCGTGGCGGGCGTAAGACGCAGGACGCAGCACAGTTGCTGAACAAATGTCGGGAGATGTATCAGGCACTGAAGCTGCAGGCCACGGAATTCCTTATCAACGTCCTCTGGACCGAGGACGCGCTCAGAGAACAAGGAGTGACTGCCAACGAAGGGGAAATCCGTCAAGAGCTTGACCAGATGAGAGCCCGCAAGTATCCCAAGCCGCGGGAATTCACGAATTTCCTGGCGACCCGCAGACGCAGCGTCGCTGACCAGCTGGTGTTCGCGAAGCTTGATCTCCTCGCGCACAAGGCGGGCGAACTGAACCTCGCCAGCAAGCAGGTGCTCGTGCGCCTCAATGAAGCTGAGCACCGATGGACAGCGAAGACGCGCTGCCGTCCGGGCTATGTGGTCAAGCATTGCAGCCAGTACGGCTCCGCGTCGACATCGACGTCTTCATCTGACCCCTCGGCAGCGGTGCTCATGGAGCAGGTAGCGGTGCTCACAGGGGTTCCGTGCATCAACAAGCCAGCGTGTTCCTAGACGAGGCCGGATGAGCACGGGACCCAGCCACCGCCTGGCGAGCGCGGGCTGCCTGCTCGCGCTCGCCATTGGTCTATCTGCCTGTGGGCGCGGAGCGTCTGAACCGATCGCCCTGCGCATCGGCAAAGCGGCGGTCACGGACGCCACGGTGCGCCACTGGACGTCCGTCTCGGTCGCCGGGCGACCCGGATCGAGGGCTCAGGTGCTCGGGCTCCTGATCTCCTCGGCCTGGACGGAAGGCGAGGCCGCGTCCCTCGGTGTGGAGGTCGGTCGGGCCCAAGCCGAACAGCAGTTCGACGTGCTCACCTACGACGAGCGGGAAGGGATGCAATTCGCGCGGTCTCCCCTCGTCGCGAAGGTGGAGGCCGCACTTGGCGGCGGCGTGACACACTCAGACCGTGTATGGCTGATGAGGCTCGACATGCTCTCCGCCGGGATCGCGCAGAAGCGTTTTGCACAGGCGCTGCAAAGCGTGACACCGGCGGAGATCGCCGCGTACTACGCGGCGCACAAGCGACGCTTCGTCGTGCCCGAGCGTCGCGATCTCACCTGGGTCGTGAACTTCCGCGAACCCCTGCTTCTCAGGGCGATTCGGGAAGTCCGCGCGGGAAAGAGCCTGCTCAGCGTGGCAAGGCGCGTTTCGCTGGACCCGCCAACGATCACAGGGTTAGAGCTGCGGTCCGCGCGGGAGAAAGACTTCGCGCGCAACGTCTTTGCGGCCACGCCGCATCGCCTCGCCGGGCCGTTCAGTCAAGGCGCGAATCGCTACTTCCTCGAAGTGACCAAGGTCACGCCCGCACGCCAGCAGGCCCTCGCAGAGGTCGCGGGGACCATCCGGGCCGAAGTGGCTCTTCAGCACCAGCGCCGAGCCGCTGGGATCTCGACATCGGACTTCGTAAGAACCTGGACGGCACGGACCCACTGCCACCGCGACTACATCGTCGCGGGGTGCGCAGAGTCGAGGGACCCGGTGGTGGTGGGGGACCGTTGGCCATATTCGGCCTTGCTTCGCCGTGCCAGCGCGGCGAGGCCGGGAGTGCTCGTCGGCGTCAAGCATGTGGCGCTGGGTGCGGTGCTCGCGGCCGGCCACCGCAATCTGACCATCTATCTCCGCAAGGAGGACCGTCGCCTGCGATCCTCGTGCTACGGCGCGTGCGCGCGCCTGTGGCCGCCGGTGCTCACCGTCGGGACGCCATCGGCCGCGGCGTCGGCAATCGCCGGCGATGTCGGCTCGATCGTGCGCGCCGATGGAACGCGTCAGGTCACGTACTTCTACCGCCCTCTCTACTACTACGCGAAGGACCGCAATGGAGGCGACACGCTCGGACACGGCGTACGTAGCTTCGGCTCGAGGTGGTACGCGCTCAGGACCATCGGCGAACCGTACGAAACTCCGCAACAGGAACGGCGTCACCGCATCAACAGGAACGCCCAACAGTGAGAAACACTAGTTGTAGCTTCCTGCGGATCTCTTAGTCTCATCGGCAGGGAGTGGGTGCAGGGGCTTCGTGCCGTGGCATGGGTCCCGGCGACCACAACTCGCTATGACTTCTATGCCGAAAGGGCCGTCAGCTGGTGCACAGCATACGCCGCACACTCGCAGTGTCACTCAGTGCACTTGCTGTCTGTCTTGTACTGACCAATGCCGCCCACGGCTCGGTCACACACCAGTTCTTATTCTCCTTCAGCGAAGTCCCGGCTGAAGGGCCGCTGAAAGAACCGGTCGCGTTGCCGGGGCGAGTTACGACCCTCGGATCGATGACCGTCGACTCGGGCCACGTCTGGATCGCCGAACTCATGTCGGGCACGAACAGCTTCCGGGTGGATCGCTTCGACGCGACTACCGGCGCATTCCTCTCGCAGTTTGCGCACGCCAAAGAAGACGCTCCGGAGTATCTCGGTGTGGCGCTAGGGCACCTGGCGGGCGCATCAGAACCACAAGCCTATCTGGCGGAATTCGAGGCAGGTCTGGGCCGGGTCGGCGTGTACGGCGAATCCGGCACCAAACTGGGGTCGTGGACGGGTGCGGAAACACCCGCAGGGTCTTTCGGTGTCCTGTTCGGCGTCGCGGTCGATGACTCGACGAGCTTGACCGACTGGGCGGCCGGCGACGTGTACGTTCCCGACGAACAACACAAAGTCGTCGATGTCTTCCATCCCGAAGCGGACGGCAAAGAACACTATGTCACGCAGCTGCCCGCGCCCGAACCCGGAGGGGTAGCGGTTCCCTTCAGCGCGCCGCAGAAGGTGGCTGTCGATGCTGCGACCGGCGAGGTCCTCGTTCAGGACGGCAGCGTCGTCGACGTGTTCGAACCGACGCTGCCCGGCAAATACGCGTTCGTGCGCCAGCTCACAGGTACGTGCCCGACGGCGGGCACCCCTTGCGGACCCGGCGAAGTCATCCCCTTCAATAACTTCGCGCATGTCAACGTCGCGGTGGACGGCGGCGAAGGGCCACATAGTGGGGAGATCTATGTGGCGGACCGTGGTGCGGGGGCCGTTGACCAGTTCAGTGCCGCTGGCGTCTTTCTCGCCAAGTTGACCGCGACGCCAGCTGGCCCCTTCCACATACCCCAGAGCGTGGCGGTCGACCCGGCCACCCACGACGTGTACGTCGGTGATGAAAATGCTGAAGGCTCGGCAATTGACGTCTTCGGGCCGACGGCGGTCGTCCCGGACGTCACGGTCACGGAAGCCACCGGCATCACGCCGGCAAGCGCAAGCCTGAATGGCACGGTCAACCCGGCCAAAGGGGGACCGGCGACGTGCGAATTCGAGTATGGGACGAGCACCTCATATGGGACGCGCGCGGAATGCACTGGGCCGGGTAGCAAAGCCACTCCGATCCCGGAAGGCGAAGCGCCGGTTCCGGTGTCGGCGCCCGTCGTCGGCCTTCAGCCTGACACCATCTACCATTACCGTCTCGACGCGACGAACGCGAGCAAAGTCCTCAACACCGGCCAGTGCCCGGAAGACTGCGGTGAATTCCTCACGACGGGCCCGGGTATCCGCGAGGATTCTGTCTCGAACGTCGCGTCGAGCTCGGCGACGTTCGATGCGACGATCAACCCGAACGGAGCACCGACGAGCTACTACTTCCAGTTCGCCACCGCGGCCGACTTCAGCGGCGCCGTGGATGAACCGGCGGCGCCGGGTGAAGCGATCGGCTCCGGCACGGCGGACGTGTCAGTCAGCTGGCACGTCCATGAAGGCCTCTCGCCGAACACCCCCTACTACTACCGCGCGGTCGCCGTTAGCGAGCTGAAAGAAGGCGAACCGCCCACCCCGTTCTACGGCCCGACCCACACGTTCACAACCCAGTCCTCCGGCGGGTTTGCGCTCCCGGACGCCCGCCAGTGGGAGCTCGTCTCCCCGCCCGACAAGCACGGCGCACAGCTCGAAGGCGACAACCAGTCCGAAAGCGCGTTGCAGGCCGCCGCCGGTGGCGGGGCGGTGACCTACGTCGCGGCCGGCCCCACTGAATCCCAGCCGCAGGGGTTCCAGGAGCTGATGCAGGTGTTCTCCAACCGCACCCCGTCCGGCTGGGTCTCGCGCGACATCGAGGTCCCGCACCTGGAAGCGACGGCCGCGGGCATCGAGGGGCAGGAGTACCGGCTGTTCTCGAGCGACCTCGCCCTGGGGGCGCTGCAGCCCTTCGGCGGCTTCAACCCTTCCCTGTCTCTTGAAGCCTCGAAACAGACGGCGTATCTGCGCAGCGATCTCGCGGCCGGCAACGTGCCCTGCGCCGAAGCCTGCTACCGGCCGCTGGTGACCGGCAAGCCGGGATTCGCGAACGTGCCGGAAGGCACCCGCTTCGGCCCCACCGGAGAATGCTCCCCCACAGAACCCAACACGACGAACTCGTTCTATTGCGGCCCCGAGTTCGTCGGCGCCAGCCCGGACCTCAAGCACATCATCCTCGCCTCGAGCGTCGCGCTGACCGGCGAAGTGCCCGCCGAAAGCCCGCAGGAAGTGCTGTATGAGTGGTCGGACGGGCACCTGAAGCTCGTGAGCATCCTGCCCGAAGGCGAAGGCGGCGCGGTCGTGCCAGGCGTGCTCGGCGCGCTCGCGGCCAATCCGACCATAGGGCGGAGCGCACGGGCGGTGTCACTGGACGGCAAGCACGTGATTTGGCAACACGAAGAACCCTTGTCTCTACATCTGTATACGACGGATCTATCGGGGCCGCACCCGAGCTCAGCGCGGCTGGACACCGGCATGTCGGGCCAGTCCGTCTTTCAGACGGTCAACAGCACAGGCAGCGAAGTCTACTTCACCAACGAACAGAACCTCTATCTGTATCGCCTTGGCCTCGGCCCGGCCGAGCTCGTGGCAGAAGGCGTAACCGGCGGTGTGCTCGGTGGTACACAGGGAGGGAAGCCGGTCCTGGGGCTGAGTGACGATGGGTCGTGGCTCTATTTCGTCGCGGACAAGGCGATCGCAGGTGTCGCGGGGGCTGTTGACGGCGCGCCCAACCTGTACGTGCGCCACGCTGGCAGCACGAGTCTGGTGGCGGTGTTGTCTACTGAAGATGGCCCGGACTGGGCGCAGGTAGGTAACAATTACGAATCGACTGCGCGAGTCTCGCCGGACGGGCGTTGGCTTGCGTTCATGTCGGACCGCTCCCTGACGGGGTATGACAATCGGCCCGTCGGCACTCGCCAGCGGGCCGAGGAGGTCTATCTGTATGACGGCGCAACGGGGCGTGTGCACTGCGCCTCGTGCCTGCCGTCCGGTGGACGCCCTGTGGCCGCTCAGAGCTGCGGTACCGCCGCAGTCCGATGCTACGAACTTACCCTTGGCCGCGAGGGGATATGGAAAACGGGCCAGTGGGTCTCGGCGAATGTTCCTGGCTGGACGGTGGCGGGGTATCAGTCGCGTTATCTCTCCGGTGACGGGCGCCTGTTCTTCAACAGCGTCGATCGACTTGTGCCGCAGGACGTGAACAGCACCTGGGATGTGTATGAGTGGGAGCCCGTGGGGGTCGGTGGCTGCACGTCCGGTGGCGCCGGGTTCAGCGCCGACTCCGGTGGCTGCGTGGGCTTGGTGTCCTCGGGCCGCTCCTCGGAAGAATCGGCGTTCATCGACGCCAGCGAATCGGGTGGCGACGTGTTCTTCTACACCTCAGACCGGCTCGTGCCCGCGGACTTCGACGCGAGCCTCGACATGTATGACGCCCACGTGTGCACTACTGCCGCGCCGTGCTTCGCCCCTCCGACCGCAATGCCACCTGCGTGCAGCACCGAAGCCTCCTGCAAAGCAAGCCCTTCCCAGCAGCCGGACATCTTCGGGGCTCCTGCGAGCGCGTCGTTTTCAGGTGTCGGCAATGTCTCCCCCCCGCCGCCGCCCAAGGGCAAGACCTCGGCGCAGATCAGGGCGGAAAAGCTCGCCAGGGCTCTGAGAGCGTGCCGGAAGAAGAAGAGCCGGCATCGACGCCACGCGTGTGAACGCCAGGCGCACCGCGCCTACGGTGTCAAGAGCGCAAAGAGGTCAAACAACACAACCCGGAGGAGCAAGTGATGCGGCGGATGACCACAGCGCTGGCGTCTGTCGCAATCCTCGCGGCGCTTGGTGGGCTGGCTGGTGCCGCTCCCGTGTTCGCTGCAGAATGCTCCACGTGTCGGCCGTGGTGGCATTTGACCTCCGGTACGCGTCCGACCGTGCTGCAGGCGGGCACGGGTAGCGATGATGTGCAGCGACTCACCGTCGAAGCGACGGGCGGTGAATTCGTGCTTGTGAATTTTGCGCCATTCGGTGTGCGCTCCTTCGCGTGGAATGCCTCTGCGGCGACGGTGCAGGCGGGTCTTTCGGAAATCTATCCGGCGAACCGGGTCGAAGTGTCAGGTGGGCCCGAAGGTGGCGTGCTGAAACCGTACACGATCACGTTCCCAGACCAGGCCGTGCCGCCGGTGTTCGCGGTCGCGGAATTCCCAGTGGTGGTGGGCATCGAACAGCTCGCCGAAGGGCACGCTGGCGGTCAGGTCGTGCTGTTGGCTTCCAATCTCGGTGACGCGCCGGTGAACGCCGGGGAAGCGCCGGTGAGCGTCGCGGATACGCTTCCGCCCGGCCTGACTCCGGTGTCGATCGAAGGAATTGCGGGGCAGACGCCATCCACTAACCGCGGGGAAGTTCACTGTCGACTGGCGCCGCTGTCGTGCACCTACAGCGAAGGGACGCTACCGCCGTTCCTGCCGATCGAAGTCGTGGTCGGGGTGAACGTCACGGGGACCGTCACGGGCGAAAACGAAGCGCGCGTCTCCGGCGGCGCTGCCCCGGCGGTCACGACCAGACGTCCCGTGCACGTAGGCGAGGCGCCGGGGCCGTTCGGTGTCGAAGACTATGGGCTCTTCCTCGAAGAAGCGGGCGGGTCGCCTGACACCCAGGCCGGCTCGCATCCCTTCCAGGCTACGTTTGCGCTGACCCTCAACCAGAAGCTCGCGCACAGCACCGGCCAACCCCGTGAACCGGGGGAAGGGCCGGAAGCGTTGGCGCCCCAGCCAGTCGCGCAGGCGAAGGATCTGGTCATCAAGCTGCCGCCAGGGCTGGTCGGCAACCCGACAGTCTTCCCGCGCTGCCGGACACCCGAACTGACGACCAACCTCTCGACCTGCCCGCAGAGCACCGCGGTCGGTGTCGCGATGATCTCGTTCATCTTTCCTCACGGCCCGCTCCCCTATGAGAAGGTTCCCGTTCCGCTCTTCAACATGCAACCGAGCACGGGAGAGCCCGCCCGGTTCGGCTTCAAGATCAACAGCACCACGGTCTTCATCGACACCTCGGTTCGCACCGGCGGAGACTACGGTGTCACGACGACAGTCTCCAACATCAACCAGGAAATCGCGTTCCTCTCGAGCCAGGTCACGGTGTGGGGCGTGCCGGGCGACCCCTCCCACGACATCTCGCGCGGCAGCGGGTGCCTGGAAGCGTACTATCCGGGCGAAACGACACACCCCTGCCAGCCTTCTGAACAGGGGCATCCCGCCCCGCTGCTGTCGCTGCCGACCTCCTGCACGGGCGAACTGAAGAGCAGCGTCGAAGCCGACTCCTGGAACGCCCCTGGGAGCTGGGTCCCGGAACCGTCGCTGGCGAGTGACCCGATGCCCGCGATGGACGGCTGCAACCGCCTGCCGTTCAGCCCGTCGATCAGCGTCTCCCCAGACGGGCAGGCGGGGAGCACCCCCACCGGGTTGACGGTCGATGCGCACGTGCCGCAGGATCTCGTGCTCAACCCGACGGGGCTTGCGGAGGCCGACGTCAAGGACACCACCGTTGCCCTGCCGGCCGGGGTGGTTCTGAACCCCGCCGCCGGCGACGGCTTGGAAGCATGCTCCGAGGCCCAGATCGGCTTCCAACGCGAAAACCCGGAAACTCACACGCTCGAATTCACGAGCACCAAGCCGTCGTGTCCCGACGCGTCCAAGGTCGGCGAAGTCGAAATCACCACGCCGCTCCTGCCGAAGGACCAGGCATTGAAAGGCTCGGCTTACGTCGCCGCGCAGGGCGCCAACCCGTTCGGCACCCTGATCGCGCTGTACGTCGTAGCCGAAGACCACGTGTCCGGAACGCTCGTAAAGCTCGCGTTCAACGTCAAACCGGACCCCGTCACCGGCCAGCTCGTCACGGTCGTCAACAACACGCCGCAGCTCCCGTTCGAAGACTTCAGGCTGCACTTCTTCGGTGGCGACCGCGGGCCGCTCGCGACCCCGTCCCGCTGCGGCGCCTATATTGCCACCGCGTCGATAGCCCCCTGGTCGGGTAACGAAACCGCGATCCTGTCCGCCCCTCCGTTCGAAATCCTCACCGGCCCGAACGGCTCGCCGTGCCGAAACCCGCTTCTGTTCGCACCCTCGCTGACGGCGGGCACCACGAACATCCAGGCGGGCGCGTTCAGCGCGCTGACGACGACGATGACCCGCGAAGACGGCCAACAGGATCTGGCGGCCGTGCAGTTGCACATGCCGCCCGGCCTCTCCGGGCTGCTCTCCACCGTCAAGCTCTGCGACGAAGCGGCGGCCAACGAGGGGACCTGCGGCCCGGAATCCCTCATCGGGGAAACGATCGTCAGCGTCGGCCTGGGCGGCGACCCGTTCAGCGTCAAGGGCGGCAAGGTCTACGTCACCGGCCCCTACAAGGGCGCGCCGTTTGGCCTGTCGATCGTCAACCCCGCCAAGGCAGGCCCGTACGACCTCGGCAAAGGCGCCTGTGACTGCGTGCTCGTACGCGCCAAGATCGAAGTCGACCCCACCACCGCCGCACTGACCGTCACGACCGACAACACCGGCCCCTACCGCATCCCCACCACCTTGGAAGGCATCCCCCTGCAGATCAAGCACGTCAACGTGATGATCAACCGCCCCGGCTTCACGTTCAACTCCACCAACTGCAATCCGATGAACATCACCGGCACGATCACAAGCACCGAAGGCGCTACCTCCAACCTCTCAGTGCCATTCCAAGTCACCAACTGCGCCACCCTGAAGTTCGCTCCCAAATTCACCGTCTCCACATCCGGCAGGACCAGCAAACGCGACGGAGCCAGCCTCAGCGTCAAGCTGTCCTACCCGAAAGGCTCGTTCGGCGCTCAAGCCAACATCGCCAGAGTCAAAGTCGAACTACCCAAGCAGCTCCCCTCCAGGCTCACGACGCTCCAAAAGGCCTGCGTCGCCGCCACTTTCGAAACCAAGCCTGCCAGCTGCCCCCCGCAATCGATCGTCGGGCACGCCAAGGTCATCACACCTCTGCTCCCAGTACCCCTGGAAGGCCCGGCATACTTCGTCTCGCACGGCGGCGCCGCCTTTCCCTCGCTCACCATCGTACTCACAGGCTACGGCGTCACCGTCCGACTCGTCGGAGACACCTTCATCGACAAAAAAGGTGTCACCAGCAGCACATTCAAAGCGACCCCCGATGTTCCCTTCAACACCTTCGAACTAACGCTACCGCAAGGCCCCTTCTCAGCCCTGGCAGCCAACACCAACCTCTGCCGCCTAAAAGCCAAACTACACGTCCCGACTGAATTCCGCGCCCAGAACGGACAGGTCATCCACGCCGCCACGCCGCTCCAAATCACCCACTGCATCAAACACCAACCACACCACAACACGCACCAACGCGCACACAAGTAGACCAACTTCCACTCCTTCGCGTGATGTCCACCGTCACCCGCGGCATCTGCGCCGGCAGCGTCATCCTGGCCCTGACAGGACTGCTGGCCTGCGGTAGCGCGAGAACCGACACCGTCGTCGCGCGTGTCGGCGATGCCGCGATTACGCGTTCGGCGCTCCGCCACTGGATGGGAGCACTTGCGCCGGGACGTCGCATACCGGCCAGCCGGGCGGAATACGACGCATTGCAGCAGCGAGCCCTTGACCACCTCATCGCGGCCCACTGGCTAATCGCCGAAGCGACCGCAAAGGGCCTACCAGTGTCCAAATACGAGGCGACAACGGCGCTCCGGCACGCAATACAACGCTTCTTCCCCGGCGGAGCCCCTGAATTCCGCACCTATCTCACGATGGCGGGCCGAACCGTAGATGACACGACCCTCGAGATCGAAAGCGACCTCGCCGCCTCCAAGCTCCTTCGACTCCTCAACTCGCATACCACACGCGCCACACACCTCGAAGCCGTCGACTACTACCGAACCCATCGCCAGCGCTTCCTCCTCCCTGAACAACGGGAGATCGAAATAACCGACCGCAAGACTCCCAGCCAAGCCACGCGCGTCCTCAGCGAAATCGCACACGGGCGCCCTTTCCGCAGCGTGGCGCAGCCCGTAACGTACACGCGGCGGGCACACATGAGCGCCAACGTGGGCGCGCGACTCGAACGCGCCATATTCGCGGCCCGCCCCCACGTCCTCATAGGCATCGTTCCCCATTACGTCTTCTACTTCATATTCGAAGTGGAGCGGATCACCCCTCCACGATACACATCGCTCCGCAACGCCGAACGCGCCATCCTTAAACATCTCGCCGCCGACACACTACGCCGCGTCTTAGTCCATTTTCTCACCGCCTGGCGGGCGCACTGGCCCGCGTCCATTTCATGCTCACGCGGATACGCCGTACCACTCTGCAAGCAATACAGCGGCCACCGCACGCCCGAAAGCCCACTCCTCACGATCTCTCGCTACGCACACGACAGTCCATTTACCTCGCTCGCAGCGTGACACCACAGCTGTTGGGTGGTGTACGCCACTTGCGCACACCACCCAACAGCAACTACAGCTGTGCTGTGCTCACACCATGATTTCCACTTCTAATTCCGATAAGATTAACATCGTTCCAGCCTGCGCTGACATTTCCTCGGCCGCGCCGGCGATCGACGTTTTCAGTTCCGCTGTCTGCTGCACTCCTTTGTCATTCCAGTAGTGCACCTCCTTTTGGTCGCCTAGCGTGGCGGTTTTTTCGCAGACGATTTCAAAGTGTTTAGCCAGCATGTTGACAGGTTTAATTAAGCACAGTAACGACCCTAACATCTTGAAGGTGATACCAATGCCGACTACTTTGCAAACGAATTCGACGTCGTTCGTGGTCGGCAGTAAGAACAGGATCGCGGCGCCTAACGCGCCTTCGCTCGTTAACACGTCCTCCACCAGATGCGCTTCGCCTAACACTAAGATCACACCGGCGGCCTCGCCCGTGCCGGTACATGCTTCGCCACCGGCTCCCGTGATGCTACATTCCGAGAACGTGATATGAAACGGGCCTAAGTAGCTGAAGGCCCCCACTTCAGGTTCTTTCTCTTCCAGTTCAGCGAAGCTCGCGTTTCTTTTGCAAGTCCATTCTTTTGTCTGGCCTAATGTCGACAGGTTCGTTACCGACGCAGTCGCCGCCTGAGAGAATTTCTCCAGTTTGACTAACGCGTGGCTCGCGTCTAACAGCGTGGGTAACGCAGCCGACGCTGTCCCCGCCGCCACCAAAGCAACCAGCAGCACAGAGAACACCGCCAGAACAAGCAGTTTCACATGTCTCATTGAGCTTTCGCTCCTTAATCGGTGCTATTCCTGGACGCAAAAACGGTGGTGTGCCTGATCCACCACGGACCACGCACACCACCGGACAACAACTACAGGTGTACTACGCTCACACCATAATTTCCACTTCTAATTCACTTAAGATTAACCCCGTGCCAGCCTGCGCTGACATTTCCTCGGCTGCACCTGCGATAGATGTTTTCAGTTCAGCGGTCTGCTGTACGCCTTTGTCATCCCAGTAGTGCACCTCTTTCTGGTCGCCCAGCGTCGCTGTTTTTTCGCAAATGACTTCGAAATGTTTCGCTAGCATGTTGACAGGTTTGACTAAGCACAGCACGGAGCCTAACACCTTGAAAGTGACACCAATGCCGACTACTTTGCAAACGAATTCGACGTCGTTCGTGGTGGGCAGTAAGAACAAGATCGCCCCGCCTAACGCGCCTTCGCTCGTTAACACATCCTCCACCAAGTGTGCTTCACCTAACACTAAGATCACACCGGCGGCCTCGCCCGTGCCGGTACATGCTTCGCCACCGGCTCCCGTGATGCTACATTCCGAGAACGTGATATGAAACGGGCCTAAGTAGCTGAACACGCCAACTTCGGGTTCTTTCTCTTCCAGTTCAGCAGTGCTCGCGTTTTTTTTGCATGTCACTTCTTTTGTTTGGCCTAACGTCGACAGCGATGTTACCGAGGCTGTCACCGCCTGTGAAAATTTCTCTAGTTTGACTAACGCGTGGTTCACGTCTAACAGCGTGGGTAAGGTAGCCGACGCCGTCCCCGCCGCCACCGAAGCAACCAGCAGCACAGAGAACACCGCGAGAACAAGCACTTTCAACTGTCTCATGGACTTCTACTCCTTATTTGGTTATTGACGACCTGGCGCCAACCACCCGTGATCACTACAAGGGCGGTCGCCCGCCAGCACCCGCACGGCGGACCCGACAACACCCGAGCCCCGCCAAGAGGGCATCGCCGATCCTTGCAGAGTGCCGACGCCCGTGTCAACGGAATCCGAGCTATGTTCCTGACTGTGGCGGGGCTTCCGCCGGGTCATGGCTCCGGCGCGTTACAAGATGAGGCGAAGCCGCTCGCCGACCCGCAGGACTGCTCCCTCGCCCATCCCGGGAAAGAACGGCAGCGCCAGCGACCGCGCCGCGACGCCCTCGCAAACCGGCAGCTCGCCGCCGCGGTATCCGAAGCGCTCGCGATAGAAGCTCATCAGGTGGATCGCCGGCAGATAGGGCTTGCTTTGGATGCCCGCCGCCGCGAGTGCGCGGACCGCTCCGTCACGGTCGACATGCTCCGGCATCTGCACGACAAAGACGAACCAGCCGCGCACGTCGCCACCGCGATCGGCGCACGGGAGTTGCAGCCCCTCGATGCCCTCGAGCGCTTCTCGGTAGAGCGCCGCGACGCGTGCCCGCGCTGCGAGCATCTCCTCCAGCCGCTGCAACTGCGCGATCCCGAGCGCGCACGCGATATCCGACAGCCTGTAGTTGAACCCGAGCCGGTCGTGGTCCAGCCAGCCCATGTCCGGTGCGCGGCCCTGGTTGCGCTCCGAGTCGATCGCTTCCTTCATCGCGGGGTCCGCGAGGGTGACCATTCCCCCCTCCCCCGTCGTGAGCTGCTTGTTTGCGTAGAACCCGAACGCGGCGGGATGGCCGCGACCGCCCACGGGGATCCCGTCGCGGTGGCGCGCGCCCAGCGCCTCGCATGCGTCCTCGACGATCGCGAGGTCGTGCTTCTGCGCGATCCGCTCGAACGCCTCCATGTCAGCCGGGTAGCCGAAGATGTGCACCGGCAGGATCGCCTTCGTGCGCTGCGTGATCGCAGCCTCCGCCGCCGCAGGGTTGAGGTTCAGCGTCACCGGGTCGATGTCGGCGAAGACGGGCCGCGCCCGCTCGTAGAGGACCGCGTTGGCCGATGCGACGAACGAGAAGGGGCTCGTGATCACCTCGTCCCCCTCCCCCACGCCGACGGCGCGCAGCGCAAGGTGAAGTCCTGCGGTGCCGCTGCTCACGGCGCTCGCGTGCGCCACGCCCAGGCGCTCGGCGAACAGCCGCTCGAACTCCGCCAGCTTCGGCCCCAGGGAGAGCTGCCCGGAGCGCAGCACCTCGATCACCGCCCGCTCCTCCTCCTCGCCAAGCACGGGCTTGGCGAGCGGGATCACCTCGTCCGCCACTAAACCCTCTCGGAGGAGTCAAGCGCCGAGTCCGTCGGCAGGCCGCCGCCGGGCTGCATCCCGTACTCGAGCGAGTCGACCAGTGCATCCCACGATGCCGCGATCAGGTTCTCCGACACCCCGATCGAGCCCCACACATCCTGGCCGTCGGTGGCGTCGATCAGGACGCGGGTGACCGCACCGGTTCCCTTGCGCTCGTCGAGGATGCGGACCTTGAAGTTGACGAGGTCGATGTCGCGCAGGTGCGGGTGGATCTCGCCGATCGCGTCCCTCAGCGCCTTGTCGAGAGCGTGGACCGGACCGTTGCCCTCGGCCGTGCGCACGTAGCGCTCGCCGCCGACCCAGATCTTGATCGTCGCCTCAGTCTCGACCTTGCCATCGGCGCGCTTCTCCACGAGCACCCTCCAAGACTCGAGGCGAAACAACGGCTCGTACTCCCCCGCCTGCTTGCGCATCAACAGCTCGAAGGACCCGTCGGCCGCCTCGAACTGAAAGCCATCGTTCTCGAGCTCCTTCACCCGCTCGAGAACGCGCTGGGAGAACTCGTCGTCGGCCGCGATGCCGGCCTGGCGGGCCTTCTCGAGGACGGTCGCCCGCCCCGAGAGCTCTGAGATCAGAACGTCGCTGCTGTTGCCCACGACCGCGGGGTCGACGTGCTCGAAGGTCTCAGACGCGGCCCGGACGCCGGCGGCGTGCATCCCGGCCTTGTGCGCGAAGGCGTGCTTGCCGACATATGGCTGTGCCGGGTCGGGCGAGCGGTTCAGCAGCTCGTCGATGAGATGCGCCGTCGCCGTCAGCCGCGCCATGCGCTCGAGCGCCAGCAGGCTCACCCCCATCTTCAGCTGCAGGTCGGCGATGATCGTGATCAGGTTCGCGTTGCCCGTCCGCTCGCCGATGCCGTTCACGGTCCCCTGCACCTGCGTCGCGCCGGCTTCCACCGCCGTCAGCGTGTTCGCGACCGCGCAGCCGGAGTCGTCGTGGCAGTGGATGCCGAGCGCCGCACCCGGCAGCGCTTCGGTGACGACCGCGAACGCCGTACGGATCTGGGCCGGAAGCGAGCCACCGTTCGTGTCGCACAGCACCACCCGCTCGGCCCCTGCCTGGACAGCGACGCGCAGGCACTCCAGGGCATAGCCGGCATCGAGGGCGAAGCCGTCGAAGAAGTGCTCGGCGTCGAGCAGCACGCGCTTGCCGGCCGCGACGAGGAAGGCGACAGACTCGCCGATCATCGCGAGGTTCTCCTCGCGGGAGGCCCTTACGACCTTCTCGACGTGCAGCACCGAGGCCTTCCCGACGAGCGTGCATACAGGCGCAAACGACTCGGCGAGCACGCGCAGGCCCTCGTCGTCCTCGGCCGCCACGTCGCGCCGGCGTGTCATGCCGAAGGCCACGACCTCGGCGACGCTCAGCCGCTCGCCGGCGAGCAGCCCGAACAGCTCCTGCTCCTTGGGGTTCGAGGCCGGGAAGCCCGCCTCGATCATGTGGATCCCAAGGTCGTCGAGCGCGTGGACGACCCGCACCTTCTCGGCCGCCGTCAGGCTCATGCCGCCGCCGCCCATGCCGTCGCGCAGGGTCGCGTCGTATAGCTGTATGTCCGTCACCGGGCTCCTAGACCGCGGGGGCCTTCAGCACCGGCGCGGGCGCCGGCACGACGTCGAGCCATTCGCGGTAGCGCTCCGAGCGCCCGTGGATCGCATCGTCGAAGGCGCCCTGCAGCAGCCGTGTGACCTCGCCAGGCTTGCCCGCGCCGATCTTGTGGTCGTCAACCTCGACGACGGGAACGAGCTCGGCGGCGGTGCCCGACATGAAGACCTCGTCGGCCAAGTAGAGCTCGGCTCGGGCGATGCTTCGCTCGACGACCGTGTAACCGAGATCCTGCGCGATCTGGATCACCGAGCGGCGCGTGATGCCGTCGAGGATCGAGTTGTGGTGGCCCGGCGTCACGATCTCGCCGCGGGCGAGGATGTAGACGTTCTCGCCCGTGCCCTCGCAGACGAAGCCGTGGTCGTCCAGCAGTATCGCCTCCTGGTAGCCGGCGTTCATCGACTCGACCTTCGCGAGCACGCTGTTGAGGTACTGGCCCGATGCCTTGGCCTGCGGGATCAGCGCGTCGGAGCTGATGCGACGCCACGAGGAGACCGCCGCGCGAATGCCGTTGCGCATGCCGTCCTCGCCGAGGTACGTCGCCCACTCCCAGCAGGCGATCGTCACGTCGACGGGCGCGTCCATCGGGTTCAGGCCCATCGAGCCATAGCCGCGGTAGACGATCGGGCGGATGTAGCAGGAGCGCAGGTTATTGCGCGCGACCAGCTCGCGCGAGGCCGCCCGCAGCGCCTCGGCACTGTAGGGCACGGGCATGTAGTAGAGCTCGGCCGAGCGCAGCAGACGCTCGACGTGGTCGGCGTTGCGGAACACGGCCGGCCCGAGCTCGGTGTCGTAGCAGCGGACGCCCTCGAAGACGCCCGTTCCGTAGTGCAGGCCGTGCGTCAGGACGTGGATCTTGGCGTCCTCCCAGGCGACGAAGTCTCCGTTCATCCAGATGAGGTCGGTCGGCTCCACGTTCATTGCGCTCCTGGTCTCAAAGGTCCGGGCAGGCTGACGCTGCAAGGGAGGATTCTACAGACGCCGGCGCGCCCGCCCGGGGGCGCTCAGCCGACGTGCGCGCAGGCCGTGAACCCGTCGCGGCTGGCGAGCGCGCTCAGCTGCCGGTGCACGCGCTTTTTCGACGTGGCCAGAGCGCGAATGCTCGCAGTCTTACCGGCCTTGGAGGCGCTGGCGAGCCTGGACAGTTCCGCCGCCAGGACGAACCTGTAGGCGATGATCTTCCGCCAGTCCGCCGCCAGCGTGGCGGGTGCCCGCAGGCGGCTCAATTCCTCCACCGCCCTGAGCTCCAGCGCCGCGTTCCTGGGGACGCTCGCGGCGATCTTGCGCGGGTCCAGGCCCACATGCGCAACGGTGAGCGTCTCGTTCAGCCGGCTGCAGATCGCCTCGGCCCTCGTGACCAGTCCGGCACTCGCCGGCGAGCTCTGAGTCGTGCTCGTGGCCGGCGCCTGCGCCTGTGCCTGCGCCGGCGCCTTCGTGGACACTGTGGTCTGGCTCGATCCGGAGTCCGTGGCCTGCGTCGATCCGCTGCCTCCACACCCGGCCATCGCAAGCCCGACCGCGCCAAGCGCGAGCACGGCGGACAGCCGCCTGCCATCCCCGATGTTCCGCATGCGGGAACTATGCCGTCATGGTCACCCCCGAGTCAAGTTTGGACGAGCCCCTGTCTCCGACTGCTGGAGGCAGGGCGACGCGGCTGCGCCCGGCCGTGCTCAGAGCAGATCGAGCACGGCGCTGCTCGCCTGCGCGGTGCCCGCCGCTCCGCCCAGGTCCGCTGTCCGCAGGCCGTCGTCGAGCACCCGCCGCACGGCCGCTTCCACGGCGCCCGCCTCGCTCTCCATGCCGAGCCCGTGCCGGAGCAGCATGGCGGCCGAGAGGAACATGGCCAGCGGGTTGGCCACCCCCTGGCCGGCGATGTCCGGGGCCGAGCCGTGCACCGGCTCGAACACGCCCGGGCCCTCTCCGCCGAGTGACGCGCTCGGGAGCATCCCGATCGAGCCGGTCAGCATGGCCGCCTCGTCGGAGAGGATGTCGCCGAACATGTTCTCGGTCAGGATCACGTCGAAGTGCCGGGGTGAGGAGATGAGCTGCATCGCGGCGTTGTCGACGAGGACGTGCTCGAGCTCGACGTGCGGGAACTCGCGGGAGTGCACTCGGCTGACGACCTCGCGCCACAGCCGAGAGGTTTCGAGCACGTTGGCCTTGTCGACGCTGCTCACCCTCGACCGGGCCGCCGCGAAGGCGGTCCGGGCGATGCGCTCGATCTCCTCGACGGTGTAGGAGCACACGTCCGAGGCTGAGGTCTCGGTGCGCGTCTTCTCGCCGAAGTAGATGCCGCCGGTGAGCTCGCGGACGACCAGCAGCTCGGTTCCCTCGATTCGCTCCCGCCGCAGCGGCGAGGCGTCGTAGAGGGCCGGCAGTGCCTTGACCGGGCGTAGGTTGGCGTAGAGCCCGAGGCCCTTGCGCAGGCCGAGCAGGCCTTGCTCGGGTCGCGGCTTCTGGGGGTCGGTCGTGTCCCACTTCGGGCCGCCGACGGCAGCCAGCAGGACCGCGTCGGCCGACCTGCAGGCTCCGAGCACCTCGTCGGTCAGCGCCGTGCCGTGGGCGTCGATTGAGGCTCCGCCGAAGAGGTGCTCCTCGAACGCGAACTCTCCCACGGCGCGCAGAACCTCGAGCGCAGGCGCCATGATCTCCGGTCCGATCCCGTCGCCGGGAAGGGTGACGATGCGATGAGCCATCGCCTGCTCAGCCGACGGACGCCGCTGCCGAGGCCGCGCTCATCGCCGGCCCTCACGCCACGCGCGAGGGCCTGACATGGGTAGACGCCCGAGGATGTTCAGCCCGCGCTCGCCGATCGCGAGAGTATAGGTGCTCGGGCAGCGGCTCCTTGCGCGGAGGGGCACAATACGCGAATGGATTCTGATCATTGGACTCCGCGGGCCGGCCCAGAAGCGACGACACAGCGGGGCGCGACGAGCGCAGCCGGTCGGCGGCGCCCGCGCGAGCGGCTCCTGACGGCGATGGTGGACACGGTCGGCGAGCGGGGCTACGCCGAGACGACCGTCGCGAATGTGATCGCTGCCGCCGGCGCGTCGCGGCGCACCTATTACGCCCACTTTCCCGACAGGCAGACCTGTCTTCTCAGCGCGGGCGAGGGGATCGCCACACGCTGGTTGCAGCGGACCGGCAGCGCCGTGGAGGAGGCCCTCGGGCGGGCAGAGGACCCGGTCCAGGCATTTGTGGCCGCGCTCTTCGAGCTGGCGCTCGCGAGTCCCGCAGAGCTGAGGGTGCTCACAGCCGAGCTCGGAGCGCTCAAGCGAGGCGGCGAGCGGCGGGCACTCCTGCTGATGGACCTCGGCCACACGCTGCAGCAGGCACTGGAGAGCGACACCGATTGCCGAGGCGGTCGAGAGGGCGAGGAGAACCCATGGAGCCGGCTCGTGCCGCAGGCGATGGTCGGCGCGATGATCCGCATCCTCTACGCGCGGGCGCTGCATGGCGCTCGGGTTCGACGCCCGCGGCGTACGCGCCTGGCACCGCTGATACCTGGCATCGCACGGTGGGCCGTGAGCTACCGCTCGGGCCGCGTTCCCCGTCCGACGTCGGCGCTCCTCGGTCCGCCGCCGGTCGGCGGACGTGCGCCGGGCACGCTGTCGCTGAGCGTGGGGGCCAGCCTCCGCCACGCGCTGCCCCGCGGGGACGGCATCCCGTCGCGCAGCTTCGTCGTGCACAGCCAGCGCGAGCGAATGCTCGACGCGATCGCGAACCTCTCGGCCAGCAAGGGCTATCAGGCCGTCACGATCCCAGAGATAGTCCACGAGGCAGGCGTGTCGGTGCAGAGCTTCTACCAGCAGTTCGCGGGCCGCGAGGACACCCTTCAGGTCGCCTACGAGGTAGGTCGGCGCAAGATGCTCGCGCTCGGCGAGCGCATGATCGTCTGTGAGGCCGAGCAGGACTGGAGGCCCACAGCACACGCGGCGATCGCCACGCTGCTGGGCTTCTTAGCCTCGGAGCCGTCCTTCGCCCACCTCGCATTCGTGGACGTGCCCGCGGCAGGCGGCAAACTCGCTGCGTGCGCACACGACGGCCCCCTCGCCGCCGCGGAGCTGCTGAAGCCGGCGCTCGCTCGGAGCCCTTCCCCGGCGATGTCGCAGATCGCGGTCGAGGCGAGCGCGAGCGCGATGCATGAGCTCTGCTACGCGCGCGTGGCAGGCGGAGGCGCCCGGGGGCTTGCCTCCATGGCCGACCTGGCCGCCTTCATCGCCCTTCAGCCCTTCGCGGCCACATCACGCTCCCGCTGATCGGGGCGATCGGCGGCCGGGGCGGCCCAGAGTGCCTGTGCGGGAGGGGCCGGTCGTCTGACCACAAGGGTCATTCCATGTTTCCGACTGGCACCGGGCGTAGACAGGGACAGCGATTGGAGACGCCCTGGACCTAGCGCCTCGGCGAGCGTCGAGCGGTCGCATAGAGCACAAGCTCCCTATCCAAGCCATTTTTGGGTGTGTCTGCGACCGCCGCCGACGCCTCCTCGGCACGCGCCAGACGCCTCCAGTCGCCAGCCGGAAAGCCGTACTACGCCCTGTCCCGTGTCAGGTATTGTTCCACTAACTGATAGACGGCGTCTCCTAGGGATAGGACGAGATGGCAATCGAATCCACCGACAGCAGCGGATCCTCGAGGCGGCGCTGCCGCCCGATTCCCACGTGCGCCGAGCCCGCAGGCGGACCCCCAAAGGGGACGTTCGGGCGGGCGGCGCGTGGCTCCAGAGTCCTGCCAGCGATATGGGGGTGAGAGCCGACGGTGAGGGCACCCCGGCTCGACTTCCGCATGGTCCGCACCAGCTGAGCGCCGAGGAGGTCAGCGCCAACCAGCGCAC
>OUNO010000575.1_pt3 | contig 42803 bp, 36 predicted proteins | sample 1779811 | NCBI WGS metagenome assembly OUNO01 (sample SAMEA3914804, study PRJEB12502) | metagenome | biome: forest; material: soil | place: Canada | collected 2010-06-25 | depth 0.3 m
CTGCCGCCGTAGATGCGCCGCACCCGTCCGTCGCGCCAAAGCTTGGCGATCGGATATTCGTTCATGTAACCGGCCCCGCCGTGAAGCTGCAGGGCGCCGTCGAGGATCTCCCACTGCGCCTCGGTATGCCAGAGCTTGGAGGCCGCGGCCTCGTTGGCGGTAAGCGCGCCGGCGAGGTGCCGTTTCACCGCCCAGTCCAGGTGCGCCCAGCCGACCTGCAGCTTCGCCGCCATTTCCGCCAGCCGGAATCGCGTGTTCTGGAACTCGATCACCCTCTGGCCGAACGCGGTGCGGCCCTTGGTGAACTTTACGGCCTCGTCGAAGGCGCGCTGCGCCGCGGCCTGGGCGCTTATGGAGATCGATAGCCGTTCCTGCGGCAACTCGCTGACCAGGTGAATAAAGCCGCGGTTCTCCTCGCCCAGCAGGTTTTCCACCGGCACGCGCACTTCGTCGAAGAACAGTTCGGAGGTGTCAGACGAGTGCTGGCCGATCTTGTCGAGATTGCGCCCGCGGGCGAAGCCCGGTCGATCCGCCTCCACGAGGATGAGCGAGGTGCCTTTGGCCCCGAGGTCAGGCTGGGTCTTGGCGACGACGATGATCAGATCGGCGTTCTGGCCATTGGTGATGTAGGTCTTGGACCCGTTGATCACATAGTAATCGCCGTCGCGGCGGGCGGTGGTCTTCACGCCCTGCAGATCCGACCCGGCGCCCGGCTCAGTCATGGCGATGGCGGTGACGACCTCGCCGGCGACCATCTGAGGCAGCCACCGCCGCTTTTGCGCCTCGGTCCCGTAGCGGATCAGATAGGGGGAGGTGATGTCGGATTGCAGCGTCAGATTGTCGGCGCAGCCGGCATAGCTCAGCTCTTCATTGGTCACGGCGTTGTAGGCGAAGTCGAGGGCGAGGCCGCCGTACGCCTCCGGGATCTGCGGGCAAAGCAACCCCGCCGCACCCGCCGCGCGCCAGAAGCTTCGATCAACTCGACCCTCGGATTCCCAGCGGTCGATGTTGGGCGCGAATTCCAACTCCAGGAACCGCCGCACGGTGGCGCGGAACTGGGCGTGGTCGTCGCCAAACACCGTGCGGCCCGCGGTCTCCAGCATGGCCTAGAACGCCACCTTGTCGGCACCCTTGAGCGCCAGGATTTCCCGGGCCTCGTCCGGTGTGGCCACTTCCCGCCCCAGCCCCTCGATGATCTGCCGGACCTGGCGGACCTGGGCGGCGTTGGACGGGGCAAGCTTGCCCGGCCCAATCCACAGGCTGTCTTCCAGGCCCACCCGCACATTGGCCCCCATGGCCGCACCCATCGCCGCGATCGGCATCTGGCTGCGACCGGCGCCCAGCACTGACCAGTGATACGCCTCGCCGAATAGCCGGTCGGCGGTGCGTTTCATGTGCAGCACCTCTTCCGGATGCGGACCAATACCGCCCAGCAGGCCGAACACGGTCTGGATGAACAGGGGTGGCCGCACCAGGCCTTCGGCCAGGAAATAATGCAGGTTATGCAGGTGGCTGGTGTCGTAGCACTCGAACTCGTAGCGGGTCCCGGTCTCGTTCAGCTGCTCGAGCGCGTAGCGGATATCCTTGAACGAATTGCGAAACACCAGGTCGTGCGAGCCCTCGAGCATCGCCGGCTCCCACGCGTGCTTGAACGTCTTGAAGCGCTTCAGCATCGGAAACAGGCCGAAGTTCATCGAGCCCATATTCAGGCTCGCCACCTCGGGCTTCCAAACCGCCGCCGGGCGAATCCGCTCCTCCACCGACATGTAGGGCGAGCCGCCGGTAGTGAGGTTCACGACCACGTCCGAGCGCTGCCTGATCGGCCGCAGGAATGGCTCAAACGCCTCCGGCGACTGATCCGGCCGGCCATCGACCGGATCGCGGGCGTGCAGGTGAACGATGGCGGCGCCGGCCTCAGCGGCCCCGATGGCGGCCTCGGCGATCTCCTGGGCCGTGACCGGCAGATACGGCGACATCGACGGGGTGTGGATGGAGCCGGTCACCGCGCAGGTGATCACCACTTTGCGATCGGCCATGGCTGACTCCTCCCGGCCTACAGCGCCGCCGCGCGAATGGTCTTGTTCCGCGGGAACATCTGCCGGGCGATGATGGTCTTCATGATCTCGACTGAGCCGCCGGCGATCTTCACCACCCGCGCGTCGGCATAGGCCCGCGCGATCGGGTACTCCCACATATAGCCCCAGCCCCCGAACAGCTGCAGGCACTCGTCCACCGTCCGGCAGTGCAGGTTGGACGTGAACAGCTTGGCCATGGCCGCGTCCACCGGGTCGAGCTTGCCCAGCATGAACAACTCGATGCACTTGTCGGTGAAGACGCGAGCGGCGGCCGCCTCGGTCTTGAGGCCGGCGAGCGTAAACTGGGTGTTCTGGAAATCGCCGATCGTCTGGCCGAACGCCTCCCGCTTCGAGGTGTAGTCCACCGTCCACTCGATCACCGTCTCGGTCACCGTCGCCGAGCGGATCGCCTGGGCGAGCCGCTCCTGGGCCAGCTTGGTCATCATCAGGCGGAAGCCGCCGCCCTCCTGGCCGAGCATGTTGCCGGCCGGCACGCGGACGTCGTCAAAGAACAACTCCGAGGTGTCCTGGGCGTGCATGCCCAGCTTTTCGAGGTTACGCCCGCGGCGAAAGCCCTCGCGGTCGGCTTCCACCAGGAACAGGGTGATCCCCTTCGCGCCCGCCGCACCATCGGTCTTGCACGCCAGGACCACCAGGTCGCAAAGCTGACCGTTGGAAATAAACACCTTCTGGCCATTGATCACGAACGCATCGCCGTCGCGCACCGCGCGCGTGCGGATCGCCTTGAGGTCGCTGCCGGCGTGGGGCTCGGTCATGCCCAGGGAGCCGATCGCCTCTCCGCTCACCATCTTGGGCAGCCACGCGCGCTTCTGTGCTTCGGTGCCGAACGAGCGGATGTAGGTCGCCACCAGATCGGTGTGGATCAGAAAGCCAGGGCCGCTCGCGCCGACCCGCCATAGTTCTTCGAACACGACCACGTCGAACAGGTAGTCGAGGCCGAGGCCGCCGTAGGCCTCTGGGACGGTGCAGCACAACAGGCCCTCGGCCCCGGCCTTCAGCCACAGTTCGCGCGGCACCACCCCGTCGCGCTCCCACTGGGCGTGAAAGGGAACGACCTCGCGCTCCATGAACCGCCGGACCGAGGCGCGGAAGATGTTGTGCTCTTCGCGGAACAGGGTTCGCTCGATCATTCAACGCCCCAACCATGTCGATGCATATAGTGCGCTTGCGTACTAATAGCTTGCGGTCTCGGCGCAGGCAAGCGCCGGAGCCGCGTCAAAGGCCTCGCTCGATCTCGGTCCAGCTGCGCGACAACGTCTCGCGGTGGGACGGGTCGGCGATGTCGATCAGGGCGCGCGCCCGTTCGTCGTATCCCGCGCCGCGCAGATCGACGACGCCATGCTCGGTAACCACCAGATCGATGTCGAACCGGCTCATCGACACCGGCCCAACCGCCGCGCCCGGGGGGACGATGCGCGTGCGTCCCTTGGCCGTCGAGGGCAAGGCGACGATGCTGACGCCGCCGGCCAGACGGGCGCCGCGCGCGAAGTCGGTGGCTCCGCCAGGGCCGGACATCAGCCCCGTGGGAGTCAGTTCGCTATAGGCCTGGCCAAACAGATCCACCTCCAGCGCCGAGTTCACCGCCACGAACCGGTCGAGCCCGGCGATCACCTCTGCGGCATGGGTGTGACTGACCGGCCGGAAGCGAAACTCTGGACCCGAAATCGCCGCGTAGAGCGCGGGCGAGCCGATCGCCACACCGGCCGTGATCGGTGCGTCGGTGGCGAGCGCGCCGGTATCGCGCAGCACCAGCACGCCATCGCCGATCAGGCCTGAGTGCACACGCAGGTTCCGGTGGTCGCGCAAAGCCTGGAGAACCGCGCCGGGGATGCGGCCAAGTCCGGTTTGCACCGTCGCCCCGTCCGGGACTTGCGTGGCGACGTGACGCGCGATCGCTTCGGCGACAAGGTCGGTCCGCTCGCCGGCGACGCACAGGGGGCCAGCCGGGGCCTCGATCACTGCGGTGAGTTCGTTGAAGGGAATGCCGCGATGGCCGCGTGTGCGTGGCAGCTCAGGGTCGATGTGGGCGATGCGGACCGGAATGCGCGGCCACAGCTCGGCCAGGAAGTCGACCACCGGCCCGAACGAGCACCAGCCGCGGTCATCCGGCGGCGAGACCCGGAACAGAGCCGCCGCGATCGGCTGGCCGCGTAGGTGGTGCAGGATGTCGCCGTAGCAGAGGGGCAGGAACTGGACGCGATCTCGCCCCGCGCGCAGCTCCGGAGTCATGAAGAACGCCCGCGTACGGCAGCGCTCGCCGATCAGATAGCTGGCGCGGTTGAGACCGGGGACGAAGATCCCGGTGAAGGTCATATCGCCCCAGGCGTCCGGCGCCCGGCTCAGTTCCTCCAGCCACAGGGCCGACTCCGCCGAGCAGCCCTGGACATAGGTCAGTCCGCCCGGCGCCAGCGCGCGGGCGAGATCGCCTCCCTTCAGCCGCGTGAGGGCCAAGCGCTAGGGCGCGAACTGGTGGAAGTCGGGCGTGCGCTTTTCGTTGAAAGCCGCGACGCCTTCCTTGGACTCCGGCGTATCGTAGAACAGCTTCACCGCGTGCAGCGCGAGGTTGCTGATTCCGCGAATGGAGTCCGAATCGGCGTTGAACGAGCGTTTCAGGAACGCCAGCGCCGTGGGCGAGCGTTCGGCGATCTTGTCGGTCCAGTCGGTGACCGCCGCATCCAGCTCCGCCGCTGGCACCACCTTGTTGACCAGGCCCATCTCACAGGCCTGCTGGGCGGTGTAGCGGTCATTGATGAACCAGATCTCCCGCGCCCGCTTGTCGCCCACGTGGCGGGCGAGCAAAGCCGTGCCCCAGCCGGCGTCGAACGAGCCGACCTTGGGGCCGACCTGGCCGAACTGCGCGTGCTCGGCGGCGATGGTCAGGTCGCAAAGCGTCGCCAGGACATTGCCGCCGCCGATGGCGAAGCCGTTGACCCGCGCGATCACCGGCTTGGGAATGTCGCGGATCAGGCCCTGCAGCTCGTCGATGGGCAGGCCCATGACGCCACGGCCGTCATAGCTGCCCTCATGGGCCGACTGGTCTCCGCCGGTGCAGAAGGCGCGCTCTCCGGCCCCGGTCAGAACCACGCTGGCCACGTTGCGATCGTTGGCGGCCCGCTGGAAAGCGTCGATGAGTTCATCGACCGTGCGCCCGCGGAAGGCGTTGTAGACCTTGGGCCGGTCGATGGTGATCCAGGCGGCGCGCGCCCGCAGTTCATAGGTGATGTCTTCGTAGGTCATCGTGTCCGGCATGTTTCCACCCGCTTGTCAGATCATGTTCATGCCACCGGAGACGGAAATCGTCTGACCGGTGATGTAGGCCCCGTCATCGGACGCCAGCATGGCTACGATGCCGGCGTAGTCTTCCGGCTCGCCCATGCGACGCAGCGGAATGCCGCGGACCATCGCTTCCTTCCACTTCACGGCGTCCTCGCCCGTCCCCAGCACCGAGGCCATCATCGGCGTGTTGGTCGGTCCCGGACACACGGCATTGAGCAGCACTCCCTTGCGGGCCAGCTCACGCGCCATCGACTTGGTGAACGAGATCAGGCCGCCCTTGCAGGCCGAATAGACCGCCTCGTTGCTGGTCCCCACCCGGGCCGCGTCCGAAGCGATGTTGACCACCCGTCCACCGCCCGCCGCCGCCATCCTTGGGCAGACCGCATGATGCAGATTGAGTGGGCCGTAGAGGTTGACGCGGATGATCTTGTCCCACAGGGCGGGGTCGGTCTCGAGGAACGGCATGGGCTGGTCCCAGCCGGCGTTGTTGACCAGCAGCCAGATCGGCCCGAGTTCGGCCTCGATCTTGGCGACCACTGCCCGCACCGCTTCATGGTCGCCGACATCGGCCTCATGCACGCGAACATCCGCGTCGCCGGCGAGCGCCGCCGTCTCTTTGGCTGCCTCGGGTTTGAGGTCCAGGATCGCCACCTTGCAGCCTTCCTTCGCCAGCCGAAGGGCGATCGCCCGGCCGATACCCTGTCCGCCGCCGGTCACGATCGCCGTCTTGCCGCTTAATCCATTCAAGACGATCTCCTCATTGGGGGTCGCTAGAAGTCCGCGCTGGCGTCGATAGCCGCCGCGCCCTGGGCCCGCTCGCCGCCGAGTTCCCGGAGCAGATTGGCCTTCATCCCGCGCAATGCGCGCACCGTGGCCTCGAGATCGTCGTCATCGAGTCCGGCCAGAATGAGATGCTCAGCCTCGGCGCTGCTGGCGCGGATGCTTTTCATCAGCTTGGCGCCGGATTTGGTCAGGAACACCCGTTTGACACGGCGGTCCACCGGATCGGCTCGACGCTCCACGATGCCGTTGGCCTCCAGGCGGTCGATGAGGCCGCCGAGCGCGACCTTGCCCAGATCGAGTTCCTCCGCCAGCGCCACCTGGGGCATGCCGTCTCTGCGCGACAGGAACGCCAGCACCCACCACTGCGAGCGCGTGACGTTGAGCGGCTTCAGGAACCGGTCGATCAGGCTTCGCCTCAAACGCGAAACGTCATGCACCAGAAAGCCGAGGCGCAGCTCCCAGTTGAGATCGTGCGGCATGCGAGGTCCTCCAGCCCAGGCGGCTGAAGCCTCTGTAGCGATTTCGGCTTTCTTGTGCAGCAGTATCCTCATGCCGCCATATTGTACGCTTGCATACGATATGCAAGCGCGTTATCCCGTTTTTGGGTGTAAACGTGGAATGGCCGGCATGAACGTCAAGCGCGTGGGCGCCTATCTGCCGCTGCTCCGGCTGCGGCGGCGCGCGGCCGCGGACGCCTTGCGATGGTCGGGACTGGGTGGTGGCCAGAAGGGCTATCGAAGCGTCGCCGGCTGGGACGAGGACGCGGTCTCTTTTGCCGTGGAGGCGGCGCGGCTGGCCAAGGCCCCGGATGCCGATCCGCAAGCGCTGGTGTTCGCTTCGACCTCGGCCCCATTCCTCGAGCGCTCGCACGCCGGCATCGTGGTCGACGCGCTCGCCCTGCCGCGGACAACCCGCTCCGTTGACGTGGCCAACTCCCGGCGGTGCGCGGTGTCCATGTTGGCGGCCGCGCTGAGCGGCGCCGAGGAGGTCCTGATCGCGGCCGGTGAGCGCCGGCTGACCACGCCCGGCAATGCTCTTCAGCTGGCCTGGGGAGACGGCGGAGCAGCCGTCCTCGTCGGCGACGAGCCCGGCGGCGCGCGCTTGCTCGGCGCGGCAAGCCTCACCCATGATCTTGTGGATGTCTATGCGTCGCGCGAACACCCGGCCCCCTACGCCACCGAAGACCGTTTCATCCGCGACGTGACCGTCGGTGACATCATGGTCCCGGCCATCGCCTCCGCCTTGCATGTCGCGGGCGTCGCCGCCGCCGATATCGCCGCGGCGGTCGTGCATGAGCCGGTGTCCGGCTGCTATCGCGCCATCGCCGCACGGCTGGGCCTTGACGCGTCCAACAGCCTCGACCGTGTCGGGGAAGCGGCCGGGGATCTGGGGGCTGGGCACGTTCTCTTCGGGCTTGCCCTGGCGCTGGCAGAGGCCAAGCTCGGCGACCGGCTGCTCGTGGTCGGCTTCGGCGGCGGGTGTGATGCGCTGGTTCTCGAGGTGGTGGGCCCTACACCCGGATCGGACAGCGCCGTGCGGGCGCTCGCCCAGGGCCACGCCTTCGATGAATACGTCCGTTTTCTCAGCCTGAGCGGTTCCCTGGACCTCGATTGGGGGCCGCGCTCGGAGGTGGAGCTAAAGACCAGCGCTTCCACCCTTTTCCGTCATGGCCGCGATGTGATGGGTTTCATCGGCGGACGCGACGCCGGCGGCAATGTGCAGTTTCCCAAGAGCCCCGTCCCGGTGGCGCCCGGCGCCACGGGCGATCTCACCGACACGCGCGTGGCGGACGCGCCTGCCACGGTTGTCTCCTTCACCTCCGACCGGCTGGCCTACAGTCCCGATCCGCCGTTCAACTTTGGCCTGGTGCAGTTCGACAACGGCGCGCGGCTGCCCATGGAGTTCTGCGACGCGCCGTCCGGCGGTGTCGAAATTGGCGGGGATCTCATCATGCGCTTCCGCATCAAGGCCCTCGATCGCAAGCGCGGTTTTCGCACCTACTTCTGGAAGGCAGCGCCCCACCAACGCCCGACGCTGGAGGCCTAAAGGCTATGGCGAGCGGAATCCGTGATCGAGTGGCGATCGTCGGCATGGGTTGCACCGCGTTCGGCGAACGCTGGAGCGCCGGCTCTGAAGACCTGATGGTCGAAGCCTTCGACGAAGCTCTGGCTGACGCCGGGCTGGAGCGCGCCAGCATCGATGCCGCCTGGCTGGGCAGCGCTCTGGATGATGTCAACGTCGGCAACTCGGCCCTGCCTTTGGCTTTCGCCCTTCGTCTGCCGCAGATCCCGGTGACGCGGGTCGAGAACATGTGCGCTACCGGAACCGAGGCCCTGCGGGCGGCGGTCTACGCCGTGGCCGCCGGCGCCTGCGACGTGGCCCTGGCCCTCGGCGTGGAAAAGCTGAAGGACACCGGCTACGGCGGCTTGCCGCCGCGGACCAAGGGCGTCGCCAACGATCTGTGGATGCCATACGGCTCGGCGCCGGGCACGTTCGCCCAGCTGGCGGGCGCCTACGCCGCCAGGCACGGCATCGTCGCCGAGGACCTCAAACGGGCCATGGCCCACGTCTCGTGGAAGAGTCACCAGAACGGCGCCCTCAATCCCAAGGCGCACCTTCGGAAGGCAGTCTCGATGGACACCATCCTGAACGCCCCGATGATTGCCGATCCCCTGGGGCTGTTCGACTGTTGCGGGGTGTCGGACGGCGCCGCGTGCGCCATCGTGACGACGCCCGACATCGCCCGCGGTCTGGGCAAGCGCGACCTGGTCACCCTCAAGGCGGTCCAGCTGTGCGCCAGCAACGGCTGGGAGAGCGGCTACGGCCAATGGGACGGCGCCTACGTGCGGACCACGCGAGAGGCGGCGAGGCGCGCTTATCATGAGGCCGGGATCGGCGACCCCAAGGCCGAAGTTGGCGTCGCCGAGGTGCACGACTGTTTCTCGGTCACCGAACTGGTCACCATGGAGGATCTGCAGCTGTCGGATGACGGCCGGGCGCCTTTCGATGTTCTCGACGGCCGCTTCGACCGATCGGGCGCGCTGCCCTGCCAGTCGGACGGCGGCCTCAAGTGCTTCGGCCATCCCGTCGGCGCTTCGGGGCTGCGCATGGCCTATGAGGTGTACAACCAGCTGCTCGGGCGCGCGGGCCCACGGCAGCGGGCGCGGGTGGACCTGGGCTTGACTCACAACCTTGGCGGCACCCCCTACAACGGTGTCGCCGCCGTGGCCGTGCTCGGCCGGCTGAACTGATCGGAGGCGATGGGATGACGGGCCGCTATTTCGAAGAGTTCGAGGTCGGCCAGACGTTCACACACGAGGTCCGCCGCACGGTCACCGACATGGACAACATCCTGTTCTCGACCCTGACCCACAATCCGGCGGCCATTCACCTCGACGTCGAATACGCCAAGACCACTGAATTCGGTCGCCCGCTGATGAACAGCATTTTCACCCTGGGGCTCATCGTCGGCCTGTCCGTCTATGACACCACCTTGGGAACCACCGTTGGCAATCTCGGCTGGGAGGAGGTGCGCTTTCCCAAGCCCGTGTTCCCCGGCGATACCTTGCGGGCCCAGTCCGTGGTCGTCGGCGCGCGCGAAAGCCGGTCTCGGCCGACGCAGGGCATCGTCACCTTCGAGCATCGCGGCTTCAATCAACGCGACGAAGAGGTGGTCTATTGCCGACGCGTGGCCCTGATGATGCGCAGGCCGACGTGAGGCTTCGCTCGCTCCTGTTCGTGCCGGGCGACAGCGAACGCAAGTTCGCCAGGGCCAAGGCGTGCGGCGCCGACGCGCTGATCCTCGACCTGGAGGACGCAGTGGCCCCCTCGCGCAAGGCCGACGCGCGGACCCTGGTGGCCGGACTCCTTGAGCAAACCGACTCGCGCCCGTGGTCGTTCTGGGTGCGGATCAACGCCCTGGACACCGGCATGACGTCCGACGATCTCGCCGCCATCGTCCGCCCGGGGTTGGACTGCGTCGTATTGCCCAAGGCGAACAGCGCCGACGATGTCGTGCGCCTTGCCGATCGGCTGGACACGCTGGAGGCTGGCGCCGGCGTCGAACCTGGCCGGACCCGCATCCTGGTGGTGTCCACCGAGACCCCGGCCGCGATCTTCCATCTCGGCGGCTACGCCCCCGCCCATCCGCGCCTTGTCGGCCTGACCTGGGGCGCGGAGGACTTGAGCGCCGCCATCGGCGCCAGCGCCACCCGGGGACCGGACGGCGACTGGAGCCATCCCTACCAGCTGGCTCGCTCGCTGTGTCTGTTCGCCGCAGCCGCGGCCGAGGTCGCGCCTATCGACACCCTGCACGCCGATTTCCGCGATACCGAGGGTCTCGTCGAGAGCTGCAAGCGGGCGCGCCGGGACGGCTTTACTGGCAAGATCGCCATCCATCCCGACCAGGTGGCGCCCATCAACGCCTGTTTCTCGCCGTCGGACGACGAGGTGGCCCACGCCCGCCGCGTGGTCGAAGCCTTCGCCGCCCAGCCCGACGCCGGGACCATCGGCATCGACGGCAAGATGTACGATATCCCGCACCTCAAGGCCGCCAGGCGGATCCTGGCCCAGGAGGCGTCGGCATGAACGCCTTCACGGGCGATGCTTCCGAACACCTGGAAGCCCTGCGCGAGGGCGTGCGGTCGGTCGTGAAGCGCTTTGACGACGACTATTGGCTGGCGCGCGACGACGACGGCGCGTTTCCCTTTGAGTTCCACCGGGCGATGGCCCAGGGGGGCTGGCTGGGGATCACCATGCCCGAGGCGTACGGGGGCTCTGGCCTCGGCGTCACCGAAGCGGCTGTGATGATGCATGAGGTCGCGTCCCATGGCGGCGGCATGACCGCGACCTCGGCGGTGCATATCAATCTGTTTGGGCCCCATCCCATTGTCGTCCACGGGACGCCCGAACAGAAGGCCCGCTGGCTGCCGCGTCTAGTCGCCGGCGAGGACCAGTGCTGCTTCGGCTTTACCGAACCGGACGCCGGGCTCGACACCACGCGCATCAAGACCTTCGCCGAGAAGGTCGACGGCGGCTATCGGGTGCGTGGCCAGAAGGTGTGGACCTCCACCGCCCAGGTGGCCAACAAGATCATGCTCCTCACGCGAACGACGCGGTACGAGGATGCTGCGCGCCCAACCGACGGGATCACCATCTTCTACACCGATCTAGACCGCGCCAAGATCGAGGTGCGGCGCATTCCGAAGATGGGCCGCAAGGCGGTCGACTCCAACGCCATCTTCATCGATGGCCTGTTCATTCCCGAGGCCGACCGCATCGGCGAGGAGGGCAGGGGCTTTTCCTACATCCTCGATAGCCTCAATCCGGAGCGGGTGCTGATCGCGGCCGAAGCCATCGGCATCGGCCAGGACGCGCTGCGGCGAGCCGCAAAATATGCCCGCGAACGCATCGTGTTCGACCGGCCGATCGGGCAGAACCAGGGCATTCAACATCCGCTCGCCGAGCGCTGGATGTATCTCGAATCCGCCTGGCTGATGGCCATGCGGGCGGCCGCGCTCTACGACGGCGGCAAGCCGTGCGGGGCGGAAGCCAACAGCGCCAAGTTTTTGGGCGCGCGCGCCGGCTACGACGCCTGCCTGCAGGCGGTTCTGACCCACGGCGGCTTCGGCTACGCCCGCGAATACCATGTCGAGCGGCTGCTGCGCGAAGTGCTGATCACCCGCATCGCGCCGATCACCGAGCAGATGATCCTGTCCTACGTCGCCGAGAGGGTCCTCCAGCAACCCAAGTCCTATTGAGGCTGGGGATGAGCGGCCGCCTGGGCTCCCGAACAACGACCGAGGCGCTGGCCAGGCGCCTCAGTCTGCCGGTCATGGCCGGACCGATGTTCATCGCCTCGACGGCGGAACTGGTCACCGCCCAGTGCCGGGCCGGAATCGTCGGCGCGCTGCCGGCGCTCAATCCGCGCTCGCCGACCCTGCTGCGCGCCGCGCTCGCCCAGATTACCGAGGCCCTGGCCGGCGACAGTCAGGTCGCGCCGTTTGCGATCAATATCGTGGCTCACCGCACCAACGATCGCCTCGAACAGGATGTCGCGGCCGTCATCGACTTCAAGGTCCCGATCGTCATCGTCAGCCTGGCCGCGCCGGCCGACATCGTTCGGGCCGTCCACGCCTATGGCGGTCTGGTTTTCAACGATGTGATCAGCGACCGCCAGGCCCGCAAATGCGCCCAGGCCGGGATTGACGGCCTGATCGCCGTGGCCGCCGGCGCCGGTGGCCACACCGGCAAGGTCTCGCCCTTCGCCCTGGTGCAGGAGATCAGGCGCTGGTGGGACGGGCCCCTGGCTCTGTCCGGCTGCATTGCCACCGGCCGCAACATCCTGGCCGCCCAGGTCATGGGCGCGGACTTCGCCTATGTTGGCTCGCCGTTCCTGGCCTCGGACGAGGCCAACACCGCCCCCGGGTTCAAAGCGATGATCGTGGCCGGCGAAGCCGCCGACGTCATGGTGACCGATTGCTTTACCGGCATACCGGCCACCTTTCTGCGTCCATCGATCGTGGCCAACGGCCTGGATCCGACGACCCTGACGCGCGACAAGTCGGCCGTCATCGATATCAAGGACGGCGGAGCCGATCCGAGGGCCTGGCGGGATATCTGGAGCGCCGGCCAGGGCATAGCCGCGATCACCCGCGCTGAACCGGCGGCGGCCTATATCGCCAGGCTGGCCGACGAATATCGTGCTGCCAGGTCAGGGCTATCGTTGTTCGCCGAAGCCTGAACGCGCGCCGACCCAAAAAAATGGGGCGCCGCGGGTGGCGACGCCCCAGTTCAGGAAAGCACCCGCAGGGGAGGCTGCGGCCTCCTGATCGTCAGTAGCGGAAGCCCAGGGTTACCCCGTAGGTGGCAGGCATTCCGGCCAGTTTCGCCACCGTGTCGGACACATAATACACCGAGGTCCAATAGTAGGTGTCGGTGACGTTCTTGGCCCACAGCTCCAGCCTCCAGCGCTGGTTGGCCGAGCCCACGCCGGCGGCGAGGTTGAGCAGGCCGTAGGATTTGACTTCCAACGGTGGCGCGCCATCGGCAGCCGCCTCACCTGAGCCGAACGCGGCACTGGTCTTGCTCTGGTATGAGCCGTCGGCCTCCACGAACGCGGTCATGCCGTTGGCCAGGTTCCAGTCATAGCGCGCGCCGTACTGTACCGACCACTTGGGCGTGTACGGGAAGGACGCGCCCTTGAAATTGATCTTGTCGTTGAGGCCGAGCGGATAGGGACCGTAGTCGAAGAAATCGGAGGTCACGCGAGAGTCGAGATAGGTGGCCGCGCCGTTCAGCGTCAGCCCTCTGACAGGGCGCCAGACGGCGGAGAATTCGGCCCCGTCCTCTTTCGACTTGGGGATGTTCAGCAGCGTCTGCAGAGCGCCGTAGACGCCGAGGACATCGAGCACCCGTCCCAGTTCCTGCTTGTTGGTGTAGTCGTAGTGGAACAGCGAAACGTCCAGCTGCAGGGTGCGGTCGAATAGCTCCGACTTGAGCCCGACCTCATAGGCCAGCAGCGATTCCTGCGTGACCGGGAACAATTGGGTGTAGGTCGTCGCCCCTAGCGCTGGCGACGACCCGGCTTTGTAGCCCTTGCTGACGGTGAAATAGAGCAGGTTGTGGGCAAACGGGGTCCAGTTGACGCCGACCTGCCAAGGTACGTTGCTCTGGTTGAGGGTGTTGTGAATCAGGCTCGGTGCGAAGTTTGGCGGCGGTCCCAGGGTCGCGCATTGCCCGATGAGGCTGACGCCGGGCGTGCCGCCGTCGCTTCCAGCGAAAACGCCGCTGAGCACGGTCTGGACGATATTGACCGACGGGAAGGTGCTGGACGAGCAGCCAGCCATGCTCTGGTCGGAGCGGGTGTAGCGCACGCCGCCGTGAATACTCAGGCTGTCAAGCACATGGAATTCGGCATTGCCGAACACGGAATAGGTCGTGTTCTTGTCGGTGTTTCGCGCCGCGAACTCGAAGAACGGCGGCAGACCTAGCGCTGACGGCGAATACGACGCGGTGGAATGGAACGGATTAACGTCGTCGAACTCGGCGCTCTTGTCGGACTCGAAATTGGCCCCCACCAGCCAGTTGAGCCGGTTGTTGTCGAATACGCCGTGCAGGCGCAACTCCTCGAAGAAGGTCGTCGAGCGGCCACCGACCAGCGTGGTCTCCGCCGGAGCGCCCACCGCGGCCTGATCCACCAGATTGGATTCGTTGAACCGCTCGTAGCTCGACAACGAAGTGAGGCCGACAGCCGGCGAGAACGCGTAATCCAGGCGCAGGCTGGCCTGATAGAAGCTCTCGTCATTCCGGGGACGGGACCCGGCGAGCCAATCGGCGGCGCGGGCGTTGTTGGGCGCGATCGGTTCGGCCAGCACCGCTTTGATTTCAGCCGGATAGGCATTGTAGGTGGCGGAGCCCGCGGGCGCCGGCAGATAGGATGCTGGCAGGGCCGGGTCCACGCTTGAGATATTGGTCGGGTCCTGCAGCCGGAAGCCCTCGAGCTGGCCGGCCTGGGTGTCCGAGCGATCCCGCCAGCCGTTCACGTTCAGGCTGGCCGAAAAATTGCCGGTCGGCTTCCAGTCGAGCAGGAATCGCGCGACCTGCGTGTTCTTGTTTCCCAGGGTATCGCCACGGGTCACGCTTCTCTGCCAGGCGCCGCCATTCTCGGTGCTGGCGGACAGGCGCGCGCTCAGCGTCGGCGTCAGCGGCCCGCTGATGAAGCCGTCCAGCAGGTTGTCGGCGAACCGGCCAAACGAGTCCTCGATTCCGGCCTGGAAGGTGTTTGTCGGCTTGGCGGCGATGAAGTTGACAGCCCCGCCCGTGGCGTTCTGGCCGTAGAGGGTGCCCTGGGGCCCCTTGAGGATTTCCACGCGCTCGGTGTCGAGCAACACGCCCTTGGACATCACCGGGAACGGGAATGGGACCTCGTCCTGATAGATGCTGACTGTCGGCGAGGCAGACAGCGACTGCTCGAAATAGCCCACCCCGCGAAGGGTGAATACCGGTGTGCCGTTCTGAGTCTTGGAGAACTGCAGACTGGGCTCGATGCGCGTCAGATCCGATACCGAGGTGACGTTCTTCTGGCGCAGCTGCACGCCGGTGCTGGCGGTGATCGCCATGCCTACGTTCATGATGTTCTCGGTGCGCTTCTGGGCGGTGACCACCACCTCGCCGACCGCCGTCACGCCCGTGGCCGGCGCCGCTTGGGCGAGGGCCAGTCGCGGGGCCAGGCACGCCGCGGCAAGAAGAGCTGACGTCGACAGAAGACGTGCGTTCCGGGCCATTCCATTTCCCCCTGTGGCGTTTCCAACCGGTTCTGATCGGTGATCTTGGTCACCATCGAGGGCGCCGGTCAGATTGGTTAACCCAGGCTCGGATTATGGTCAACTAGCGTATGGTACGTTAACGTACGTAATCTGCAGTTGCCTCAGTAAGTGTTGCGTGGAAGTCACAACGCCAGGGCGCGCTCCAGCCAGGCGACGAGTTCATCCTCGACCTGGTCGCGGCAGATTTCATTGAACATCTCGTGTCGGCCGCCGGGGTAGATACGGTGGTCGATTTGCGCCAGGCCCGCGAGGCGGTAGCTGTCGATCAGGGCGCGGACGAAAATCTGCTCGGGCCCGACCACGGGATCTCGCTCGCCGGAGACGACATAGATCGGCAGGTCTGGCCGTACCTCCGACAGGCGCGGGTCCAACCGCGCGCCGGCGCCGAGTTGAAACACCGAACCCATGGCCGCATCGGACAAGGTGAAGCCACAGAGCGGATCGGCCACATAGGCATCCACCTGGGCTTCGTCGCGCGATAGCCAGTCGAATCTTGTGCGGCCCGGCTCGAACGTCGCGTTCAACAGTTCGAGTGTCACCGGACCGCCTCCGGCGAGCAGGGCGGCGAGCAGCTGGTCCAGAGCCGCGGTGCCGGTGAGCACCAGGGCTGACAGTTGGCGGTGATGCTCGAGCAGATAGAGCTGGGCAGCGAACGAACCCATGCTGTGCCCGAGCAACACGAACGGCTTGCCGGGGAATTCGGCCCTGGCCAAAGCGGTGAGGGCGGCCATGTCATCGACCACGGCTTGGAACCCACCGAGGCCGAATTCGCCCAACCCGTGGGCAGCTTCCGAGGCTCCGTGGCCGCGATGATCGCTGCCGAACACTGCGAAACCGGCTTCGTTCAATCGTTCAGTCAAGTGGCGATAGCGTAGGTAATGCTCCGACATGCCGTGGGCGATTTGGACAATGGCCCTCGGCGATCCGGCCGGGAGGGAACGGTAGGCCGCGATGGCGGCGCCGTCGGCGGCGGTCAGGGTGAACCGTGAAATGGCCGCATGTGTCATGGTGTCCCCCACTTCTCGTCCTCGATTCGAGGACGTAGCCGGCAGAGGAGCGTATTCGTCAAGCATCGTATGATACGCTAGCTTGTCGTTCAGCTTGCATTGAGCGCCGCACCATCGCCTTCAACGCCTGCGCCAGACGGCCCGACGCGGCGAGCCGCACGATCTCCTCGCGCTCCCGGTCAAGATGCGCCCGCAGTTCTGGGCCGAAAGCTGCCTCGGCGGTCAATCGCTTGATGGCCGCGTAGGCCGGACCCGGTCCGTCCGCGAAGCGGCGCGCGACAGCGTCTGCTTGGGCGGCCAGATCCTGCGAAGGCCAGCCCTCGTCCGCCAGACCAAGCGCCACGGCTTCGCGGCCGGTGATGACGCGGCCGCTCATCAACAGGCTGCGTGCCAGGCGCGGGCCCAGCGCCTGGGTGAGAAATAGACTAACCCCGGCGTCGGCGCTGAGGCCGAGCCCGACGTAACCGGTGGCCAGTCGCGCGTCCTCCGCGCAAACCACATAGTCGGCGGCCATCATGAGGCCCATTCCCGCCCCGACTGCGGCCCCCTGCACGCGCGCCACCACTGGAATCGGCAATTCGACCAGGCTTGCCAGCGCGGCGTGAAACGCCTTGGCCATGCGATCAAGCTCGTCGGCGAGTCCATCTACCCTGCTCGCGAAGTGCTTGAGGTCGGCGCCAACGCAGAAGTTGGGTCCGGCAGCGCCCAGCAGAACGGCTCCAGCGCCCGACTCTGCGGCATGGGCCAGCGCCGTGACCAGGTCGTCGATGAAGTCGGGCGTTACAGCGTTTCCGGCGTCCGGCCGTTCAAAGGTGATCCGGGCGACGCCATCCTCTTTGACAATGCTGACGAGGGGCGTCCTCAAAGGTCTCGCTCCCACCCGAATTGGCACCATGCGGACACCGACGCTAGCGCAGTGATAATGATTGTGCAATCAGGAAATAGTCCAGATAATGCACTATAACGCCACTCCAGATTGGAGCGGTAGGGTGAGGGATCGTCGGGTGGCTTTGATGGTGAAGCGAAAGGACGTGAATGCCGCCGGCGCGGTGGCAGCGGACCGCCTGCGCGCGGCCCGCGCGCATCAGGTCGGCCAGCTGCTCTCCTTCTACTATCCGATGCACTACCGGATCGGCATGGAGCTCGAATCGGTAATGGGCCAGGGCCGGGTGTCGCGCAAGCAGGCGGCCATGCTGTGGCTTATCCACTCACGTGCGGACCGGCAGGGCTGGATCCGGCGCAAGGCGATCGAGACCCGGCTGTCGACCTGGTTCGAGATGAGCAACTCAAATGTCTCCAAGCTGCTTCGCGACCTGGCCCGGCCGCCGCTGTCGCTGGTGGAGCTGGCGGAGAGCCCATCGTCCGGCCGGGAGAAGGTAGTGCGTCTGACGAAGGCAGGCGAGGAGTTCGTCTCCGGGATGATTGAGGCGTCGATCGGCTACCTCTCGCGTCAACTCACCCATGTGTCCGAACAGGAACTGTGGTGGGGAATCGGCTTCCTGGCGCTCTCATTCGGCCGTCCGCCTACAGATGAGGCTGGCGCCGACGGCACGAGACGTCTCGCCGAGCCGGGCGGGCGGATCGCTGCGGCCGCTGGAACCGAACGGGTCGACAAATAGGCCTCCGGCGAGGTCTGGCAAATCATGGAGATGCGCCCTTTGACCATGGAAGAGAGTGCTGTTCCGGTGGGATGGAGCACCTGTCTCTCGGCCGACAATCGGGCGATCCTCGACCAGGCAGACCGCTTCGCCCGCGCCGAACTCTACCCGCTGGCCGAGCGGATGGACCGGGAGGAATGGTGGCCGGACGAGGCTTTCCGCGGGCTGGGTCGCGCCGGTTATCTCGGGATCTCCGCTCCAGAGCGATTCGGCGGCCTTGGCGGCAATGTGTTCACCCAGGGCCTGGTCGCCCAGGCTTTCGCCCGCTGGAACCATGGCCTGGCTCTGAGCTGGGTCGTCCATGAGAACCTGTGCCTGGGCAACATCGACGCCAATGCCAGCGAAGCGCAGCGCCGGTGCTTTCTGCCCAAGCTGTGCACCGGCGAATGGATCGGGGCCCTGGGCCTGACCGAACCGGGGGCGGGCTCGGATGCGCTCGGTTCCATGCGGACGACCGCCCGACGGGACGGCGACGACTATGTCCTCAACGGCAGCAAGATATTCATCACCAACGGCCCGGTGGCCGACGTTGTGCTGGTCTACGCAAAGACCGACCCTGCGCTGAAGACCAAGGGCATCTCCGCCTTTGTGGTCGAGACCGATCGCCCCGGTTTCCAGGTGGCGCAGAAGCTCAGCAAGATGGGCTTTCGCGGCAGCCAGACCGGCGAGCTGGTGTTCGACGACTGCCGGGTGCCAGCCGCCAATCTCCTGGGCGAGGAGAACGCCGGCGTGGCCGTGGTGATGAGCGGCCTCGATCTCGAGCGGGCGATCATCTCACCCATTTGCCTGGGCATTTGCGAGCGGGCGCTGGCGCTGACTATCGACCACGCCAAGGCGCGCCGGCAATTCGACCAGCCCATCGCCAACTTCCAGATGGTCCAGGCCAAGATCGCCGACATGTACGTGTGGATCGAGACCATGCGCGGCTTCACCTACCAGGTGCTGGCCCGCTGCGCTGGGGCCGGCCATGGCGAGGGTGGCCGGGGCGAGATCCACGCCCTGACCGCCGCATCGGTGATGTATGCCGCCGAGACCATGAACAAGGTGCTGAACGAGGCGGTCCAGATCCATGGCGGCGTCGGCTATATCTGGGAGACTGAGATCAACCGCCTGTACCGCTCGATCAAATTGCTCGAGATCGGGGCGGGCACCACCGAAGTCCGCAAGCTGATCATCGCCGGCGAGCTGCTGCGATGAGCGCCCTGGTCGAAGACGACCGCCTGGCCTCGGCCGCTCACACCCTGGCCCTGGATCTCTACGCCGGTCGCACCGTTCTGGTCACCGGCGGCGGCAGCGGCATCGGCAAGGCGATCGCCTGGCTGCTGGGCCGGCTGGGCGCGCAGGTGGTAATCTGCGGGCGCAAGCAAGACCGGCTGGAGGCGGCCCTGGCCGCCATGCAGGCCAGGCGTCTCACTGTGGCCGCCCAGGTCTGCGACATCAGGGATGAGGTCGCCGTGAACCGGCTGTTCGACTTCGCGATCGAGCGCTTCGGTCCCTTGGATCTCCTGGTCAACAACGCCGGCGGGCAGTTCCCGCAAGCGGCGCTCGACATGTCGCCCAAGGGCTGGCGCGCTGTGGTCGAGACCAACCTCACCGGGTCCTGGCTGATGATGCAGACCGCGGCCCGTCGCTGGACCATCCAGGAACGCCGCGGGGCGATCGTCAACATCGTCGCCGCCTGCGGGCGTGGCATGCCCGGGATCATCCACACCAGCGCTGCGCGCGCCGGGGTGATCAATGCCAGCCGGACGGCGGCGGTGGAGTGGGCGCCGCACAAGATCCGCGTCAATTGCATCGCGCCAGGCGTCATCGACACCGGCGGCCTCGAGGTCTACCCGGCCGAGGCGCGGGCGAGGTTCGCCCTGGCCAACCCCCAGAAGACGTTGGGTGATCCATGGGACATCGCCCAGATGGCCGCCTTCCTTGGCGGGGACGCGGCCAAGTTCATGACCGGGGCCACTGTGGATATGGACGGTGGCGGCGCGCTGTGGGGCGATCTGTGGGCCATCGAGCGCCCCGAATATTTCGCTCCATCGGCGGGAGCCATTGCGTGACGACCGCGAGTGGCGCGTTCGCCGGCAAGGTGGCTCTGGTGGCGGGGGCTTCGAGCGGCATCAACCTCGCCATAGCCCAACGCCTGGGCGAGCTTGGGGCCAAGGTCGCGATCTTGAGCCGCCGTCCTGAGGCGATCGAGGCCGCGGCCGAGCACCTTCGCGTCCTTGGGATCACGGTTTTGCCGTTTGCGGCCGACGTCCGGGACGCGGTCCTCATGGAGAGCGTGGCCGCCCAGGTCGCTTCCGCTTTCGGTCCTCTGGACATTGTGGTCTCCGGCGCGGCAGGCAATTTCTTCACCCCGGCCGAGGAAATGTCGGCGAACGCGTTCCGGACCGTGGTCGAGATCGACCTGCTGGGTACGTTCAACGTGCTGCGCGGCGCCTTCCCCCACCTGCGCAAGCCGGGCGCATCGCTGGTTAACATCACCGCGCCTCAAGGCCAGCGCGCCATGCGTCTTCAGGCCCACGCCTGCGCCGCCAAGGCGGGCGTCGACATGCTGACCAAGTGCCTGGCCCTGGAGTGGGGAGTTCACGGCGTCCGCGTCAACGCCGTCTCTCCAGGCCCTATCGCTGGAACCGAGGGCCTGGCGCGCATGGCCGGGAACGAAACTCTGGGTCGGCGCATCCAGGACGCCCTGCCGTTGCTTCGCTTTGGCGAGGCCACCGAGGTCGCTGACGCCGTGGCCTTCCTCTGCAGCGACGCGGCGGCCTTTGTCACTGGCACGGTCCTGGATTGCGACGGCGGCATGCGGCTGGGTGAGTTGGAGATGCCTGCGGCGCCCGCGCGCGCGGCCGCAGCTTCATGACCGGCTTCCCGTTCGCCAGCGTCCTGGTGGCGAACCGCGGCGAGATCGCCGCTCGCATATTGCGCACGGTGCGCGCCCTCGGCCTGCGCGGATTGCTGATCGCCCATGAGATCGATGGCCGGACCCCGGCCGTGGAACTGGCCGACGACGTGCGCGTGCTCGGGGGCGACACCCCGGTCGCGGCCTTCCTCGACATCGACCAGATCCTCGCCGCCGCCCGCGAGATGGGGGCCGAGGCGGTCCACCCCGGCTATGGCTTCCTGTCGGAGAACGCCACCTTCGCCCGCGCGGTCCAGAAGGCGGGCCTTGTCTGGATCGGACCCACGCCCGAGACCATCGAACTCATGGGCGACAAGGTGCGGGCCCGCGCTTTCGTCGGTGAACGCGGCTTTCCCCTGGCGCCGTCGGCGGTGGAGGATGATGAGCCGGCGACCTTTGCCCAGCGCGTCCGCGCCCTTGGGACGCCGCTGCTGATCAAGCCCTCGGCCGGTGGCGGCGGCAAGGGCATGCGCATCGTCCGCGACCTGGCTAGCCTCGATGACGAGCTGGCGCGGGCCCGTTCGGAAGCCCGCCGCTACTTCGGCGACGAGCGGCTGTTCGCCGAGCGCTATGTCGAGCGTCCGCGCCATATCGAGGTCCAAGTCCTGGGCGACGCTCATGGGGCCCTGGTCCACCTGTTCGAGCGCGAGTGTTCGCTCCAGCGACGCTTTCAGAAAATCATCGAGGAAGCGCCGTCGCCATCGCTCACCGAGGACCAGCGCAGGGACATCTGCGCGGCGGCGACCGGCATCGCCAAGGCCTGCGGCTATCAGGGAGCTGGCACCGTGGAATTCATTCATGGCGCGGACGGGTTCTATTTCCTGGAGATGAACACCCGGCTTCAGGTCGAGCATCCGGTCACCGAGATGATCACGGGTCTCGATCTGGTGGCCGAACAGCTTCGCGTCGCCGCCGGCCAACCTCTATCGTTCACGCAGGATGAGGTGCGCCGCGACGGTCACGCCATCGAAGCGCGCATCTACGCCGAAGACCCGGCTCGGGACTTCGCCCCGACCACCGGACCGGTTCTGCGGCTGCGGCCGCCGACCGGCGACGGCGTTCGTTTCGACGCGGGGGTGCTGGAAGGGGGGCGGGTCAGCGCTGCCTTCGATCCGATGCTGGCCAAGCTCATCGTGCATGGCGCCGACCGGACGCAAGCGCTCGAGCGCGCCAGGGCCGCGCTCGCCGACCTCGTCCTGCTGGGCGTGGCCAGCAACATCGCCTACCTGCGCCGATTGTTGGCCGATCCGGACGTGGTTGCCGGTCGGATGCACACTGGCCTGATCGCGGAAAAGCCGGAGCTGGCGGGCGACGAGCCGCCTGATCCCGCGACCCTCGAGGCGCTGATCGCGGCGGCGGCGCTCAGCCTGCCGGAGGTGCGCGGGGCGGTCGACGCCATCCCCGCCTTGCAAGCGGCCATGGGCGCGTGGCGGAACTGATGCAGGGCTATCTAATCATTGGCGAGGAGGCGCACGCCCTCACGATCCGCCCCGCACCGGGTGGCGGCTACCGTCTCGCCAATGGCAAGGCCGTGACTCTGCAGGAGTCCGCGGGCCGGACGCGCGTCCAGGTGGCCGAAGCGGTCCACGAGGCCGACATCGTCGTCGCCCGCGAGACGGTGTGGGTCCACCTGGACGGCGTTGCCCACGAAATCCTCTGGCGATCGGCGGTCGAACACCATGCCCGTGCGGCGGGCGGGGCAGAGGACGGCGCGGTCCGCGCCCCTATGCCGGGCGCGATGGTGAATGTGCTGGTTCGGGTCGGCGAGGCGGTCCGCCTCGGCGACCCGGTGGTCGTTATCGAAAGCATGAAGCTGGAGACCACCCTGCGGGCCCCCTGTGCGGGCGTGGCTGGAGAAGCCCGGTTCGTCATCGGTGAGAGTTTCGAGCGCGGCGCCGTATTGATCGAGATCGGGAAGGGGATCTGATGCGGCCGATCCGCAGCGCCCTTCGCGCCGAAAGCGCCGAGTTCCGCGCCAACGCGGCGCACAATCGCGGCCTGGCTTCTGGGCTTGCGGAGCGGCAGCGTGCCGCGCGCCTTGATCGGCCAGCGCGCGATCTCGAACGTCTCGCGCGCCAGGACAAGTCGTTCATTCGCGATCGGCTGGATCTGCTCCTCGATTCGGGAACGCCGTTCCTTGAGCTTTCGACCCTGGCCGCCGATGAGGCCTATGGCGGCGAGGTCCCGGGCGCTGGTCAGCTCACCGGCATCGGCATGGTCTTGGGCCGTGAGGTCCTGATTCGTGGCGACGACGCCTCGGTCAAGGGCGGCGCCTGGTATCCGCATTCGGTCAAGAAGATCGTCCGCGCCCTCGACATCGCCATCGAGAACCGGTTGCCGGTGATTCACCTGTGTGACAGCGCCGGCGGATTTCTGCCGTTGCAGGCCGAGTTCTTCGCCGACCGCTATCACGCCGGCCGGATATTCCGTAACCAGGCCATCCTGTCGAAAATGGGCGTCCCCCAGGTGGCCGTGGTGCTGGGTCACTGCACCGCCGGCGGAGCCTATATTCCGGCCCTGTCGGACTATTCGGTGATCGTTCGAGGAACGGGGGCCATCTTCCTGGGGGGGCCGCCGCTGGTCAAGGCGGCCACCGGCGAGGTGGTGACGGTCGACGACCTGGGCGGCGCCGAGATGCACACCACAGTGTCTGGCGTCGCGGACGTGGCCGCGGCGTCCGAGGCCCACGCCATCGCCCTGGCCCGCGAAATGCTGGGTGCGTTGTCGACCCCTGCCAAGACTGTGATCGACCGAGTCGATCCCGAAACGCCCGTCTACGACCCCGATGAACTCTACGGGATCATACCAAGGGACAATCGGGTCCAGTTCGACATGCGCGAAGTCTTGGCGCGGATGGTCGATGGCTCACGCTTCTCCGAATACCAGCCAGGCTTCGGCCAGACCCTGATCTGCGGATTCACGCGGATCTGGGGCTACAAGGTCGGCATACTGGCCAACAACGGCGTGCTGTTCTCCGAGGCGGCGCTGAAGGGAACCCACTTCATCCAGCTATGCGACAAGGACCGCACACCACTGGTGTTCCTGCAGAACATCACCGGCTTCATGGTCGGCCAGGAGTATGAGCGCCGGGGCATCACCAAAGACGGGGCCAAGATGATCATGGCCGTCGCCGGCGCCAGCGTTCCCAAGTTCACCGTCAACGCCAACGCCAGCTTCGGGGCCGGGACCTACGGCATGGCCGGCCGCGCTTTCGACAGCCGCTTCCTGTTTTCCTGGCCCCAGGCCCAGGTCGGAGTGATGGGGGCCGAGCAGGCGGCCGCCGTGCTTACCGACGTCAAGATCCGCCAACTCGCTCGGGAGGGCAGGACTCTCTCGGATGAAGAGATCGCCGCCATTCGCGCCCCGATTCTGCGGGACTACAAAGACCAAGCCAGCGCCTGGCACGCCACCTCGGAGCTGTGGGACGACGGCGTCCTCGACCCTGTCGATACCCGCAACGCGCTTGGTCTGTGTATCTCGGCGGCCCTGAACGCGCCCATCCCCGAGACGCCGCACTACGGCGTATTCCGGATGTGATTTGCCGCGGGATAAATTGACAGAACATCGTCGAGTTCGTACACAAGCTTACGATACCGGCCGGCGTCGGCGCCCCTCGGGACAGGCCTGGCGAGGACCGCCGTCTCAAGGAAACTGCGCCATGTGGGTCTATCCGGAGGTCCGCGCGTTGGGAGACATTCCGGCCTATTGGGCGCGGCATGATCCGAGCCGTTTGGCGCTCAATTGGGCAGGACGGACCATCGACTTCGCCACCCTCGATCGTATTGGAAACCAGGTAGCCCATTGGTTGGTCCGCGAGAGCGTCCGACCGCATGATCGGGTTTGCTTTTTCGGTCGCAATTCCGCCGACCTCTACTTCGCCATGTTCGGGTCGGCCAAAACCCGCGGCTGTTTCACGCCGCTCAACTGGCGCCTATCAGCCGCTGAGGTCGCGGAGCTAATCAACGACAGCGGCGCCCACCTTGCGATCGTCGAGCTTGACCTGCTCCCTCAGTGGCGAGAAGCCTGCCGGCTCGCCGGCGCCGAACCCAGGGCCGCGATCATTAGCCCCGAGTTCGGGCTCGAGCCACGTGTCTCGGACTTCCCTGCCGACAAGCCCTTGCTGAGCGTCAGTGAGGAGGACGCGGCGATTCAGATCTACACCTCCGGCACCACAGGACGACCCAAGGGTGTCATGCTGACGCACGGCGGTTTCAACCGCATGCGGCTTTGCGAGCATTTCGAGCCCGCCTACGACTGGCGCGCCGGGGACAGCTTCATCTGCGCGCTACCCAACTTTCACCTGTTGCACATCGGAATCGCGGTGCAGTGTCTTTACAACGGCCTCAGCGTCACACTGCTACGGCAGTTTGAACCTGCCGAGATGCTCGAGGCGATCACGCGCGATCGGCCGACCTTGCTCACGCTGACCCCAACCATGATCCAAATGCTGTTGGATCATCCTGCAGCTGAGACCACCGACTTCTCCTCCTTGCGCATGACGCTCTATGCAGGTTCTCCAATTTCGCTCGGCTTGATCAAACGGGCGATCGCGAAGATGCCATGTCGGTTCATGCAGTTCTACGGATCGACCGAGGCCAATGGGGCCTTTTCCATCCTCAGGCCCGACGAGCATGACCTTGGCGACGAACGGCGGCTGCAATCGTGCGGCCGGCCGCTGCCGCTGATCGAATTCAGGATTGTCACCTCCAACGGTGAGCCGGCCGCGGTCGGTGAGCCAGGGGAACTGGTGGTCCGCAGCCCGGCGATCACGGCCGGCTATTGGCAGCAGCCGGAAGCGACGGCAGCGGCCATCATCGACGGCTGGTACCGGACCGGTGACGTGGCGTGGCGAGACGACGAGGGGCTCTATTATATCGTCGACCGAGTAAAGGACATGATCGTAAGCGGCGGTGAGAACATTTACTCCGCCGAGGTGGAGAACGTGCTCTCGACCCATCCCGCGGTCGCTGCCGTCGCGGTGATCGGCATTCCCGATCCCCGCTGGGGCGAGGCGGTGAAGGCGATCGTCGTACCCGCGCCGGGGCATTCGTGCACGGACGACGAACTCGATGCTTGGTGCCGGGCGCGCTTAGCCGCCTACAAATCGCCCAAGAGCTTCGACTATGTCGAATCCCTACCCCTGGTGTCGAGCGGCAAGGTTTCCAAGAAGGACCTGCGCGCCCGCTATTGGATCGGCGAGCACCGGCGGATCGCATAGCCTCGCGCGCTTCCGGCATGTCGGGTCACTCGAGAAACGCGCCACGACAGGCGTCGAAGAGAGCGCCCGGTCGGCACCGAGCCGTCCCGGTGTCAAAAGCTGCCGGAAATGCGGACGGTGAAGGTGCGCGGCTGGATGTAGGTGACTTCGTTCCCGAACGATCCCGAGTAGGAGGTTGTGATGCCGCGTGTGTCGAACATGTTGGACACGGTGAACGCGATCTCGGGCCGCAGCGGCATATGCGGCGCGCCAACGTGGATTTGGGCGTTCACCTGATTATAGCCGAACACCGGGTTGGGCTGGCCTACGCCATAGGTCGCCGCGCTGATGTAGGCGTCGGTGACATAGGCGCCCCAGGTGCAGTTTCCGAAGCTGCGATCGTAGCTGACCGTCGCCGCTGTCTGCCACTTTGGGGACAGGGGCCACGTGGAGCCCTTGGGCAGTCCCGCCCCGCCCACGGCGGTGGAAAAAGCGGTTGTGGTGTAGGCGTCGTCGTAGGTGGCGGAGGCTTTGAGCGTGAGGCCGGGGACGACGGGCGGATGATATTGTAGGGCGGTCTCGACGCCTTCGCTGTTCACCCCGCCGACGTTGTCGACGTAGGCCCCTTCAACGCCGCCCGCGATGAAGATCAGGACCTGTGGGTCTTTCCATGTCTCGAAAAACCCCGTGAGGTCGAATTGCAGCGTGTCGTCGAACAGCCTCGCCCTGAGGCCGGTCTCATAGTTCCAGATGGTGTCGGTCTTGAAGGTGTTGGGCGCCGGCGCTGAGGCGAACAGACCGGAAATGCCCCACTGGGGCCCACCAATCCGATAGCCTCTGGACACCGTGGCGTAGAGCATGACGCCGTTGTTGGGGCGCCACGTCAAGGATACGGTCGGATTGAAACCGCTGTCCTTCACCGTCGTGTCGATCAGTTGGTTTCCGAACGGGATCCCTGTGGTGACCAGAGCGCTGTAGTCGATCTCCAGGCCGCCGTTGTCGACCAGGCCGCCGGACGAGGTCTGGTAGAGACGGCCGCCAAGCGTGAGTTCGAATCCGTCGCCGAGCTTGCGCGTCACATTGAAAAAGCCGGACAGCTCCTTGACCTTCACATTGAGATGGCCGTCTTCAAAGTCCGGCTGGCCAATGGCGAGCCACACATTACCCACGCCCGGTAAGAGATTGTTGAGCAACGCCGCAGTCGTCGTGGGTGAAATACTTGGACCACCCAGTTGATAGGCACCGTCTTGATATATGTCCTGCTGGGACGCGAAGACCCCAACAACCCAGCTCCATCGCGAGGCGGGCGTATCGTTGGATACGAGGCGAAATTCCTGGCTGTACGAATTCGAGTATTGGTGGCTCAGCGTGTTTATCTGCGGGGAGCCAGGAACCGACTGGCCTTCGCCGAACTCGTGGTAGGTTTTGTAGACGTATCCGGTATCCGACACCAAGGTGAAGGGGCCGGCGTCGTAGTTCATCCGCAGGGAGGCCAAGTCGTATTCGTCGCGCCAGGGGCTGGCGCGCGGGCGATTGTCGGCCGACAATTGGCCATTGAGATTGTCGGCGTCCGGAATGTCTCGAAAGCTGAGCGCCTGCCGGTTGAAGGTCAAGGTAGCGTCGAAGCGATCGGTTGGCTTCCATTCGAGAATGGCGCGCTCGCCGTTCTGGGTTCCGCTATTGCTGGCCTTCTCGCCGGTGCGCAAATTGTCGATCCAGCCGGGCAGCGCAGAATCGTCGAGGACGACGCGCAGCGCGAGCTGATCCTTGATGATCGGCAAATTGAGGACGAGGCCGACACTGCCGCCGTCGCCGCCTTCGCTCAGAGTGCTCCCCTGAACGTAATACTTACCGCCGAAATCGGCCATGTTCGGCCCTTGGGGCACATAGCGAATGGCCCCGTTGAGCGCCGACGCTCCGAACAGAGTCCCCTGGGGACCCTTGAGCACTTCGACGTCCGCCATGTCGAAAGGGTTCGGATCGAGCGTGACGTGCGGGACGTAGGCGTCCTGCAGTGAGATGTCACCGTAGAACATGCCGGCGGTCGGATTGGTGTTGGCTTCCGCGGCGATGCCGCGGATCGTGATCCGGTCGGCGTTGTCGGCTGGCGTCGTGAGGTTCACGCCGGGCGTCAGCTCCACGATATCGGCAAGGTTCTGGGTGCCGCGCTGGGCGAGTTCCGCGCCGCTGATCGCATTAATGGTGGCGGGAATCGTCTCCAGCGACTTGGCGCGCTTGGTCGCCGTCACCACAAGCGGCTGGACCGTGGTCGCCGCCGGGGGCTGGGACTGGGCGGCCGCCGCCGTGGCCGCCGCGGCCACGACGAGGCCGTTCACGCCGGACAGAAGAATTCTGGTCGTCATAATTTTTGTTTCCCCCGTCTTGTCCACGGGTTTTCCCGCGGGACATTGGCGGCCGATGACTGGACGCGGCGGCGAATAAAGGAGTTTGGCCGATGCCTGTCAACATCTTTACTCATGCATAAAGAAATTTATGGCGCACGTTGTGGGGCACTGGTATAGGCGGCTCGAACTTGACCGCCCGGGGCACAAGCACTTCGGTGGCGCAATGGGGAAACGATGGACGCCGCAAAGCCTCACATGACCGCAAAACCGCGCCCGCGCCGGGCGCAAGCGGCGCGGCGCGCGGAGGCCATGAACGCCATCCTCGACGCCGCCGAACGGGAGTTCGCGAGACGCGGGCGAGATGCGGCGACCTTGCGGGCCATCGCCCTTGAGGCCGGGATGGATTCGGCCCTTGTGCACTACTATTTCGGGGACAAGGACGGGGTGTTCCGCGCTGTCCTCGCTCGCAAGTTCGGCATCGTCAACGAAATCTACGACCAGGCGATGGACGCCTACGAGGCGCGTGTCGGAGGCGCCCCTACCATTGAGGGCGTGTTGGACGTGTTCCTGCGCCCGTACTGCGAGATGTTGGTCAGGGATCCGGCCACTTGGACGGACTTTTCGGCCATCCTGCTCCGCACGAGCGCGCTGCGGCCCGATGAAACCGACATCATGCGCAGGAACTACGACCCGATCGTTCTTCGGTTCATCGACATGCTGATGCGCGTTTCGCCGTCGACGCCGCGCGAGGACATCTATTGGTTCTTCCAGATTGTCTCGGCAAGCCTCACCAATGCCGTAGCCCAGAACGGCCGCATCGACGTCCTCTCCGGCGGCCTCGTCAAATCCTCGGATTTGATGGCGGCGCTAAAGTCGATGGTCGCGGTATTGAGCCGCGGCTTCCAGGCCATCGTGCCGGCCAAGTGAGCGTCAGTCGCCGCGAACTTGTCGGCGTGGGCGCTGTCGTGGCCACCGCGGTCGCGGCGACGGCGACGGCGACGGCGACGGCGGCCGCTGGCGCCGCTGAGCCTCGTTTCTTGTGGGGCGCGGCCTCCGCTGGCCACCAGGTTGAGGGCAACAATGTCTCGAGCGACGTCTGGTTGCTCGAGCACATCCAGCCGACCCTGTTTAAGGAGCCGTCTGGCGACGCTTGCGATAGCCTCCACCGCTGGAGGGAAGACATCGGCATCGTCCATTCGCTTGGCCTGAACGCCTATCGATTTTCGATCGAATGGGCGCGGATCGAGCCTGAACCGGGGCAATGGTCGCTCGCCATGCTCGACATGTATCGCGAAATGGTCGACCGGTGCCGGCAGGTGGGGATCACGCCGGTGGTCACCTTCAGTCATTTCACCTCGCCGCGCTGGTTCGCCGCCCGCGGCGGCTGGGAACAGCCTGACGCGCCGGCTCGGTTTGCCGAATTCTGCGATCACGCGGCTCGCCGTCTGGCGGACGCGATCGGCTACGCCGTGACCTTCAATGAGCCCGACATCCAGCCCCTCGGCCAATGGACGGCGAAGCCGCTCCACGCGAACGCGTTGGGCGCCATCAACGCCATGACCGCGGCGGCGGCCAAGGCGTGCGGCTCCGACCGATTCTCCCTGATCATCACCGGCCGCTGGGAGGTGGTCGCTCCACACCTGCTGGAGGGTCATCGCCAGGCTCGCGCCGCGATGAAGGCCGCCCGGTCCGACTTGCCGGTCGGGCTCAGCCTCTCCCTTCCGGACGACCAGGCCGTCGGGCCTGCAAGCCGCATCGGCGAAAAGCGCCGCGAGGTCTACGAACCGTTCTTCACCCTGGCGCGCGACGACGACTTCATTGGAGTCCAGACCTACAACCGTTCACGCATCGATGCGCACGGCCCCTTGCCGCCGCCCGCCGACGCGAAGCTCACGCAGGTGGGCGACGAATACTATCCCCAGGCCCTGGGTGGGGCGGTGCGGTACGCCCATGCGGCGACGGGACGGCCGGTGCTGGTCACGGAAAACGGTATCGCCAGCGAGGACGACGCCTTGCGCGCGCAATTCATCTCCATCGCCGTGCGATCATTGCAGGCGGCCATGGCCGAGGGCGTGCCGGTCGTGGGTTACCTGCACTGGTCCCTGCTCGACAACTTTGAATGGTTCTCAGGTTTTGGGCCGAAATTCGGCCTTGTGGCGGTGGATCGGCAGACCTTTAGGCGGACGCCGAAGCCAAGCGCCTACGTGCTCGGCCGCATCGCCCGGGCGAATGGCGTCGTGTGATGGCGGCTGCATGTTTGGCCACACCAACGGGGCCTTTGCTCGACAAATCTGAGAAGCGAGATGGCGGGGGGCACCCCACTGGCCGCGCCGCCTCGGATCGGCGCATCCGCTGGCATGCTCAATCCGACTTATAATCAAAGTCTGATCCTGTAGGGGCGCATAAATGAGATCCTTCCCTTTCATCCTCACTCTGATGATGATCATCGGCGCTTGCGGACCGGCCGGAGCCCAAGTCCAGACGCCGTATCCCAAAAGCCTCAGTGCGGCGGCTCGACAGGGTCTCGTTGATAACGCCGCCCGAAAACCGGCGCACAACCTGCCCGACCAGCGACTCGCCATTCTCGCGATCCAGCAGGAAATCGGCGCGCGTCAGATGGCGCGGTATCACGTCACGATGACGCAAAGTACGCTGGCTGGCGTGCCGGTGCGGATATTCACGCCAGCTCAACAACTTGCGGACCGGGCGATCCTATTGAATTTCCACGGCGGCGGCTTCCTGCTGGACTCCGGGTCGTGGACAGAAAACATTCCACTCGCCGCACTGACCCGCCGCCGCGTGATCACCGCACTCTACCGCATGGCGCCGGAGCATCCTTTCCCTGCCGCCGTAGACGACGCATTTGCGGTGTATCGCGAGTTGCTCAAGACCCACCGTCCCGACAAAATTGTGGTCTTCGGAACTTCCGCGGGCGCGGTCCTTTCGGCCGAACTGGTGCAGAAGCTGAGGCAGACCCATGTGGCGCAGCCCGCCGCGCTGGGCTTCTTTTCGGGGACTGGCGACTTCGCGGATCTAGGTGATTCTGCTTTGGTGTATGGCGGTCCCGCGGCGAGCGCGTTGCTGCTTTCCCCCTATACAGCTGGCCATAACCCCGCCGACCCTGCGCTGTCGCCAGCCTATGGAGATCTCTCCGGATGGCCGCCGACACTCTGTGTGTCGAGCACTCGGGATATCCTGCTGAGTGCCACCGCGGCCTTCTGCCATAAGCTTGACGAGGCGGGATCACCGGCCAAGTTGGTGGTCTTCGACGCGCTGCCGCACGCATTCTGGTCCTATATCGAAGCGCCAGAGAGCGACGCCGCATTCGAGATCATGGCCCGGTTCATCAACACCGCCCTGTCTCGACCGGGGAAACACGATTGAGCATCGCTGGACTGCTCGCGGTGGCAGCCGTTCAAACCGCCGGGCCTGCCGTTCAACCGGTCGACACCCAAGTCCCGGCGTTCGTCATGCCTGCGTCCAGCCAACTTAGCGCCGACAGCCAAGCGGTGTTGGTCAGAATGCACGCCGCTTCCGCGCCAGAGCTGCACAACCTCGCCGAGCAGCGCGCCTTTTACGGCAAATGGAATGACAACCGCCTGGCTGAGATGCGTCGTCACTTCCGAACGGTGGAGCGCCGCCAGGTAATCTCCGGCGTCCCGGTGGATGTCGTTACCCCAGCCGGTGGAGTGCCAGCGGGCAATCGCCTGAGGGTTCTCATCAACATCCACGGCGGCGGCTTCATGTGGGGCGCGGGAAGCGGCGCCCTGGTTGAGGCGATCCCCATCGCGGCGACGGGCGGATATGAAGTGGTCACCGTCGACTATCGCCTGACGCCTGAACACCACTACCCCGCCGCGTCGGAGGACGTAACGACTGTCTACCGCGCGCTATTGAAGCACTTCCCAGCGCGAAACATTGGCATCTACGGCTGCTCCGCCGGGGGCATAATCACCGCACAATCCGTGGCGTGGTTTCGCAAGATCGGTCTGCCGCGCCCGGGTGCGATCGCGACCCTTTGCGGCACCGGCGCGCCCTTCAGCGGCGATAGTCCCATTCTGGCCGAGGCCCTTGGAGGGCAATCACCCGTTACAACGTTGCCGACTGTCCTGCCGACGCCGTACCTGGCCGGCGTAGCGGCGACCGACTCGCAGGCCTACCCTCTAAACTCACCACAAGAGACGGCTGCCTTTCCGCCGACGCTCATGCTCGCCGGCTCCCGCGATTTTACCTCCAGTTCCCTGACCCTGGCGGATCGGAGACTCGCCGCCGCGAACGTGGCCTCGGAGCTTCACCTCTTCGACGGTCTGCCCCACGCGTTTTTCGTGTGGCCCGATCTGCCGGAATCGCAAGAGGCCTACCGACTCATCGACCGCTTCTTCGACCATTACCTCGGGCGCTCGCGGCGGTGACGCCTGCTCGCGACCTCCGGCGGGGGCGCTTTGCCCCATGCGCCCCAGAAACGAGACGGAGATGAACATGAATTCGAGGGCCAGTTGGGGCTTGGTATCGGTAGCGTTGCTCGCCACAGTGATCGCCATGGCGTCGCCGTCGGGATCAATCGCCGCCGCCGGCGCAAGCGATGCCCGCGTTGAAGCTGCGACCCAACTGCCGACTGCAACGACTGAAGAGGGTCAATCGATCGTTTATGATGAATACACCTGGCAGCGCAGAGAGCTGACAAAAAGACTCCCGCTCGATCAGCCCTGGCCAAGAGAGAGCGACATTCAAGCTGTATTCGGACGTTTCGGTCTAGATAAACCCTCAGTCCAATACGTCTTCGCCCCCGCTCGGATTACCCGCGACGTATATCTTGTAAACGTCAAACCCAATCTGACCTATCTGATCGACGCGGGACCGGCGGGCTTGGTCATCGTAGATCCTGGCCTGGAGGAAAATGTAGAGTCGATCTTGAAGAACGTCGAAGCGCTCGGCTTCTCCAGAGAGTCCATCAAATGGATTCTCAATACCCACGCGCACTTCGACCACTCCATGGCGGACGCCCATTTCCAGAGACTTGGCGCGGAAATCTTGGTCGGCCGAGCAGACGTTTCCGCCGTGGAAAAGGGAACGCTGGTGACCGCAAAATATGCGCTAACGCCGGCCCAGATTGCGGCATACCCCACCCTGACCGTCGACCGGCCCGTGGACGACGGCGAACAAATTGTCCTTGGCAACAAGACGTTCACTGCAATAAGCACGCCCGGCCACACGCCTGGGTCCACTTGCTATCTGCTGACAATAGACCAGCAGAACATACTATTCGGCGGCGACACCATTCTCTTTGACTTTCGCCTTGGAGCCCAAGCCACGCCCTATGCGGACAATGTGGCCTATCTCGCGTCTTTGAGGAAAGTCGCCAATTTCAACGCCAATTCCACCCGTCACCCCGTGCGTTGGGACACGCTTCTTCCCGGTCACGGCGCCATCGTTCTTGATCATGCCTACATGGACGTCCTGAAAGATCTGCGACAAGTTCAATGGGACGTTGCGAACGGCGCACCCGTCGCCGCCCTGCCGTTTGCAGATGACGACTACCGCAAGCTGATGTTTGGTCGACCCTAGCTGTGTTGATCGTGCATTCCGGTAACCCGGCACCTAAGCATTCTGGGAAGCCGGTTACCGTGGGAAGCAACACCAAGTGACCTTCTAGTTCTGGTATGAGTCCTGAAAGCTAAGCGCGTTGCAGAATGAAAAAAAAGCCGCGCACTCGGCGCGGCCAGTTCAATAGGGAGGAAACGCCCAGGAAGGGCAGAGTCGTCAGCGACGCCTCATGCCAGCAACTTATGGTGCGAGGCACATCGGACAATCGAAAGTCCCCATCGGCGTTCAGGCCACCCTTCATTTCCGAAAATATGCACAACAAAGTGGCGGCCTGCCCTGGCCACACAAGCTGGCGGCTAGCAGGAATACATCTCGTCAGGTCACCCCAGCATGAGCGTCGCCAAAGCTCTTCGGGGAAGTCGGTTGCGCGCAGAACTGCACACCTCATTTCGGGATCACATATTAGTTCGCCAGCCCTCGCGCAGCGGCACCTGCTTAGGCAAGCGACGCGCAAAAGATGATGTGAGCCACACTCCCTTCGATGAGCACACTCAGATCTCCAGACCGATAGCGTTGCCTTCTGCTGTGGCGGTCAGCAGATCGCGAGGCGCGTATGCGTCCCCGATCACCCTAACCTCGATGCCTGCCGCCTCGAGGAGCGGCAGAAGAGCATCATTGGGTTTACGTGGGCTGGCGTAGGTAAGCAGGGCAAGTTCATCAAAGACGTGTTCTTTGTCGGTGTAGACACTTCGCAGCGACACCCTTCCCTCCCAAAGCTCGCTCTGTGGGCATATCTCGCAAAAGGGAAATATCTCCACCCCCGCAATAGCCAACCGTCGGTCCAGGCTCTGCTGGACCACGATGGGTTCATCGCGGGCCAAGTAACCGCGCGGCGTGGCTATCACCGTTCTCTGAAAATGCTGGGCAAGCATGATGGCGACGTCTCCCACAGCCGCCGTGTGATCCTGATCCACGACAACGGCCAGCCCGGACTGACGCACCGCGGATTTCGCAAACAAGGCGGCGTTCTCCCGGATGTCTTTGACTGCTCCATCCTCGCTCCAGTCCTCGGGCCAACCAACCGGCCAGGTCATCTCCGAACCCGTGGCGAGCACCACGGTATCGGGTGAAAGAGCGAGGATGTCCTGAAGGCCCATCTCGCGGCCAAAGACGAATTGTGCCCCCTCCCGAAGCGCCCTCGCCATCTGGTAGTCGTATACGCTGGACAACTGGTCGCAGCCGGGCAGGCTGGCAAGAAGGGCCAACTTCCCACCGTAGCTGCCGCTGCGGCCCACAACCGTAACATGATGGCCCCGGGCGGCAGCGGTCCAAGCCGCCTCCAATCCGGCCGGACCGGCGCCAACGACCACGATTGTTCGCGGCTGCAATACTCGCGCGGGGACCCAATCTGTCTCGTCCGGAGTTCCCAACGACGGGTTGTTGTCGCAGGCCATCGGCGCACCGCCCACCACCAGGCCCCAACAGGTGTTGCAGGAGACACAAGACCGCAGTTCGTGCTCGCGGCCTTCGAGGGCTTTGTTGGCCCAGGCCGGGTCGGTGATCAGCGCGCGGCCGATCTGAGCAAAATCCGCGTCGCCGCGTTGCAGAGCTGCTTCTGCTTGTACGGGGTCGACGAGCCTCCCGAGCGCGGCAGTAGGGATTCCTCCCGCCGCCTGCCTAAGGCGGGCAGTGATGAGGTCATACGGGGCCCGCGACTCGTGCATGCTGGGCACGTGCCGCTCAAGCATTCGATGGTGCGAACCGTGGCAAAAAGCAAAGGCGTCGACTTGGCCCGTCGCCGCCAGGCGCGCGGCGATCAACGCCCCATCATCAGGTCCGATACCGCCGGGAACTCCGTCATCGGCCGGCGATTTGATTGCGATAACAAACGGCCGTTTCGTTTCGGCGCGGATGGACTCGACCATCTCCAGCAGAAACCGCATTCGCCCTTCCAGGTCACCGCCGTAGAGGTCTTCGCGACGATTGGACCACGGCGAGAGGAACTGGTGGATAAGGTGACCGTGTCCCGCTGAAATCTCCACTCCCGCGAAACCGGCTCGCTGCAAGCGGGCTGTTGACCGACCGATATCCTCGACGACCTTCTGGATTTGGGCGATGGTCAGCGCCCGCGGCATGGTTCCGCTAAGATCGTCCGGAAGCGCCGACGGCGCAAAACTGTAGCGCTTCCTCCCGCTGCGGTGGCGCCCGCGCCCAGAATCTTGAACCTGTCCGATGAGGCGGCAATCGTACTCTTCCACAGCAGCTGCAAGCCGGGCCAGTCCATCTGCCTGCTGGTCATCGAACGCCCGGACCTTGTGGCCTTCATCAACTTGCCAGGGGATGATCGCGAGCGGCTCCGTAATAATGGCCCCGCACCCACCTTTCGCGCGTGATCGATGGTAGTCGATCAGCCGGTCCGTTACCTTCTGCTGCTCGACGTAGAACGTCGTGATGGAAGCGTGAACGATCCGGTTGCGCAAAGCGATGCCCCCCAAGATCAGAGGCTCCCGCAGACGCGGGTAGGGATCATTGTCAGGTGCAATCAATTCATATCCTCGGGGGAGGGGGCCTCAGTCGCGACATCAAGTTGACCTGCCAGTTCCAGCGCGTCGGGCGCAGGTTACGGGTGGCTAACTAGCTCTGACCAAGCCTGCCGACGAAGTCGACGCTCGTGAGTACCGTCGCCTGGCTGGGGAAGACTTGTTCCATGAGGAACTCGTGAGTCTCTGAATGTGGATCAGCGCAGCAATCATTGACAACGTAGAGGCGGTAGTCCGCATCGGCAGCGTGCCGCACCGTCGACAGCACGACGCCGCTCGTGGAGACTCCCAATAATATCAAGGTATCCACGTCTTTGGCCCGCAGCACAGGTTCAAGGTCGGTACCGTAGAAAATGCCCACCCGGCGTTTGGTGATTAGGACCTCGCCCGGCTGGGGTGTCAGTCGCGTATCGATATCCGACGCTGCGTTGTCCATGACCAGCCACCCGGCTTCTTTCACGCTGGTGAAGAGCAAGTTCCGCTCGCTGACCTCGGGGTGACCGGGTCGGAAGGCGACCCGGACGTAGATGACCGGCACGCCGGCAGCGCGTGCAGCGGCCAGAACGGTAGAGGCTCGCGCAATCAGTTGCTCGCTTTGGTCCTGTACAAGACTCAGGATCGCTGGCTGATAGTCCATAAGTAGTACAGCAGCGCGGGAAAATGGTGAGGGGTCAGTCGACATTTCGGCACCTCTGTGAAAGCGGTCATTAGCTAGTTCAAGGGGGCTACCATCGACAGGTCTAACCTTGCTGGCAAAACCCTTACGCTGGTTGTCTCTAGACCGGCGTCTTACGGAAGGAGGCGGCTTGGCTGCGGTGCGGGTAAGCGCCACCTCGAACAACCCAAGCGCAACACAGGCCGCCAGTGAGTCCGCTTAGCACCGTTCGTCCACCTTGCGCTCCATGAGGAGCACTTAGAAAGATTGGTTACCTAAGTATTGTGGCGCCTCTTGGTATCCGTCAAGCGGTATGGACGCGATCGCCACAAAGGAGGGCATAGCCGCGTATGACGAATTGGGTCGCGTCGCTCGGCGGGCGACGTGAGTGGCTACGAAAATGCGCTCGGCGGCGCCGGCGCACGAGCGGAGAGATCGTTCGATAGCGAACGTGAGGCCGCCAAGAGGACAAACGGCATGATTGGGACCAGCGCGATGGGAAAGAGCAGGGCGTAGCGCAGCCCCACAGGTCCCCAGGCTGCACTGAAGACGTCGCTTGCAATACCCACCGCGAAGGGACCTAGCCCAAGGCCCAGGGCGGAGGTGAAGAAGATCCCAAGGGCGCCTGCTGTGGCCCGCATAGTCGGCGGCGCCACACTATACAGGGCCGCCGTGTAGGCCGCGCCTGGTGTGCCCATTAGGACAGAACTCACGAAGATAAGCGCCAATGAGAGGTTGGTCGAGTTCACCAGAATGGCGGCCAAAGTCAGGGGAAAGGCGATCGCGACCGCAGCGGCCCCCCAGACAAACGGCCGGGCCAAGTCCCGCCGACCGAGACGATCTGAAAGCCATCCTCCAAGCAGAAGGCCAGCAAACCCCCCGATACCCGCGATCACACCCACTGCCACGCCTGCTGCGCCAAGGGCCAGTCCATGAACCCGCATGTAGAAGGAAGGTAGCCACTGGTTCAGTCCGTAGAGCGAAAACCCGTAGAGAATAAGGTACAGGATGATCAAGCAATAGGATCGGCTCCGCCGCAGGAAACGAAGCGTCTCAGCGAGGCTGACAGGTTCGAGCGGCGCGTTACCTTCGAGCGCGCCGCGCTTCGGCTCCCTGAGTGTCAGGCGCACCGTTATGGCCAGAACAATCCCCGGGACCCCGAAAATCACCATTGTCCACCGCCAACCAACGATTTCGCCCAGCCAACCTGCCAGCGCCATTCCGGCTAACGTCCCGACCGAGATTCCCGAGCTGTGGACGCCCAGAATTCCCGCTCTCCGCTCCACCGGCGCATAGTCGCATAGAAGCGACTGGGCGGGGGGGAGACATCCCGCTTCCCCGGCGCCCACGCCGATGCGGGCCAGCAGCAGCTGAAAAAAGCTCCCCGCTGCGCCGCTCAGCATTGTCATTCCGCTCCAAACGACCAGGGCCACGGCGATGATGTCGCGCCGCACGCCACGGTCGGCCCATCGCGCGATCGGAATACCGCAAACGGCGTAGAACAGGGCAAATGCAGGGCCAACAAGCAGTCCCAGCTGCCAATCCGCGAGGTGCAGATCGGTTTTGACCAGGGGCATAAGCACAGGCAGCGCCATGCGATCGAGATAGCTGCAGGCGTTCGCGGCAGCGAGCAACGCCACGACGTACCAGATTTCAACTTTGGAATAGGACAAAGGGACGGGGGCACGTTCGGCTTGGCGCTCGGTCGTGCTCACGGAATTTGCTCCCGATATCAATTGGGAGCCGCATGCCGGGCTGGCCGACGGCAGGCGTTTCCGGAGCGCTCGTTGCGCCAGGTCGAGTGAAAGTTCCAAGCCGCCCGAAGCTCCCTGCGGCATGCGTGCCAGCCGGGCTTTGCGTATCCAACGCCCGCGGCTCGGCGAGCGGGCTTGATGCTTCTAACCCGTGCGTTGAGGAGCAGGCGCAAAGTGCGCAGGCGGTTTTTGTGGTCTCTTAAGTCAAAGTCACCATTAGGGAGGTTAGCTGCTGTCATTTCGCCAATTCCGACTTCTGCTCTCTGAAGAGTCCCAGTTTCTCCTGCGCGACACGGTCGGAGAATGCGAAGAGGATGCAGTCATCGTCGGCCTTGAAGGAGCGCCACGACCAGCCGGGGATCGCGATGACGTCCTTCTCTTCGAAATCCATCTCCATGCCCGAAACCGTCGCGCGGCCACGGCCCTCACTCACGGCCAGAACGATTCCATCCGTCGATCGGATTGGAGCTGTCTCGAAGCCCCGGGGCAGGTGAAAGATCCAGCTGGACATGGTCGGCATCGCCCAGCCGCCATCGAGAGGATTTGAATAGCGCAAGGCCGCTCCATGGTAAGGGTCGGGCGGCTCACCACGCGAGACTGAGAGCAACGCTTCGAGGGTTCGTTCATACGGATAGCTGAAGACAGGCGAGGTGAGGCCAAATGGGCGTTGGCTCGAGATAGGAAGCAGACCCTGGCCGAACTGGGCCAGCGAGTGGCCTTCCGGCGCGAACGGCGCCTGAACTTCCCCTTCCGGGTGCTCCGCGAATCCAGCTTCGAAGAAGCTGACGATAGGCAAGTCAAGGCCATCCAGCCACACGCACGGCTCGCTGCCATCGCTGCCATGGGCGTGGAACGCCCAGGCCGGGGTGATGACGAAGTCTCCAGGCCTCATGGTTGTCCGTTCGCCCCCGACGGTCGTGAACGCTCCCCTGCCCTCAAGGAAAAAACGCAGGGCCGAAGGCGTGTGTCGGTGAGCGCGAGCGACCTCGTTCGGCAGGATCAGTTGGACGCCGGCGTAGAGCGTGGCGGTTGCCCGGGATTGGCCTGCGAGGGCAGGGTTTTCCAACACAAGTACGCGGCGCTCGGCTTCGCTAGCGGTCAACAGCCGACCGGACTCCAGCAAGAGCGGACGAACGTCGCTGTAACGCCACCGGCAGGGGACAGCCTTTGAATGCGGTTCGGCCGGCAGAAGGTTGTTCAGCACTTCCCACAACGGGGCGAGGTTCTGCGGCCGCAGGCGGTCGTAGAACGCCCCTCGCGCCGCCAGTTTCGCATTGTTCGACTCGTCAATCTCGTCCAATTGCAGCTCTCCTGACCGCGGATTGGCGGCTGGCTTGGCGCGGTCGGTCATTGCGCAGTCCAGCCGCCGTCGACTGGAAGGGCGACCCCGTGAATATTCGAAGCTCCGTTGGAGCAGAGAAACAGCGCCGCGGCGGCGATTTCTTCGGGATGGCCCACGCGCCCGGTTGCGGGATGAAGTTGCCGGACTTGCGCATCCCACTCTTGCTCCGGCATCGTTCCCTGCCAGCCAACGACCGCTGGCGTGGCGTGGCGGCCCGGGCATATTGCATTCACGCGAATGCCGCTTTGACCGAACTCGATGGCCGCCGCCTTCGTGAGACCGATCACGCCGTGCTTGGCGGCGGCGTAGGCAGACGCTCCGAATTGAGCCACCAAGCCCATGGTCGATGAAAGATTGACGATCGACCCGCCGCCACCGTGCAACATCTCGGGTATCGCGTACTTCATGCCGAGCCACGCACCCGTCAGATTGACGTTCATGATTAGATGAAACTCGCTCTCGCTGATTTCCGTCAGTCGGGGCTTATGCTTAAGGCTGATTCCAGCGTTATTGATCAGGACATCGAGGCGGCCGAACGCGGACATCGTCTCCTTGACAAGGCTTTCGACCTGACTTGCCTGGGCGACGTCGACCTTGAAGACGGTTGAGGTTGCCCCCAATCGCTTCACGAGCTCCGCGGTTGCCCACCCAGCTTCTTCGTCGAGGTCGCCAATGACGACATGGGTGCCTTGCACGGCGAATGCTTCGGCGATGGAGCGTCCGAGTCCAGACCCTGCGCCAGTAACGATCGCGACTCTGCCGCGCAATTCCTCATAGATCATCTGTCTTGAAGCCTTTTCGCGGTTTTGATGCGGCCGAATTCGGCGCCGGGTTTCATCACGCGACCCCCGCACGCGTCGCGCAACGAATGCCATTCAATGTATGCATCAGGAGGGTCTCGGGGCCCTGGACCTGGATGGTGCAGACGCCGCGGTCCCAGAGGCGATCTATCCGGGCGGCGATGTCTGCGACGGTTGTGAACCGGTACCCAGTATTGACCCACACATCGACATCACGGCTACGGCCCGCCGAGACGAGCTTGTCTATGACCGCCCAGACGTCGGGATGTTCAACGTCGAACGGATGCCCGACCGATGAGCAAATATCGTGAATTCCGACGCCCACGCACCGTAGACCTTCAAGTGACATCACCTGATCGATTTCGTCCACCAATCGCGTCATCTCGATCAGTGGCATGACGAAGAACGACGACGCTTCCGCGGGCCGAGCCTCGAGCCTTCCGGCATCGAGTTCCGCCACGTCGGGTGAGATCCAGATACGTCCGTGATGGGCGTCGCGCTGCACGCGAAGACAGTGTTCTAGCTCGGTGACGCTGCCGATCGAAACCATTGCGCCGTCGGCCCCAATCCCCAGCGCCCGCGCGACGGCCGACAGTGACGTCGATTCCGTACCTTCAAGCCCGAATGGATACGATTGCACGCGGACGACGGCTGAAACTCCGAAAAGCTGCGCCGCGCGCACGAGGTTGGCGGTGGTGTGCCAATCGAGGGCGGTGAACATTTGATCCAAGATCACGTGGTTATAGCCACAATGACCAATGACCTCGACTATCTCCGGAGACTGGACATTGACGTATTGCCCAAGGGACAGGGCTCGATTACGCATGGAATCAATCAGGTTACGTGGACGCATTGTCGATCCTACAAAATCTCTATTGAATAATCGAAATATAATTTCTCCACATAGATATTGATATCTCACATCATGGTAGAAATAGTGTCATATAGTCTGATGATGACCATGGTACATCGATGCGATATCAATCATTCTCTCTCTTTGCCGGGACGCCCTCGACAGTGGCCTCGGCGCTCCTCAACGCGGCACAAAGCAGTTGAAAAAATTGCTTTCTCTGTCTCGGCGTGAGCATCCGCAACAGGTCGTCTTCGTGTTGCTTGAGATCGGTCCGAATTATCTGGGTCGCGCGCTTCCCGGCAGGCGACAGCGAAAGCATCTTCACGCGGCGGTCATTCGGGGCCGATCTTCGAAGAACGTAGCCGTTGGCCACGAGCGGAGCCAATGCTTGAAGGAGGGTTGGCCCCTCAACCTTGAGTTGACGGGCCAGTGCCGTTTGTGTGGAGTCGGAGTTGCTGGCGATCAGCAGCAGGATTCCACCCTGCACCGGCGTCAGAGACAATCCGCGAACGCCAAACCAGCCTGACCAATGCGCTACGAAGAGCGAATGCAGCCTCCGGATCCGATAGCCGGTGATGTTTTCCAGCGGCTCGGGTACGGACGACACGTTCATTTTGTTCAGCATCGATCCAGCAGGATCGTCAGAATCGTCCATTGCCATCCCTCGACTCTCTCAGTTGGCCTCCGCGCCCAAATCGGGTCGCGGGACGAGTCGGGCGCGCTCCGCG
>OUNO010004962.1_pt1 | contig 41778 bp, 33 predicted proteins | sample 1779811 | NCBI WGS metagenome assembly OUNO01 (sample SAMEA3914804, study PRJEB12502) | metagenome | biome: forest; material: soil | place: Canada | collected 2010-06-25 | depth 0.3 m
GTCATGGGACGCAACAAGAACATCTTCGAAGAAGTTCACAAGCGTTATGACAAGAAAAACCGCGAAGGCGCGGTTGTATTCTAGGATCTGACGGGAAACAGATAAGAGAATTAGATCCAGGGGGATTTATGAAAAAGACAAATATGACCAGAGTTCTGGTTTCGGCCTTGACGCTGCAGACATTCTTGCTGAGTCCAACTGTTCACGCGGACAGCATCTCAAGTGGTTTCCATGAAAGATGCGATAAAGTTCTCGCCGGTGAAATCCCTCCGGGCGCCGATACCGCAAAGCAACAGCAACTGACCTTGGACTGCACCAAGGCCCACGACGGAGTGGAAGCGCACAACGCTGAAAAAGTAAAAACCATCGCCTACGGCGTGGCTGCGGCTCTGGACTGGGCCGGGTTCGCGATTGAAGACCTCGAACCCTACGGTGAAGCGATTGCAAAACCTCTTTGCATTGGTGCGACTCTCGCAGGCTCTGCCACAGGAATGCTCGAGGATAAGAATGCTGCTTCAAGCATTTCCAAAATCACTAAAGACGCCATCGTCAACATCCAGCCTATTTTGGACGGCTTTATCGGAGTGTTTGCACTGAAAAGCGCGGGTTCCTATGCCTCAGAGTCAGGTCTCCTCAACTTCGCAAAGGGTGCTGGAAAATCGAGCAAATCAGCTGCCAAGTCAGCAAGCAAAGGTTCCAACGAGAATGAAAGCAACTGCCTCTTTCCCGCTGTCCTCATGTCAGCACAAACCGCTCTTTCGACTTACGCATGGAGCACGATTGACAAAGCCGTCAAAGACAACGTCTTCAGTGCAATCGATAATGAGAAAAACACACTCGCACTCGGCTCGAACAATCTGACCGGATCCTCCATTAACAACACAGATCCGGTTGTTCCCAAAAAAGAAGGCCCCGGAACGCCTAAGTCTTCCACTTGCGATCAGCAACCCGGGGATGCCATGTTGACCTGTGTCAACGACAAATACCCTTCACCGGAAATGTCGGCCATCACCAACAATCCGGCATTTCTTGCGAACGCACAAAAAGCTCTGGGTAAATCCCTCGGTGATTTCGCCAAAGGTTTTAGTGGTGACGCAAAAGACGCCGCAAACTATGTTGCGGGAGGCATGGGCCTTCCTCCGGGCGCGGCCGCTTCACTTTCGGATGCGATGAAAGCAGGCGACAAGGTTGCCAAGGACAACGGAGTTGAGGGAAAATACACTCCAATGACCTATGCCTCTTCCGGCGGCAAGGCCGCTGCCGGTGGCGATCCTGACTTCGGAAAACTCATGGGGGATATGTTGAAAACATTGAACCCGGATGATCCAAACGCAAAAGGAAAAGATCCAAGTGAACTCGTCTTCCGTCAGCTGGATCTCCTCCCACCTGACAAGATCGCGGAAAACAAGAACATCAGTCTCTTCGCGCGGATCGGTTACCGCTACCGCAAGAAAACAGGTGATGTGGAACAACTGAACTGGGCTCTCGAACAGAATCAGCAGTCTGTTTCCAGAGCACCTGCATCCGCTCCGCTCACTCAGCCAACCAAATAGTCGTAAGACTCAACGGGTCACGTAGAAATCCGTAAATAGTTGTTTTGTCGGGCAGGACACACTGCCTAAAACGAAAAACAAGGAGTACTCTATTAAGAGAACTTAATTTCGTTTATGACTAAAATACTTCTACTCGAAGATGATCCGGAGTTGCTCGATAGGATTGCTTTCGTACTCGAAAGCATTCCTGGCGTCGTTCTCGAAAGAGCAATAGACCGCAAGTCTGCAGCCCAACTCATTCAAGAACACAAGGGTGGGTTCGACCTTCTCGTGATCGACTATCACTATGCTCCCTTGAACTCACTCGGCGAACTACAAAAGCTCGCCGCCGAGATCGACTGCATCTTTTGCATTCAGGGAGAACACCCGGCTACGCCGGGCTGGAAAACCAGGGCCTTTGTCGACCGTAACGTGATCGCAAGCCAGCTACGGGTCACCGTCGAGAGATGGCGTTCCGAGCGTCCGAACCGGGACACGAAAGAAAACACTGACGGCGAAGCCCCGAAGTATTGCCGGATCAAAACCAAGCTCCTCGTTGACGTAAGCCCCCTTTATGCTGATATTTACGCAAAACTTTCAGATACAAAATTCATCAAGGTCTTTCAGAAGAGCGATGTCTTTGACCGCGACGATTTCACCCGCTACGCCCAGCAGAAGAAAATCGAGTACATGTATCTCTCACTCGAGAACTGCAAGGAATTTGTCGAGAAATACATCGTCTATATCGAAAACTGGATCCGGGGAAGCAAAGTCATCACAGTCGATGAAGTCAGCTACCTGCACGCCTCCATTCACGAATCGGTTCAAGAACTGACTGACAAAATGGGCTTCACCCGTGAGGTGCAGGCACTGGCGAAGAGTCAGGTGCAACTCACTGTAAAAGCGATGGGTAAAAAACCCATCCTGAAAAAGCTTCTCCAGAAACTGGAGAGTCAGAGCGGTCAGTACCTTGCCGATCACAGCTTCCTGACCGGCTACATTGCCTGTGGAATTGCCTCCCAGATGGAATGGAGTTCTGAAATCACCTATCATAAGCTGACGCTTGCGGCTTTCATGCACGACGTGGTCTTAAGTGATCCGTTACTGGCCGAGTGTGAAACGATGGATTCCGCAAAAGCGATCGCTGCAACTCCGGAGCTTTTGAAAGAATTTCAACGGCACCCGTACAAGGTTGCCGAGCTCGTGAGACAGATGTCCGAAATTCCGCCCGATGTGGATGCCATTATTCTGCAACACCATGAGCGTCCGGATGGATCTGGATTCCCACGGGGAATCCAGTCCTCCTACATCGCTCCCCTTTCCAGCGTGTTCATTGTCGCGCACGACATGGCAAAAACGATCCTTGAGGAACGGGAGCGTTTCTCGGTTGCGGCTTATGTGCAAAGACGGGCCGAACGGTATCAGCAGGCGTCCTTCAAAAAGATCCTGCAGGCCGCAGGCGAACTCGTCATCGATTAGTTCTGAGCCATCATCTGAAACACTTTGTTGAAATACTCCCCTTGCAAACGGTGCCGGTTACTCCGGATGAAATCATCGACGGACCAGTCGTTGTAACGAAGAACGTAATCCACAAACAAGTGACTCACAATGAACAGGCAGGTCAGCGGAGTAAAGGCCGTACCCGAGATGCCGTAAGGATAGCCTGACCCATCCGGTAACTCCTTCTGTTGAAGCAGAATCTTTACTGCGTCCGGATAAGCACTCAGATCTTCCTTCGCGAGTTCAGCGGCATAGGAAGGAGCCTCAAGGAACGCCTTTTGTTCGGCATCCGTGAGACCGTCCTGCAAAAGCTCGAACTCACGCTTGCTTGAAATCTTCGCCACCTTCGGACAGCGGGAGAACCGCACGTCGTGGAGGTAGGCCACATAAATCAGTTTATCAATCGCGTCTTCGTGAACCCATTTGAGACGGGTTCCAAGACCACTCATCACATCACAAAGCATGTGAACATGATGTTTCATGTATTGGCAGTTGGAATCCGAGCGCTCATAGGTTTCAAACAAATCACGAAAAGTCTTCCGGGTGGAAAGACTTTTTTTCACGCGAGCGGCGTTCTTTTTCACTCGCTCCCGGAATTCTTCATCCCGAACGATCTGTGTGTGATTGATTGAGAAGTCTTTTCTCAGAATAAACTGTTCGAAAGCACTATCAGGAATCGTGTCATCGAGATGAACTCCGATACGATAACCGCCGACTACCGGAGCACGGGACGTCACACGGCCTGAAATTGCGCGAGGAAGACGGGAGGATCCGAGTGCTTCAACCTTGAGAAAGGTCTGAAGTGGAAAGGCATCCTGATCCCGCTCAATGACAAACACGCAAATCCCTTTTGCACTGATATCGTAAACGGAAAGCTCTTCCTGAACCGCTTTTCCTCCGAGCTTGATCGTCACGCGTTTTCCTTCGGTGGGATAAAAAGAGTGCCGTTCGAGACCGCGGTTTTCGGGCATTACCAGTTCATCGGGAAAGGTGATCGAAACTTTTGCACCGATTTTCAGCGCAAGCTTCGCCTTGAAAGCGGCATCATGGGTGCCGAGCTTGAGATAAACATTCTGACCTTCGGAGAGACCTTGAAATCTTTCAATGAGAGCGAGGTCGATTCGGTTCTTTTCGAAGTCGATGGCCTTGACCTGAATTGGAAAGCGGGTTCGTTCGCCATCCACGACATTCCAGAGAAAATTCGTGGGCTCATCCTTCGCAGATTCAATCACACGGAGAATCTCGCGGTTACGAGCCGTGAGTCTAAACTTGGGCTTCTGTGGCATTTCCCATTCTAATCACAAACATCAGGTTGGGAAAAGGCGATTTCATTCAATATTTTCTAAAGAAGTTTTGCGACCGTACGACCGAAGATTTTATTCACTTCGCTTGCGAACTGCGGAGTTCCTTCAACCTTCATTTCCTTCGGAAGTTCGAGCTTTGCCCGCCAGTCCGGAGCGGTAAACTGGATCTTAAGCGCTGATTTTCCACGACTCTTCAGCACGTACTGCTTGAAACTCCGCAATTGTTCAACATCGACTGAAGCCATGTCGATGTCCACCATTACGGTCACCAATCGACCCGCATGGGCCTCCTCAAGACGGACAATGTTGTTCCCGAGGATTTTAGGCTCCCCTTCCTTCACGTCAAACTCACCCGTGACCAGAATCGGTTCCGGAGATTCCTTCGCGAAGTTCAGAAGTTCCATGTTGTTGGCGTAAAACTCAGGGAAGGCAATGACTTCCACCCGCCCGAGCATGTCTTCCAGTTGAAGGAAGGCCATCTTCGAGCCCTTTTTGGTCATGATCTCCTTGAATTCGGTCACGATCCCGGCAATCTTCACTTCTTTTCGTTTCGGACGACCGCCGCCGCCTGCTCCCCAGGACTGCTGCTGGGCTGGCGCAGCCGGTGCCTGCAAGGCCATGGCTTTCAAGGTATCGGTACTGGTTCCAAGCCAGTCTGCACAAATCGCCTGCCAGTTCTCCATCGGGTGACCCGAAATGAAGAACCCGAGGACCTGCTTCTCGTTCAAGAGACGTTTGGCGAGGGGCCATTCGGCTTCCTTCTTAATCAAAGCATCGATCGGAGCGGAAAGACGAACTTCCTCACCTTTGAAGTCATCAAAGAGAGAGCTTTGTCCAAGCTCCGCTTTCGCTTGCTCGCTCTGCCCGTACTGGATCAGATTTTCAACCGACGAATGGAGGGACGCGCGATTCAGATTGCTTGCGGCAAGCATGGAATCCATCGCTCCGGAAAGGATGAGGGACTCGAGAACTTTTTTGTTCGCTTTACGCATGGAGACGCGTTTGCAGAAATCAAGCGGACTTGCAAAAGGTCCGTTCAGACGGACTTCAACAATTGCGTCCACTGCGGATCCGCCGACGCCTTTGATTGCTTCAAGCCCGAAGCGAATCGCTTTTTCAAAACCATTGATCGGCTTCGGGAGCGCTTCCACAGCGAATGAATGAATCGATTTGTTGACGTCTGGAGCGAGGACGGTGATCCCCATCATGCGCGCATCGGTCGTATAGCGGGCGAGCTTGTCCGTGTCGCTCATCTCGGTAGTCATCAGCGCTGCCATGAATTCCGCCGGGAAGTAAGCTTTTAGATAAGCCGTCTGATACGTGATGAGCCCATAGGCAGCCGAGTGGGATTTGTTGAATCCGTATTCGGCGAACTTCGCCATGAGGTCGAAGAGTTCGGAAGCTTTTTTCTGATCGACCTTGCGTTCGACGGCACCACTCACAAAGATCTCTTTGTGCTTGGCCATCTCGTCGGCCTTCTTTTTCCCCATCGCGCGGCGGAGCATGTCCGCCTGGCCGAGACTGTATCCCGCGACTTCGCGGGCGAGCTGCATGACCTGCTCTTGATAAAGAATGACCCCGTAGGTGTCTTTCAGGATCGGCTCGAGCATCGGGAGCTCGTACTTGGTTTCAAGGCGCCCGTGCTTCCGGTCAATGAAGTCATCCACCATTCCCGAACCCAATGGACCCGGACGATAGAGGGCGTTGATCGCGGTGAGATCTTCAAGCGAGTTCGGGATGATCCGTTTGCACAGATCCTTCATTCCGTCCGACTCGATCTGGAACACGCCGTTCGTGTTCCCGCTTGAAATGAGATCGTAAACTTTTTGATCGCGGGGAGAAATCGCCTTCAGATCGAACTTCTCATAACCCGGCTGCTTGCGGACGAACTTCACTGCATTGTCGATCACGGTCAGAGTCTTGAGACCGAGGAAGTCGAACTTGATGAGACCGATTTTTTCCGAGTAGTCCTTGTCGAACTGGGTGACGACATCACCCTCTTTTGAAACGTAAAGCGGGCAATACGTGACAATCGGCTCCTCGGTGATGATCACGCCGGCTGCGTGCATGCCGGCATTCCGCGTGAGACCTTCGAGCTGGAGTGCGTATTCCCAGACTTTTTGAAGCTTGGGATCGGATTCGATCTTCGCCCGGAGGTCCGGCGAGTCTTCATACGCTTTTTTGAGTTTGATGTTCAGTTCGTCTGGAAAAAGATTGGTGATCTGGTTCGTTTCCGCGAACTGGAGCCCGAGAACCCGGCCCACGTCCTTCACCACGGCCTTCGCCTGAAGTTTACCGAAGGTGATGATCTGGGAGACGTTTTCTTTCCCGTACTTCTGCTCCACGTACTGGATCACGCGTCCGCGGCGTTCCTGACAGAAATCGATATCGAAATCGGGCATGGAAACCCGTTCCGGGTTGATGAAACGCTCGAAAAGGAGTTTGAATTCGATCGGATCGATGTCGGTAATAAAAAGACAGTACGCAACGAGGGAACCCGCTCCCGATCCCCGACCCGGACCGACTGGAATGTCGTTGTTCTTCGCCCAGAGAATGAAGTCAGAGACGATCAGGAAGTAACCGGCAAAACCGGTCTTTTTGATCATTTCCAATTCTTCTTCGAGACGGGCGCGGTATTCTTTTTCGAGCTCGGACCAGTTGGCGAGCTTCCGCTTCCCTTCCGGACCGTTGAACTCAGGCTCAAGGAAACGTTTCTCAAGCCCGTCACGGGATTGATCGTAGAAGTATTGAACTTCGTCGAAGACATCACCCTTGGCAACACCTGTTGGACGGAAGTTTGGAAGGTGATAAATCGCTTTCCCGGATTCGTCCTTGAACTTGAACTGAAGGTTGCAGCGATCGGCGATTTTGGTCGAATTTTCGAATGCCCCGGAATAAGACTCGAGACGCGCTTTCATCAGATTGCCTGATTTGAAATAAAACTCAGGTGGAACGAGGGACTTTGGCCGTTCGAAGTCGAGATTTCTTCCGAGTGGAATGCACTGGAGAATTTCCTGCGCATCCGCAAAAGAAGGATCAAGGTAGTAACTGTCGCTGGTTCCAACGAGCTCAACCCCGAAACGCGGCCCGAGTTCGGCCAGACGCTGGTTCACGGAATCCTGTTCCGGGAGCCCGTTGTCGGCAATCTCGAGATAAAAATCTTCTTTGAAGCGGTTCTTGAACCATTCAATGGTCTTCAGCGCTTCGTCTTCCTGCCCGGTCATGAGCTTGTGCCCGATTTCACCGCGGATGGAGGAACTGAGAATAATGAGCCCGTCGCCAAAACGATCGAGCAGTTCGCGGTCACAAACCCCGCGAATCAGATCTGAAAGTGGAGTCTTGTTCTGGGAACCATCGATGTAAGCCTGAGACAGGAGCTTGGAAAGGTTCCGGTAGCCCAGCATGTCCTTGCAGAGAACCACGAGTGAATGAAGAGGCTTACCCTTCCCTTCAAAAACCTGATCACGCCCCAGAGGCGAGTAAACGAGTTCACAGCCGATGATGGGCTTGATCCCGGCATCCTTGCAGGCGAAATAGAAATCAATCGCACCGAAGATATTGTTCGTATCGGTGATCGCAAGCGACTTCATGCCCTCTTTTTTAGCGCGGGCAATGAGATCAGGAACCTTGATCGTAGACGAGAGAAAGCTGTACTGCGTATGAACGTGCAGGTGCACGAACGGAGTCGCTGGAATCTCCGAGGTCGCAGGTGCTGCAGTAGTCGTCGCGTCAGCCATTCGTGTTTAATCCTTAGTCGTGGTCACAATTTTCATCATGTTCGTGATCATGGTCATCACTGAAATAGTGTTCGAACTCTTCGTTATAAAGTTCGGTATCGCCGACGTAATTCATTGCCGATGCTTTAAGCATTGCAACTTCATCATCAGTCAGCTCACGCACAACCTTTGCCGGTGAACCCTGAATCAGGGAACGGGCCGGAAACTTCTTACCCTTGGTCACGAGTGAACCTGCAGCAACGATGGAATCGTCACCGATTTGGGCGTCATCGAGAATCACTACACCCATGCCAACCAAAATCCGGTTGCCGAGGGTACAGCCATGAAGCGTTACCCGGTGACCGATGGTCACGTCGTCACCAATGTGAAGAGGAGCGCTCTTCATGGGAGGCTTGTCACGGGTGACATGAAGGATGGATCCATCCTGCACGTTCGTGCGATTTCCAATACGGATGAAGTTTACATCTCCACGAATGACGACTTGAAACCAAACCGAGCTCTGCTCGCCAATGATTACGTCGCCGATGATGTCAGCGCTGGGAGCGATGAAACAACTTTCGTGAATTTCGGGATTTGCGCCTTTATGTGGAATGATCATGATTGGCTCCTATTGTACCACTTCGGAAGACGAGTACGAACTGGTGTAGTTCGCAGCATCTTTGTTTCGTTCTGCAAAATCAGGGTCATGGTCGAGCTCGCCAGAAAGTGAAAGACTGGTGGAAGCTGTAATCTTCACGAGCATGAACTGGCCTAAGTAACTGCGGTTGCTGCGGTCAATAAAGTTCACCACCCGTCCGCAGGTGCTCCGTCCGGTCCAAACTCGGCCGGTTTCGCCTTCCTTGATCAGGTTCTGATTCTTCGCAGGTCCTTCCACGAGCACTTCCATTGAAAGTCCTACCCGTTCCGCATAGCGACTGCTTGCGATCTTGAGAGAATGAGCAAGAAGCTCGTTCAAACGGCGATTTTTGACATCATTTGGAACGTCATCGGGAAGCTTCGCAGCCCGGGTACCCGGACGTGGGGAATAAGCGAAAGCATAGATGCTATCGAATTGAACGAGGTCGAGAAGTTTCATGGTCTCCTGGAATTCCTCTTCAGTCTCAGTCGGGAAGCCCACAATCAAATCAGTCGAGAAGCCAACTTCAGGACAAAGCTCTTTCAAGCGCTTCATCTGAGCGACATAGTTTTCGATCAGATGGTGACGTCCCATTTTGGAAAGAACGCGGTTTGATCCGGATTGAACAGGAAGGTGAAGGTGCTTCGCGAGTTTGGAAATGCCACCCTTCTCTTTTGGTCCGTAGCAAGTGATCAGCTCATCACTGAAATCAAGTGGATGCGAGGAAGTGAAACGAATACGTTTCAACTTCGCCATTCTTGGATCGTTTTCAATTGCGTAAAGGAGTTGCGGGAAGTTTTCTTCACCACCGCGAGGCCCTACTTTTCCGATCGGATTATTCAGTTCTTTTGGCTCGTAACCTTGAACGTTCGGATTTCCTTTACCGAAAGAGTTCACGTTCTGGCCGAGAAGGGTTACTTCACGAACGCCTTTTGAGACGAGGCCTGCGACATCATCGAGCACTTCCTGAATGGTGCGGGATTTTTCGCGACCGCGAGTGAAAGGAACAATGCAATAAGTGCAATACTTGTCGCAGCCCTTCATGATGTTCACGAAAGCCTGAGCTTTTGAACCGTGGACCTTGGTCTGAGTGGAGTAAGAAAGCGTTTTATCGAACACGGTTTGAACGAAGTGCTTTTCACCGCGCTCAGCTTTGTCTACGAGTTCAGGCAACTGGTCGATTGCATCCGGACCGAAAACGAAATCAAGGTAAGGTGCGCGTTTGAAAATCTCACCCTTGTCGAGCTGGCCTACACATCCGCCGAGCGCGACGATCGGTCCTTTATCGCCCTTGGTTTTCTTTAAAATTTGTTGTTCGCCGAGGTAAGAAACAGCTTTGTGGACGGCTTTCTCACGAACAGAGCAGCCGTTGATGATGATCAGATCCGCTTCTTTAGCGTTATCGGTTGGTTCCATCCCGCGTTCGCCCATGAGGGCAATCATGCGTTCGGTGTCAGCTACGTTCATCTGACAGCCAAAAGTTTTAATGAGCACTTTTTTGGTTTGAGTGGGTTCCATGAAATCCTCCAAGGGTGTCCGGCTATAAAATCCGTCCCTTGTCTGTAGTTGTTTGATCCATAAGGCATAGCATAAAAGTTGCCTCACTCACAGGAACTTCCATGTCGGAAAGGTCGGAAAGAATGCAATGCGTTAACTGCCGGACGTTTCGGGGGTAAACCAGAAATAAAAAGGTGCTCCTGGGGGCGGCGGCATCCATGCCGCTGTTGCCAATGTGCCATCCTGGCACGCAACGATACCCCCAGGAGCACCTTTTTATTTCTGGCTTGCCCATGACTCGGTCGGTTGCTACAAACGGCGGGCATGGCTTTTAAGATGGATCCTTCAGCACCTGAGTTCAGCACACCTTTGATGAAGCAATTCATTAACCTGAAGGAACAGGCTGGCGACGCGCTTCTCTTCTTCCGAATGGGAGACTTCTACGAGATGTTCGCGAACGATGCGATCATTGCGGCTCCGATCCTTGGCATTACACTCACCTCACGTGACAAGAAGAGTGAAAATCCGGTTCCGATGGCGGGGCTTCCTTATCACAGCGCGACTGGGTACATTCAGAAGCTTTTGAATGCGGGAAAGAAAGTTTCGATCGCGGAACAGATTCTTCCTGAAGGAATGACGACGGATCAGATTAAGGGGATTGTTGAGCGCCAGATCGTGCGCACCTTTACTCCGGCAGTTCAGTTTGAACTGAGCCAGGATGCTCGTCCGAAATACCTTGGTACATTGACGACGCTTGATTCGAAGAAATTTGTTTTGAGTCTTCTTGATCCGGCGACGGGGAAAGTGAAGATTTCGAATCTGCTTTCTACGATCGAACTTCAGAACGAAGTTTCTCTGTTTTCCATTCAACACTTCTTGAATGCTTCGGCCAAGATTCCGGCTGAAGTTTTGAAAAATCTGGAAGCGATTCCGAACATTCTGATTGAAGACGTTTCTCACAATCTGGTTTCTTCTACGATTCAGGCTGAATTCTTGAAGAAACAGTACGGGAAAGCGGTTCTTAGTCACATTCTTGAAGGTGATCTCGCTCAGGCGGGATTGGCACTTCTTCTTCAGTACACGCTTAAAACCCAGGGGCTTGAGACTTTGCCCCACCTGCATGAACCGGAAGCGCTTCACGAAGCGAACCGTCTTGTGACCGGGCCTCACACTCATACACACCTTGATAGCGAAGATCTTTTCACTCTGATCAACAAGACGGCAACCTCCATGGGGGCGCGCTTTCTGAGACAGGAACTTTATTCTCCGCTCAAGGAAGTGGCTGAAATTGAGAAGCGCCAGAAATCAGTTCAGGAATTGGGCAAGCAATCACTTGAAGCGGCTCAAGTTCACGATAATCTTCGCGAGGTTTACGACATTGACCGGATTCTCGGTCGGGTGTCGACCAAGCTCGCTAATCCACGCGATACCTACGCGCTTGGAAAGAGTGTTCACCACTCATTTCAGTTTCTTGAAAAGCTGGCTCGTTTCGAAACGCCGGAATTGAAACGGATTACGGAACAGTTTGAATCTACGAAGAGCAGCCTGATGCTGATCGCGGACCGTATTCTTAAAATTCAGAAATCTGATGCGCCAACTCACACCCGTGAAGGTGGAATTTTTGAGATTGGAACTGACGAGAACCTGGATCGTCTGATCAAGCTCACCACCGAGGGTGAACGCTTTTTGATCGATCTTGAAACGCAAGAGCGTGAGAAGACCGGAATTGGTTCACTTAAAGTGAAATACAACCGTGTTTTTGGTTATTTCATTGAGATCTCGAGTTCAAACCTTAAAAACGTGCCAGCTCATTATCAGCGCAAGCAAACCACTGTGGGTGGTGAGCGCTTCTTTACGGAAGAGCTGAAAAAATTTGAAGAAGAAATTCTCGTGGCTGCTCAAAAGCAAAGAGCGCTTGAGGCTAAACTTTTCCAAGGTCTCGTTGATGACCTGATTGCGGTTTCAGAACCGCTGAAACTTCTTTCCCAGAGCATTGCTGAACTCGATGGCCTGCTCTCGCTTTCTTTTTTAAGCCTTAAAAACAACTGGTGCTTCCCGAAAATCGACTCCTCTTTCGAGTTCGAATTGAAAGAATCCCGCCACCCGGTTGTGGATCAGGCGCTTCGTGGAGAATTCGTTTCAAACGATGTTTCTCTCGCACCCGACACAGGCCGGACGATCATCATCACCGGACCGAACATGGGTGGTAAATCGACCCTCATGCGTCAGGTGGCTCAGATCATTCTTCTTGGGCAAATGGGAGCTCCGGTGCCGGCAAAAAGTGCGCACTGGGGAGTTTTCCATTCGCTCTACACCCGGATCGGCGCTCAGGACCAAATTGCAAAAGGTCAGAGTACCTTCATGGTTGAGATGGTCGAACTTGCTCACATCCTTAACTTCGCGGACCCGCGCTCGTTCATTGTTCTTGATGAAATCGGCCGTGGAACCAGTACCTTCGACGGAATGAGTGTTGCGGCTGCAAGCCTTGAACACCTTCATCTTCATTCAAAAGCGCGCATCGTGTTTGCAACCCACTATCACGAACTCACCGAACTCGAAGCGAGACTTCCAGCGGTGAAGAACGCGTACATGAAGGTTCTCGATCAAAAAGGAAAGCTTACTTTCCTCTATGAACTTGCCCTCGGTCGCTCTTCCAAGAGTTTCGGGATTCAAGTTGCCGAACTCGCAGGACTTCCAAAACCAGTGATCAAAAAATCATGGGAAATCCTGAAAGGCCTTGAAGCGGGAAATCATGCGCTTTCAACGCAGGAAACTGCACAGATGAGCTTGTTTTCAAGCGGTGCAGCGACTGCAGAGATTGAAGAAGAACCTGTGGAAGAACTGCAAGCCGGACTTCGCCTTGATCCTGAGCTCATCCTGCTGGCTGAATCAATTCGCGAACAATTAAGCGAACTTGATCTGAACTCCATGCGTCCGATCGAAGCACTGAACGTTCTTGCTGATTTACAAAGCAGAGTTTCAAAGCTCACCTCAGCTGCAAATATTTAAACTGATCCGGTTAAATTTTCTTATCGCGGTTCGAATATTTTAATACACTCTCGGTAATGAAATGGACGTTATTACCACTCGCATTCCTGGGTCTTAATTTAACTGCTACACCGAGCAAGGCCGCTCAAGTGATTCGGTTCGATACAATGAAAGCGCCGGGCGAAAGCTCCACCGCGCCCTTCTCCTTTGACGAATCCGTCAATCGTGCGCCGAACTTCTTTTCAAGCCAGATCGATGCTGATTTGAAAGCGGCTCCCAAAGGTCAGGTAAGCCAGCTCTGCGCGCCTGCATCTCTTGCTCACATCATGGCGTATGAAATGGGGATCAAACACGGACTCCCGATCAGCACCAAGGTTCCAGGCGTTGCAAGCGATCTAAAATCCATCGACTTGAATCCACTCATTCTGGATTTGGGCAAACGCTGCAAGACCGATCCTAAAAAAGGAACGACTCTGGCGAACTTCGTTCCCTGCATCACGAATGCGTTTCAGGATTACTTTGGAACGAACGTTCCAGTCACGAGCATCGTGAAGTCTCCGACTCCGGCTGCGTTTCCGTCTTCAGTGAAGTGGCGGAACGAAGACCCGAGCCTGACTGACATCCGTGAAGCGCTGAAGAACGGAGATCCCGTGCTTGCGTCGGTTGACTGGCAGAAATATGACCGCGCGACCAAGAAGTGGACCTTCATTGCAGGGCACATCTTCGTTCTCTATGGTTACAACTGGGTTTCCTACTGGAAGGACAACACACTCAGCCTGAACATCATGAACCCGCTCACTGACCCGAGTAACAACGACTCGGTTGCGGACTTCGATACGGTTCTAGCTTTTAAAAAGAGTCAGGACTCGTCCAATGATTCGATCTTGCTCGAGAGCTCGGCTGGCTTCGATGGAGCTGCTGCACGAGGATTTCTCCGCTCGTTAACGATCCTGCACCTTCCGCAGGGCCTTGCTGACCGGGGACGGTAAAGCAGGCAGATCTGAAAATTTGAACCACTGACCTCTCCCCTTTTCCCGCGAACGCGGGCTTAGCACGAAGACAGAGTGCTTCCGTTCGATCTTATGATTTGTGACGGTGTACTTTACGAGCAGCTCAGATTGAAGAGCCGCTTTTGAAATCGGAACTGAGCCCGCGTCCGGGAAATCCCAAAGTCCCTGGCGCCAGCGCGTGTCCAGGTTCTTCTCGAGATAGACCTCGAAGTCTGATTCCTCACCTTTCAGGAAAACCCACTTCTCCTCCTTCAGGTGCTTCCACTTCGTCTTGGCCTTTGGCTCCGGATACAGATCTGGACGCCCCTTGCCCTGACAGTCTTTGCTCACAGGGCAAGAGTCACAGTTTGGGTTCCTTGGCTTACACACCAAGGCACCGAGTTCCATCAGCGCCTGATTCAAAATCCGGGGCTCGGCATTCTTCACGTTCACGAGTTCTCTCGCCTTATCCCAGATCACCGTCTTCTTGGCGTCGAGCTTTGGAATCGCATAAATCCGGGAAAGCACCCGGACCACGTTCCCGTCGACAATGGCTTCCCGCTGATTGAGAGAGATGGAGGTGACTGCGCCTGCCGTATATTCCCCCACACCCGGAATCGCGAGCCATTCCGCCCGGTTCTTCGGGAAACCTGAACCGTTCTCCAAACGTTCTGCGATCGCCTGAGCGCCCTGATGGAGGTTGCGTGCGCGGGAATAGTAGCCGAGCCCTGCCCAGAGTTTCAGAACCTCATCCAGAGGTGCGTGAGCCAGATTCTCGATCTTGGGAAAAGCCTTCTTGAAGCGTGCGAAATACGGGAGCACGGTGGTGACCTGAGTCTGCTGAAGCATGATCTCGGACAACCAGACGGAGTACGGATCGGGGTTCTTCCGCCAGGGAAGATCTCTCGAGTTCGCCAGAAACCACTGGCTCAGATTTTTGACGATTTTGACGCTCACGGGGCCTCATGTTAGCCTGATTTTGGTATGAAACCCACGGTTTTTTTGCGAATTGTCCTATCGATCCTGTTTGCCCTGCAAACACCGGCTGCGCATGCGAAAAAATTCCTCGTGGTGATTGATCCAGGACACGGCGGTCCCGACAAGGGCGCGATCTACCGGGAGAATGGAACCATCTTAAGTGAGAAGACCCTGACCTTGCTCGTCGCCCATGATCTGGCTCGTGAACTCCTCATTCGCGGTGTCGACGCCGTTCTCACGCGGACCGAAGACAAAGATGTTCTCCTCTCGGATCGAACCGCACTCGCGAACAAGCTTAAGGCAGACGTCTTCATCTCCATTCACCTGAATTCAAGCGTGGATAAGATCCGTTCGGGCGGCGTTGAAACTTTCATTTTGAATCACGCAACTGATGATACCTCCCGTCGCCTTGCCGACATGGAGAACGCGGTCTTGAAGGACTCACGCGCGAACTCTCAGAACGGTTCAAACGTTTCACTCATCATGAAGGATTTGATTCTCGATGGAAACCTCGCTCCCTCCAAGGAGCTTGCGTGTTCGGTTCAGGGCCGGATCAAAACAGCGACCCGGGACCGTGGGATCAAGCAAGCACTCTTCTACGTCTTACTTGGAACCGACATGCCGAGTATCCTGATCGAATCAGGCTTCATGAACTCGAAGCCCGATCGTGATCGCATTCTTAATACCAAGACTCGCCTGATCCTTGCCGCTGAAATCGCGTCTGCTGTCGATGACTATCGCCGCAAGAAGACTCCGAAGCACTGTCAGGTCTTAAGCGAACTCCAGTACAAGCGCGACGACGAACCCAAGCACCCACGCAAGAACCTCTAAACCAAAAGGTATCCGATTACCTATGGAGGTGAGGCGCGTCGAAAGACCGAGCGCTATAGGTGCCTGTGCACACGTACTTCCATGCCATGGAATTCTTTTATAGATCTTATGTTGCGCTGTATAGCCATAGGTAATCGGATACCCTGCTTAATGCGGCGTATATCCACAAGTAATCGGATACCTTTTTACGCTTCCATGGAAAGCCACTTCAACACCTTGTCAGGCATCTTCGGTGGATCGATATTCACGCCAATGAGTTTCAGAGTTTCTTCAGGCGTGATGTTTCGTCTCTCTCCGCGGAAAAGAGCTTTTACGAGACCGACTGCGATCGTGCGGTTCTTCCGTTCGAAGCGCTGTTCGATATAGAACCATTTTTCATCCCAGCCGATCACCTTCGTGTGCAGGCGATATTTCTGGAACGGAAGCAGCGAAAGTTTGTAGCGGATGTTCACCGAGCCGACAAGTGGCTGCCAGCGGTGTTTCAATAAAGCCGCCGCGAGATCGGTCCGGATCAGAAGATCAAGGCGTCCGAGATCCATGATCGAGAGAAAACGTCCGTTGTTCATGTGAATGTTCAAGTCGCAGTCATTGGGAAGCACGCGGAGATGCAGAACGGACTCAGACAGAGGATGAAGACGCTTTCGGAAGAAACTCTCGATGATGATCGTGAAGAAACGGAAGAAAAGATTCATTGGATCACGCTCATCCAGAGCCCCTTGCCCATCAGACGGGTGTTTTTAAGCGAGAAATCGATTTCAAACAGACTGTGCTCGAGTTCCTGAATTGACTTCAGCGTCCAGTGACGGCGCCAGCGCTCGAGGTTCTTCATCAGGAACGGGTTCCGCTTCTCAGTGGAGCGCGCGCGGGTTTCCTGTTCGAGGATCAGGAGTTTAAGATGACGAAGATTCCAGGACAGAAGACCAAGGAATGGGAGCTGAACTTCCACTTCCTCGGAGAAGAGATGCATGAGACCCATGGCACGCTTTCGATCACGACAGAAGATCGCGTCGATGAACTCATCCCGCGCGTAACTACTGACCCCGCTTAACAAGGACTCGGAACGAAGCAGTTGATCGTCGCCCACGAGTTCAAGCTTGGAAAGCTCGGAGTCCACGATCTCAAGAGACCAGGGATCCTGACCCCGAAGTGTCAGGCGCTCTTCCTGAGACAGAACCAAGGCCCGGCGTTTCGCCAGATAATCAATCCAAGGTTCACGGTCCTGTTCGGCCACTTCCTCACAAGGAATGACCGCTGCGTGCTCCTGAATCAGTTTTGAACTTTTTTTACGGCCGTCGAAGCCTTTTGAAACGAGAACCAGAATCGAAGGATAGGCATCGAAGTCTTTCGGATCCGTGTCGTCGAGATTTTTAAGATAGTCTGCGAGCAGATCCATGTTCTTGATCTCATCCGCATTGCGAACGAGAACGAGCTTCGTTCCGCCCATCATGGAGAAGCTCTGGGTTGAGTCGAGGATGGAGTCCATCGTGACCTCACTACCATCCCACTTCTCAAAATTGAAATCATTCGGTTTGTCGTCGCCCAAGACCGCTTTGGTGATCCGGCGGATCAGTTCCCGGGACTTCATGCGCTCCGGCCCAAATATGAAATAAACCGGACGCACCTTACGGGCTTCCAGCTCTTTCTGAATGAGCTTGGGTTCAATTTTAGGCATTCTTTCCAATATTTATCCGGATTTCCTCCAGATGAAAAGGACCTTTTTAGGGTTGGCTTGAAGCCCAAACACAATCTGTAGTGGTGGACTTGCCAGGAGACCCCATCTTGTAGTAGTTTTGAGCCATGAAATGTCCCTACTGCTCCATCCCTGAGACGAAAGTCATCGACTCTCGCCTCAATCAGACGGCAGACATGACCCGCCGACGCCGGGAATGTCTTGAGTGTGGTGGACGTTTCACGACTTACGAGCGCATCGAAGAAGTCATGCCACACGTGATTAAAAAAGATGGCCGCCGTGAGACGTTCAATCGCGAGAAAATTTTATCCGGAATGGTGAAGTCCTGCCAGAAGCGCCCGATCACGACCGCTCAGATCGAAGCTTCCGTCACGGCAATCGAGAAAACCCTTCAGAGCTACGGCCTGAAAGAGGTTCCTTCCAACAGCATCGGTGAAATGCTGATGAGCGCGCTCCACAAACTCGACAAGGTCGCGTATGTGCGTTTTGCCTCGGTTTACCGCGAATTTCACGATGTACAAGAATTTGTAGCCGATCTGAACCAGCACATTCAGGAATCACCGACACGGGAAGTTCCTTCAGATCGTGAGAATTTAAGTTTTCCATTCATTGAATCAGGTGACGCATGAGTAACTCTTTGACCCCAAGACAAAAAGCACGGGAACTCGCGTTCCAATTCCTTTATCGTTTCGACCAGGACCGTGAGAGTTCGCTCACTCCATCCCAGATCGATGAAGAGTTTAGAAAACACGAAGGTCACTTCGGTGATTTCAGTCAGAGCACTGAGTTCGCACTCCGTCTGATCAAGACCACACTCTCTGAATTGAAGACCGTTGACGCGATGATTTTGAAGTACGCTGAAAACTGGAAGTTCGAACGTCTGGGTGCAATTGAGAAGTCTTTCTTGCGTATCGGGATCGCCGAGCTCCTGTATTTCAAAGATGTGCCGACCTCCGTCACGCTGAACGAAATCATCGAGCTGAGCAAAGACTTCGGCGAAGCAGATACCCCACTGTTTTTAAACGGGATTTTGGACCCGATCAGCAAGGAACCTGAGGCACAGGCCGGCAAGGTTCCGTCGGATTCTTGACGCATTTCCGTTTCGCGTAAAATCCGCTATTCTTTAAGGGTGTTAATGGTGGAAACCGCCCTTTTGCAAAAGAAAATCAATGGCCTTCTTCTTCTCTGTTTTGAGAACGAACGTCCTCTCAAAGGAACGATCGCTGCGCTTGATTGGCGCTTCGACGGACACTTCACACGTCTTCTTCAATCCCAGATTTTAACCGGCCGTGCAGGCGAAGCGCTTTACGCGCCACTTCGCTGGAACAACGAAACTTTTCACTTCATCGTCATGGGTGGCGGCTCGATGCCTTCAAACGGCAAATCGCCCGCGCACCAAAAAATTCTGAATCAGGCGCTCGATCTGGCGGACCGTCTGAAATTGGAACCACTGGGGATCTCATCCCAGGATTGGAATTTGTCTGAAAACGAAGAAACCTCCCTTCGGGAAAAACGGAACTTATGCATTCTCAACTAGTTGAGCTTCTTTCATTGAGCAGTCTTGAAAAGAACCGGATCGAAGCCAAAAATCCGGATCCCCGGAATATTTCTTCCTTCGCCGAGCTCGAAGAAGTGATCACCCTTTCACTCGCACCCAACGCTGCAAAAGCGATTGCAACCGCTCAGACCAAACCCGCAATGCAGGCAAACCCGGAAAACCCACTTTTGAACAAGAACCGCTCTCCCTTCCAGAACGATGCTCTCCTTGAACGCCTTTTGAAATACCGTGATCAGATCCCTCTCTCGTCGAAAATCATCCGGGCGACTGACACATGATCTGGGGCGAAGTCATCAACAGCGTTCGAAGTCTTCATCTCAAACTGGTTCAAGAGTTCGGCCTCGACCCGAAACATTTCCTCCGCGACGTGGACCTTAATCTTTCGGGCATTCCGTTTCCAGAGTCGGAAGACGATTTCGAGGAGTGGAGTGAATTCCCGCTTCCAGAAAGTCTCACTGACGTGATCCCGCTTCATTCGGTTGAGCGCGCACTTGTCGAAGGGCCGATCCTTCCGATTCAGAAAGTCAGATTCCACTCCAAAAACGACGTCGACATGCTCTTTGGTGCGATCCTCCGACTTGAAAAGGAATGGATGGATAAGACCAAAACGACTTCAGCCGACAAACTACTTTTTATTGAAAACGACTGCACCCTGCAAGCACTCAGGGTTTCAGCCAAAGCGGGACTTAGCAAACTCAGTGCCGTCAGAAGCATCTGACGAAAGGACCGGGACGATGAATCTTCAGGAACTGAGCGACTCGATCAAGAACGACTTCAAGAAGAACCTCCAGATCCTGAGCTTCGAGGAGTACCTGACGCTTGTGGAACAGAAGCCCGGCGAGCACCTTCGCGGCTCCGCAAACTACGCGGCAGACATGTTCGATTTCTACGGAAAAAACGGCGAATCCTACAAGATTTTTGATGGCAAGGTGATCGGCCACGAGAAGGTGCAGAAGCAGATTTATCAAATCCTTCGAGCGTTCTCGAACTTAGGCCTTAACAACCGCCTGATCCTTCTTCATGGTCCAAACGGAAGTGCGAAGAGCACGCTGATTTCGTCTGTCATGGAAGGTCTTGCGGATTACTCCCATACCCAGGAAGGCGCGATGTATTCCTTCTCCTGGATTTTCCCGGTGGACCGTATCGTTCGCGGAAGTCTCGGGATCAATCAGGACAAACGCAGTCCTTCAAGCCAGTCCTTTGCGTATCTGGCCGATGAAGATGTCGCGTGCGTGATTCCGAGCGAGCTCCACGATCATCCTTTGCTCCTCGTGCCGGAAGAGGCGAAGAAAAAGCTTCTTAAAAAATTCGACGTCCAGATTCCGGAACGCATTCAAAACGGCGGTCTCTCGCACCGCGATCATTTGATTTTCCAGGCACTGCTGAATTCGTATCAGGGGGACTACGCTCAGGTGCTGAAGCACATCCGGGTGGAACGCTATTACCTCTCCAAGGTTTACCGTTCAGGCCTCATCACGATCGAGCCTCAAATGCACGTCGATGCCCAGTATCAGCAACTGACGATGAATCGTTCGCTTTCCCAGCTTCCAGCCTCCCTTCAAGGGCTGAATCTGTTCACCGTGGTCGGAGATCTCGCAGAATCAAACCGCGGGATGATCGATTACAACGATCTTTTGAAACGCCCGATCGACGCCTTCAAATACCTGCTCGGTGCCTGTGAAAACGCAAAGGTGAACGTCGGAGCAAGCATCCTTCACCTCGACACCATTTTCATCGGATCCTCGAACGAGCTTCAGCTCGATGCCTTCAAGGAATACCCGGACTTCAGCAGCTTCAAGGGTCGGATTGAACTCGTGAGAGTTCCTTATCTCGTTAACCTGAGCCAGGAGATCGAAGTTTATACTCCCATGCTGAACGCCATCGCCGCAGAAAAACCAGTCACTCCGCACACCGCGTGGTCGATCGCGTTCTGGGGCGTACTCACTCGTCTGAAAAAACCTCATCGTGAAAAGTTTCCGGCTGATCTCGGTACGGTCATCGAGCAAATCACTCCGCTCGACAAGCTCAAACTTTACAGTACGGGAGAGCTCCCGGAGAAGCTGACGTCAGAAGAACGCAAAGTCCTCCGCGCCAATCTCCCGAAACTCGAAGAAGAATACAAGAACGTTCCGTACTACGAAGGTCGTACCGGTGCTTCTGCGCGCGAATTGAAAGGGATTCTGATCGATGCCGCTCAAAGTAACGATTACAAGACTCTCTCCCCTCTTTCCGTGGTTTCCGAAATCCGCAAATTCGTGAAACGCGTGTCCGAGTATGAGTTCCTGAGACAGGATCCGATTGATCAGTTTCACGACCACGAACGCTTCATTGAAACGATGCTGGATGAATACGCGAGTATCGTTGACCGCGAGGTGCGGGATTGTCTCGGTCTCTACGACACGAAACAATGGGGTGACTTCATGAAGAAGTACATCATCCATCTCTCGTCACTCCTGAAGAAGGAAAAGATGAAAAACCCGATCACCGGTGGCTACGAGGAACCGGATCAGGCGCTTTTAAACGAGTTTGAAACCATCGTGGGAGCGCCTGAGGGAGCTGATCCACGGTTCCAGTTCAGACAGAACCTGATCACGCAGATCGGGGCCTGGGTGCTCGATCACCCGAAAGAGCCGGTCGATTACTTCAAGGTCTTCCCCGAACTCCGCATGAAGATCGAAAAACACTTCTACGAGAGCCAGAAATCGCTCCTCCAGAAGATGAATACGTCCCTGAAGCACTTCGGCACCGACTACGAAGACCCTTCCAGCGAGGGCTCCAAGCTTGCCAAGCAGACTCTGCAGAACATGCAGGCCAAGTTCGCTTATAGCGTCGATGGCGCAAAAGAAGTGATTGGTTTTTTGATGAATCGCAAGTATTAAGTAGCTTCGGCTATGAGCGAGACCTTCAAGCAATTAACGAGCAATCAGTACCTGGTGACCTACACCGTCCGTGCCAAACAACATGGCACGCGTCTCGATCAATTTTTAATGCTCCGTTACCGCAGACGCTCCCGTGAACAGTTGAAAAAAGCGATCGATTCCGGAGCCGTCACTGTGGTCCGCGAAGGCAAACATCGCACCGTTGGAAAGATCAAGGCAAGCTTCTCGTTACTCAGCGGCGACTTGGTCAAGGTTCAGAGCATCCGGAAGCCCGAGCCCGTCGTTAACTTCGACTACAAGATCCTTTATGAGGACGACGCGATTCTGGTCATTCACAAGCCGCCGAATCTTCCCGTGCATCCTGCCGGGCGCTTTTTCTTCAATACGCTTTTGACCCACCTTCAGACCGATGGGTTCAGTAAGGATCTCGAAACCTCCCGCTCGTTTTATCTCGTTCACCGAATCGACAAAGAAACGAGTGGTGTTCTTCTCATCGCCAAAACCCGCGAGGCCTGCAATCTTCTGACTGCCCAGTTCAGAGACCGCCTGACGGATAAATATTATCTCGCGATCGTTAAAGGCAAGCCCACCGAGCCGCAGTTTGACATCAAGACTTCCATTGGAAAAATTCAAGGAAGCCGGATCGGACTCAAGATGTACTCGGTGCCCGTCGAACAAGGCGGGCTGGAAGCGCAGACCCATTTTGAATGGATTGAAACCCGCACGGGTAGCTTAGGCACTTACAGTCTCATGGCCTGTTTTCCGCGTACCGGACGTCAGCATCAGATTCGTGTGCATGCCGAAATCGCAGGCTATCCGCTCGTTGGAGATAAAATCTACGGCATGACGGACGATGAAGTGCTGACCTTGCTTGATGGTCACCGTACTGATCTCGATGATTCCGATGCGGAAGCCGATACCGAGAAAACCGATTACTCCTTTGATTCATCCGAATCATTTGAAGAAGCAGAAATGGTTGATTCCGGAGATACGGAAGAAGCGCCAACCCGTCGGAAAGACGAGGGCGATCGTTTCGAAATTCCGGGCCCGACTCTTTCCCGTTATGCGGAACTGGAAGCAAAGCTTTTGATTCCGAGACACGCGCTTCACGCCGCAGGCCTTCGCTTCAAACACCCGACCACCGGGAAAGACATGGTTTTTGAGGCCGATCTTCCAAATGATCTGGCCGAGTTTTTTGCGAATCTCACCGGCGAAAAACTTCAGCCGTTCCGAACCAAACACTGGTGATTCGGTGAATCTTTCCCTTTCAAAAGACGAAGTCCAACACCGCTGGATTCATGCACAAAAACTGGATACCGCTGAACCGTTTGGCAAAGGTCCTTTGGCAACAAAACTTGCGATCGAGCACCTTGGTTATGTTCAGATCGATACGATCAACGTCATCGAACGCTCCCATCACCACATTCTCTATACTCGGATTCCAAAATACAGTCGGGAAGACCTGCATGCGGCACAGACTCTGGAAAAAAGTGTTTTCGAGTACTGGACTCATGCCTTGGCTTACGTTCCCACACGGGATTATCGCTTCTTCATGCAGGACATGAAGGAAATGAAAAAAGATCCGCCTTCCTGGTACGGATCTGTAAAAAAGGAAGACCATCGAAAAGTTATCCGGCTCTTGAAAAAAGAAGGCCCCATTTCCATCCGGGATATCGAAGATGACGTACTGGTGGAAAAGGATCATCCTTGGGCGAGCAAAAAACCTTCAAAACGGGCCCTGCAACTCGGATTTTACACTGGAGATTTTGTCGTCAGTGAACGCATCGGGATGCTCAAGCAATACGATCTGGCGGAACGTCATTTCGGGTGGGGCAAAACCATTCCAAAACCAAAAGCCGCAACCCGGAAGGAAGTTCTGGAATACCTTCTCGAACGCGCCCTCCGGTCGCAGGCCGTGGTGAGTTTGGATTCCATTTGTCACCTTGAGCCTAAAAAGACCAAAGTTGAGATTCGGAAGCTGATTGACTCCAAGGTGAAAATGCGGGAACTGACCGCAGTTTCGATTCCGGGAGCGGAAAAAATTCTTCATTGGATTAAAACTGAAGATCTGGAAAAACAGTCGGGTGAGGAGAACAATCTGGTTCACCTGCTCTCGCCTTTTGATCCGCTCGTGATTCAGCGAAAACGCCTTGAACTCTTTTTTGGATACGAACACCGGTTTGAGGCTTATCTTCCGAAAGAAAAACGGAAATTCGGATACTTTGCCCTGCCCGTTCTTCTGGGAAAAGATATCGTGGCTGCGATCGATCTGAAAACTGATCGTGAAGTCCGGAAACTGAAAATTCAAAAGTGGAGCTGGATTGGTAAATCCAAGTCGGCAGAAAATAAAAAGCGAATCGAAGAAGAGCTACATCGCTTTGAAAAATTTCAGTTATTCCGTTAAAGGTCATAATGACGTCGACCTTCTTCAGGAAGGAGTGCGTCATCTGCAAAGGCATTCGTCAGTCTATACGGACTTTTTTTTCGGCGCCGAAAAATAATTCCGCCGGACTTGAGACACAATCAATTGCGTTTTCATGTGCCTTTTTATTTCATCTGCCATCAATCCGAAATTTCACAGTTGTCAAACTGCAGTTTGCCTCTTCCGCGCGGATTTGGCCCGGTGGTTGGCCCCGGCAACGGAAACGGAATCAGATCAATGCTGATTCCGTTATGCCATGAATAAACAGCTGTTTTCTTCTCTTTATCAAGTCGAAGCGATGCCTTGCTCCCAATGCCCAGAGTTACATGTCCTCGATTCATTTCAAGCAAATGACCGTCCTCTTTGGCGGAAAAAAATTCGTCCTCGCCACACCATGCTTCAATACAATTGGTAGCATTCAACGGTCCCCAGGTGATCTCATAATAGGAAGACACATCCTTGTAAACGCTAAGCCTCATGTTCGCCGTGCTTGAGGTGCAGGTCGCGACGATGCCTTCGGCTAGAACATTTTCGGAGGTTCCCAGCGCTACCAACGCTGATCCTAAAGCGATGAGGGCTAAAAAACGACGGACTGGAGATTTTGTATTTTTCATGATTCATTTTTCTGAAAGGCTGAATTGATGCATTTGCATGAACCGCCTTATCTTTCGGGTCGTATTATAATTCACATTCATTCGCGACGATATTCGCGTTTTTTTCAAGCATAAGCATTGAAGTTTAAAGCAGAATTCAGACAGTACCTCATTGGGCTTTACGTTCTTTTTGAGTCGCTCGTGAAGAGTCCTCTAAATTCAGTGACATTCATCGTCTCTTCACCTTAGTCTCCACACATGAGACCACTCTTCAGACGAAAAGACCCGAAACAGGCCCGCTCCAAGGAGACCATGGATGTGATTCTTCAATCCGTGGTCGCGCTGGTGACAGAGGGAAAGGAAGAGAATCTGACTACCGGAAAAATCGCCGAACGCGCCGGTGTGAGCGTAGGATCGGTTTATCAATATTTTCCCGGAAAAGAGGCGATTTTTAGTTCACTCATCGAATGGCATCTCAAGAAGTCACTGGAAGATTTCCGAACGGCCCTCGGTTCGATCGGCGAAAAGTCGCTTTCCGAAGCAGTCTCTCAGATGGTGGATTCGAACTTTGAAGTGCGTCGCAAGAATGCGGTCATGGACCGCGCTCTTTTGAAGTTTTTTTCCCGTTTTGGGGACTTGGAACTCTTGAACAAAAACGACGCGCTTCTCGTACAGGAGGTCGAGAAAATTCTCGACAAAGCGGCAGGCACCGGAATGATCCGTAAAGGAAACACAACCGCATTCATTCTCGTTCATGCGATCCGCTCGACCTTGCTGGTAACGACGCTCCAACGCCCTGAATTCTACCAGAATGATGAGCTTCGCAATGAGCTCAAACGAATGATTATCGGGATTTTGACCCCTGCTTTAGGTCAATGACCTTACTCAATAAGCACCAGTTTCCGGCGTAGCTGGAAGTCGAGTTCCAGTGCAGTTTGTACCCATGCTACAGTAGTGCAGATCATTTCGAGGCGGGCCACAACCTACGAGCTCGCGACTCTTCGGATTTGCCATCAAAATACGTTCCAATCTTGCCTGAGTATCAGGATGATCGTCATAACCATTTTGCGGAGCAATGGCCTTGCACATCAAGCGCGTGGTATTTGCATATCCATTCAATCGTTGACTCTGGGAAAGCGCTGAAAAATGTCGCACCACATACTCTGGAAGCACTTCACCCGCCATCCAATCTGCAAAGCTTTCTGTGATTTGGTCATGGATACAAAACGGGTTGTTACCGACGGGCAAACCAGCATCTTCCATGGACTTTTTAAAACTCAAAAAATCGTCATACTTGCGGTATTTTGCGCCTACTGATTGTTCCGTTCTCAAACATGAAATAACGTTTGAAAACGGGTTTTGTTTTTCCAAATCTTCCACTTTCAGCACGGACTGATAGTCATACTCAAAAGGAAAGTCTTTTGATGCACCGATATTACACGGATCCATGCTGTGGGCAATTTCATGTGCAACAAAATACACCATCATGAATTCACTGGAACTTTTAAAGAGAAAGCCGTTGCCAAAAATAAATGCATTCTGATCAGGACTATAGTTCTCGCTTCCCACCATCAAACCATCCATTGTCGGTGCCATGTTTTTATTTAAAAACGAGTAGTTATTTCCAAGATACCTGACGTCTTGAATTTTTTTAACAAGAGTATCTCTTAAAACCACGTTGCTGACGCTATTCGTGACCTTTTCAATGAGGATCTCCTTAACATTCGGAGTAATTACATCTCTGATCTTTTGGTCGAGCTCTTTCTCCGATACCACTGTCAATGATTGTGTGTTGGCTTCGGAGAGTGATTTCCAGTATAAGGCATTGGCTCTTAATTCATCGTAATTGCCGTCACCGGGAAGATCGATGGGGGCTCCCTGTGATGCAGACACTAAAAAAATTCTTTTTACCGCATTTGACGCGACCATTGAAGCCACGCGCTCATTACAGTTTTTCTGGTCCTTCTGATCCTGAGAGTTGCAGTCTGACGAAGCATTTTGTTGTGCTGCCTTGATCGCCAGAGCACGCACAACTTGTGACTCAGTGTCACTTTCTTGAAGCATTTTTAAAAATGCGCTCTCGTAAGCAGGCATGAGCTTCTCACTCACCGAATCAACTTTGGCCTGATAATCTCTTTCAGATAACGCCACTCCGGTTCCATCATTGAGCTCACCCGGACTGCAGGAAAGTCTGGATAATGAATCACAATAGTCTTCAGCGCTTGCCTGAGCAAAGTTTGTAAATGCGGAAAGTGCTGCAAACAAAAGTCCAAAGTAGAAGAATTTCATAATCCGTTCCAGGTTCCTGAGCATTTTACACCGGCATATCCGTATTGTAAACATTCATGATGTAATAAACCTGAGAACGAGCCTGATTAAAGGATTGTGATTTATCGCATTTATTCGAATTCTGGAAAATCCACGACTTTCGTTAAGAATTATAAAATGAAAAGCCCCCAAAACCGTATGTTTTGAGGGCTTTAAGCTTTAAGCCTTGTAACCGGATTCTGGTTACTACTGGTTTTTCAAGTCTGCAAGAATTTCGCGTTCCATGGCTGTGAATGCCATGGGTTTGTCGTTTGGACAAAAACGGCCGGAATCGATGCCGTCATTGAGTCTGGAAACCAATTCTTCGCTCGTAACGTCAGCTTTGATTGCTGTTGCCTTGTCTAAGAATTTCTTGAATTTTTTTGACTGGCCAAGCCCCTTGGAGTCGACTGGAAGGCCCTCTTTGGCAAGTTCACCTGCAGCTAGGATTGCTTGAAGAAGCGTGTATCTGGCACCCCGGACGTCGGCCACAATCACAGCACTCGTCGCTCCGGCCGCTGCAACCAGACCAATCCCTGTAGCCGATCCAAGTGTCGCACCCGCTAACATGGAAATATCAAAAGCGACACCAGCCACGCCAACGGCGGCTTCTCCAGCGCCAACACGGCCCCATGGACCATTTTCTTTGATTGTACTTCCATATTCGTATAAAAAGTTGTTAGTTACTTTTTCCGCATGCTCATGTTGAAGGTCTCTGCAGTCAGCAAAAGCATTTGATCCAAAAGTAAAAGCCAGCATTGCGGTCATAAAAAATTTCATACTTACTCCACATCATTTTATAATATCAACAGGCCACGCCTGATAATAAAGTCCTTCGTTTCACCAAATGCCGGACTTCAAGGCGAGCGATTGGTCCAATTTCGACTACTATACATTAGGTTTTTTATTTTGTAAATACCAATTGTGTATAAATTGCGCACCAATGAAGACTCAACCTTTTTCGTTGAATCAGTTAACGATCGGAGGCGCTCAAACTTTTCTCGATTCAGAAAAAAAGGCCTACTTCAGTGAAGTAAGCCTTTTGATTCTTTGATTTTATGAAGCTCCTATTTTCCAATCTTGGAAACAACTTCCTTAAGCTTCTCACTCGACTCTGCTTCCACCACTTTGTGAAGCGAGTTCCCGTGCGCATCAATCGTCACCACAACCGGGAAACGGTCCACTTTAAGCTTCCAGATCGCTTCAGGACTTCCGAATTGTTCGAGACCGAACACACCGTCAACTGCGACGATTCTTTCAGCAAGCACTTGAGCAGCTCCACCAACTGCGTGGAGATAAACGCAACCGAACTTCTGGCAGGCTTCACGAGTCTTCTCGCCCATTCCGCCTTTTCCGATCACGGCTTTAAGACCGAAGCGCTCAATGATGCCAGCCTGGTACGGCTCCTCGCGAATGGAAGTGGTCGGACCGGCAGCAGTTGCGATCCACTTGCTGCCTTTTTTCATCATGACCGGACCACAGTGATAAATGATTCCGTTTGTGAGATCGACTTCCTTTTTAGGCGGTTCATTTCCTTCAGAGAGCCACTTATGAACGGCATCGCGTCCAGTGAACATCTCGCCGGTGATTTCCACCCTATCGCCTACTTTGAATTGTTTGATCTGTTCTTCGGTGAAAGGAGCGACCAGCTGGTACGCACCATTAACTTTTTCTAGTACAGCCATTTTTTAATCTCCCCTTTGGAAGTCACGGTTGCACCCTGTCTGCGGAATGCCCAACACATGTAGGACACGCTGACAAAGAAGGACGCAGGCACGCGGTTCAATGCAGTAATCTTGGTTCCGAGAAGCGTGGTCTTTCCACCAAAGCCCATCGGGCCGATTCCAAGCGTGTTCGCTTCATTCGTAATTGCTTCTTCAAGCTTTGCGAGTTCCGGATTCTTGTTCTTGTCATCAAGCTTGCGAAGGAATTGTTCCTTGGAAGCCATGTAACCGTTTCCGCGGTCACCACCGATGCAAACACCAAGGATTCCCGGTCCACAGCCTTTTCCTTGCGCGTTCTGAACTGCATCGAGGATGCACTTGTGAACGCCCTTCAAGTCACGTCCCGCACCAAGGCGGCCGTCTGGAAGACTGTACTGGGCACCGACGTTTTCACAACCGCCGCCCTTCAACATGAGCTTGATTTCAAATGTGTCTTTTTTCCAAGGTTCCGCGTGAATGACGGGAGCACCCGGGCCCACGTTGTTTCCGCTGTTTTTGCCCGTGATGGAATCAACACTGTTCTGACGGAGATAACCTTTTTTAGTCGCACTCACGATCGCCTTCTTGATGAGCTTCTGGAGAAGTTCATAATCCGTTTTCATTGGAAAATGGATGTAGAAAAGAACGGTCCCGGTGTCCTGACAAAGCGGCTGGGATTTCTTTTTTGCGATCTCCACGTTGTCGCAGATGATGTTCATCGCGTACTTCGCAGAGCTGTTTTCTTCTTCGACTTTTCTACCGGCTTCGACGGCTTTAAAAACGTCGTTCGGAAGCTCGGCGGAGGTCTTGCGGATGATCTCCACCAGGGAGTCATGCAACTTCGTTTGCAATGTTTTGTTCATGCAAAAACTTTAGCATGACGCAGCGTTTAAGCGCTAGCTCAAATTCCTACGGTTGAACTGCTGCCGGAAGGAAAAGTTCAACATAGCCTTCGCTTGGATCTTCCACATCACCCGTCTTGATCGTGGAAACAATCGTTCCCACTTCGGACGCAGAACCTTGCTGCTGCTGGGAAGAGAAGAAAGCGTTCGCATTGGAAGACCAGTAGCGTTCGGTGACCTGAAACTCGCCTTCAAGCGTGCGATAGTCTGTGAATGCCTGCTGGATTTTCACCATGTTGCGGGTCTGGGAGAACCAAGCCGGCTTCACGTTCGCAAGCAGTGGCTTGTCGATTTCAGAAAGGTTCCATGCAAAGAGACCTTCCATCCGTGCCCAGTCTGAATCCCCGAAGGAAGCGAAAAGACGTTTCAGGAGATCTTCACCTTTGAGTTCGCCTGAGTCTTTCAGAAGGTCGAAGAGGTTACCGATATTCTGATTTGATTTCAATTCCGCCTCGAGGTCCTGCACGTAGGAGAAGAGCACGAGTGCGGCTTGCTTCTCGGAAGTGGTCTTGCCGGCAAGGAAATCACCCATCTTGACCGACTTGAACGCCTTTTCCTTGATCAGGATGCGTCCGTATTTAGTGAAGCGAAGAGTGTGTTTCGCAACCGTGTTTTTCACCCAAGAGGAGAAAGTACCGGTCATGGACACCGCTTCACCGCTTGCATCGAGATCGTCGACATAATTTGTCTTGATCAGACCCTTCACGCGAAGGATCTCGCTCTCAAGGTGGTTAGAGCGGGCATCGACGAGGTTCTTCAGGATGGAAGGATCATCCTTCAGGAGATCCACGAACCAGCCGGAGAGAATCTCACGAAGCTTGTTTGCAGTCGTGCTTGAAGCAAGTGTGTTGATCCGTCCGAGTTTGGTGATCGCGTTGAACTTCTGGGAGATGTATTCAGCACTTCCTGCCGTCATTCCTCTTTCGTCCACGAGCTCTGCCCAAGTCGCCTCGCGAACCGAGTTCACGAGATCAAGCGTTTCTTCTGTTGTCAGACGAGCGAGCGCTTTTGCAGAAGGAAGACCGAGAAGCTCTTTTGCACCATTCATGGTTTCGCTTACTGCGGAAATCGCAGTCGTCGCGTTCATCGCGATCATGATATAGGTCGAAACCTTTTCCTGATGGATCTGAGTCGCAAAACGCTCAATCTGTGCGTCGTTGTTGCTTTCCTTGGTATAAAGACCAATCTGAGTCTGAGCAACTTTCAGCTGATACTTGAGTTGCGCTGGAAGCTCGTAGCAGTTCACTTCAGTGTGGACCACTGCCTGAGCAAGGAAGATCATGCCGAGAAAGAAGGATGCTTTTCCAACGAGGAGGCTTGCGCAGATCGCCTGAACTCCGGTTGCAGTTGCGACTGTGGTCGTATAAGCCGCACCCATTCCTGCGAAGAAAGTTCCAATCGCGCTCCCACCGGCTGCAGCGGCACCGCCACCTGCAAGGGACCCCCAGCCGAAACCCGCGAGGATGATCGGGCCGAAGAAGTAGATGGACGCAATGAGGAGGATGATTCCGATAACGGTCAGGTATGGCTCGGAAGCGTCCTTGATTTTCTCCCAGTCAGACTTCATGCCTTGAACGATTTTGTCATCGAAAGGTTTGAAACGCTTGTCTTCAGAGTAAATCATGTTCCGGTAAATCGGAGCGGAACGGAAGGTGTTCTGGAATGCTTCGTCTTGATAGTTGTGTGGATCGGCGATGCAGGATTCCTGAAGGAGTGCCGGCAACTGTTTCTGGGAACTTGCAAGCACTTGGTGAACCGCTGCATTTCGTTGAGCCTTGTTCAATCCCGCGCCTGGAGTGTAGAAGTTGACCATCTGATCCGCGAGTTTTGCTGAGTCGATGTCTGTCGCGTCCTGACGAATCGCAAGAACCGGGTTGGAAGAGATCATTTCCTGTTTCAGAACTTGAGCGGCAAGGCGCTGATCCATCAGGGTGCGAACCACGCGATGTTTGAGATCAACGGTCTGCGTCTGAGTTTGTGTTGCAGTTCCGGCTCCCAGGTTGAATTGAGTCGGCGCCGGTGGGTTGAAGCCAAATGCACCTGTCGTCTTAGGCTGTTGAGGAACTACAGACGAAGTATTAAGTCCCTGCATGGAATCGACCACGCTCTCAACGTCTGAAGGACTGGTCACGCTGAAGGCAACCGATGATACCACTTTGCCTGAGCGAATGATGTCCACATCACTGTTACCCATCTTAGCCACGTAGTTGTGCTGACCGGTCAGAGGGATTCCGAGGCTGATCATGCTCATCGCTTCAATATAGAGCTTCTTTGCATTATCACGATCGCTCTGGGACTTGAGCGTGCTCAAACCTGCGAGGTAAGCCTTGTAGCTGTCGCCCATTACTTGTGGAAGAATCCGGTACATCGGCGTGTTGTTCTCGTTCACGTCGGTCAAATTCATTTTGCTTTCAAAAACTGTCTTCTGGAAGTTCGCAGAGAGTGCGCCGAAGAAGGATTTCATTCCATCCATGACAGTGTCATTTTTCTGAATGCTTTTTGCGACGGAAGTCACACCATTGGTGTTCACTTTGTTCAACCAGCTTTTGCTCTGGAAATAACCGAGCTTCGCAGTGAAGAAGGAACCGAGTTGGTCCGGAGTGTAGAGAATCACGGAGTCACGAACCACACCGCTGTAAGGGATATAAGACAACTGAAAGTCTTCGTTTCCAACGAAAGTGGTCCAGCGACCTTCTTTTCTCCAAGTGTCTTTGTAAGTATTCATTGCCCGGGTGACTTCGCTGTTCACGAAATCAGCACGACCCACGCGAGTCAGAGCGTCTTCCAGACGATCCAAGGTGTCGTTGAAACGTTTGCTTTGTCTTACCGAGCGCATCTTGCTTGCTTCGGAAGAATTGAGAACCTTCTGGATATCGCTGCGCGCAGAAGCCTGGAACGCCGCCGATTTTCCGTTGATCATCGTGTCCACCATCTGACTTGCGACTTGTCTCGCCTCGTCCTGATGATTTGCAACGTACATGATTCTTGGATTGAGCGCGTTCCCTTTCGCATCCTGTCTTGGACCGTTTGCTTCATTCACGAGCGCATCAACGAGGTATTTTCTCTGATAGTGAAACATTTCAGCAGCGGTGCGGGAAGCAACCATGGAAGGATCCCAGCTATCGCCTGGCAAGTTTGCGATCTGAAGTGCTGATTCAGCATCTTTGCTTTCCCATTGCTTGGAAATCGCGTCGATGAGTTGCTTTGGAGCGGCATCAAAATAACCTTCTGGAAGAATGCCGACAGAAACAGCGCTGTCTACACCCAGGTCCTTCATCTGCTTTACGATTGCAGCAGAAGTCCGGTATTCGTCCCAGTGATTGAAGTAACTTTTCAGGAGGGCTGCGAGGTCGCTTTCAGAAATGATGGAGTTATCTGAAGCTCCAGTGGAGTTTTTCAGAATGGAGATCAGGCCCGGGTAGTTGGAGGTTTTATCCGCATTGAATTCGTCTTTGCGGTCGTCATCCCAGAGGGAGCCGTAATAGCTGTTGTTCTGGGTGGACCGGAAACTGTGGAAACGGTTGCCGCAGGAAGTAACCGCTGGATCAGCGCCTTTGCCAACGAGACGGTCAAGACCCCACTGGTTGGTCAGGCGTTCACGGATCACCATGAATTGTACGAGTTCCGCGTAGTGAGCTTCAGTTGGAACTTCACCGATCGCTTTTTCTTCCATCAGGTTTTTATCCTGAGGAGCGAAACCATATTCGATCTTGTCCGCGTTGTCGCGAGTGTGCCAGAGGTTGAAACGGGCCTGATAGTTTCCGTCGTTAAAGAGAAGGCTCAGAGCAGTACTGCTCATGAGTCTCAGATCGAGCTTGTCGATCGCACCGGATTCGGTGAGAGTGCCTTGACCCTTTACGTGGAGATTGCGGTAAAAGTTATTGTAAAGACGGCGTTGTTGTTCAAAAAACTGTTTTGAAGCCGATGCCATGTTGGCAAGCTTCCCTTTTCCGAGGTCTTCCAGCTGGCGGTCTTCCGATGCCTTTTCGAGGTCGGCTTTCACCACCGCGAATTTTTTCAGGAGGTCCTGATACTGCGGGCTTTTGAAATCAACGATATTGTCGGTTCCGGTGTAGTGAATGATGTCCCAGAACATTTTGGTCTTCGGGATGGCAACGTGTTCTTCACCTGCCTTGGTCAGGAAGACCGCGTTGGTGTCGCGGGACAGCTGCTTCACTTCTTCCAGAATGGGATCGGACGGTGTAGACACCGCGATCGCATATCCTCCGAGGGAAGCGGTCAAAAGAAAGTAGATCCACGACTTCAGTTTAGTTCTCTTCATTTTCATCTCACGGTGTATAGAGCAAGGGGTGTGCCTTTCCGGCAGAGCCCTACGTCTTCCACATTGCTTCCTATTCCCCGAAAGCCTGAAAAACTGTCAAAAAAGTAGGCACCAGCTCAAAGGTTTGTTAGCCTCACTTTTATGAAAAAGTTCAATAACTTCCTCTTCTTGACCCCGCTTTTAGCAATTTCCCTGTTTTCAGGGTGCGCTTCGAAGTCCTCAAAAAGTGCCGGCACGAAGTCAGACAAGTTCAATGAAATGGTCGATCACTATTTCGAAGAACGCTTGAAGCTTGAGCCTCTCTACGCGACCTCCATCGGCGATCACCGTTTCGACGACCGGCTTGAACTGAACTTAAGCGAAGAACACCGGACGAAGGAACTGGCGGTGGTTGAAAGCGCCCTCTCCGAAATTCAGGCCCTGACTTGCAAAGACTTGAATGAACAAGACACCCTGACCTGTGAGACCTTGCAGGAGGATCTCGAATCAACGAAGCAGTTGCTCAAGACCAACGTGGCTTACCTCATGCCCTTCGATCAACTGAACCTCTTCCCTTCTGAATTCGCTGAACTGGCGTCCGGATCGGGCAACGTGACTTTTGACAAACAATCCGATTACGAAAACTTCTTGAAACGGATGCAGGTGGTGCCGGCTTATATCGACACGATGATTGCGAATCTGAAGCTCGGCGTAAAAAAGAAAGTCACCACTCCGAAGCTGCTCGTGAAAAAAGGCCTGAAACAAGTAAAAGACCTTCTTCCACAGGACCCGATGACGAGCATTTTCTACAAGCCACTTCTCAAAGTGGATGATGTGGTTAAAAACAAGGAAACCGCAAATCACCTGAAACTTGCTTACGCCGAAGAAATCAAGAATCACCTCTATCCGGCTTACCGGAAACTGATCGCGTATGTTGAGAAAGACTACCTGCCTCACGCTCGCACCACGACTGGCATTCTTTCTGTGCCGGGCGGCAAAGAGGCATACCTTGCTCTCGTCCGCTCTCACACGACGACTCACTTGTCGCCAGACGAGATCATGAAGACGGGTTACGCCGAAGTGGATCGCATCTTGAAGCAACTGAAAGAAGCGCAGAAGCAGATTGGATATAAAGGCACACTTCGCGAGTTCTTCCACTACCTCCGGACTGATCCTGAAATCTACCCGTTCACCACATCGGATGAAATCTTGAACTACTACCGCTCCATGCAGGCGCAGCTGATGGAAAAAGTTCCAGCTCACTTCCGTTTGCTACCGAAAGAAAAGCTTGAAGTGAAGGAAGTCGAAAAGTTCAAGGCCGCGACCGCAAGCGAGTCTTATTCAAACGGCGATCCGGACGGATCCCGACCGGGAATCTTCTGGGTGCCGATTCCGGATCCGAAGAAGTATCCGAAAAAGGACATGGAATCCCTCTTCCTTCACGAAGCGATTCCAGGCCACCACTTTCAGATTTCAATCCAGCAGGAGCTTCCCCTCTCACGCTACCGTCGCTTCGCTCAGAACAATGCCTACGTTGAAGGCTGGGCGCTCTATTGCGAAAGCCTGGGAAGCGATCTTGGCTTCTACCATGACCCTTATCAGTGGATCGGACGCCTCGCGAATGAGATGCACCGGGCGATTCGCCTCGTCGTCGATACCGGCATGCACTGGAAAGGCTGGAGTCGCGAAAAGGCAATCCGCTATTCGATGGAACACGAGCCTTACGATGAACACGAAATCGTAGTTGAAATCGAACGCTACATGGCGTGGCCAGGCCAAGCCCTTGCCTACAAATTGGGCGAAATCAAGATTCAGCAGCTGAAGGCAAAAGCCAAAGCCGAACTGGGCGCCCGTTATGACGACCGTGATTTCCACGATGAGATTCTGAAAGACGGATCACTCCCGCTTTCCGTCCTCGAGAGCAAGGTGGAAAACTGGATCAAGGATAAGAAAAAAGCAGGCTAAGCCCGTTTTAGAATCCGTGTGACCAGAGCGTGAAGACAAACACGGAAGCGGCAATGCAGTAATAGCCAAACCATGCCCAGCGACCAGACTCAATCCAGCTTGAAAGCCACTTCAAAGCCAGAAGACCGGCACCGAAACTGAACACCATCCCGATCAGACCGGGGCCAATGGATGCAGCCGAAAAGCTTTCGCTCAACTCGTGCGCTTTTTTCAAACGGAAAAGCTCACGCAAGATCACTGGCGGAGTCAGGATCACGGCAAGCGCGAAACTGAAGTCTTCAGCAAGCTCTCTTGGAATCCCTCTTAAAAGAGCGACTGAAATCGTCGCGCCCGAACGGGAGAAGCCGCGGAACGGAAGGCACAAGCCCTGAATCATGCCGATCAAACCGGCATTTTTAGTATCGAGAGGAACGCTTGAACTCTTTGGACGATTACCCGCAAAAATGATGAGCAGCCCCGCAACCAGGAGCGCTCCCCCAACGAGTCCAAGGTTTCCAAACATTTGTTCGATTTCAGCCTTGTCTCCGCCACCGAGGAAAGCTACTTCAATAATCTTTTTCAGCACGAGGCCCACGACGCCAGTAAGCGCTGTTGCGACAATCAAATCTTTCAGCAGAGGACGAAGTCCGCCCGCTTGAATTCTCGCCTGCCAGCGCTTCCAGAAGAAGACCAATACTGCGAACATGGTTCCCGTGTGGAGCATGACCAGAAGGAAAGTCATTTCCGGAGAAGAAGGGTCAAGCCCCATGAGCTTTTCAGCGACGATGACGTGCGCGGAACTTGAAACTGGAAGGAGTTCAGCCATTCCCTGAATGAACGCGAGAACAAGTATCTGGATGAGGTTGTGCATGTTTTTAGTATTCAATGGCCTCTATAAAAGAGAAAGAAAAAACCCATCTTCCGAATCGAAAGATGGGTTCCTGATTATATCGACGGTCTTGAAAATTACTGGGTCGCGCCAGTGGTCGCAGTGCCAGTGGATGGCTGCGTTGGAGCGGTGCCACCTTGAGCAGGTGCAGAAACCGGCTTCGTTTTCTTCGCCGCGTCTCTTTTTTCCATCGCGTTGCGCTCGCGGTTTACATTGTTCTCTTCGCGATTGAGGTGGTTTTGCTCAGCCTTGGTGATATGACCACCGTTCTTTGCCGCATCTCTCTGTTCTTCTTTTTTAATGCGTGCATCTTGCTTGTTCAAGCGGTTTGCTTGCTTCTGAGTGATTTTGCCGCTGGCTTCAGCTTCATTGTTTTTCTTCACTTCGTTTTTCTCGCGGCCGATCACTTCTGCGCGACGTGGGTGTTTCTTTTTGAAATCCCCGTCCGCTGCTTTCGCAACGGTTGCAGACGCGATACCGAACATTGCCACTACCAACACCAGACGATTCATGATCTTCATATTAATCCCTTTCATTCAGTTGAGATGTCTCTCATCCGTAGATAAAGCACTCACTGTGCCATTGTGCCGTTTCAATAATTTTCCAACACTTAGGGAAATCAGTCATTAACAAATGTTGCAGAAATCCATAATTGACTGTCGCAGAATCCAACGGATCAATCAATTTAGTCGATTAAACCGGCTAAAATAGCGGACAAAGTCACGGAAGCTGCAATAATCCACAAGACCACACCCTGGATCAGCGGGCGGGCACCCACGCTCTTCAGCGTCTCTTTGGTCAGACCACTTCCGATCAGGAACAGGGTCAAAACCAAGGCGCGTTTCGCAACGGTTTCAACTAAATGCCCTGATTCTTTCAAGGAAGGAACCCAGGTCACCAGAGCTGCCATGAGCAGGAAGCCCAGAATGAACCAAGGCCGTTTCGCTTTCGGCTGAGCTTCACCGTCAGTTTTGGATACGGAATAAATCTGTCCGATGATCAGAGTCACTGGAACAATCCAGAGTGCCCGTGCGAGCTTCACCGTGGTTCCCACTTCCATTGCGTGAGGACCATATTGAAGGGTCGCTCCGACTACGGAACTGGTGTCGTGAATGGCGAGTGCGGACCAGAGTCCGAACTGGTTTTCATCCAGATGAAAGTGATGGCCAATCGCCGGAAAAATGAAAAGAGCCAGCGCGTTCAGAATGAAGACCGTTCCAAGTGACACGGAAACTTCGCTGTGTTTCGCCCGAATCGTTGGAGCAATGGCTGCAATCGCACTTCCACCGCAGATCGCGGTTCCCATCGTCACGAGGAGCGAAGTGTTGCGATCTGTTTTCAAAAGCTTCCCAAGCAAGGTTCCGAGGACAACTGTGGAGCCGATCCCGACGATCGTGTAAGCGATTCCGTGAAGTCCCACGCGTGCGACCACTTCGAGATTCATCCCTGCTCCGAGTCCAATGACTGAGAGACTGAGAAGTTGTGAAGTGGATTTACGCGTGAAGTCCAGATACGGATTCCCCATGATCAAAGCAGCGACCACACCCAGGAGGAGTGCGACTGCTGCGGAAATCTGAGGCATCAGGCAAATAACGGCAAGAACCGGGAACAAATACCGAGGGAAGTTTTTCATTCTTAGTGCTGCTTGCTGCTGACGAGCATTTTCTTAACTTCGTCGATGTGATCGGTTTCATCCATCACAAATCCGCGTGCCAGTTCTTCGAGAGCGATATCTTCGGCATCAACCGCGAGTTTCACGAGTTCTTTATAAAGTTTCAGAGCCTGCTCTTCGAACACGAGGCTTTCGCGAAGAATCTGATCCACGCTGTGGTTGTTGGATTCTTCGATTTTCGCAGTGATCAAAGGTGGGTGTCCGCCGAGAGAAGTGATTTTTTCACCGATCACAACCGCGTGAGCAGTGGATTCAGTCGCCTGATCGCGGAACCATTTCTGGATCGGAATCCGGTTGTGACCCATGATCATGAAAGAATAGTGAAGGTAGCGCATGATTCCGGCCATCTCTTCCTGGAAAATGCGATTCAAACAGTCGAGGGCTTCAGGGGTCGTTTTGGTTGTGCTCATGCCCCGAGTTTATAGCGGGCATTCTCAAATCGGCAACGGAAAAGATGACTTTTGAGAGTTCATCCGGTCAGGATCCGGCTATGACGCACGGGAAGTCTTTTGGAACAGTCCAACGATGAAAGCAAGAATCCTGCCCATCAGGCTTTTTTTCTGCGCTTCGGTGAGTTTTGGTACAGGCGCGAGCGGATTTTTGTTCATCAACCGCAGCTTTTTTTTCAGGCTGACCTTCCCGATTCGGCGGATAAAATGAAGCTCTCCGGGAGTCGCGCCCGATAACTCAGGTCCAATGGATTCAATCAAGGCTTGTTCGGCATTTCCATCCTTTTGAATGGAGCGAAGTTCGTCATCTTCATAGAGGACACTGAAAACACTTCCTTCTCCGGCTTCATCCATGCGAACCGAGGCTCCGTTCTTTCCCCGGGAGTCCTCCGCCTTGAAGTGATGGCGTCCTGGTTCCGCACTTCCAGAAGAAACGTTTTTCTCAAGCCCGCTTCCTGCACCTTCAAAACCCGAAGAAGCCACAGAATCCTGTCCCTGATTCAAACTGGACGATCGGATCCCCTTTGCCCCCTCATCCAGGGCCTGGGAACCTTCATTTTGTTTCGGCGCCTCGTTGGAAATCGCGGGCAGCAAACCATCGGGTGAATAACGATCCGGAGCCCTCCACGACAAGCCGTTTCTAATTTGATCGGATGCCTCGCCTGTCGCACTCGAAGCTTCGTCAAAGAGCGATTTCTGAAGTCCGCGCACTCCGTTTTTCTGAATCACACCCGGAGCAGCCGAAGCCTTCGATTCGCCGGGCTTCGGGGCGCCTTTCAATTCCTCAATTTTCTTTGAAATGACCTTCTGTTTTAACTCTTGAAGAATTTCAGACGCATTCTTTCCAGACACTTCTTCTCGCGGAGAGCGGGCTTCACTTTTTTTGGAATTCACAAAAGGAATCACTGCGGCCGAAGGCCCGTCAATCGTCCTTGAATTCTGATTCTTTCCATCTGAAACCGGAGACGATTCATCACTCTGGGATAACGAGCCGTCTTCATCGTTTCCAAAAGAGGACGAATTTTTTCTGAATGGCATCACTGAAGGATCGTGATACTTCAGCTGTCCCAGGGATGGGGGCAGGGACACTTCTCCTGAAGCCCGCCGCTCTGCGCCTCCCTCTTTCGAATCGCCACGCTCTGATCGTCCTGCAACCGGGCGTGCGCCCGCTGCCGTCGTTCTGATCCGCTTGTTCAACTCCACTTTTTCTTCGCCTGAAGAGCTCATTACAAACAGCTGCCGTTTAAAAGCCTCGACCTTCAAAGAAGGAGCTACTTTCAATTCAAGAAAGTCGTCCGGAGTGAGAATGCATTCGAGAAGCGTACTCCGCTCCCGAGCCTTCCGATAACCGCGATAAAGTTTCGGCATTTCCGAGGTAAACTGCCAGCATTTCTTTTCGGGCACATAGACCGGGCGCTCTCCTGCAAAAGCAAGATCCGGAACCCCTTCACGGATGCCGTCCTTGTTTTTCCATTCCCAAAGTTCTTCGCCCGACTCCTCGTCGACGGTCTTGAGCGCCCAAACGCCCTCTTCGGGATCAAGATCTGGAATTCTCATCAAAATCGTTGTTTTTTGAACCGGCACTTCTTCAGGACGGGGGAAACTTCGAAGCAGGGTTTCCGGAGCCGATGCAGATTTCGTCCTCCCTGCGAAAACCCGCCAGACTTCTTTTTCATTTTTTACAGTGGGCAGAGCCTCGTTCTCTTCCTTCAGAACCAGGGGGAGCGCGCCCTGTTTTGCCGAAATCGCTTTGTGATAGTGACGGACAAGCTTGTAAGACAAGACATTCGGAAAAACAGGACCGACCATGAGCTCATACACGCCGAGGTGGGACCAACTCACTCGTGGAACTCTCGAGTCCGAAACGATGACAATGCGAAGTCCAGGATCCCGCTCGAGCCCGCCCCGCTCCACCCGATACTTCCGAAATGCGTCGAGAAATTGCCCCACTTCCGCATGAGACTCCACTTGGTCGACTGAAACCAACAGAACGCAGGGTTTTGCTTCAAGCAGAAGGGAAAAGTAGTCAGGATCAAGATTCAGGGGATAGATGGAAAAAAAGCCATCTTGAATGGCCTCCGCCGAGTCGAAGTCCAAACTCGACAAAAGAGGAGTTTGGACAAATAGCGAAAGTCGTCGCATTCTTTTTATTATAAAGGACGGGGTGAACAGTGTCTGCCAGGGAAAAAACTTTTTTAATTATCGACCAGAACAGGGAAAGTCTTGTTTTGATTCGCAATTTTCTTGAGTCCTTTGGCCTTTCCAATATTCATGAATCCTGCCGCCTGAAAGAAGCCTTCGAAATCCTGAACGAGCATTCAATTGATTGCGTTGTATGCGCCTGGGATCTCCCTGAGGCGACCAGTGGATTTCCACTTTTGAAGCTTTTAAAACTTCCGGAATCCGAACAAAAACCCGTTTTCATCCTGACTTCGGAATCCAATTCCTTCGACAAGGACAAACTCATTCAAGCGGCCGAACAACGGGTGGACGGATTTCTGCTGAAACCGTTTTCACGCGACACGCTTGAAAAGTTA
>OUNO010004959.1_pt1 | contig 41560 bp, 37 predicted proteins | sample 1779811 | NCBI WGS metagenome assembly OUNO01 (sample SAMEA3914804, study PRJEB12502) | metagenome | biome: forest; material: soil | place: Canada | collected 2010-06-25 | depth 0.3 m
TAAAAAACAAAGAACCCCTGATCCTCATCCATGAGAACCCGGAGTTCTTCATTTTCACACACAATGGGGGGACAACTACAATTGAACTCAAATCCCTTTGAGCCGATTCTCTCTCATCCTGAAAGAGCTTCGCTTACCCGCTTCATCCTGATGCGGGGGTTTTGTGAGGGGCACCCACAAAAAAACACGGACTATTGGATTGGTTTGTGACTGAAAGTCACGGTTTGATGCGATAACATCAATCATCCATAAATAAAGACATGCTCTTCCTGAGCGAACCGTTATCACGGTTTGGGATCATGCGATCTTCAGGTTTCCCCGTTGACCGATGCTTTTTGATTTACGTCCATCCGCGGAGCGGGTTTCCCGTTGTTCCTCTTCCTCTTTACAAGAGAGGCAGAGGTTGGCGGTCGGGCGTACTTCAAGGCGGTTCAGTTCGATGGTTTCGCTACAACAGTCGCAAACACCGAACGTCCCTGCTTGAATCTTGTCGAGAGCCTCGTCGATCTTCTTCAGGTAGAAGGCCTCGCGGGAACGAAGGCGAACACGCATGTTCTGCTCTAGTTCCGCGCTGGACAGATCAACATCATCGGGCATCTCATCACTTTTAATTGCAAAATCTTCGTTAACCACTTTGTTGGAATAAAGAAGGCCGGCTTTTTGTTCTTCGAAAAGTTTCTTGAATTTCAGTGCCTGATCTTGATTCAACATAGTTACTCCTTGAGTGGTTTGAGTTCATCGTTGCTGCATCCATGAGCACCTTTGTTCTCGTTGACCCTAATCTCCTTGGGTCTTAAGTTATTTCCATTTTTGAGCCGCCCCATCCTGTTGCTGCTCACTTTCCTATAGTTGCGAGGTCTGTGCCACCGGTCCGGATGAGTGGGGAAGAATGGGACAAAACCTCAATGAGTTGATTTTTAAGGGATATTTTGAGGATCCAAATGTCCCCATTGTTCAAAGGTTTGTAGCCAGTGTCAGTTCGCACCGAGGTAAAACTTCCAAAAACAGGGGGAATCCGATCAAAACTGTAGTGATTTCAGGCGTTTACCCGGTGGGTCAGCAGTGACTGCGTCACGAATCAGTGGAAGTTTTGAGGAAATTAAGGTACGATACACCCCTCTATGGCACGTACGAACAAACCGCAAGTCACTCTGGACTCCATTTACTTTGTGACTCCTGAGCAAAAGCTCCTCCGTTTCCTCATGACCGAACCGACCACCGCTTTCACTCCTCGCGTTCTGTCCTCGAAATTAAAAGGAGTTCGCGGCCTCGGTGGTGTCGAAGGCATCACCAAGATTTTGAAATCACTTCAAGAACTCGGATTGGTTATTTTTCTGAATAACAATCGTGAGGTGTGTCTTCAAAACGACCATCCTGCGATCCAGCTCATGAAAACATTCTGCGCGATCTCCGATCTCGAAGGTCTGAAGCAGATGATTGAGCCGATGTCTTCTCGCGGAATTCTTTTTGGATCCCGTGCAACCGGCAGATCTCGCACGGACAGCAATTACAATATTCTCGTGGTTTCTGAAACCCCGGAAGAAATCAAGAAGATCACTTCCCGTCATCCACTCGGCAAGAAACTCGAGCCGATGGTGGTGACTCCGGATGAATTCGCGGCGATTGAAAACAAAAACAAAGAACTGTCCAAGCACGTGGATGCTGGCATTACTCTGTGGGGCTCTTCGTGGTAAAAGCACTTTTCTTTTTCTTGAGCATTGTGTTCGTGATCATCGGCGACCAGTGGGCGAAGCTTTGTGTTCTCGATCACTTCGAACTGGGTGAGTCCATCCAGCTCATCGCGAACTTCTTTAGTTTGACTTATGTTCGCAACACCGGCGCGGCTTTCGGTTTCCTTGCTTCGGCAAACCCAAGCTTCCGCGTTCCATTCTTTTTAATTGTTCCGATCATCGCCATGGTCGTGCTCGGCTTCCTCTACCGCGATCTTCCTAAAGATGCCCGCTGGAGAGCGACAGCTCTTGGGCTCGTTTCGGGTGGTGCGGTTGGGAATCTCATTGACCGGGTGCGGTTGGGCTTCGTGGTCGACTTTCTCGATTTCCACTGGAAAAACGTCTATTACTTCCCTGCATTCAACGTTGCGGATTCGGCAATTTGTGTTGGAGTTGCCATCCTTTTGTTGTCTACTATGAGTAAGAAAGACAGCCTCAAAGATGTTTCCACTACTATTTGAAATCAACCTCGGCTTTTTACATATCCCCCTTCACACCTACGGCTTCCTGATTGCGATCGGGTTTTTAGCCGGGATCTACACCGTCCGGAAGCTCTCCGTGATGGCGAAAATGGATCCAGACAAGAACGCGGATCTCGCTTTCTGGCTTCTCCTTTACGGATTCATCGGTGCGAGGGTTCTTTTCATCATCACCCGTCTTGATTACTTTCTTTCAAATCCAGGCGACATGGTCAAAGTATGGGAAGGCGGACTCGTCTTCTTCGGTGGTTTGATCGCGGCGACTGGCTATGCGTTCTATTTCTTCCGCAAACACAATCTGAACCTCTGGTCGATGACTGATGTCTTCATCCCGGGTGTTGTCGTGGCGCACGCTTTCGGCCGGCTGGGCTGTCTTGCGGCCGGCTGTTGCTACGGTCGCCCGACCGACATGCCTTGGGGAATTCACCTTCACTCCGAACTCGTGGATGAGACGTTAAGAGGCCTTCCTCTTCATCCCACCCAGCTCTACGAATCTTCCTCACTCTTCATTCTCTACTTTGGTCTTCTCTATATTTTCAAGAACAAGCGATTCGATGGTCAGGTCGGGCTTACTTACTTCATGATCTATCCAATCATCCGGAGCATCATTGAGATCTACCGCGGCGATTCCATTCGCGGGTTCATCATCGACGGCGTTCTCTCCACCAGTCAGTTCATCTCGATTCTGATTTTTGCAGGCGCTCTCTTCATGCTCCTCCTTCGTCTGAAGCAGACTGAAAAGAATGTCGTTCAATAAATACCTGATCGCGCTTTTCCTTCTTCTTCCGCAATCTTCCTTTGCCTATGAGCGGATCGTCACGCTTGCCCCGGTATTGTCGGAATGGACTGCGATCATTTTGGGTGAGAAGGCAGCCAACGACAAGATCGTTGGGGTCAGTGAGTATTCGCAGTATCCGGATTTTCTGAAAAAGAAGACCGAAGTGGGACCTTATCCCAGAATCAATATTGAGCGAGTCGCAGCCCTGCACCCGGATCTCATCATCGCTTCCAGCGTCTATAACCGACTGGACCAGATTGAACAGTTGAAGCGTCTTCATCTTCCGGTTCGGATCCTGAAGGCCGAGAAGTTCTCTGAAATGGGGACTTGGATTGAGAGTCTGGGAGAAGTGCTCGGAGAAAAAGCCGGAGCTTTGAAAGCAAAGAAGGAATGGGACGACGGTGTTTCAGCCATTCGCCGTAAAGCGGGACCTCGAGTTCGTCAAAGACGGGTTTTCATCGAAGTTCAGCACCAGCCGTTGATTTCAGTCGGCGGCGAGAGCTTCCTGAGTGATGCCTTTGGACTTGCGGGTTATCAGAACGTTTACAAGGATCTAAAACAGGATTATCCGAAGGTTTCAAAAGAATCGGTTTTAAAGGAAAATCCCCAGGTTATCTTCGTTTTAAGTCTCATGGGTGACCAGGCAGACTTCAAAAGTGTTGAAAAAGACTGGCAGAATTTTCCGTCTTTAACCGCAGTTTCCACCAAACAGATTCATCCCATTTCAGCGGACGATTTCGCCCGTTGCAGTCTTCGGTTGTTAAAAGCACTAAAAGAGTTAAACTGAGTCCATGAGAGACTCCGTTCGCAAACCCTACGGGATTGCAGCTGGTGCCCTGATTCTTGCGGCGCTGATGTCTCTCTTTCTGCGTCTTGATTTCTCAAACGCTCATCTTTTACTAAAAGAACTTAGAATTCCGAGACTCATTCTTGCGATCGCCATCGGTGGAGGCTTGTCCCTCTCGGGTGTGGTGATGCAGACGGTTCTTTCAAATCCGCTTGCTGAGCCCTATACGCTTGGAATCGCTTCCGGAGCGGCTCTTGGGGCTGCGATTGGAACCTCGATCGGGCTTAAGCTTTCATTTTTCGGGTTGAATGTGGGTGCTGTAATTGGTGCAGTGGCAGTTCTTTTCATCCTGCTTAAACTCGTTTCAAAATCTGCGCGCGAAAACGATTCGATGATTTTACTCGGAGTAATGTTAAGTCTCACCGGCGCGAGTCTTCTTGCGATCTGGATGGCGCTTGCTGATCCAATGGGGGTTCAATCCGTGAACTTCTGGCTACTCGGGGATCTCTCCCGAGTGGGGCTTACTCCCGCCGTGGCACTCTTTGTTTTACTTCTGGTCCTGACTGCCTATTTCTGGTTCTTCTCAAAAAAGCTCGATGCTTTTTTGTTTGGTGAAGACATGGCCGAAGGCTTCGGTGTTTCAAAAGACCAGACCCGTAAGGTCTCAATTCTTCTTGTTTCCATCATGGTTGGTTTTTGCGTGAGTGCAGCTGGAATGATCGGATTTGTAGGCCTGATTGTCCCTCATTTAGTGAGACGCGGGCTTCAAAGTTCAAGACACTTTCATTTGATCCCGCTTTCAGTTCTCTGGGGATCCGTTGTTTTAGTCTTAAGTGATGCGCTTGCGCGTTCCGTGGGAGAGCCACACGAACTTCCAGTGGGAGCAGTCACAGCTGTGGTGGGCGCTCCGATTTTCATTTCGATCTTTCTTAAGAAGAAAAGGGGCGGAGTCGCATGATCTCCACCCGCGCACTTCAGATCAAAACCAAAGAAGGGAAAGAAATCCTTCAACCCATCTCTTTTGAAGCCGGGAAAGGCAGCATTCTCGGTCTTTATGGTCCGAATGGATCAGGAAAAAGCTCTCTTTTAAGAACGCTTGCCGGATTACCCGCTGAACACGATGTTTCAGGACTTCTTACGCTGGACGGAATCCCGTTTCCCGGTGTTTTAAGTGCGGAAGCCCGAGTGGAAAAAATTCTTTACCTCGGAAGTGATTTCAGGACTTCCTTCGATCTGAGTGTGCGCGATCTTTTTGAAATGGGCGCCTTGGTCGGAAGTGGATTCTTTCAGGATATCGGCTCTAAAGAACGGAAACGAATCAGCGCAGTGGTGGAAAGACTCGATCTGTTTCCATTTCTAACTCGATTCTTCCGGACCTTAAGTGATGGGGAAAAGCAGCTGGTCATGTTTGCGCGGTCTCTGATCCAGTCCTCCCGCTTTGTGATTCTGGATGAAACCTTCTCAAAGCTCGACCTTGATAAACTGATTCTCGTGGCGAGAGTGATCCGGGAAGAGGCGAGAAGCGGACGGGGATTCATCATTGCATCCCATGACCTGAATTTTCTTTCCGAAGTTTCGGACGAGTTTTTGTTCTTGAAACAGGGAGCTTTCCTTGGAAAAGGATCGGTTCAGGAAATGCTGACGCCTGCGAAACTTGATGAGCTCTATCCAGCACTTGCCCTGCAGGTGGTAATCAGTCCCGAAACCGGGAAGTGGAAGATTCTCTACTGAATTTAGATGAACATCGTGAATGCCACGGATTGGATCGTGGTCAGCGGGTTGTTTGAATCTGCTGAAAGCGTGCGGCTCATTCCGTAATCAATGTTGATTTTTGGTCCGATCCAGCCGGCACCAATCCCAAATCCATCTCCACGAGTATTCAGATAAGTCACTTCTCCGTTGATGAACTTTCCCATCCGGAAGTAGAAGTCCGCCATAAGGGCGAATTCAACAGCCAGACTCACTCCCGCTTTGGGACCGGCAGTGTAGCTGGGTGAATAGAGCGGGTCGACAAAGAGCTCAATGGACTTGGTCGGTCTGAATTTGAAAGGGATGAAGATCGTACGATAGAGATTTCGGTCGCGATCCCCTTGATACTCAAGCACGTTGTCGACGACAAGAGACGAGTACATCCATTCGGTCGCGATAAAGGAGGTGGAGAAGCTATAGTTGTTGGTGGTCTTCCCCGTATTGTTGTCAAAAATGATCTTGGCACCGATCCCGATTCCCAGTCTTCGAATCACCTGCTTGCTTGCTCCGAAGTTGAGTGCGGAGTTCTGTTCACGTCGGGTGTAGCCCACTCCGCCTTGAAATAGTTCCGTCAGGGAGTCCTGGACGGAGGCGTTGTAGTTATGCCCGCCGTTGAACCATTCATAACCACCCGAGACGGCATAGACCGGGGTGAAAGAGGCGTAGGACGGGTTAAGATAAATTGCGTCGTTCAGTAAAGGGGCGGCTCTTCCCGAGCCTCCCAGGGCGAGAGTCCGAGGGCTTTGATATTCCACTGCAAATACCGGAAGTGTTACGCAAAAACCGAAAAGTATTGCCAGGGTTGTCAAAGTTTTTTTCATTCTAATCATGGGTTGATTTAAGATACGATATCCCAAGCAATATGAAAGCAAAAATCAGAAAAGCAGTGATCCCGGCGGCAGGCCTTGGGACCCGGTTCCTTCCCATCACCAAGTCCGTTCCCAAGGAGATGATCCCGATCATCGATCGTCCGATGATCCAATACATCGTGGAAGAAGCCGTCCAAGCAGGCATCGAGGACGTGGTCCTCGTTACTGCCCGTCACAAGGAAAGCATTGAGCGCTATTTCGATTACAACTACGAGCTTGAAGATCGTCTTTTCAAGTCCGGAAAGATTGAACTCGCTCTGAGCCTGAAGCGAATCGCTGAGAGCTGTAACATCATTTGTGTTTATCAAAAGGAACCGGCGGGTCTCGGGCATGCTGTGGGTTGCACCAAATCCGTGATTGGAAATGATCCGTTTGCCGTTCTCCTCGGGGATGACCTGATCGATGCAAAAGTTCCCTGCACGAAACAACTGATCGACATTTACGAACAACAGGGTTCAAGCGTTGTCGGCGTGATGGAAGTCCCCCTTCAAGAAACCTCCAAATACGGAATCGTTGGCGGTGAAATGGTCGGGCCGAAACTCATGAAGGTGAACCAGATGGTCGAGAAACCAAAACCGGAAGATGCTCCTTCCCGTTTTGCGATCCCGGGTCGTTATATCCTCGACTCTTCCATTTTCTCTGAGATTGAAAACACCTCTCCGGGCAAAGGCGGAGAAATCCAGTTGACGGATGCTCTTCTCTCGCTTGCAAAAAACAAAGGCCTTCTTGCTTATCAGTTCGAAGGCGATCGTTACGATACCGGTGACCGTCTCGGGTACCTCGATGCGACCTTGACCTTCGGTCTTCGCAGACCAGAATTGAAAGAAGGTCTTTCCGCACTTCTCAAAAAACACGCAAAGGATCTTTAATGAAACTCGGATTGATTGGAATGCTTGCTTTTTTGATGATGGGAAGCCTTACTGCGCAGGCGTATACGCCGCCAACCGGATACATTTTGAATCAGGCACTGAAGAAACGCGAAGGCCTGAAGCAGCTCGTTTTTGAAGGTAAAATCACTGACACCAAAAGAAACGCAGTCTTCAAAGAAAAGATCTGGATTAACTTTCAGACTGGAAAAGTGTTTGCTGCTTACTTCGGTCCAAACGATGAATCCATGGGCGCACTTCAGACCGACCTGAACGACATTCATCGCCTTGGTAAATTCTGGTTCGGAGTGGCGCTTGACCCAAATGGACAGCGTTTCAAACAAGCGCTCGAAGAACTGAATGCGATCCCGCACAACCAGTCTGTTGCCAATCTGACTCGTGTGGATCACAAGACGATGTGGTCCTGGGGTGATGAAGTGACGATTCAGTTCTACAAGGATGAATTCCTTGCGTCCGATTACAAAGACGGGATCAACGACTCACTCGAAGAAATCTATCTGAAAGATTACACCTCTTCCGGTGCCGCAATTCGGGTTCCGAAGAACGTACTGGTTAAAATTAAAAACCAGGATTCATTTTTGTTTGAGATGACCGGACTTAAGATTAATACGGCCTTCAAGGATCCAAACGTTCGTGCTCCGATCTCCTCCGAATCAATCCGGGAGTGGGTCACACTTGTACGTTAAAGTCGCCATCCCGCGACCGTTGGACAGCCTCTTTGATTATGAATACGACGAGGCGTCTTTAGGTACTCCCCGTGTGGGCAATCTAGTCCGTGTTCCATTCGGAAATACCAAGCTAAATGCCTGCATTCTCGAAATAAGCCAAACCAAGCCTGAACTCCGGGAAGGGGTGAAGCTCAAACGCGTAATCGAGCGTCTGAACGAGGACTTCACCGTTCCAGAAGAAATCCTTTCTCTCGCAAAATTTGGTTCCGAGTACTATCAGTATGCAATCGGTGAAGCGCTTTTTGTGGCCGTTCCTCCGAAACCGGAAAAGAATCTGAAAACCCGGGAATCCAAAACTGAAAGAGTGGTTCAGAAGCGGGATCGGGAACTGAATGAAACTCAGAAAGAAGTTCTCTCCCGGATTGAAGAAGAAACTAAAAAACAAAAAGACGCCGTTTTTCTTCTCGAGGGTGTAACCGGTAGCGGAAAGACCGAAGTTTATATCGAGTTCGCAAAAGAGGTTCTGGCTTCAGGAAAATCAGTTTTAATTTTGGTTCCCGAAATCGCCCTGACCGCCCAATTGAAGGACCGCTTTGAGACGGGGCTCGGTCAGATCATCACTCTCTGGCACTCGGCTCTGGCGGATGGACTTCGCCAGGTTCAGTGGAAACGGGTAAGAAACGGTGAAAGTCGGGTCGTCATTGGTGCGCGTTCAGCCATCTTCGCTCCTTTTAAGGATCTTGGTCTCATTGTTGTCGATGAAGAGCATGATCAGACTTACAAGCAGGAAGAACGTTTCCGTTATCAGGCCCGTGATCTTTCTCTCTTTCGTGCAAAACAGCTGAAGATTCCCGTCATTTTAGGAAGCGCCACTCCGAGCCTTGAAACCATTCAACGGGTTCGGGATCAGAAGGCGATTCATCTGAAACTTCCCACGCGTTTTTCTAAAAACGCATTGCCTGCGATCGAACTGATTTCGATGGCGGAAGACCCATGGGTCGGAGCCGGAACGGTTCAAACTCCGCTTACCGAAACCACGGTTCGGGCGATGCAGGAAACCATCGACCGGGGTGAACAGGTTTTGATTTTTCTAAACCGCCGGGGCTTTTCCCAGTTCATGCTGTGTCAGGCTTGCGGGTGGGTGAAGAAGTGCGATCAGTGTTCGATTTCGATGACCTATTATCAGAAACGAAACGAACTGAAGTGCCATGTTTGCGGAACGAAATCAAAGGTTCCAACCGCCTGTGCCGACTGTCACAGTCCGGATGTTCACGGAATGGGTTCCGGAACCGAGTCTCTGGAAGAGGATCTGAAGCTTGTTTTAAATGGAGCAAAAGTCCTGAGGCTTGATCGAGATCAGGTGACTTCACAGAAACGCCTTGAAGAAACACTCTCCGATTTCAGGGAGCTCAAGGCCAATATCCTGATTGGCACCCAGATGTTAGTCAAAGGACACGATTTTCCAAAGGTAACCTGTGTGGTGGTCGTGAGTGTCGACATGCTTCTCAAGTGGCCTGACTTCAGGGCTTCCGAACGAGCACTTCAAACTTTAATTCAGGTTTCAGGCCGATCAGGCCGCGCCGATCTTCCCGGGAAGGTCTATCTTCAGGGGTATGATCTTGAGCACCCGGTGATTCAGGTTTTGACTGAAAAACAGAATCGGGACGAGTTTATTGAAAACGAGCTCGAACTTCGGAAGCTTCTGTTCTACCCGCCGTTCTCCAGGCTGGTTCGTTACCGGTTTGAACACGAGAATGAGGGTCTCACCCGGAATTTCGCCGATCAGGTTGCAAATGAAGTGAAACGTTATCTCGGAACGGATCTCGAAACCCGCCTCATGGGTCCGTCTGAAGCCCTTCTTTTTCGAGCTAACAATCGATATCGCTTCGATCTTTACTTCAAAAGTCCAAATGCAGACCTGCTTTTCAAGGTGTCCCGTGAGGTGAAGCGTCTGGCTCACTCGAGCGACGTCAACGTGATCGTGGATGTGGATCCATATCAGTCCTGAATCCGATTTGCCCATTGCAAAAGAGTTCGCCCGGTCGGTAGAATGGATCTGTGGACGACCGGCCCTTATCGATACGCGCACGTAAAAAAGTAAAAGCTCAATTGGAAAAAGCAGAGCGGGAACGCCTGTTGCTTTTGTTCCACAAGCGCATGGATCTTGTTCGCAGCGGGGCAGCCCTGTTTCGCGAAGGGAAGATCAAGGAAGCTGCCCAAAATTATTATAACTATATTGATGTTCTTGAACGGACCAAAAGTGTGGAGAAGGGTAAGATTTCTCCCCGCGATTTTGACAAAGACAAGGACATCGCCGAGCTGCTTCTTTTGAGCGGAGTGTACTGGGATCTTGCAAAAATGCATGACCGTGCGACGGGAAAGAATGCCGACAAGCTTCGTCATTATCTCGATCGTTTTGTTACCTTTTCAAAAGGACTTCCGTATCAGAAAGTTTCTTCCGAATTAGTCCGGAAGTATCTCGTGAATGGAAAACCGAAGAACCGGAAAGAGTTCAAGGATGCCCACATCCAGCTCGGTGGCGGAAAATGCTTCATGGTGACGGCGGTTGAAGATTATTGTGATTCAGAAACACTTCCCGTTTTAAGGCAATTCCGGGATCAGGTTCTGCTTCCCAATCGTTTCGGAAAAGCAGGCGTAATGGTTTATTACGTGATCGGGCCGCGCCTCGCGCGTCTCGTACTGAAGACACCCGAAAAGTTCCAGCGTAAACTCGCACGGGTTTTCGACGGAATCGCTGCCCGCGTCCGCTGAAATTTCCCTGTTTTCCTTAAAACAGATTAGTGGAGAATGGTTCCGATTCGTTCAGGGTGGAACGAGTATTTTCCGCTGTCGAAATCAATCCAGATGGAGAGCCAGATCACGAAAGCTTTTCCCTTGATGTTATCAAAGGGAACAAAACCCCAATAGCGGCTGTCTTTGGAGTTATCGCGGTTGTCACCCATTACGAAGTACTGACCTTCTGGAACTTTGATGGGCTCGAAGTTCTCGGAGAAGTAACTTTGTTTGTCGATCATGACCGTTGCGGTCGTGTTGTCGAATTTGTCGTTGAAGATACTCATGCGATCTTTCGGATAATCACCCTGAGTCTCGTCGAGTGACTTGATGATCTCATCGAACTTCGCGGTTTCAACCGGAGTGCGATCCATCGCCTTGCCATTCACATAGATCATCTTGTTCTTCATTTCGATCGTGTCGCCGGGAATGCCAACCACGCGTTTGATGAAGTAGATGTCTGGATCAACTGGATATTTGAAAACAATGATATCGCCACGGGAAGGACCACTGACCCGGAAGAAATAGAGTGGGTGAGTTCCAACCCAGTCAGTCAGAGGAACCCGGAGGCCATACGAAAATTTATTGACGAAAATCTGGTCGCCCACGTGCAAAGTCGGGATCATGGAGCCGGAAGGGATCTTAAAAGCCTCGATGATGCTTGAGCGAATGACGAGAACGAGGAGGATGGCGGAGAAGAGGGAGACGAAGTTGTCCCACAACCACTTTTTTCTCGAGGGTTGGGTTAAAGTTCCTGCTTCTGGTTTGATATCTTGTGCCATAATAGAGATAATTTAACCCTGTTTTCATGCAAATACTAGCGCGTTACATCGCAACTGCATTTTTTAAGAACTTGCTCCTGTCCCTTCTCGGGTTGACGGGATTGTTCTTCTTTCAGACCATCCTGACTCAGGCGAACGATTTCACCCTGAGTCAGAGGCTGATCTATTATCTATACGACATTCCAAACATGCTCGTAATGGTCTCACCTCCTTCAGCCCTCATTGCAACCGTGATGACTTTTTCCTCATTCAGTAAAACGAATGAACTGGTCGCCTGTTATTCAATCGGGATCAGCATCAAACAGATGATGAGTGTACTGTTCCCCATCGTCTTTGTGATGTGCTGCTTTTCGCTGGTGGTTCAGGACCGGATTATTCCTGCATTCAACGAGAAAAAAAGCTCCTTTTACTGGAAAGAGATCAAAAAGAAACAGGACTTCTTCCTCGACGTGAAGCAGGAGAAAATCTGGTATCGCTCGAACAACATGATCTATCATCTTCAGAACTTCGATGCCCAGAACGAGAAGATCCTCGGAGTCGGGGTGTATGTTTTTGATGATCAGTTCAATCTGGTCGAACAGCTTCAGGCTGAAAAAGCCGTCTTTAATGGAAACGATTGGGACTTGAGCAACGGGAAGACAACCCACTTTGGTCAAACCGGGTTTCCAGTCACCGAGCCTTTCAAAACCCGGGCACTTAAGATCCGGGAGAATCCGAAGGACTTTCAGATTATCGAAAAAGAAGTGGATCGCCTTCGGATCAAAGACCTGATCCGGTTTATCAAGAGCAACAAGAAGAGCGGAATCGACTCTAAAAACTTCGAGACCAAACTTCAGTCGCGCTTCAGCATGAGTTTCATCCCGATCATCATGTTTCTGATTGCGGTTCCTTTTGCCATTTCCCGGTCCCGGGAAGGTAAGTCAGGCCAGGACATGGTGATTGCCTTTGTCATCACCTTCTTTTACTGGCTCAGTTATTCCATCAGCATCAATCTGGGGCTGGCTGGTACCGTTTCTCCTGTTTTGGGAGCCTGGCTTCCCTCGCTTATCTTTGGCTTTTTGGCGATCATTTTGTTAAAAAGAATGCGGGCCTGATTCAGGCTTTTACGCATGGCAAAACTTAAAATTTATACTTTTCCAGACATGATTTTAGCTCAGAAGGCAAAGCCCATTGAAAGGGTTGAGAAGACCTATTTCAAGCTTGCGGATGACATGCTTGAAACCATGTATGAGGCGCCCGGAATCGGACTTGCCGCAAATCAGGTGGGTGTTCTCGAGAAGATCATTGTCGTCGACACCGACTACAATGCGATCGACAAGGATGAGTTGAAGGAAGGCGAGCTTCCACCGGAAGGATCGGAAGAGATTAACGGCCAGTTTGTCTCAGGCAAGAAACCACTCATTCTGATCAATCCTGAAATCATTTACAGGGAAGGCAAGACTTCCATCAAAGAAGCCTGTCTCTCCGTGCCGGATTATCAGTCTGAAGTCATTCGCGCCGAAAAGATCAAGGTTCAATATCAGACCATTGATGGGTTGACGAAAGTGCTCGATGCCGAAGAGCTTCTTGCCGTTTGTCTCCAGCACGAAATGGATCACCTCGATGGAACGCTCTTCATCGATCGCTTAAGTCCGCTCAAACGGGATTTTGCACGCAAGCGCCTGATCAAGGCAAGAAAGCGGGAAGAAGGATGAAAATTGTTTTCATGGGCACGCCGGATTTCGCGGTTCCAACCCTTCGCATGTTGATCGAAAACGAAGAAGTGGTTGCTGTTTACTCTCAGCCTGACAAACCGGTTGGCCGTGGGCTCAAGATGCAGCCATCACCGGTAAAAGCTCTTGCCCTTGAACACAATATTCCGGTTTTCACTCCGGTTAAAATTTCCGTACCCGAAGAAATCGAAAGACTGAAAGCGTTTCAACCCGATTTCTGCGTGGTCGTTGCTTATGGGCAAATCCTGAAGCTTCCGGTAATCGAAGCTCCAAAATATGGCACGATCAACGTTCACTCATCCCTCCTTCCTCGTTGGAGGGGCGCGGCTCCGATCCAGTGGGCTATTCTGGGTGGCGATCAGGAAACGGGCGTGACTACAATGATGATCGCGCCGAAACTCGATGCGGGTGACATGCTTCTTCAGGAAAAGACCAAAATTTCCTCCGAAGACACCGCTGAATCCGTACACGATCGTTTGAGTGCTCTCGGTGCAAAACTCATTCTTCCGACCCTCCGCGGACTTGTGGATGGAAGTGTGAAGCGCGTTGTTCAGGACGAATCCCAAGTGACTTATGCATCCAAGCTGACCAAGGAGATGGAAATCATCGATTGGTCAAAGCCCGCGAAGAGCGTTGATCTCTCGGTTCGAGCGCTCAATCCGTGGCCAGGAACGAAGATTGAAACCACGGGCGGACTCAAGATCAAGATTAAAAAAGGAACTCCGAGATCGAATGTTCCGGGTGCGAAGAAGGCTCCTGGAATTTTGATTGAATCCGGAGGAGAAATTCTGATGTCCTGTGGTGAAGACTTCTATCAACTTCTTGAAGTACAGGAAGAAGGAAAGAAGGCCGTTTCCGGACAGGATTTTCTGAATGGATTGAAGGGGCGCGGTATTGCCCTTCCATTTGAATTGAAACCCATACCGGTTTCCACCGAGGTGAAAGCATGATTGCTCCGTCGATTCTTTCGGCCGATTTTTCGAAACTGCAGGACGAGATCCGGGAAATTGAAGCTCTCGGTGCAAACTGGCTTCACGTTGATGTAATGGACGGACACTTTGTTCCGAACATGACGTTTGGCCCGGTGGTGGTTCAGGCCTTGAGACCAAACACCAAGTCGGTTCTGGATTGCCATCTCATGGTGAATGAACCCGAGAAGTTTATTCCCTGGTTTGCAAAAGCGGGCGCTGATTTCATCACTTTCCATGACGAGGCAGTTCCTCACCCGGAAAAATTAATCGATCTCATTCATAGCCTTGGAAAAAAAGCCGGTGTTTCTGTGAAACCCGGAACCCCGATTGAAAAGATCGCTTCTCTTCTCCCGAAACTCGATCTGGTGCTCGTCATGAGTGTTGAGCCGGGATTCGGCGGACAAAGTTTCATGCCCGACTCCCTGACCAAAGTGAAGTGGCTGGCAAAAGAAAAGAAACAACACGGATACAAGTATCTGATTGAAATCGATGGCGGAATGAATCCAACCACCGCAATGGCTGCAAAAGCAGCAGGCGTGGAAGTGTTTGTCGCAGGATCTGTGCTCTTCGGAGCAAAAGACCGTAAAAAGGCCTGGCAGGAACTCTCTCAAGCGATCTTATGAAAAATTATCAAATCGGAAAAAAGAAAATCAAACTCGAAGAAGTTTATCTCATCGCTCGCCAGAGAGTGCACGTCACCCTGAGCGCCGAGGCAACAAAACGAATCGAAAAAGCACACCGCTACCTTATCAAGAAAGCCAAGTCGGGAGACACCATTTATGGTGTGAACACCGGCTTTGGAATTCTTTCCAACGTGAAGATTGAAGACAAGGACCTCGAACAGCTTCAGTTGAATCTTCTTCGAAGCCATGCGGTTGGAACCGGCCGTCCTCTTTTCAAGGACCAAGTCCGCGCGATGGTGTTTCTCCGTGCTGCGACCCTGACCCAGGGAAATTCGGGCGTGAGTTTAAAACTGGTTCAGGCGCTTCTTGATCTTTTGAACAATGAAATTGTGCCTTGGATTCCGGAACAGGGAAGTGTCGGCGCGAGTGGAGATCTTTCCCCGCTTGCTCACCTCGCACTCGTTCTGATCGGTGAAGGACGAGCCTATGTCGATGGCAAGCTCATGTCCGGCGCCCGTGCACTCAAACTTAGAAAACTAAAGCCAATCAAGCTCGGACCGAAAGAGGGCCTTGCCCTCATTAACGGAACCCAGTTCATGGCGGCTCTTGCAACGTTTGCGGTCCTCGAGTCTTATCAGCTATTCCGCGTGGCAAACCTTTCTGGTGCCATGACCTTGGAAGCGCTTCGGGGAACGTCGATCGCGTTTGATGAAAAAATTCACCAAGTCAGACCTCATCCGGGTCAGATCGAAGTTGCACGTATTTTCCGTGATTTGCTCGAACACCCGAAAAAGAGCAAGATCGCCAGAAGTCACGTGGGCTGCGAAAAAGTTCAGGATCCTTACAGTCTTCGCTGTATTCCGCAGGTCCACGGTGCAAGTCTTGAAACGCTTCGTTTTGTAAAAGACATTGTTGAGCGCGAAATCAACTCGGTGACTGACAATCCACTGGTGTTTCCGGATCACGATCAGATCCTGAGCGGTGGGAACTTCCACGGACAATACCTTGCACTCGCCATGGATTTTCTTGCGATTGCGATGGCAGAAATGGGAAGTATTTCCGAACAGCGGATTGAGAAGTTGATCAATCCGGCAATTTCAGATCTCCCGGCTTTTCTCATCAAAAAATCAGGAATCAACAGCGGGTTCATGATTGTCCAGGTTGCTGCGGCAAGTATCGTGAGTGAAAATAAAACTCTTTGTCACCCGGCCTCCGTGGATACGATTCCAACCTCGGCCGACAAGGAAGATCACGTGAGCATGGGAGCCTGGGCTTCCCGCAAATGTCTGATGGTGGTTGCAAACGTCAGACGAGTTCTTTCGATGGAAATGCTAGCCGCGACTCAAGGGATTGATTTACTTCGTCCCCTGACCACGACTTCAAAACTCGAATCAATCCATGCACAAGTTCGCCAGAAAGTTCCGTACTTCGAAGAAGACGCGCCTTTCTATGAGGCCATTCAGGCCATTCAGAAACTTACCTACGAATGGTAAGCGGGACTTGAATCAGATTGTTTCCGCAGATGAATACTTCTGACATCGGAAGGGTCTTGCTTGCGGGGGCAAGGTTTCCCATGGAACGACAGGTTGGATCACTCACTTGGATATGAAGTCTCGCGGGGCGAACCAGTCTTTGTTGAACCGGATCCGCATAGACAATTTCAGATACATTCGCATTGGCAATTGAAGCAGGCGTGTAAACCGCAGGAAGTCCCACGTTGTCCTGATCACGGACAAGCGCCGGGAACTGGGTATGGGCAAAAATCATGGATGGAATGTAGCTGTAACGGTTCAGAGTAGTGGAATACGTCTGATTCGTACCTGAAGTGAAAAGTTGAAGATTGTACTGGGTCTGAACAAAGTAATACTGACTTGTCTGATCCTTGTAGCCACCAATAATCCCGACTAGTGCATCAAGCTGGGTTGCGCGTTCCAGAATCTGGTCAAAGTTCGAGTTTGTTCCCACAATGCCTGTCACGTGCAGGTTACCCGGAGTAGACGACCCTTCAAGGAGAAGGCTGTTGCTTGTGCTTCCATCGAGGTTTGTGACCGGAGCGCCGACATCAAGACCGATCAGCATCCTGTAGTTCGTAAGATTCAGGGTTTCTTTCTTCGTAATCTTTCCGTCCTGAACGGTCAGGAGCGAGTAGATTTGCGCGTAAGTTGAACCTTCGGAAATCAGAACTCTGCCATCTTCAATGATTTGAAGCGGAAGCTGATTTATACCCAGAGCGATACTTCTCAGTGTCTGTCCATCAAGATAGTAAATCCGGGGCATCTTCGTGTCTTTCCAGGTCGGATTCCACGGATCGTACTTAGGTTGTTCCTGAATCGGTGTGTATCCGATGGAAATCCAAAGGGGGGCGTAAGTTCCTTTGAAACGGCCCCAGATAAAGCTCTCAGCAAGCTGAGTCGTGTCGGTTCCGAGAATCGCCTCACTTACGAACTTGAACTGCTGATTAAAGCGTTCGAAGTAGAAACTTGGGCGGGTGCTTGAACGATCCTGATAAGTGAAGATAGCAGAATAACTTCCATCCGGAAGACGATAAAGGTTCAAAAGCTGGGTATCGTTCAGTTTGTTCGAAGTCCAAGAGCCGATAAGTTGGTTTGCCTGAACGAGTGCGATCTGAAGTCCTTGTGGACCCATCTGAGTGAAGGCGAGATCGTTCCGAACGTTTTGATCGGAAGTGACCACGGTGCGGATACCGCTGTAAGCAGTTGGATCAATTCCAACCAGAGTCTGAACCGATGCTTCCGCGGGAATCTGGTTCGAGCGGAGAATGCGAACGATCCGGACTTCAATGTCGATGTTCTGTTTTGAATAGCCTTCAGTTTGAACCGAGGCAGTCAGGTGAACCATGTCATTCTCATCTGGAGAGATCTGAAAGGTAAATGGGGTGTCCACCGTTGCATTCGCATCGATGGAATCAAAGGTGTAAGTCTGGTTATTGATCGTGATCGTGGTGCTTCCGGTGGTCGCGATCCACTGGTTGATAAACTGGATTGGAAGAGTGGTTTCGGTTGTAATCCCGTCCCAGTCTATTTCAATGATTCCTTTTTTAACTGGAAGAATGAGTGGGGAAGGAGTGACGTTGAGCGCTCCGTTCAGATCCAGCTTTCCAAAACGGATCTGCTTGCTTTCGGCCGCAGAATCGAGGGAATAGGTATCCACGACCGGACTGTTGAAGAGACTTTTGGTCGTGCTGGTTCTGCTTCCGAGCAGAATCCGGGCTTTTGCTTCAGTCGGTGAGTAACCACGGGAAAGAAGCTCAGCGAATGCACCCGCTACAAACGGCGAGGCCATTGAGGTTCCGTCACGGAATTCGTATCCAACCTGACCAGCGAAAGTGACGGGAGTCTTGTTTAAAGGCCAGGAACTCAGGATCGAAATCCCAGGAGCAGAGATATCAACCATGCTTCCGTAGTTTGAAAAGTGGGAGAAAGCACCGTCTGGTCCGTGAGCGCCCACGCAAATGACATTGTCATAGATGCAGGGGTAAACGTCAGCGGTGGTTCCGTCGTTCCCGGCTGAAGAGACGATGATCACGTTCTTCTGTTTTGCGAGAGCCATGGCTGCATCCACTTTGGTTGAACGAATGGAGGATGGCCATGCGAGGGAAAGATTGATGACTTCAGCGCCGTTATTGATCGCGTAGACGAGCCCCTTTGCTACAGTCTCGGTCAGTGCGCTTCCAGCGCCGGGTTGTACATCCTGAGGGCGGATCGGAGCGTTTGGTCCGGTTTGAACCACTTTCACAGGCATGATCACGGCGTTTTGTGAAACACCCTGAAAACCGGAAGAGGCAATACGGCCAGCGATAATGCCTGAAACGTGGGTTCCATGGCCGTGAGTGTCGGCTGCATTCGTATTGTTACTGATTGCATTGAAGCCCGGGCCTACCAATGCATCCTTCAACTGAGGATGGGTGTAGTCCACCCCGGTATCCAGGACAGCAACAATGACTTTTCTTGCCTGGCTTGCTGGAGCTGGAAGGCGGATATCTTCGCCAACAACACCTTGGATGACTCCAGAGGTGTAATGGTCGATCCCAAGCTGTTGGCCTGTTCCGGTATTATGAATTCCCCACTGGAGTGAACCCAGATTGGACTGGGCGAAACTCGGGGAGGCGATCAGGGAAAGAAGCGCTAAAAACTTAGTACCCATCTGACAGATACCCCGCTTCGATTTCGTTTGAAGAAATCTGAGTTGTGTTTTCGATATCGGAGAACGGACCGGTCAGAGTGGTCTGATTGATCACCCCGATGGTGTTCGAGAAGTAGTTCGCGCTGAAGTTTTCATCAAGCGCACGTTCATCTTTTGTTCTGAATCCACTCACGTTCACTTCAAAGAAGGCATTGTCGGTTCCGACGAGCCCGATGATTTCTTCAAGCTCCAGGTTGCTCATGAGTTTGCTCATCGTCCGGTTGGTCCAGCGGACCTTTTCCTTAGCATCGTGTTCGGAGCGAACATCGGTCATGAAGAACTGAGAGTGAGATTCAAGGCTTGAACGGAGGTAGAAGATTTCTTCCATCCACGGAAGCGCACAACCCACGAAGGTGGTCTGGCCGCCCGAGCTTTCAATCACCTGTCCTGGATGGTTGGTCGGATCGTCAAAGACATAAGGGCCATGAGCCACGACAACCTTGAGATCGTTCTTTTTGCAGTACTTCTCGTATTCACGTTCGCCGATGATCGAAACCATCGATTGAAGCGCTTTCGTTGTCGAAGTGTTCTTGATGTCGAGAACACTCATCAGGCGGGCAATCCCGCTTTCGTAAACGAGCATGGTCCACGCAATGTTATAAGCCTCGATCTTCTTCGTCTGGGAAAACTCGCTTGAGTCCACGAGTCCGCCGTTTGGAACATAAGAGCCGATTTGCTTGCTCATTTTCTCGATCAGGCGGATGAAGCGTTTCTCTCGGATTTCCCAGCCATCGTGGGACTTTTGAACTTTGAGGAGTGTATTGTTTGGTTTTCCGTTCGTGATCTCAAGTTCGGTTGAAATCGCGGTCGTCGTGGATTTTCCAAGATAACCCGACGAAGGATCGTCACCGACAGAGTTGCTTCCGAAGTCAAACCAGGACACGAACCCCTTGATGATGGAGGATAAGAACCCGATGATGTCGGTTCCAGTGATTTTGGTGATCTGGCCTTGAATTACGGTTCGGGTGAAATCAGTTGCATTGTAACGACCGGCTGGATCTTCCGGTGGCGTGATCTTGAGCTCGTGGAAGTTTTCACGGGTGGTATACTTCAGTGGCCCGAGAGTGATTCCGAACTTGTCCCCGTTGTCCTTGTGGTTGATTTTATAAGGTTCGAAAGTCTGTTCGACGAGATCCGAGTTATTGCTCTTGATCAGGGAAGCGATGGATTTCTGGAAAAGCTTTTCCTGATCAGGAGAAGAGAAGGTATCCGGGAATACATAAGCTTTAGTATCTGCTTCGCCCTTTGAAAGAGCATTGGTAAGACTGATCAGTTTTGCATAGTAAGAAATGCCGAATTCCTGGTCGAAGGCACCGGTATGGATCCGGCTCAGATAAACCTGGAAACCATCCTGTGTGCGGGCAATGGTCACGCGATTCAGAATTACGTAGCTTCCACCGACACCGGCATCCACCGCAACGTTCGTGAGCGGGTTACCAAATCCGAGAATTTCACCGATTGGGATCTGAGCTGAAACTTCACCGCCGCCGGAAAACCCGTCGGTCACGATGAACATTTCACCCACGTTTAGTTTGGACAGGAAGTTTGAAACAGAAGTGTCCGTTTCTTCGCCCGGTTTTCCTTCAAGCGTTTTTGAGAGCGAAATCATGAAGGTTGGCACAAAGAGATCCGTCCAACGGTCTTTCCATGCGGTGGAGATGTCGTTGATGGGTCTTACGTGAACGTAACTTCTCGAGTATTGGACTTTCGGGGAAATCGAGATTCCGACCTTCGGAATTCCGGATACACCGAGGAACAAACCTGCATTTGCTGAAACAGACACTTGGTCGACGAGTTGAACCTGACTCTTGGAGGCTCCGTAGTATGATCCAGTTACAATGTTACGGGAAGCGCCGAGGGATCCGCCCACTACCGGTCCGCCCCAGACTTGAAGTGGCTCCACGAATGGAGTGCTTGGACTATTCTGAAGGTGGCTGATCAGTTCGTTGGTGAAATTTTTGGAGTGTTGATCAATGTATTTCTGGGGCGTGATCACTTGAAGGTATTTGTTTGCCTGATCAATCAGGGTTCCAAGGCCGCTTGAAATCGCCTTGATCCCGAAGTATTTAGCAAGCTCGGTCCCACGAAGTGGATTCTGGGGGTCCCCGTAGGTAAAGCGTTGAACATATCCATCGTAGTATTCCTGAGTCTCCTTGCCCTTCACCACTTTTCCAGCTGAAAGATATTCGTTGTAAGCGATGGGCTTGAATCCAAGGTTCGGAGTGCCAGTCAATTGAACGAACTGATCCACGCGACCGATGGTCTTCTCAACAAGGAGGGCCTGGACATCGGAAGGGTAGCGGGCAGCCTGAAGGATCGCAGTCCAGTCAGCGCGGGTGAGTTTGGCAATTTTACGGGTGATCCAGCGGGCATCGCCGATGGTGGTCTGGTTCGAAAACAGATTTGCGTTTTCCCGGGAGAAGTTGATGTTGTTGTCGTAAATCTTTGCAGCCTCAAAAGCGTACATGTTCGCACTTTGTGGAATGTCGAGAACGGTGAGTGGAACTAGAAGCGCCCGAAGGGAACGCCGGGATTGAAGGGTGTCTACAGCGCTGTCCTGCTCGAAGATTCCCCAGTGCATTTGCGGCACTTGAATGATTGCGGGTTCCAGAACCACGTCCTGAAAAGTAATGGTCAGGTTGTTTTTCTTTATTTCATCCTGTCCGCCCACGACAAAGCGATATGCGGGAAGATCGCCTACAACGGCAGCGAGATCATCCAGAGTCTGGTTTCTCGTATCCATGTCGGGGAATACAACTTTGATTTTTGAATAGTATTTCGGGGACGGAATTGCGTAACCGAGTTTCCGGAGAAGCGCGTTTCTCGCAAGTGCCGGGTGTACATCGAGACTGAAATTGAGTTGATACGCAACATCGGGATTTCCATCGAGTGTCACACGGTTGAAAACGAGTCCCGCAGTGCTTCCGATTTCATTGACGAATTGAACGGTTCCGTTTTCAGCCGGGTAAGGCATGTTCGCGTATTGAACGAGCGGCTGTTCTTTTCCGACGTAGAGATTGCTTAGTTGGGGTTCGAGAGTGGAGGAATCGAATCCTCCTTTGATTTGATCCCAGAGTCTGTCCTGATCAATCGGGCCTCCATTTTGGATCAGGTCGATGGCAGGAGCACTTTGCTTTTCATCGAGCGGAACAAGGCAGCTCGAGGAACCCGTCTGTGCATGCGCGGTTGAAATCGCCACGAACGACAGGACGACAAATAAGAGCGATGAATATTTTGCGGAAAAACACATGCTTCCGGTACCTCCTTGCGCCGCGAAGTTTACCAGATTGCCCTTTTTTTATCAATTATATCTATTTAATGTACTTATTCAGTGAGGAAGGCTGGAAAAAAGGCGTGGAATATTGTAGGGTTGGGGAATCATGAGTTTTGTACTGGATGAAACCGAGAGCACGCAAACTTACCTGAAAGCGCTTTTAAACAGCGGAAAAGGTGTCATTTCGCACCTGGATTACGTTCTCGCCCAAAAGCAGACTGCAGGGCAGGGAAGACAGGGAAGAAGCTGGGTTTCCGAGCCTGGAAACCTCTTTATTTCGATCTGGGTTCGGGATTTCGAGCTCCCGGTGACCTGGATTCCCCACTTTGTTTCAATCGCCCTGATCAAGGTCTTTAAATCCTATTCGGTTTCTTCGAGCCGTCTTCAGATCAAATGGCCGAATGATGTTCTTGTCGATGGAGAGAAAAAGATTTCAGGAATTCTCTGTGAAAAAATCGGTGATGGAGTTCTGGTCGGTGTAGGCGTGAATCTTCTTTCCGCGCCCGACTTGTCTGAGAGAAAGACGTCGTCGCTTTTGTCTCTTGCACCGGATCTGAAAAAAGAAGGTTTGAACATCGACTTCAAGGATCGCCTGATTGATTTTCTGAAGGATGAGCCATCTCTTGAAGCGTTAAAAAACGAGTATCAGGAGAAATCCATCCTGAAGGCGGGTGATCCTCTGCAGTGGGAAGATCTCCAGACGCATCAAAAAGGTGCAGGGCATTTTCTGCGCTATGGAAACTTTGGTGAGATGATCGCGCAGACCGAAAAGGGCGAACACACCTTGTTTAGCGAAGAAGTTCATCTTTCAAAAAACAACTGAACTCAAATCTTACCGGAAGCAGTATTGCTTTCTCCCCCGAACGCCCTATTGGCTGAAATCCTGCAGAGAAGAGTGCAGGGGGAGAAAAAAGTGAGGGCTGTTGTATCCAAAATGGGGAGAATTTTAACATTCACTTTATCCCTGTTTTTGCTCCCTGCGAAAATAGTAGCTGCAGCTTCCACTTTTCTTCCCATTTACTCAGGTCCCGTCTATCAAAGTTCCGAGGTCTGGATTCAGGGCGGGAATTCCATCGAAGCAAATACGACAGGCGCGTATCTTAAAATTTCATTTTCAGGCAGATCCCTCGCCCTTGTAGTCGATACCTCAAACAATGCCTCCGAACTTCCCAAGCTTGGAATCAGGATTGATTCAGGCTCTGTTCGTGATGTTCAGATCACAGAGCGTGGGTCTTTTGTTACTGTTCCCCTCGTATCGCCATCTGATTTAGATTCCCAAGCCTGGCATGAAGCGAGGATCTCGCTTGAAGGTCTTGGGCGAGATAATCGCTGGATTCCGCCGTCTGGATCCTTAAAAATTGATTCTCTGAAAGTACTTGGATTTGCGCTCGATGATGGCGCACAGATGCGCGGCCCACTCGTGAAAAACAAACGAATGGTGGTTTACGGTGATTCCATCACCGAAGGCGCAAGAATGTTTGGAGGCGACGATCACGTGATCGACAAGGAGTGGTGGCCCACTTGGGAATCACAGATCGCAGAAGACATCGGAGCTGAAATCGGAACGGTAGGTTATCAAGGAGAAGGACTTGAGGTTTCAGGAGGCGGAGGTGTTCCCGGTCTTCTTTATTCTTTTGATCAGATTCGAAGCGGAGTTTACCGGAATTTTTCGAGGCCAGACTATGTCTTCCTTGCTCACGGTGCGAATGGTTCACCCAGTTCCGATCAGGTTCTCCAAATGGTGGCGAATTTAAGAAGAGCGTATCCCGTTTCCAAAATCTTTCTCTGTGTTCCTTTTGGCGGTTATTCGAGAAGCGCGATCACGCAGGCTTACTATTCCCAACAGGATCCAAATGTCCATCTTGTGGATCTCGGAGACGCGGCTGCGCAAGCGGTTCTCCAGAATAGCGTAGATCAGCTTCATCCGAATCCAGGTGGAAACCGGATCATTGCGAATCTGATGGAATCGCAAATCAGTTCATTTCTCTGATATTCCAGCCAGGAGGAGTGAGTTGATAATTCACTGTAATTTCAGGTGTTTGTTATTCAGCTCCAGACCTGCTTAATGCACCATAACTCTCTGTAAACATTCATTAAAGTTTATTTCCCCGACTGCCGAAAAACAGACTGGGGGTAAATTAAGTGAACTGGAAAAATTCCATCGTTATTTTACTTCTCACTGTTACCGGTTGCGGAGTGAAAGCTTCCGTTCAAACCAAGAGTACGGTCCAATCTTTTGCTTCCAGTTTAAAGACCACTACAGGCCTTAAACTCACCCAGGTTCTCACTCAGGGTACGGCGACGAGTTCTACGACCAGTCGAACAGATGCGCAGAGTTCTGCATCGTCATCGGGACCAGTGATTGGAAACATCGATGGGCTTTTTTATCAGTCTGGTGAATCGGCCCTTTCCGGGTGGGCATGCGCCCAGGGAAATCCCGACTCAATCATGGTCCACCTCTACGCAGGCGGGGCTTATCCACGAGGTGAATTTGTCACCGGTGTAATCGCGAATCATTCAAGTGAATCAGCGGTTGCAAGTGCTTGCGGCTCCAACGGAACCGCCTACCGTTTTTTAATCCCGATTTCCCAGCAACAGCGGGTTCAGTTCGATGGAAAGCAAATATTTGTCCACGGCATCTCTCCCACAGGCGGTCAAAATCCGCTGATTGGCGGTAGTGGCACTTATGTGATTCCCGAAGCAACTCAGTTCACTTCTTGTGAAGTCGCTGACCTTGCGTCGTTGAAGGGATGCATGGCTCGTCTTTCAACCTTCCAGATCCTGGATTTTACCAATGACGTGAGTTGTAGTGGTACGGGTTGTTGCGATGCAGACGGTAAAGGTGCCCTGATCAATCTCGATCGATCGAGCTATAAGGTCGTCGCCGGAAACGGTCACATTCTCCATCGACACGGCTCGCAGACCACTTGCTCCGCCATGAGCATGAGTAGCTCATCGTATATCTGGATCAGTTCACTGAACATTGATGAGGATGAAACCGTACCGTTTTGCAGTCCTTACCAGAACTGTGCGAATGCAGTGCAATCATTTGATTCGAACAATATTAATTTTGAAAATTTCGGACTTTATAATGCCAAAGCATACGGGGTCTATATCTGGGCAAATGATCATGTTTTGTTCAATCATTCGACGGTTTCAAATACCGGAATCATCGCTCTCTATGCGGGAGACGGAAGCTATTCTGCAAGCGACGCGAGCCAGCACATTTTCGTGACCCAATCACTTTTTGCGAGAACGCGAACCAATGCTGTGGCCTTTCAAGGAGTATTCGGGAGTCAGCCCGGCGACAACGCGATTGAGGGCAATATCTTCAATGCGAATCATTATGCCGGCCAATGGATCCAGTCAGACGGTCTCCCTTATGATGGCGGCCAACTTTATTTACCCAATGTGCGTTACCTGCACGTATCCGATAACACCATCGCGGATGGTGCCTGTGCAACCTGTGGGTCGAGGCTAGTCTGGGGTATTGAGATCGGACCAGAAGGATCAATCGTTGATCTCGAAGTAGCCAATAACTACCTCTATAACGAAGACGGAATGCCGTTCTACCTCAATGTTGGCGGTCAGATCGGTCGCGATTCTTCTTTTACCAATAACACTATCTTCGGTTACACCCAGGCGACAAACGTTACGTCTGCGACCTTTTCTGGTAATGCGATGACCGATACAAAACCGTCACTCGCGCACAGCGGAACTGCCGGGTACAGAATTTATCGTCTCAGGCTGACTAATGGACTCCACGACGAAGCAAATACCGCAGGCGAAAGTTCGGGCGCCATTCTCGAAGGGATCTTTCAGTTAAGCCCGAGCCCAAGGGTCGGAGCCCTGAATCGCCCGATCTACCGCTGTTTCATAGCGGGAACAAAAGATAATGACTTTCCTTCTTTCGATCCAAATTGCGAAGGACAGCAGCACTTTCACAGCATTCTCGGTTACAGCTATGAAGTGGGACACCCGGGATCTCAGCCCTTTTACCGATGCCGGAAGGGATCTTCCGATAACTTCATCAGCTGGGATTCTCATTGCGAAGGCCAGGTTTTCGAAGGAATGCTGGGATCCGCAATTCCTGGAAACTAATCAGCAGCTTTAGTTTGAGTGCATCAGGAGACCTTGAATCAGGGAGAAGAGTCCAACTCCTCCGAAACCAAGGCTCACATACCAGAACTTCTTCCGGTGAGTGAGAACGGCGATCGCTGAAATGGTGATCGCGATCTGGAAGAAGGTCACTGCTCGAGCCAGAACCTGGTGAATGGAAAGATGCTGGGCACTTTCCGCTTCTTTCTCTTTGGCCTTTTCGCTGATCTCTTCCTGATCCTTTTTATAGTTCTCAAGCTTCTCAGCCATTTTCGGATCCACAGGGCGACCCATTTCGGAGAGCAGGTCAGCGCGTGAACTCAGGATTGCAGATTTGATTCCCTTGGCCTGATAGTAACTCCAGTGATCGGATGCCTTGATCTGTTCGATCATGGCTTCATTTGAATGGTGACCGGCGAGAAGAGCTGCGATCGCTGCAAATACGGCGAGGAATGCTGAAGTGAGAGCCACTTTCGAACTGAAAGAAGAACCCGGATGATGGTGTTCTTTTTCCTCGTGGGCTTTCTCGTGCATGTCTTCCTGAATCTTTTCGATCGGAACTTCGATTTCTTCCATGATGGGTGTCCTTGTTGCGGGTGTGTGGTTATTTAACCAGTAGGGAAAGATCGAGTGCCTTCACCGAGTGGGTGATGGAACCAACGGAAATGACATCGAGTCCTTCAAGAATATAAGGATCGATATTGGAGAGACTGATCCCGCCCGAAACTTCGTAAACGGTTCCCTTGGGTTTCATCAGGATCGCTTCTTTCACCTGATCGGGGGTGAAATTGTCGAGCATGACGACTTCGGCTCCAGCCGTTAAGGCCTGCTTCAGTTCATCAAGGTTTCGAACTTCGATTTCGATTTTCAGAAGATGAGGAATCACTGTGCGGGCATGATCCACGGCAGCCTTGATGCTTCCAGCTGCTGCAATGTGATTTTCCTTCAAGAGAAGGCCGCCACTCAGATTAAAACGGTGAGGATGAGCCCCGCCGATGAGAGTGCTTTGAATGACGAGATCGCGGTAACCGGGAAGTGTCTTCCGGGTTCCGGTGATCCGGGGAGCGTGTTTCAGGTTCTGAGCCTTCACGCGTTTGACCAGAGCCGCAGTTTCGGTCGCGATCCCCGAGCAATAAGAAGCAAGATTGATGAAAGTGCGTTCAAAGACGAGCACCGTTTCCGCGGTACCGACCCAGCGACAGATCACGGTTTTCGGCGAAACAACGTCTCCGTCTTTTACAAAAGCCTGGATGCGGAGGGGGGAGCCGAGTTCCTGGCTCAAAAGTTCGAGCGCGATTAACCCGAGGTCACCCGCCCATACGCCGTGTGCTTTGGCGATGAGTTCGGCTGAAATCGTTTCACTGTTCTGATCTCCGCGGGATTTTGCAGTCGCACGGGCGGTCCAGTCGAAAGACGCACCATCTTCCTCAAGTCCGACCGACAACCATTTTTTCCAGGAAGGGATCAGGGCGTTCATAAATTGAAAGCTTTCAGGGTGTTTTTCTGAACTTCGCGAAGGCTGTTGAGTCCAATCATCGCGCCATCCATCATTTGCTTCATGTCGGCTTCAGAGAATGGTTTTTTCTCGGCAGTACCCTGAATCTCGACAAAGAGTCCTGATCCGGTGCGGACGAAGTTCATGTCGACTTCACAGGTGGAGTCTTCATCGTAATCGAGGTCCACGAACACTTTGCCTTCCAGCAAGCCCACACTGATGGCTTGAACGGTGTCGATGAAAGCTTCGCGTGGAATTTTCTTCTCAGCGATGAGTTTGGAGAGTGCGATACCGACTGCGATGCACGCGCCGGTGATGGAAGCGGTGCGGGTTCCGCCATCGGCCTGGATCACGTCACAGTCGACCAGAATCTGTCTTTCGCCCAGTTTCTCGAGATCCACCATCGCGCGGAGTGCACGACCGATCAGACGTTGGATTTCCTGGGTGCGTCCGGAAACTTTTTCGCGATCGCGTTTGGAGCGGGTGTGGGTTGCACGCGGGAGCATTGCGTACTCGGCAGTGATCCAGCCTTTCCCTTTTCCCTTCATCCAGGATGGAACATTTTCGTCGATGCTCGCAGTACAAAACACTTTCGTGTTCCCGGTTTCAATCTGGCAGGAACCTTCCGCATAGCGGGAGACGTTCACTTCAACTTTACAGGTTCTTGGATCTAGAAGGCTTCTGTTTCTCATAATTCTTTGAAGAGAATCCTACAGGGGAGGATTCAGGAGGAGCTTGTGAATCTCGTCACGGATGATCTTCTCGGCCATGCCCGGGATCGTATTCTGAGAGTAATCATTAATCTCTTTTGCGATCCGCTGGCGAAGGTCGTTTTTCATCTCGGCGAAGATGCGCTCGACTTCGGATTTTACCAGTGACTGGATCTCTTCAGAAGAGATCGATGGCAGGTGAGACACTGGCTGGTCAAAGTTGGAAGGAATTTCATTCAGGTCGAAGTGGGAGACTTCACGCGCCTGCGTGGGAGAAGATTGAAAATCCGATTTGAACGGATCTTCCATTTTACCCGGTTCGATCATGCCCCAGTCCTGCTGGTCGAGGCCTGCGAGCTCAAAAGTGTTTTTCGCCATTTCCTGAATATCGTCCATCGGAAGCTTGAAATCAGAGTTCAGCGGTGGGAGATCCGGAAATGCGGGCTCAATCGGATCATCAAAGCGGATCGGAGCACGAGTCTCGACGACTGGCGCATTGATCGTTGCTTCGATCGGATCATTTTCGGGAGCGCGATTTGCAACTGAAAGAAGAGTGGAGCGGAGGTGGGATGGATCAAAAGGCTTGATCAAATGACCCGCGAAGCCGAGTTTTTCGGCACGGGCCTCATCCACCTTCTCGAATGCACTCGACATGAGAATGACCGGAATGTTTTTCAGATCCGGTTTCATTAAGAATTTTTCACGAACTTGATACGCGTCGTAAATTGGAAGAGAGACATCAATGATGCAGATGTCCGGACGGAAAAGAGAGGCTTGCTCGAGCGCTTCCTTGCCGTCGGATACGGTTTGGATCTCATATCCATCACCGGAGAGAGCCAAGCGAATCACTTTTTGGATCGTAAGACTGTCGTCTGCGACTAAGATTTTCTTTTCTGCCATGCGCAAGTCAATGTTGTCAGTATTTTAGCGCCGTGTAAATTAAAAATAATTTTACACAAATCCAATATAGAAAACGATTTGCTCTTGCCCCGGAAAAGGGGTATACTGAATATAGTTTGGGGTCCCAACCGAATACACATCTGGACCCGACAAGCATTGACCCAGGGGGCTGTGCCTGATACATGGTGAGCATGCTGACCTCAGAGTCAGAAGCCTAAAGTGTACATACGGCGCCCACGTTACTTACTGGGGCTCCAATGTCTGGTTCGGGACCCCAAACTATTCTTAAAACACTCACTTTTATTTGACATCCCACAACAAAGCTCAATAGGATAGAACCATGGACGGATTAAATCACGGTTGGATCCACGAAATTGCCAGAGCTGAAAGCTCTCCCGAAGCGGAAGCGCTTTATCAGCTCAACCAGGCTTCAGCACCCCAGCAGGCGGTGGAAGAAAGTACTGTCGAGTTTTTGACAGACCTTCGTGCTTATTTTCAAGAATACGTCCGGATCTTCAATTCCCTCTCTGAAACAGGAAAGAAGTTTTCTGAAATCAAGATCTTCAACCTGACCCAGGGTGCGGCGGATTTCATGCTTTATCGCAATGGAATCAAACTCATCATCGCGAACACCACTCATGGCGTGATTCAGCTGTCTTACGACAAACACGTGATCACCGGCGCGTCCAACAACGAGCTTTCCATTCCGCAAGCGGACGAACTGATCGCCCAGCTCGGAGCATTTGGATCGGTTCACTGGATGTATCGTTCTGAAAAAGTGAGCAGTGATCAGGTGGCAAAGCATTTCTTCTCTGAATTCTCCCGCATCACGCGCGAGCCGAAGAAGATCAAACCGAATCAGAAGATCTTACTTGAGCAAATCAAGGCTCTGCTCCAGGAGCAGGGGCTCAACCTTGAGTAATCGGATCGTCTGAGTAAAGTTCAACGAAAAATCCGTTCCACTGGTCTGATTGCTGGTGTCGCTTTGTTCGATAAGCCCCGGATTCAAATCCATTTTCTTTAAAAACAACTGAGCAAGATCAAAGAAGGATGTCTTGGTGAGGCCCCCGATGTGGAAAGTCTTGTTCCGGATATCCTGATCAATCACTTTTTCCACGGCATCAATCAGCAGGCTGATGTGGACTGGATTCGTCACGACCTTTTTCGGAAGGGCTATCTTCTCATTGAAAAGCTGTCGCTCGCGAAGCGTGTCGAGCCAGGCTGGATGCTGAATCGTTCCGCGCCCGAGGAGCAGGGAGGCGCGAAAAATCACGTGATTGGAAGAGCGGCTCCGGACGAAGTTCTCGGCACCGAGTTTCGCCTTCCCGATCTGGGAGTAAGGCATGGCGGTGTCGCTCTCTGAGTAGTTTCCTTCCGTTCCGGAGAAAACCCAGTCAGAAGAAATTAAAATGAATTTTGCCTTGATGTAGTCGGCTGCGGTCATGATGAGTGTTGCGGCGGTGGAATGCAGGGCCTGGGTCAGGATGACTTCTTTTTCGGCTTTTGCAACGTCGTTTGAGCCGACGGTGTAAATCACGACCTCGGGCTGGAATTTTTGGACCAGGGCTTTGCACTGTTCCTTGTCGGTGATGTCTGCAAAACGGAAATACTCCACTCCGGGCATGGGGGTGAAGTCTTTGCGGAAAGTGCAGATGACCTGATGGTGAGTGGCCAGTGCCTTCGCGAGATTTCCTCCAACGAAACCGGTGCCACCGACAATCAGGATTTTCTTTTTAGGAGCGGCCATTCATTCTCCATTATCCATCCAGAATGGAGGCTGCGGGAAGTGGTCCGTTCCGTGGAACACTTCCCGCGCCCTGAAGGCTGGATGTATTTTTATAAAAGCGGATTCTGGTCTCAGCTCAACAGTTTAAGAACTGCTTGAGCCTGGTTGTTTGCCTGTCCGAGAACTGAGATACCTGCTTGCATCAGGATGTTTGACTTGGTCATGTCAGACACCTCACTTGCAAGGTCGGCATCACGGATACGGGAGTTGGCTGCGGAAAGGTTTTCGTCGCTGATCGCAAGGGAGTTGATCGTCGACTGCATCCTGTTCTGCATGGCCCCCAGATCCGCTCGTACGGAGTTCACTCGGACGAGTGCTTCGTCCAGAGAGGAGAGCGAGGTCTGCGCTCCCACCTTGGTGGCGACGCTTTCGCCCACCATTCCGAGTGCATCCAGAGTCACGTTTGCGGTTTCCGCATTGTACGTGAGCCTGTCCGCGAGAGGATTGTTTCCGGTTCCCACCTGGATCTCAAATACTCCAGCTCTTCCATTCAGCAAAGGGTTGCCGTTGAAGCTGGTCGTATCCGATATCCGCTGGATCTCTGATTTCAGAGCCTGAAATTCCCGATCCGTAAAACCGCGTTCCTTATCACCGATGGTGTCTGATGCTGCCTGGATGGCAAGCTCGCGGAGACGAACGATCATGTTTGAGATCTCGTTCAGTCCGCCCTCCGAAACCTGGATCAGGGAGACCCCGTCCTGTGCGTTTCGTTTAGCCTGTCTCATCCCGCGGATCTGCGCTCGTAAGTTCTCAGAGATCGCCAGTCCCGCGGCATCATCACCTGCCCGGTTGATCCGGCTGCCGCTGGAGAGTCTCTCCATCGTGCCGTCTAATGAATTCTTTGTGTTCGATAACGTTCGCATCGCTGCGAGCGACGGTATGTTCGTCGCAATCCTTAATCCCATCTCTAGTCTCCATTCATGTTTCTATCTCCTCAGTGAGTCCCGCTTGCGATCCCTCGCGTCGCGGACAGCATCCTTGCCGATTTGGTTTATTTGACTTAGCTCAGGAGTTTCAGTGCTGATTGAGCGGAGTTATTCGCTTGTCCCAGTACCGAGATCCCTGCTTGCATCAAAATATTGTTCTTCGTCATTTCCGAAACTTCCTCGGCGAGATCGGCATCTCTGATCCGGCTGTTCGCGGCTGACATGTTTTCCTCGTTTGTGGCGAGGTTGTTGATTGTTGATTGAAGTCGGTTTTGCATCGCTCCGAAGTCGGAACGCACTTTGTTCACTTGCGAGATCGCATCGTCGATCACCGCGAGGGACAATTGGGAGCCTTGTTTGGTGGCCACGCTTTCGCCTGCCATCCGGAGAGCTTCAAGACTCACATCTGCGTTCTGTCCGTCGTACACGATCCGGTCGGTAAGGGGATTGTTCCCTGTTCCTACCTGGATTTCGAAGATTCCCGCGCGTCCGTTCAATAACGGGGTTCCGTTAAAGGCCGTACTTTGCGAGATCCGGTCCATCTCAGACTTGAGTGCCTGGAATTCCCGGTCTGTGAAGCTTCGTTCCTTGTCACCGATCGTGTCGGATGCTGCCTGGATTGATAATTCCCGAAGACGAATCAAGATGTTCGTGACTTCGTTAAGACCACCCTCTGAAACCTGGATCATGGAGACCCCGTCCTGAGCGTTTCTCTTGGCTTGTTTCAATCCTCTGATCTGTGCTCTCAGGTTTTCCGAGATCGCAAGACCCGCGGCATCGTCGCCTGCGGAGTTGATCCGGCTTCCGCTGGAGAGTTTCTCCAGGTTTTTTCCCAAGGCCATCCGTGTATTATTCAAACTTCTCTGCGCCATAAGCGAGGAAATGTTCGTATTTACTCTTAATCCCATATTATCATCCGTCCATAAAAAGCGTCCTCCATGAGCACCCGCAAACGACCAAATTCGCGGCCGGCAATCCATGCCGATTTTAAGTGTGATGTGCCGGACATTTCCCTAACGCCCAACCCATCACGGGTTAAATCTTTCATTCTCCCGCCATTTCAGCGGTTCCTTCGATTCACTTCCGGGCCCTCCAAGATCCTCTCTTTGGGCCCGGAAGCGATAATCGATCCAGGAAACAGACAAGCAATGACCTTGTCCATGAATTAAATTTTTCCAACACAGTCCAGGACTACGTGTCCAGGATTGTCTTTATCATCTAGCCCTGCACCCCGAGGAGACTGAGGGCACTCTTGATTGAAGAGTTCGCCTGAGTCAGTACGGATACACCGGCCTGGTTCAAAATCTGAGCTTTCGTCATCTCGGAAGTTTCTTCCGCGAGGTCAGCATCGCGGATGCGGCTGTTCGCTGCAGTCATGTTTTCTTTTGTGACTGAGAGGGTGTTGATGACGGATTGAAGTCTGTTCTGCATCGATCCGAAGGAGGCACGGATGGAGACCACCGTGTTCAATGCTCCGTCGATGCTCGCCAGCGAGGTCTGTGCACTGGCCTTGTCAGCAACTGTTGCAAGGTTGATTCCGAGGGCTGCGACGTTCACGTTCGTGGCATACGGATCAAAGAGCTTGATACGGTCGATGAGTGGATTGTTTTTAGTTCCGATCTGAACTTCGAAAGTGGTTCCATTCCCGTTTAACAGGGGATTTCCGTTGAATTCGATCGAATTTGAGATCCGGTCGATCTCTTCACTGAGTTGCTGGAATTCATTATCGAGGAATTTGCGTTCGCGTGGACCGACGGTGTCGGATGCTGCTTGAACTCCAAGTTCACGCATGCGGATCAGGATGTTTGAAATTTCTACGAGACCGCCTTCGGCGACCTGGACGAGGGAGATTCCGTCCATGGCGTTTCGTTCCGCCTGGGCAGTTCCTCTGATCTGAGCTCTGAAAGTTTCGGAGATGGCGAGGCCTGCGGCATCATCACCTGCGTGATTGATGCGTGAACCGGAACTGAGACGTTCCAATGTTCGATCGAGAAGAACTCGATTGCCGCGCAAGTTGCGTTGAGCAACTAATGAGGGCACGTTTGTATTAATTCGTAATCCCATACCTTCCTCCATGAAGGTCAAACTCTTTTAGTACTACGAGCGCCCGAGTTTGAGGTCAATCCATGACCAATTCAAGGCTCTCATTACACAGATCGGAGTGTGTCCGTTGTGACTTGAGAAAAAAATTACAAGAAAATTGTTTTTTTTTAAAATAACCGCTTGAACTTCTCAGGAAGCGCTGTAATATCGAAATTGTAAGTGTTGCCTAGGCAATAATTTCACAATGGAGGAACTAACAATGGCTAAGAAAAAAGTAGCAAAAAAGAAAACTGCTAAGAAAAAAACCGCTAAGAAAAAAACTAAAAAATAGTTTGTTTCGAAGCAATTAAATTGCAAAGACCTCGGACGCAAGTCCGGGGTTTTTTTTTGCCTTTTTTCAGGGGTTTTTGACATGTGGGCACTTTTTGCCCGGACAGCGGAACCGCTATTTCGTTATTAATGTACGGAGAACCTTTTTAGGAAAAAAAGGTCCCTGATAGATCCAGCCTGTATACAACTGAACCGCGCTCGCTCCCTCTTTCATTCTCTCAAGCGCCTGTTCTTCATTCATCACCCCTCCGACAGAGATAATAGGAAGAGAAGTATAAGTTTTGGCTTCCTTCAGTCGCTGAAGAGCAATACTAGATAAATTTTGCCCACTATATCCACCCGTTAAGTCCTTATTTGGAAGCGAAAAGCTGCCTCCAAGGGTGTTCGTGAGTACAAATCCGGTGATTTTAATCGCTTCAAGGGTTTGAATGATCGATTTCAGGAGGTCTCCTTCGATCTCAGGAGCAAGTTTTACGTAAAGCGGGATCGAAACACCCGCTTCATTCAAAACTTTCTGCACACTGAGCACGATTTTGGTCAGCGCTTCCGGATTCTGGAGCGATCTTAACCCCGGGGTATTGGGTGAACTCACGTTGATCACGAAAAAATCCGCACAATCGAGGAAGGCTTTTGCGACCTTCGCGTAGTCACTGGCCGCTTCTTCATCCGGTGTGGACTTGTTTTTGCCAAGATTCACCCCCACGAGGAAGTCTTTCGGGAGTTTCGGTTTCGCTTTTCTCACCCGTTCGGAGATCAAACCCGCTCCGAGATTGTTAAAACCCATCCGGTTGAAGAGCATTTTGTCTTTTGGGATGCGGAAGAGGCGTGGTTTTTCGTTTCCGCCCTGGGGTTTCGGGGTCACGGTGCCGATTTCAACCTGTCCGAAACCAAAATACGGAAGATAAGGAAGGATGTCGGCGTTTTTGTCGAAGCCCGCAGCGAGACCCACCGGGTTTGGAAGTACTGGAAGACGGAGTGGAAGCAGTCTCACCATCCATTTCATTCCCCATTTGGAGAGTTCATGTGTGAGTTCCGGGTCTAATAGGAAGAGAAACGATCGAATGAGCCACCACATGACCTCTGTATTATCACGAAAACGCGTCAAAAGATTTTCCCAAACCTGAAAAAACGAATATCATCAAGGTATGGCGAATATCTTCTATGATCGTTCGGGCAAGGCACACGTCATCGGTGGCAAAAATAAAGCGTCCCAGGACGAAAATCCTCCAGCCGAAAAGAAGAGTGGCGGAAAGCCTGAACACAAACCCTCTAAAAAATTTGAATCAAAGCACGGAAACAAGAAATCCGAAGACCGTCCGTCGTTTTCAGGCGGCGCTTCAGGTGGAAAATCCGCCCGCCCTCACGGCAGGGACGAAGGAAAAGGTTTCAAGAAACGCGATTCCCATGAACAGGGAAGCACTCGGGACCGGAAGGAACAACCCGCCGGAGAGAAACGATTTGGACGCTCCAACGATAAAAAAAGCTCCGGGTTAGAGTTTAAAGGACATGCCAAAGGTGGACACGGTGGTCGTCCCGATCGCGGGTCGGATCGAAAACACCGGGGTGACCGGTATGAAAAGGGTGCTGTAAAGGGTGGCGGCTCAAAACGAGGCCGTGGACCGGTTCAAGCCCGCGCGATTGATCCAACCTGGACCAAATTAAAAGCAGTAGTAGATAAGAATAAAAGAGGAAGCGCGTTTCTGGTCTTTGATCGTGCTGACCTTGAGGATGTCTTTATTCCACGCTACTACATCGAACAGCTGTTCCATGGTGACCGGGTGGAAGTCTATGTGAGTGAAGCAGGTGAGATCGAAGACCTGAAAGTCACCGCCCACCGGTTCAAAAACATTTTTGGGCGTGTCCAAATGAACACTCGCCGGGATGATGAGTTCGAACGGAAGCGGGAAAAGTCGAAAGCCCGCACCGGATTCCTGGTTTACGAACGCAAGAAGGCCAAAGAGGAAGTTTATCTCGCCGATGTCCCGATTGAAGTAAAAGAGGGCGATTGGGTGAAGGCTGAAATGATTTTCGGTGAGAATGGCATGTCCAGCGCCAAGATCGTCGAACACATCGGCCCCATCCTCCCTGCGGTTTACGATATCCAGATGGTTGCGGGGGAGTTCAATCTCGTCGAGCACCATACTTTCGATGCGGTGAAACAGGCTGAGAGCTACAAACTTGAAATTCCAGGCAAGGATGAAGAGGGAAGAACCGATCTTCGCCATCTTCCATTCATGACCATCGATGGTGAACGCGCCCGGGACTTCGACGATGCGGTTTATGTCGAACGGATCAATCAGGGTGGTTTCAGACTCTGGGTGGCCATTGCCGACGTCTCTCACTATGTAAAGGTGGGAACTCCGCTCGATCACGAGGCTTACATCCGCGCGACCAGTATCTATTTCCCGGAACGCGCCTTCCATATGCTCCCACGGGCGCTTTCAGAAGAGCTTTGCAGCTTGAAACCAAAAGTGCCGCGTCTCTCCCTTGCATGCTCCATGGAGTACTCCAAGGACGGTAAAAAGGGCGAGATCAAGCTTTACGACGGGATCATCGAATCCAGACGCCGGGCGACCTATACCGAGATCGACGCGGAAAAGGAAGATCCGAAGCACGCGGAGATGTTCGAGCTCTATAAGATCTTGAAACAAAAACGTTTTGACCGGGGTTCGATCGACTTCGATTTCCCGGAAGCGGAGATCATCCTCGATGAAAAGAGCGGGGAACCTGAGGACATCGTTGTCAGACCCAGAAACGACGCCCACCGTCTGATCGAAGAGTTCATGATTGCCGCGAACGAATCGGTGACCGAATGGATGCTTGAGCGGAAACTTCCGTTCATTTACCGTCTCCACGAGGAACCTTCTCCGGAATCCATGGAGAAATTCAAGAAGCTCGCCAAGAACATGGGCGTTCAACTCATGTCCTCCCATGGGGTACCAAGACCGAAGGTCCTCGCCGAGTTCATCCGGACGCTGAAAAATCATCCGGCCGAACCGATTCTCGCGAACGGACTTCTGCGCTCCATGCGCCAGGCGATGTATAGCGCGACTCACGGCGAGCATTATGGTCTCGCTTCCGAGGCTTACACCCACTTCACCTCTCCCATCCGTCGTTATCCCGATCTGATTGTTCACCGCCTCTTGCGGGAGACCCTGCAGCGCGAACAAAAAGGCGAGCAGCATCCAAAAGGCAAAGAGACTGAAACCCAGCAGGACAAGCTCCAGGAAATGGCGGAGCACTGCAGTTATCGGGAACGCATCGCAAGTGAGGCGGAGCGTGAATCGATCCGCTTCAAGCAGATTCGCCTGATGGCAAAGAACGTCGGGAAAGAATTCGAAGGAAAAGTGAGTGGACTCACCGAAAAGGGGATGTTCATCCAGCTTGATCACCCTTATTGCGAAGGAATGGTCCCAGTCGATACGATGAAGGACGATTTTTACCAGTTCATTGAAGAACGGATGGTCCTCATGGGGCGTCGGACTAAAAAGACCTTCACGATCGGCATGCGGGTTAAAATTCAAGTCGTTCGCGTCGATCTTGATGCCCGAAGAGTCGAGTTTGAGTTAAAGTAAATCCATGCCTATCGGAATCGTAAAACGCGGTATCCAGTTTACTCGTGCGGTGAAAAGCGTTGGCCGCTTGCGCCAGATCGTTTCTGTATTGTCCAAGCACGGGTTTGGTGACGTGGTTGACCGGATCGGACTCGGCGGTTACATTCCCAACCGTCTTTTAAATTGGGCAGACGTAAACCGGGGCAAAAGTTTTGGCGAGCGCATGCGTTTTGCCTTCGAAGAACTCGGACCGACTTTCGTAAAACTGGGCCAAGTCCTTTCCATGCGCTCGGACCTCGTGCCGGAATCCGTGGTCGAAGAGTTGACCAAGCTCCAGGATCGGGTCAGTCCTCTTCCATTTCATATCATTCAAGAAGTTTTAAACCGTGAACTTGGGGAGCGGAACCTCGCTCAGTTCCTTGAGATCAATCCGATCCCGCTCGCGAGCGCGAGCATTGGTCAGGTTCACGAAGCGGTCCTGAAGAGTGGCGAGAAAGTCGTCATCAAGGTTCTTCGTCCTGAAATCCGGAAGATCATCGAGACGGACATTTCCCTTCTTACGATGATTGCGGATCTTCTGGAAAGTTACTTCCCGGAACTTCGCGTACTCAATCCGAAGATCTTTGTGGAAGAGTTTTTCAAGACCCTTTCTTATGAGCTCGATTTCAAGATCGAAGCGAACAATATTGAAAAGATCCAAGCGAACTCCGTTGATTTCCCGGATCTCGTTTTTCCAAAGGTTTATCACGAGCTGAGCACCATCCAGGTGCTGACCCTCGAGCGTTTCGAAGGAATCCGCTTAAACGACAAGGAAGCGGTTCTCAATGCGCCGATCGATCGCCAGAAGATCGCGGGCATCGGAGCACGCGCTTTTCTTTATTCGGTTTTGAAATATGGTCTCTTTCATGGAGATCTCCACGGTGGGAACCTGTTCATCCTTCCGGGTGAACGTCTGGGTGTGATCGATTTTGGAATCGTAGGCCGTCTTTCCCAGAAATCCCGTGATCAGCTTGCGACCATGGTCTGGGCCCTGACTCAGGAAGATTACGAAACTCTTTGTTATACCTATGCAGATCTCGGTTCAGCCGACACCTCGATTGATTTCGATTCCTTCCAGCGGGAAGTGAGAAACGTTCTTTCTCCTCACCTGGGCTTGAATCTGAACGACGTGAATTCCGGACGCGTGCTCATCGAAGCAACGAAAATTGCAGCGAAGTACAATATCCGGGTTCCAGGCGACTGGATGCTCGTCTTCCGGGCGATTGTGACCATGGAAGGCATGGGCCGTTTACTTGATCCGAAGTTCGACATGATTGCCATGGGCGAATCTCTCGTCCTCGATATCGTGAAGATTCAGACTTCTCCCGCCCGCCTGAGAAAAGAAGCCTTCAAGATCTCCCGTGACACGATTTCGCTTCTCGAAGTTCTTCCACGCAACCTGCGCTGGGCACTTCGCAAGTTCGCGCGCAATGATTACGCGCTTGAGATCAAGAGTCCTGACATTCACCTCGTCGCCCGTCAGGTTGATCGGGGTTCCAGACGTCTTGCCCGGGCTTTGAATGGGATGGGCCTTCTCGTTGCAGGAGCAATTCTGATTCAAGCCGATAAAGGCTATCACTGGGATGAATATCCGGTGCTCGGGCTTTCTCTTCTCGTTTTCGGTGTCTTTTTCGTCCTCCGTCCAACCAGAAAATAAAAACCCCCTCCATCATTCCTGATGAAAGGGGTCTTTCATGAACCAATTGTTGTTTTAGCTTAGAACGGGAAACCGATCTTCGCTGTGATCTCCCAGTTTTCGTGGGAGTGAAGGAAGAGGCTGTCGCCTTGGAAAGAACCGTTGTCGTCGAGACCGTTTGGAGCTCCCCAGATTTGTTTCAACACGCCGAGAGTTCCCCATGCTTTTTGTCCGCCGTAGTGGATCGCAGGACCAGTCCAGATGAGGGAGTGGTCGTGGGTGTAGAAGTTACCCACTTCGTTGTGGTTCCGGAATTCCCAACCGAAGTAGAGATTGTTTGCAATACGGTAAGTGACACCGAGTTCGTTGTTAAGGTCGAACTCGCCGTTCCAGAGTTCCAATTGATCCGCATAGCGGAAGAATTCGATCTCAAGGCCAAGGTTGTACGCGATGATGATTTTATCATCGTCGAAGTTTTTCTGGAGCATGATGCGGAACTCGGTTTCCCAACCTGGGTACTCGCGAAGTGCATCGTGGATATCGTGGAAGTCGTAGCTGTTTTCGAGGTAAAATGCGAGTCCGACCGGGTCAGAGATCGGGGAGAGTACGCGGTAAATGAGCTCGAGGGAAACGCTCTGGAGGTTGAATCCATTTGAGTTGAAACCGGCAGGAGTGTCACCCGCTGGATCGCTGTCATCCGGAGCACCTTTTGCGTGAAGGTACTGGGTGTTCAGGTAGAACGCCGCTTGGAATTTATCGGTAACACCGTATTCGAATTCGGATTTGGAATCGACTGCGTTGTATTCGCCGTATGCGCGGCCATTGCGGCTGCGGAGGGTTTGTTCAAGTTCGAAGTGGCCTTCCGGTACGGTTTCAGTCGTGTAAACGCGACTGAAGAAACCTTCGCCCGCAAGCGCGGAGGAAGACCCGAAAAGGCTCATGGCCATGACCAACAAAAAAAGTGAATTTTTCATATTGAGAATCATTCTCATTAGCGATGAGAGTTTGTAAAGTCTTTTCAGACAGCGGGATTCAGAATTCTCTGTTCGGTGGTCCGGGCTTCACTTAAGAGAGTTAACAGGGTCAGGACGTCGCCTGCTTCGAGGATTGTATTTCCGTTTGGAATAATAACCTCGTGATTTCGCCGGATACTGACGATCAGGCTCGCTCTCGGGAGGGCAAGATCAAAGACATGCTTCTTCACCAAGGGGGACTCTTTCGGAATCCGAACTTCGATTTGATGGTGGGGCGCTTCCTTTTTTACGGGGAGTGCCAGTTCAAGGTGGTTTGCAATCCAGGTAATGAGTGACCCCTGAAGCAGGACGGAAACCACGACGACGAAAAAGACGATGTTGAAAATGAAATGCGCGATCGGTAGACCCGCTGACATGGGATAGGTCGCGAGAATGATGGGAACAGCACCCCGGAGCCCGACCCAGGAAATCATGTTTTTTGCTCTCGAATCAAACGGACTTCTCGCAAGACTCAGCCACACACCAATCGGACGGGCAACGAGTACGAGGAAGAGTGCAAGTCCCACTCCTGAGAGTGCAACGGGAAGAAGGTCGTGTGGATTCACGAGGAGTCCCAGAGTGAGAAACATGGTGATCTGAACAAGCCATGCAAGTCCGTCGTGGAACACGAGTACTGTTCTCTTCTTGATGAAATTTTTCCGGGCCATCACAAGACCCGCAAGGTAGACGGCCAAAAATCCATTTCCGTGAAGGGCGTGGGTCAG
>OUNO011323151.1_pt1 | contig 40934 bp, 32 predicted proteins | sample 1779811 | NCBI WGS metagenome assembly OUNO01 (sample SAMEA3914804, study PRJEB12502) | metagenome | biome: forest; material: soil | place: Canada | collected 2010-06-25 | depth 0.3 m
GGGCGCGGGCTTCGCTTTTGCTTTGGGCGCGGGCTTCGCTTTTGCTTTGGGCGCGGGCTTCGCTTTTGCTTTGGGCGCGGGCTTCGCTTTTGCTTTGGGTGCGGGCTTCGCCTTTTTGGCGGGCGTTTGGAGTGTGGCTTTCTTGCTCTTCGCGTTCGGTTTCGCCGAAGCTTTTGAGATGGTCTTTGAAGGCTTCGCGGTGCGGGCTGCCATGATTCGAACCTCGTTCAGCTAAGTCGGGAGCGGAATACTCCGACACTCTCCTGCGAACTGCGCGCCGCGTCCACCGCTGCCCAGGCCCCGGGCTCTGCTCGGGCCTCCCGCTGGCCATGCGTGCTAGCGTGCTGGCGCGGCGATGCGAGCAACCGAAACCGAAACGCACGCCGTCCGTTTGTCGATGTTGGCGTCTGGGCTCGCCTTGGCCCTGCACGTGGCGTCCCGATCGCTCCGCGAAGGCTTGTTTCTAGCTACGTTCACCGTTGGGCAGCTGCCCAAGGTGATGCTCGGGGCGGCAGTATTTTCGGTCCCGATGGCGCTGCTCGTGACGCGGGCGATGGCGCGCTTCGGTCCGGGTCGAGTGACGCCCCTGATGTTCGTCGTCGGCGCGCTGGCTTCGCTGCTCGAGTGGGCGCTGCTGCCGGCGCTCCCCAGAGGCATCGCGATCGCATTCTATTTTCATGTCTCGATTTGGGGCGCGTTGCTCGTTAGCGCGTTTTGGTCGATCGTGAACGAGCGCTTCGATCCGCACACGTTGAAGAGCGTCGTCGCACGGATCGGCGGTACGAGCACGCTCGGTGGTCTGTGCGGCGGCTTGCTGATGGAGCGCGCCGTGCACTGGTTCACGCCGCGCGGTTGTGTACTCCTACTCGGTGCACTGGCGTTGGCGGGTGCCGCGTGCACACAGCTCCTCGGCAGCGCCGTGCCCGCCGCAAGACCAGATGAAGAAGCCGCTGCTGACGCCGCTAGCGATCGCCTGAAGGGCTACCTGTGGACTTTGGCATTGCTGGTTGCCTGCTCGGCGGCATTGTCTGCATTCGGTGACTTCGCGTTGAAGCAGGCTGCCGCCGCCCGGCTCACCAATATCACCACTTTGGTTCGGTTTTTTGCGGTTTTTTACACCGGTGCGGCGTTGGCCAGCTTCCTGCTCCAGGTGCTGGTCTCGCGTCGCGCGCTGGACACGATCGGCGTGGGCGGGACGCTCGCGGTGCCCCCACTGCTCGCCATCGCGCTCGGAGCCATCTCGTTGTTCGCGCCGTCGCTCGTCACCGTGGGGGCGCTGCGCGGTGCCGATTTGGCACTCGGCCCCTCGCTCTACCGGAGCGCTTTCGAGCCGCTGCTGACGCCCGTGGCCGCCGCCAACAAGCGCCGCAGCAAGGCCTTGATCGACGTGGTGTTCGACAAGGGCGGGGAGACGCTGGCAAGCCTCCTGATTCTGCTCTTGCTCGCTGGCAGTCCGTTGATCATCCAGCGCGCTCCACTGGTACTCGTGATCGTCGCTGCCGTACTTGCTGTCTGGCTCTCGGTACGCGCCCAGCGCGGTTACGTCAGCGAGCTCGAAGCAAGCCTACGTGAAGGAACCGCTGGCACTGACGTCCCTGGTTCCACGTTTCTCTCTTTGCACCTTGGCTCCGACGTCCGAATCGGTCGGGACAAGCTGAGCGAACGACTGGGGCAGCTCCGCCAAGCGCGCGATAGTCCGGGCGCAGCGAGCCCTCTGGCTGCAGAGCCTCCGGCCGAGTCTGTCGATGACATCTTGACTCACGTGAAACTGCTCCTGGGCTCGGACGTGGGCCAGATCCGCGAGCTCTTGAACGGGCCGCCGCTGGATGCGCGTTTGGCTGCCTTCGTGCTGCCGTTTCTCGGCCGCGATGATCTGGCCAAACCGGCGGTGCTGGCCTTGCGCAACATGGGCCACGGCGCGCTCGGAGTCTTGGCGGAAGCCATGCATTCCCCGTCGCTGCCCGCGATCGTGAAGCGGCGTATTCCGCACGTGCTGCGCAGCGCCCGTGGGGACCGCGTGGTCCGCTCGTTGTTCTGGGCGCTGTCCGCGGACGCTCCCGAGGTACGCTACCGCGCCGCGCTGGCATTGGCCGAGGTCACGCGTGAAGACAAAGCGCTCTTGCCCGATCGCGAACAGCTCGACGCCTTGGTTCTGTCGGAGATCGCTCAGCCACCGCTCACCCGCCCACGGATCGACCATATTTTTGCGCTGTTGTCGCTGGGCATGAACCGCGGCGCGCTCGAGCTCGCGCGCCAAGGCCTGCTGAGCGACGACCGCAAGCTGCGCGGCACCGCGCTCGAGTACCTGGAAAGCTTGCTGCCCGAGGGCGTGCGGTCTCCGCTCGTGACTGCCCTGGGTGAGCTGGTTGGCCCGCGCGAGGAGGCGAGCGAGAAACACGCAGACGTCGACTTGCTCGATCAGTTGCGCCGCTCGTTCAAGGCGGATCTCGCGCCGCCCGCATTGGCGACCGATCCGGACTGAGCGTGGCGGTGGGCGCCTGGCACCATCGACCAACGGACGAAACATTCACGGAAATCGGGGCAGGAAGGCGCCCTGCGCGCTGTAAGTCAGACGGCTTTTCGGCTGGGGACGCTGAGCTAGATGAGTTACAACGCGGACCTTCCGTGACTGCTTCCTTGCCAATGTGCATGACTTCGATCCAGCGCGCTGTCCGCCGGTTGTCGGCGCGGTTGACCGCGCTCTGCCTCGGGCTGAGCGCTGCGCTGACATCGAGCCACGCGCTCGCCGACTCCCAGCCCGAGCGGCCAATGCCCGACTACGACGGGCGCGGAGGCAAAGGCCAACCGACTACGCCGGGGCAGGTCGTGCTCTGGGTGCCGCGCATCGTGCTGTTCCCCCTGTACGTCGTGAGCGAGTACGTGATTCGTCGCCCCTTGGGCTACGGGATCACCGCGGCCGAGAAGGCGAACCTGCCGGCCCAGCTGTATGACTTCTTCGCCTTCGGTCCCGATCACAAGGCGGGCATCGTACCGACGGCGTTCATCGACTTCGGCTTTTTGCCGAGCGTCGGCTTGTATGCCTTTTGGGACGACGCAGGCTTCAAGGGACATGCGCTGCGTGCACACGGTTCGACCTGGGGTCCAGAGTGGTTGAGCGGCTCACTCGTGGATCGCGTGCAGCTCTCGCGCACTTCGACGGTTGGTTTGAGCGTTTCGGCGCTGCATCGTCCAGACTTCGCTTTCTACGGCGTCGGCCCCGACACGCCCGAAAGCAACCTCAGCCGCTACGGCGCCGATATCGTCGACGCTCGAGCCACTTGGCGCGCCGGGCTGTGGCGTTCGAGCTCGCTCGAAACCAACTTTGGCTACCGCGCGGTCAGCTTCCGTCCGGGCGACTACGGGGGCGAGCCTTCCATCACCGCCGAAGCGCAAACGGGGGCGTTGGCCATTCCCGACGGCTACGTGGGCGGCTACCGCGCGCCGTTCCTCGAGAGCCAGCTCACGCTCGACACGCGACCGGAAGAAGCCACCTCCGAGAGCGGCGGCCGCTTGGTGCTGCAAGGCGAGCAGGGCAATGATCTGAAACACGAGTCCGCAGGCTGGTTGCGCTACGGCGCCACCTTGGGCGGCTTTCTGGACCTCGGCGATCGCGGTCGCATCCTGAGCTTGTCGGTCGCTGCCGAGCTGTCGGATCCGACGGGTGAGCGCCCCGTGCCCTTCACGGAGCTCAGTACGATCGGCGGCAACGACAAGATGCCGGGCTTCCGCGGCGGGCGCCTGTATGGTCGAAGCTTGGCGGTCAGCACGCTGCGCTACGCTTGGCCGATCTGGACCTGGCTCGACGGCTCGCTCCAGGCGGCAGTCGGCAACGTGTACGGAAAGCACCTCGAGGGGCTGAGCTGGGGAGAGTCGCGCTTCTCGGGCGCGGTGGGTATCGAGAGCCGGGGCTCTCGCGACAGCGTGTTTCAACTCCTGGTCGGGTTTGGGACCGAGACCTTCAACAGCGGCGCCGACGTGAATTCGATTCGCGTGGTCGCAGGAGCTCGCAGTGGCTTCTAGAATCGGCACCTGGTTGAGCCTGGCGTTCGCTGTCGGCTGCGCGAGCCCCGCTCATTTTGCGCTCAAGGAACCGTTGGCGCGCGATCCCGATCAGACTCCGGTTCAGAAGGAGCCCCAAGAGTACTATTCACCGTTCGCTTGGGACGCCGCGAACCAGAGCGTGTTCCGCCCGGTGGCCCGCTTCTTCGCGGTGGATCCGGCAGGCCCGGCCACGAACGTCAACGCCCTGGACGAAGTGCCCGATTCGAGCTGGTTCACGAATCGCATCGGCAAGACACGGCTCACCCCTGAGGACGTGATCAAAGGCGCCTGTGCCGAGCACGAGCTCGACTCGGGCGCTCCCGATGGCAGCTGGGTAATCGACAAGGGCAAAGACAACGGTGCGAACCCGGGCTTTCGCATCACGGTCGAAGGCTTGGGCCACTTCATGCTCAAGAGCGACCCGCCAGCAGAGCCCGATCGGGCTACGGGCGCGACGTCGATCGCATCTCGGGTGTACTACGCGCTCGGCTACTTCGCGCCCTGCGACACGGTGGTCTATTTCAAACCATCGTTGCTCAAGCTGAAGCCGGGGCTCACGGTCACGAACAACCAGGGTGTCAAGCGACCCTTCGATCAGGCGCGCTTGAACGAGCTCTTGGCGCAGGCCTCACATCGCAACGGTAGGGTGCGTATGGTCGCTTCGGCTTGGCTGCCCGGTAAGCCGCTCGGCCCGTACACCTACGACGGCCGGCGATCCGACGACCCGAACGACATCATCCCGCACGAAGATCGGCGCGAGCTGCGCGGTGCGCGGCTCGTGGCGGCGTGGCTCGCGCACTTCGACACACGCGAACAAAACACGATGGATGTGTTCATGCCCGCTGACCCGAAGCACCCCAAGGGGCCGGGGTACGTGCGGCACTACATCATCGATTTGGGCGACTCGTTCGGCAGCGTCTGGAGCGACGACCGCATCTCGCGTCGGCTGAACAAAGCCTATTTGCTCGACATGTCGTACATGGCGGAGGACTTCGTGACTCTGGGCACCATCGAGCGGCCTTGGGAGCGCGGCCAAAATAACGGCTTGTTCGGGTTCTTCAGCGCGCTCGATTTCGACCCCGAGCTTTGGCGCGGCGAATACCCGAATCCAGCGTTCGGGCGCATGACCGAAGCCGACGGCGCTTGGATGGCGCGGCTCTTGGCGCGCTTCGAGGAGGGGCTCGTGCGCGCGGTAACGGCTGTCGGCAAATACGAGCCGGCGGGCGAACAGTACCTGGCCGAGACGCTGATCCTGCGCCGCGCTGCGATTTTACGCCGCTACCTTTCGCGCTTGTCGCCAATCGGTGAGCTCGAGGCGACCGCCGACGGCGTGTGTGGTGTCGACTTGGCGCGCCTGTCCGGAGTGGTGCCGAACGAGGGCGTGTCGTTCAGAGCGCGGGCCTATCGCGGTGAGGAATCGAGTCCGACGCGCGACCTGCATCTCATCGCCAGCAGCGCCCCGCGCGTCTGTGTCCAGTTGCCGCACGCCGCGTTTGGGGCCGACGTTGCCGCCAGCGACCCACGCCGCTACGTAGTCGTCGATATCCAGAACGGCTATGCGCCGGGCCCACTGCGCGCGCACTTGTACGATCTCGGTCCCGGTCAGGGCTATCGGTTGGTGGGCGTCGAGCGTCCGGAAAAACCGAACCGTCCGGATTGAAGCGCTAGCCCCCCGTGTCCGGGCCGCCCGGACATCTGTCCGCGGGCATCGACACGCGCCGCAAATCGGATACGGGTGTCCGCGCGCGGACACTCGAGTTTACGCGGAAAGCCGCAAAAAATGCCCCGGCACGCTTTCTGCTTCAACGCCGACCATGACCGTTGCGAATGATTCCTCGAGTCACTACCTGTCGGCTGTCCAGGCCTACCCGACGCTCGCCCGAGACCAAGAGCTGGCGCTGATTCGGCGCTGGCGGAGTGACCGGGACGAGCAGGCGCGCGATAGGCTGGTGCGCTCCTCGCTGCGCCATGTGGTCAGCATCGCCAAGCGCTATCAACGCTATGGCGTGCCGCTCAGCGAGCTGATCTCGGAGGGGAATTTCGGGGTCGTCCGAGCCTTGGACAAGTTCGACGGTGAGCGCGGCACACTGTTCATCACCTACGCGAGCTACTGGGTGCGCGCCTGCATCCTCCAACACGTGCTGCGCTCGTGGAGCATCGTCGGTTCGGGTCTGCCGCGCTCGCGCTTGTTTTTCAAGCTGCGGCGCGAGCGTGCCAAGCTCACGAACCTGATTGCGGACGGTGCCGAAGCGCACGCGCTGCTCGCACAGCGCCTCAACATCACCGAGGACCGCCTGCGTGGTTTGCTCCAGCGCGTCGATCAACGTGACTGCTCGCTGGACGCCGAGGTCTACCAGGAAGGTGCGGTCACGCTCGTCAACACCTTGCCCAGCACCGATCTCGACCAAGAGCAGCAGGCGTTGGCCCGCGAGTTCGGTGGCAACGCGACGCTGGCGGTGCAGGCCGCACTCTCGGTCTTGGACGAGCGAGAGCGGTACATCGTCGACAATCGCTTGCTCGCAGACCGCGATTCGGAGCTCTCCCTGGCTGATATCGGTCGCGCGCTCGGCGTCTCGCGCGAACGCGCACGCCAGCTGGAGGAACGCGCCAAGCGCAAGCTGAAGCGCGAAATCTCGACACGGCCGGGCTCTGCGGATTGGCTCGACGAGCACTGCGCGGCGTAGCTCGGGTCCGGCGCATGCTGCGCTACGAGAACGTTTCAGCGCGAGCGAAAGAGAGACGGATAGCGCGCGTCGCGAACACAGACGCGCATGTCATTTCGCTCCTTTCCGCGCGTCGCGTGCCTCTCCGCGTTGAGCGCCGCCGTGATCGCGGTCGCCTGCTCGAGCTCGGACCCCGCACCGGGAAACTCCTTCCCAACGGGGGGCGCTCCAGCTGCGGGCGCCCCTCCGACCAGCGCGGGGACGAGCGCTGCTGGCTCGAGCGCCGCGGGCGCAGCGAATGCCGGCGCCTCGGGCGCCCCGAGCTCGAACGGCGGAGCAAATAATGGAGCCGGCGCGGGCGGCGCAGCGGCGGGCGCCAGCGCGAGCTTCCCCAATGGCGCCCTGGCCGCCGTCAGCCTCACCTACGATGACGGGCTCGACACGCATCTGGCCACGGTGATCCCGGCGCTCGACGCCAAGGGCCTGAAGGGCACCTTCTTCCTGTCGAACTTCGAAGGCGTCGATCACAAATGGGCGCTGCCCAATTTAAAGGATCCACTCACGCCGCGTCACATGGCCTGGCAAGCCGCGCTCGCCGAGGGTCACGAGCTGGCCGACCACACCGTCAATCACCCGTGCAATTCGGACAGCAAAGCCCCGGGCTACCACCTCACGGACTACGACTTGCCGCGCATGTCGGCCGAGCTGGATGATTCGATCGCGCGCCTCGGGCGGCTGGGCGTGAAGCAGCCGATTACTTTCGGCTATCCGTGCATGAGCGACACAGTCGGGCTCGGCCCGTCGGGTACCGACTATTCGCCGCTGGTTGCGACGCGCTTTTTGGCGGCGCGTGTCTCCGATGCCGGCATCGCGGATCCCAAAACGGTGGATCTGCTGCACGTGCCGCTACAAGACGCGGGCAGCAAAACCGGCGACCAACTGAAGGCGATGGTCGATCAGGCGATCAGCGCGCGCGGCTGGCTGGTGTTCATCTTCCACGGTGTGGGCATGGAGCAGCTCAGTTGTCCCGGCGATCTGGTGTTCGATCTCAAAGGCTGCATGATCAACTACCTGACGACCGACACGGCCGCGCACCAGGCCTTGGTCGACTACTTGGCCGAGAAGCAAGCGCAGGTTTGGACTGCGCCGTTCGGCACCGTGGCCAAGAGCTTGAAGAAATAACGAAAGAAGAACGGAGACGGCCGCGAGGCTCGTCTCCGTTCTTGCTTGCAGTCAGCCGGGGGGACCTTCAGCCCTTGCAGCCGCCTTGGCCCTTGCAGGCGTTCTGGCCTTTGCAGGCGTGCTTTTCGCTCTTGCAGCCGCCTTGGCCCTTGCAGGCATTCTTGCCCTTGCAGGAGTGCTTGCCCGCGGTGTCGTCGAGCTGCTGCGCGCCGTTGTCGATCGCGCTCATCGCGCCGTGGTTCTGGGTCGCCGCGTGGGCGAGTGCGCCCGCACCGATGACCATGCCCGAGATTGCCGCTGCCATGAGAGTCGATTTCATTGTCGTGTCCTTGGTTGTTTGGGGTTTTGTGAGAGAGAAGAGCTTGTTGCTACTGTCGGGCTTCCTGGAGTGAAGAGTCAGAGTCCGAGCTTGGGGCGTGGCGACGGAACAGGAGGTGATCGAGCGAGGCGCGGCCCGGGCCGGCGAGCGCGACCCAGACCAACAGGGCGAGGTAGGTCCATTCCACGAGGCCGAACAGATCGGGTAAGCCGTGCACTTCGTCGGCCTTCGCCGTCAAGATGGCGACGGCCATCGAACCAATCAGCGGCAGCGACGCGAAGCGAGCGAACAAGCCGAGCAATATCAGAGCGCCGCCGATCAGCTCGACGTACGACACGAACGTGGCTTGAAGCGCTGGAGCGGGGATGTGCAGCTCGGCGAAGAACGCGGCGACTTTGGCGAGGTTGTGCACCTTGCCCCAGCCGGTGCTCATGAAGAGCACACCCAGTGTGATGCGACTGAGGAGAGGAGCGAACCAATCGAGCCGAGTGACGACACGCTCCGCGCGCTGCCGTGCGCTCACGATGAATGAGGACAAGGGGAACACCTTTCTGGAGAGCGCGACTGCCGATGCCCCGGCTGGCCCAAGCGCTGCTGCCTGCTCTCGGTACGTCGACTCGCTGGGACGGTTTCCGAAGCCGCGATTTTTGTCTCGCCAGATCGTAAAAATGCGGCAAAAAACCGCACAGCGAGGAAACGCACTGCCAGCGGGCGAACCGCGGTCCGGTTACGGCGTCGTGAGCGGACCGATCTCGATACCGCCCAAGAGCCCTTCGAGACTGCCGCCGCTCGGGCTCGCGCCCATTGGGTCGTCCAACGAGAGCGTCGAGTAACCGATGTCGATGTGGTCGAGCGAAAAGGGCGGATCGTTGGCGATCAAGGCGGCTTTGGGCAGCGCCGCGCCATCGACCGCTAGAATTGCCGAGTCTGTCGTCCAATCGGCTTGGATCTGGTGCTGACGCCCATCGACGAGCGACACGGGGTGGCCAAAGGCCCAATGCGTCGCTCCATCGCGCAAGCCCCAAAACTGCAACTCACTGGTGTTGCCGGTGATGTACAGCTGCACCTGGTTCGCGAATTTCTCGGCCAGATTCAGGTTCAGCATCGGCTGATCGGTGAGGCGCGGCCCTGCCGGCAGGAGCACGCTCATGCGCTGCGATACCGCCGGTGAGCTCGGTAGGTTGCCGTCGTCGGCGATGAAGCTGAGGTGCTCGGCGGGCTGGCTCGCTGCCGCGAGCGGTGAGCCCGCGTACGCTTGGCCGACGTCGAGCTGCAGCTCGGCGAGATCGATGAACGCGGTGCCGTTGGCGAGCGCGGGCTGCAAGCGCGGGTTGGCCAGCAATTGCAGGCGATAGACGAGCGCGCCCATTTCGGGCGTGAACCCGTAACTGCACCGGAATAGCCCGTCGCCCCAGGGCTCGATGCGGGCGTCCACACCGAGCTGATTGACCACCACCGCGCCCGTGGCGAGGTCGAAGACCACGACGCCCCAGGTGCCGACGGAGACTCCAACATAGTTGCCTGCTTCCGCACGCGCGAAGAACGACAGCACTTGGCGCGCGCCCGAATACGAGCCCATCCACTCCAGGGTTTGCGGGGTGCTGCTGCTCGCTGGCACGAGGCCACTCATGCGCAGCTCTCCGTCGGCGAATGCAGCCTGGTTGGGAACCACCGTCAGCGCGCTCGGCGTCCAATTGCCAGGCTCTGGGTCGAGCCAGCGGGTGCGGACCGCCTCGCCGAGGTAGCCGCAAGCGCGGGCGCCGTTGGTGTCGCTTCTGCAGCTGACGCGGGGCCAGTCTGGTCCGACCGGGAACAAGCGCCGCACGTCGCTGCCGTCGTCTTGCAGATCGAGGTAGGCCGGTGAGTCTCGCAAACCGGTGCGGGGCAGTGCGCTGCCGTGCGCCACACGCGGGCTGATGCCGGTGAGGGTTGCGAAGCGTTGTCGGCTGATGTTGGTCCAGGTGCTCTGAGCGCCCAGACCACCGGGGGCCGTGCGGAAGAGCGCAAAGTAAGCGAGCTCGTTGGGCAGGTCGCTGTTCGGCGTGCCGCCGCCGACGCTCAGCGCACTCGAGCCCTGCAGGCTGCCCACTGCGCTCAGATCGCTCGTGCTCCCTGCTCGGCCGTTACAATCGGCTCGGCCGCCCGCGCTGCGACTCACCCAAAATAAGCAATGATACCAAGTGCGAGCGAGCAGAGGCTCACTGTCGATCTCGAGCGTCCGCTGCGCGTCGCGCAGGCTGAGCACGAGCGCGCCGTTTGCCGCCACATCGAGCGCGTAGCCCACACTGCCGCCACGCCGATCGAGGAGCGTCGAGCCGGGCGTCACGCGCAGCACTACTTCCAGCGCGAAGTCATCTGCTGCAACCGCGCCGGTGTCGGCGCTGAGGGCCGTGTACACGGGGGCAGTGCCCGAGAAGGCGAGCGCGCGCGTGCCGTCGGTGAATGGTGCGGCGCGAGACAACAAGGGCGTGCCAGCGGCGCTCGCCAACAGCGGACCTTGCTCGGCGGGCCACGTGCTCGCGGTCGCGGACTCTCCGTGGAAGCTGAGGGTCGCCGTCGGCGCGCCGCTCGCGTTGGCGAGCTGACTCGGCAAGAGCGATGCGCCGCTTTGGTTCAAATCGAGCGCGAAGCTCAGCGCTGAGCTTGCGCCCCCGCCCGTGCCCGCGCCCGCGCCCGCGCAGCCCTGGCAGACAGCGCCGATGTAGTACGGGTTCGAGGTACAGCCACAGACCAGTGCCGCCGTGAGGCATGCGCTCGCCCAGACACGAGCGAGCGCTGCATACACCGGTGCCATTGGGCTCATCGTCGCATCTCCAGTGTAGTGTCAGTGAGCATCGAAATCAGTTGCTCGAAGCGGGAGTCATTGCGAGCGCGAGTGCCAACGGCTACCGTGTAGGGAGAGTGGAAAGACGCGAGCGCGTCTTTTTGGCCCAACGAATGGCGAGCTTGCCCACACATACAGAGGGCGCCCCTAACATCAGCGGGGCGGAGCAGCATGCTGCACACCCAGACCTCGTCACTCAAAAAACGGCTAATTTTCGTGAAATCCACGACGCGTACTACGGGTTCGTGTGGCGCTACGCGAAAAACCGCGGTGTCCCGGCGATGGCCGTCGATGACGTGGTGCAGGAGGTGTTCGTCGTCGTCCATCACCGCCTGCCTTCCTACGAGGGCCGCTCCTCGCTCAAGACCTGGATTGCTGGGATTGCCTACAACGTGGTTCGGGGGTACCTGCGAAAGCCCGGCAACCGCCCGGCTGGGGACTACTTGGCCGATGAAGAGCAACTGCTCGCCCGCGGGTTCAGCCCAGCCGAAGCTTTGGAGCGCAAGTCTGCCCTCGAGCTCCTCGACCAATTGCTCGAGCAGATGACCGACATCCAGCGCGAAACGTTCATTCTGAACGAGCTCGAAGAGCTGACCAGCGTCGAGATCGCCGAGGTGCTGGGCGTGAACGAGAACACCGTGCGCACGCGCCTGCTGGCAGCGCGCAAAGTGTTCTCGCAGGGCGTCGCGCGCGCGCAGGCCAAGCAGAAATCGGGGGCCAAATGAACGAAGACGACTTGAGCCCCGAAGCGCGGCAGCTGGTCGATCTCGCCCGTGGCTCGCGCACCCCGAGCGACGAACAACGCGAGCGCGCGTTTCAGATGCTGATGGCCGGCCTGGGCGCGCCCGGCGCTGCTGCGGCTGGCAAGCTGGGCGCCGCCAAAGTGGCCGGCAAATCATCGCTCTTGTGGCTGAAGTGGGCGCTGCCCGCGTTGCTCTTGGCCACGGTGGGCGTCGGTGCCTACGTGTTCCACAAGCCGCCGGCAGCGTCCGCGCCCCTCACAGCACCGAGTGTGAGCGTCGCACCGCCGGCCGAGCCCATGGCACCCATGGCAGCGCCGAGCGCCGAAGCGGCCGTCGAGCCCGCGCCGAGTGCAGCGCCGGACCTGAGCGCCGCACCGCCGCCGAAGGCGCCCTCAATCGGCAAGCCGTCTTCGGACGATCTGGTGGCAGAGCTGACGCTGCTGCACCAAGCGCTGGCGGAGTCGCGCTCGGGCAATGCGGCGCGCGCGCTCGAGCTCGCGCGCCAGCACGCACAGCGCTACCCCAATTCGCGTCTGCGCATCGAGCGCGACGCCATCGAGGTTCGATCCTTGTGCTCGCTCGGGCGCGCGGCCGAGGCGCGTAAGATTGCGGATCGCCTGAAAGCCCAAGCTCCCAATTCGCCGGTCAGCGCCTCGTTGCAGGAAACCTGCGTGGGGAAGTAAGAACGGCCGTGCCCAAGGTGGCGCTGCGCGCCCTGTTGGTGGCCGTTCTTGGCTGTTTTCTGGGCTTCACGCGCGCGGCTCAGGGCAGCCCGCTGCCCGTCGATCTGAGCTGGGATGCGCCCGAGGAATGCCCCTCGCACGACGAAGTGATGACGGAGCTGGCACGCATCACGCGCGTGAAGGACGGCCGCTTGCTCACGCCGATCAGCGCCCAAGCGAAGATCGAACGCGGTAGCGACGGCCGCTACCACTTGCGCCTGCGCACGCAGCGCGACGATCAAACGGGCGACACCGACCTCGATGCTGCAAGCTGTCCGGTGCTCAAGCGCGGTGTCACCTTGGTGCTCGCGCTCGCGCTGGGCGACGGGGTTGACTTGATCGACGAAAAGTCGGCTCCGCCGCCGGCAGAGCAAGCGCCAAAGGCGGTCCCGCCGCCGCTCCCCAAGCCGAAGCCCAAGCCGAACGCACCGCCGCTCGCGAAAGCGCCGTCAGCGAGCCTGCTCTGGGAGCCCTGGCTCGCCGCGAGCGGCACTTCGGGGCTGAGCGCGAGACCGGCGCTCGCGCCGGAGCTCGGCTTGGCCGTCGGTCAGCGCCATTGGCTGATGACGGCTCGCGTGAGTTATTTGCCGCCGGCATCGGCCCCTAGCCTGCAGGACATCGACTCGTCGTTCAGCGCGTTCGTGGCCGGCCTTGGCGCGTGCGGGCGGCTGCCTGCTGGAGCCTGGTCATTCGCTGGCTGCGCGGTGTTCGAGGCCGCGGCGGTCCACGGCAGCTCGCAGGGCGCGTTTCAAGACAGCACAGCGACCGCGCCTTGGTATGCGGTCGGCCCCGAGCTGGTGATGCTCGCACCGCTCGCTGGTCCACTGAAGCTTCGCGCAGCGGTCGGGCTCGCGGTGTCGCTCGACCCCCCGCATTTTGCGATCCGGGGCCTGCGCGAGGTGTACGTGGTCTCGCGCGTCGTACCCACGGTTTCGCTCGGCTGCTCGCTTTAGCCGCATACCCTTGGCTCAACGCACGAGCCGAATCATTCGCAATAGCTCGGCCAGCGACCAGGCTTGAAATGGGCAGCCGCGCGGCGTGTACGGCGGCTCGGCATCCGCAATCTCGGATACATGTCCGAGGCCTGCCTGGCTCAGGTGCTCACGCAGCGGCTCGACGAAGCGCGCTGCGGCTTCGGCCTTGGCGAGGCTCGTGTTGCCGCGGCTCTTCAACCACGCTTCCACGAATGGGCCGAGCAGCCAGGGCCAGACGGTGCCTTGATGGTACGCTGTGTCCCGCTGCCACACGCCGCCCTGGTAGTGCGGTACGTAGGCCGGATCGCTCGGGCTCAGTGAGCGCAGCCCGAGCGGCGTGAGTAAATGCTCCTCGACCAAGTCGAGCACGCGCCGAGCGCGCTCGGGCGACAGCGCGCTTTTGGGCAAGCCGCCGGCGGCGAAGATCTGATTCGGGCGCAGGGCGGCATCGAGCTGACCGCGCACGTGATTCACGTCGACCACGTCGTACAGGCCGCCTTGGGCTTCGTTCCAAAAGCGCGCTTCGAAGCTGGCGCGGGCCTGCTCGAGCCACTTGGACGCTTGGTCGCCGAACCCGGCCGCGGCGCTGAGCGCATTGATCCAGAGCGCTTGAATCTCGACCGGTTTGCCGATCCGCGGTGTGACGACGTAGTCGCCGACTTTGGCGTCCATCCAGGTGAGCTGAACGCCCGGCTCACCACACGCCAGCAAGCCGTCGGAGTCACGGCGAATACCATAGCGTGTGCCTCGACCGTAGCCGTCGACGATGGCCAGGATCGCGCCTTCTAGCGCGCCGCGATTCGCGACGGACAGGAGACCGGCGGCGCGCGCATCGCCCAGCAATTCGCCGGCCGCGATCACGTACCAAAGCGAGGCGTCGACCGAGTTGTATTCGGGCTCACCGCTGCCATCGGGGAAGCGGTTGGGCAGCATGCCCCGAGATACGACGCGTGACCACTCGACCAGGATGTCGCGTGCTTCCGCAAAGCGCTCGGTAGCCAGGCAGAGTCCGCGCAAGGCGATGAACGTGTCGCGCCCCCAATCTCCGAACCAGGGATAGCCCGCGATCACCGTGCGACCTTGGCCGCGTGCGACCAAATAGCTGTCGGCAGCGCGCTCGATCGGGCTCTCGAACGCGCCGCGCCTGGCTCGCTCGCGCTCACGCGCGTGGACGAGGAAGTCCTCGGCGGTGACGCCTTCCGGCAGGACCTCGCCGGGAGTCGTGGCGCTTGCGATCCAGACCGCTGGGCGGGCGGAAAGGTCGAAGCTCAGGATGCCAGGCGCCGCCAGATCTTCGTCGCCGTCGAGCCCACGCTCACGCTCCTCGATGTAGCGGAAGTTGCGGTACCACTCGGGCGCATGTGTGTAGTGCCCATTGCTGACCAGATCGATCTGCGGCACCCCCGGGTAGGGGGCGAAACGCAGCCGCTCGCCGCCCTGCTCCGGTTCGAAGCGAAAGCTGCCGTTTTCGTGGTGCAGCGCGTGAAAGTCGCGACCCGAGAGGAGTGGCCGTAGGCACAGTTTGACGCCCTGCCAGGCGCCCTCGAGGCGAAAGCTGAGCAGCACGGTGGGGCTGCCATGAAGCACGAACATCTCTTGCACGACCGTGAGACCGCGCGCAGTCGAGTAGCGAACGTTCGGCCACGGTTCCATGGCGAAGCGTTCGATGCTCGCGTCGGCCGACGTGAGCACGTCCGGGGCAAAGAAATGCCGGGTGAGCTGTACGGGACCCTCGGGCAACTCGAGCCAGGCGCAAAAACCGTTCACCAGCACGAAGCGCTCGGCGGGTGGGTTCTGCGCCGACAGTAGCAACGCATGATACCGCCGCGTCGCCGTGCCCAGCGTGGTGCCGGAGGCGAAACCACCCAAACCGTCGCTTTCCAACCACTCCGTTCGAGTATCGATCGGCACGTTCCCGTGGGAGTTGGTCATACGCTCTCTTCTGACATGGGCGACTCCCACTGTATGAGTACGACACTTTATGTCGTTTGCGTCAGGACTCTTTGACGGAAGGCCGGGGGGAGTAGATTGCAGCGAGTGCCAGGCCGCTCGGGGAGGCTAGGCGCGTTCTGGAAAGGGTGTATCTTCTGCGGATCCGCTCGGGATCCGCATGCCCTCCGAACTTCAGCCGACAGAACCGTTTGCGCGGGACTCGCGTGCCGCAGCGGGGGCAGAGACGAGCTACTCCTTGCTCGTGCTGCGTGACGGCGAGTCGTCGACCTACCCGCTGGGCAATTCGGGCAAGCTGCTCATCGGACGCTCGGCGGACGCCGAGCTGCGCATCGATCACGCTTCGGTGTCGCGCGAGCACGCGGCGCTTCACCTGGGTGAAACGCTCGCGATCGAAGATCTGGGGAGCAGCAATGGAACGCGCGTGCGTGACTTGCCGCTGCAGCCCGGAGCTCGCGTCGAGATCTTTCCCGATGACGTGGTCGACCTGGGCGCCGTGCTGCTCGTCGTCCAATACCGACGGATCGAGCAGCGTTTGCGCCGTTCCTGCGATCGTGCGTTCTTCGAGCTGCGCGTCGAAGAAGAGTGCGAGCACGCGCGCAAAAGTGGCGTTCCGTTCGCGCTCGCTCGGCTCGAGGTCGAAGGCGGCCTAGGCAGCCACGCGATTCAGCTCTTGCTCGCCTCCGACTTGCGCGACGAGGACTTGATCAGCAGCGGTAGCCCCGGAAAATACGAGCTCCTGTGGCTCGGGGCCACGCCGGCAGAGGCCGAGTCGCGGCTCGCGGCGATCACCCTGCGCTTGACGCAACGCAACTTGCGGGCGCATGCCACGCTCCGGCACTGCCCGCGTGATGGCCAGGACGTGCACGAGCTGCTCGGTCGCTCGCTCGAGCCGCCCGGCCCCACCTTGGTGCCTCGGTCCAAGCAGCCCGCGCTGCGCGAGCTCGTGGTCGTCGACGACACCATGCGCCGGGTGCACAAGCTGCTCGAGCGCGTGGCGGGCAGCGCGCTGAACGTCCTGCTGCTCGGTGAAGCCGGCGTCGGCAAAGCGCTGTGCGCGGAGGTGCTGCACGGCGCATCGGCGCGCGCGCAGGGGCCCTTCCTGCGCCTGAGCTGCGCGGCGCTCTCCGAGGGCTCGCTGGAGAACGAGCTGTTCGGCTACGAGCGTGGCGCGTTCAGCGGCGCCAGCGCGGACAAGGCGGGCCTGCTCGAGTCCGCATCCGGTGGCACATTGTTCCTGGACGACGTGGGCGAGCTGCCGCTCGCCACGCAGATCAAGCTGCTGCGTGCGCTCGACGCGCGCGAAGTGCTTCGGGCCGGCGCGCACGAAGCGCGGGCGATCGACGTGCGTCTGATCGCAGCCACGCCTCGAGATCTGAACGAGCGCATCACGAGCGGCTTGTTTCGCGAAGACTTGTTCGCGCGCTTGAACGGCATCTCCGTGCTCGTGCCCCCCTTGCGCGAGCGGGTCGACGACATCGAGCCGCTCGCGCGCCACTTCCTGCAGCAACTGCAGGAAGCGGGGCGCTCGCAGCGCACTCTCTCCGAGCGCAGCGTCGATTGGCTGGAGGCACATCCCTGGCCAGGCAACGTGCGCGAGCTGCGCCATGCCATCGAACGCGCGCTGGTGCTCTGCGAGGGCGACCTGATCGAGCCCGAGCATTTGCCGCTCGAGCGCCCCGCCTTCGGGGCGACGGGGCCCGGAGCGCCGCGCGCCGACCTGCGGCACGAAGTACGCACCTTGGAGCGCGAGCGCATCGAGCGCGCGCTGGCCGATTGCCAAGGCAACCAACGGCGCGCGGCCATGGCGCTCGGCTTGTCGCGCGGAGCGTTGCTGCGGCGTTTGGAATTGTTCGGCATCGCCCGGCCGCGCAAGGGGAGCTGAGCGGCGTGCCCGAGCCGCTGTTGCTCGCGCTTCCCTCGCGATTTCGGCTGCGCGGCCACCTGGGCAGCGGAGGCATGGGCGCGGTGTTCGAAGCGCTCGACACGCAAACCGGCGCGCGCGTTGCACTGAAGACCTTGCACGCCGCGAACCCGGACGCGCTGCTGTACCTGAAAAACGAATTTCGCTCGTTGCAAGACCTCGTGCATCCAAACTTGGTCAACCTGCTCGAGCTGATCGAGGACTCGGGGCGTTTTTTCGTGAGCATGGAGCTCGTGGAGGGCGTCGAGTTCTTGGCTTGGGTGCGCCCGGGAGACTCGCTGCGCTTGCCTTCGGGCATGAGCGAGACGCGACGCGTGGCCCCGGTCGTGGCATCACAGCCCGCCTCCGGCGCGGAGCCCTCGTCCTTGCCGGTGGCGCTGGCGCTCTCCCCGGAATCCGAGCGCCGCCTGCGCGCAGCGTTGCTGCAGCTCGCGGCGGCACTGTGCGCGCTGCACGAGAGCGGCAAGCTGCATCGCGACGTCAAGCCCGCGAACATCCTGGTCACGGCGCAAGGGCGCGTCGTGCTGGTCGACTTCGGGCTCGCTGCCGAGCTGTCGCCGTTCGGTCCGCAGGGCGCGGCGCACGCGGTCGGAACGCGCGCGTTCATGGCGCCCGAACAAGCTGCCGGCCAGCGCGTCACCGCCGCCGCAGATTGGTTCAGTGTCGGGGTCGTGCTGTATTTGGCGCTCACCGGTGAGCTGCCGTTCTCGGGTGGCAACGCCGAGCGGCGCCGAGTGCGCGGCAACTTCTTGCCCGTATCGGTGCTAGCTCCGAACGCGCCCGCCGATCTGAGTGCGCTGTGCCACGACCTGCTGGAGCTCGATCCCGTGCGGCGTCCGAGCGGCAAGCGAGTGCTGGAGCGGCTCGGCGCAAGCCCGTCCAGCGCGGTGCTCCCCAGGCAGCCATTGTTCGTCGGTCGCGCCGCCGAGCTCGATGCGTTGCACGCGGCGAGTGTCGCCGGTCGCGACCACGCCGTGACCACGTTCGTGGTGGGTGACTCGGGGGTCGGTAAGAGCACGCTGGTGCGGGAGGCACTCTCGCGTTTGGATCCCGAGCGCGTGCTCGTGCTCTCGGGTCGTTGCTACGAGCGGGAGCTCGTGCCGTACAAGGCCCTCGACGGCATCATCGATGCGTTGAGTCACTTCTTGCTCGAGCTCGAACCGCTCGAGATCCAAGCGCTTTTGCCGGCGCGCGCCGCGATTTTGGCCAGGCTTTTCCCGGTGCTCGGGCGCGTGCCCGGCTTCGCGCTGAGCGCCGCGCCGGAAAGTCACGATCCGCTCGAGCTGCGCGCCTTGGCCTTCGCGGCGCTGCGTGAGCTGTTCGGCGCACTGGCCGAAGCTCGGCCGGTGCTGTTGTTCATCGACGACCTGCAGTGGGCCGATCACGACAGTCACGTGCTGCTTTCCGATCTGCTCCGCGAGCCGGCTTCTCCGAAGATCGCCTTGGTCGCCACGGCGCGACCACCCGCCAGCGGCGCGCCGGATCGCATCCGAGCGCTCGCCCAGCGGTTACACGACGTGCGCCGCATCGAGCTGGAACCACTCAGCCAAGGGGACGCGCTGCGCCTGGCCGAGTCGGTGGTCGGTAGCGAGCAGGGGACCGAGCTCGCCGCTGCGATCGCCGTGGAATCCGCCGGGCACCCGCTGTTCGTGCTGGCGCTGGCGCAGCACGTGAGCCACGGCGGCTCGATCGCGATCGGCTCGATTCGCCTGGACGACGCGCTCTTTGCGCGGGTGCTCGGCATCTCGGCAGAGGGGCGGCGTTTGCTCGAGTTCGTCGCGGTCGCCGGTGCGCCGCTCGAGCGCGCGGTACTCCAGCAGCTCGCGGGCGGCGATCAGGAAACGTTCTCCGGCAGTGCCCACGCGCTGCGCATCGCGCGTCTGACGCGCTCCACGACGGATCACGCTGATGCGCGCATCGAGCCGTATCACGACCGCGTGCGCGAGACCGTGTTGGCGCGCCTCGGCGCCGACACGCGTCGCGCTTGCCACCTACGCTTGGCCGAGGTCCTGGAGAGCACGGACCGCGCGCAGCGCGATCCCCAAGTGTTGGTTCGGCACTTGGAGGGCGCGGGACTGCCCGAGCGTGCTGCGGGTCATGCACGGCTCGCGGCCGAGCGCGCGCTCGATGCGCTCGCGTTCGACCAGGCAGCCGAGCTGTACCGCACCACGCTGCGCCTGGGCAGCTTCGAGGCCGACGAGCGCAGGGCGCTGAATCTACGCTTGGCCGAGGCGCTGACCAACGCCGGTCGCGCTGCGGAGGCCGCACGCGCCTACCTCGCGGGCGCCCTGGGCGCGAGCCCCGATACGCAGCTCATTCAACGCCGTCTTGCCGCCGATCACATGCTGCGCAGTGGCCACCTGGAAGAGGGCCTGCAGATCCTTTCTGACGTGCTCGTCGAGCTCGACGATGAGCTGCCGAGTCAGCGCCACGCGCTCGCGTTGCGCCTGTGGCATCGCCTGCGAGCCGTGTTTCGTGGCTTGAAATGGACGGAACGGAGCGAGAGCGCGGTTCCGGCCGAGCAACTGCGTCGCATCGACGCCTACCATGCGGTGGGCGTGTCACTGTCGCTGATCGACCCGATTCGCGGGGGCTCGTTCGAAGCGCGCGCGCTGAGGCTCGCGCTCGACGCCGGCGAGCCGCTGCGCCTGGGCGAAGTGTTGATCATGGAGGCCGGCTATCGCGGTGCGATCAGCCCACGCGGCCTGCGCTCCGCGCGCACCCTGCTGGCGGAAGCCGAACGCATCGTGAAGCGCACGCGCGACCCGTACCTGGCGGCGGCGGTGCCGATGATCGAAGGGCATTTGGACGTCCAAGCGGGAGAGTTCGCGCGTGCCTCGCGCAATTTGGGCCCGCTCGCCGTGCAGCTGCGAGCGCTGCCCGGCACCTACTTCGAACAAGCGTTTTGTCATTGTTTTCGGCTGATTTGCTTGCGCAATCGCGGGCAGTTGGCCGAGCTGCAAGCGGGTTTCTTCGATTGGGTGAACGAAGCCGAGCGGCGCGGCGACCGCTTCACCGAGGCCTCGCTGCGCTTCAATTTGAACAACATCTGGTTGGCGCGCGACGAGCCCGAGGAAGCGCTGCGCGATCTGGCGCGCGTGACCTGGGTCAAGCCTCGAGGCGGCTATCACGTGCAGCATTGGTACGAGCAACACGCGCGCGCCGAAGTCGCTCTCTACGCAGCCGATGCTCCGAACGGGCTATTGTGCTTCCGAGAGGTGCTGGCGCAACTGTCTCGCTCGTTCATTTTGCGGCTGCGTTTGCAGCGCAGCGTCGCCAATTGGCTGCTCGGTCGGCTGATTTTGGCCGCGGCCGGCTCGAGCCCGCTGCCGCGCGCCGCGCAGCGCGAGGTGCGTGGGCTGGTCGCGAAGTTGCGGCGCGAAGAGGAATCGTTCGCGCACTGCTGGTCGCATTTGCTCGATGCGGCATTGGCCGAACGGCTCGACCGGAGGCCACGGGCCCGCGCCGCGCTGTGCGAGGCCATTCGCGCCGCCGAAGTGGCAGATTTGCCGCAATGTGCGGCATCGGCGAAGCTTCGCCTGGCGCAGCTGAGCGAGGGGAGCGAGCGTCGCGCGCTGTCGGAGAGCGCACAGCGCTTCTTCACCGAGCAGCAGATCGAGAACCCGGCACGCATGCTGGAAGTCTGGGCGCCCGGCTTCGCAGCCTCACAGGTCTAAGGCACGCAGAGGCTGGACGCCGATCCGGACTGACCCTGTTCGAGCAGGCAGGCAGCGCTTGCCGACTCGCTGGCCGTCGGCTGCGACGGCTGGCTCAGACGCTCGTTTGCAGCGCTTTTTCCAGCGCCGTCTTCAGCAGCGGCTCTTCGATGCGGTTCTCGTAGCGCACGCCGTTGATGAACAGGGTGGGGGTGCCGATGATGCCGCTCTTCACTGAAGCAATGCTCAGCTCGCGTACGCGCTCGGCGAACGAATGCTCGAGCAACGCCTTGCGACATGCTTCTGGATCGAGACCTACTTTGCGAGCGGCTCCTACCAAGTGCTCCAGATCATGCTGGCCCTCTTGGGCGAACAGCTGCGCGTGCATCGGCCAAAACTTGCCTTGCGCGGCCGCGAACTCCGCGGCTTGAGCGGCTTGCTTCAAGAACCCCTCCGACGACTTGGGCACGTGGCGATACACGAAGCGCAGCTTGCCGCTGAACGCCTGGCGCACACTCTCCAAGACGGGAAAGGCTTTCGCGCACATCGGGCACTCGTAGTCGCCGTACTCGATCAGCGTGAGCGGCGCGTCCGCGGGGCCGTCGGTGTGGTCGTGTTCTGTTACAGGGCTGGGCTTCACGGGCCGGAAGGTACACCGGCTACCGCGGCTCGTGGATCAGAATTTCCACCCGCCGCGGCCTCAGCTCGACTTGAAGCCGATCCGTGCGTGGGTCCCGTCACAAAACGGCTTGTTCGCACTGCCGCCGCAGCGGCACAGGCGCGCCTGCTGGACGCGCGCTACCACGCGGCCAGTGCCGCTCGTGATCTCGAGGTTGCCGCGCACTTGCAGGGGTCCGTCCGTGAGCGGCTCGACCGATAGCGGGCCGTCGCGCACCTCCAACGTCTCGGCTTGGCCGGTGGCAGGCTCGCCCGAGGCGGCGAAATTGACCTCGTGGTGCGAGCCGTCGCAATACGGCTTGTTCTTGGACGCGCCGCAGCGACACAGCGTGGCTCGGAACGAGCTCGTGTTGCCGGCGATCGACAGCTGACCGCGGAAGGCATACGGCCCACCCTCCCGGATCGAGGCCAAGTTCACGGGTGGCGCGGTCTCCTCGGGCTTACCGTCTTTGCGCTGATAGCGAATCGCGCCCGAGGGACAGACGTGGGCGATCTCGACCAGCGAATCCACGGCCATGGCGTCTGGGTGGATCCAAGGGCCGACCACGTTCGCCAAGAACACTTGCGGGGCGCCGGTCACGCAAAAGCGAGAGTGAATGCATTTGTGGCCTTCGTACAGCAAGGTCATGTCCTTGCCCTCGATGTGCTCCACGCCCGCGACGTTGACCGGTGTCGGCGGCGCGAGTGGCAGCGAGACCGGGCTCGCGTTCGTGAGGGGAGTGACGGGAGCCGGTGCCGGCGGCGGAATCGAAGCCGCGAGGAAGCCGCGGTCCGCGCGCTCCGCTAGCTCGTGAATGATGCGCGCTGCGTTCATTACGCGCGCGTCGCCATTTTCAGCCAAAGCGTCGACCGCGGCCGACATCTCTGCCAGGCGCTCGGCGAAGAAGCGCCGCGTGCTCGCACCCGGCGGGAGCGAGGCCGCGTCGCGCAGCGCCGTGAAGGACATGCCGGCATTGCAGTCCGGATTCGACGGACCCGCCGGCAGCCGCGCTGCGCGCTCGGCGAGCAACGTGACCGCACGCATCAAGCCCATCGATAGATCGACGGCTAGCGCTTTCTCGGGCAGAGGGCGGGTCACGATGTAGGAATGGGCGAGCAGCCGCAGCATCAGCGCGTAGCCGGTGTTCGCCAGATCCACCGTCTCGGCGGCCTCTTCGTCCTCGATCCACACGCGGTTCGTGCGCCCCATGGGCGGACGCAACACGGGGTTGTGCGCCGAAGGAAACGCCGGCTGAAAGTCCGGGTTCTTCGCTTTCAGGGTGGCGTACTCGCTGCGAATGGCCAAAAACTTCTGATAGTGCGAGTCGATGGAGTGCTCCGGCGCGCCTTCGCCTTGCTCAACGATCGTCGCGAACGCGTTGAGCGCCGTTTTCATGCACACGACCGGCTTCGCGCCCGCGAGTGCCAGCTCGGCCGGTGAGAGCTGCAGCATCGGGTCGCCGCTGAACGCTGCGTCTTCACCGAGATGGTTGACGAATGCCTTCAGCTTCGCGCCCAGCGTTTGATAGAACACGCCCACGGTGTCGTAGTCGAGCGCCATCGGCGTCAGCCGCACGCTGTCGACCCCGCGTCGAAAATGAGCTTCCAGCGCGAAGCCCTCGCCGTCGGGCTCGTTCGAATCTGCGGGCCTCTCCAAGTGCACGAAGTGCTGAATCACCGACTCGTTGAAGGGGGACAGCTTCACCACGATGCCGGCGGGCAAATTCCCCGGGTCGAGCGGAAAATTCCCTCTGCCGAATCGAGGAGCGCCGCCCAAGGCCGCAGTGATGTTCCAGACCGCCGCCAAGTGGCTCATCTCTTCGACGGAGATCTTGATAATCTGGCGCCGCCAACCAGCGACCGCCACCGCCTCCTCCGCGCTCAAGCCCTCGGCCTCGCCGTTCCTCAAGCTGAACGCCGCGTACAAGTACGTGCACATCAACGTGTGCTCGAGCTCCGCCGCTTCATACAACAAGTGAACCAGCTGCTCGCGAGTCGGCGGAGTTACCTGCGTGTTTGCTTCCACCGGGCCGTTGTAGCAGCGCGCGTGTGATGGCGCGAGCCCCAACGCCCCCGTGACTCTGCCCTGCCTGCGCCGAGCCCCCACGCGCGTGTCGAGAAGTTTTCCAAACTCATCCCGCGTGACCTATTCCGCGGGTCTGTCGCGCTCGAGCGTGCTCGAGCACGCTCGAGCCGCTCAGCAATTCAACTCGGCAGGTCGCCCGACGGCAGTCGTTCGGACTCCGTCGTACTCAGATAGCGCCCGTCGGCGAGCTGCTCAGTCAGCGCTTCCAAGGTATCGGTCGGAGGGCGGAACTTCACGAACATCGTCAGCTCTGCGCCGGCGCGAAAGATTCGCAGCTCGAGGCCGTCAGTGCGCAACGCGCGTGCCGTCAGGTACTCGTCGATGCTCGGCGTGCGCATGCCGTTGACCTCGAGCACGATGTCGCCGTAGCGCACGCCGGCCTCGGCCGCCGTGCTTCCCGGAAGACACCCCCAGACGGGAATGCCTTGAACGGTGGCCGCGATATCCTCGAGCTGCTTGCGTGAGATCATGAACCGGACTTCTCCTTGGGTTACTGCACGGGACCTTTTCAAGCCATGTGCCAATCGTGTATCCAAAGATTTCCGCAATGATTTCCGCGCGCCACACGCCCGAATGCGACGGCGATTTGTCCGGTTCGTCCCACGGCGAGACATGACGCGAGACAGTAGGCGTGGCACCGCCTCGATCCGATCCGTTACTCGGAGCCGTTGCCTACGCCGTTTGCGCCACTCACGCGCTCGCGCAACGAGCTCATCAGATCGCCCCACCACCAGCCCATGCTGCGGATGAACTGCGGCGCCGCCTCGCCATGGCGTGCCGGATGATCCGCACGAATGCGACTCCAACCGCGGTGCGTGACCGTCACCAGCGTGCCGCTGGGGCTCGGCTCGAAACGCACCTCGACCTCGGTCTGCTCATGCGCAGCGAAATTCACTGCGCGCCACTCGAGCACGAGCAAGCTCGGCGGCTCCCAGCACTTCACTCGCCCCGTCTCACGCAGCTTGCTGCTACCCGAGCTGGTTTCGAACGACTCGAACAGCCGGCCACCGAGCTTCGGCTCCAAGCAGACCACACTGCGGCGCCGACCGATGCGGTACTTGAGCCCAGCGCGCCACCAGGAGTCGATCTCCTCCGTGAACACGCGGAACGCCTCCGCTGGCGGCACCTTCACCAGTACCGAAACGCGCGCTTGATCGCCAGGCAGCGGCGCTTCGCTCACCGCTTCCTCCGCCCCTTGCTCTCCGCGTGTCGCTTGAACGCCGCCAACTGGTCGCCCCAAAACGCTTCCACTTCGGCGAGCCAGTGCGACAGCTCACTGAACGGGGCGCGTTCCAAGCGGTACACGCGCACGCGCGCGTCGTGCTCGAGCTCGCTCTCGGTGACGAGGCCGGTCTTGCGCAAGACCCGCAAATGACGGCTCATCGCGGGCCGAGTCATGTGCAGCGCGTCCGCCAGATCACTGGCCTTGCGCGGCTCCAGACGGAGCAGCTCGATCACGCCGCGCCGTGTCGGATCGGCGAGCGCACTCAGCGTGCGATCCAGCTCACTTCGTGCGTTCAGCGGGTCCTCGCAGACGCTGCATGAACCACCAGAGGTGCCCTTCGGGATCGAGCGCGCCGTAGCTGCGATCGGTCCAATAGTCGTCGCCGTAGTCACTGGTGGTCGGCTCGCGCAGGATCTTTGCGCCGGACGCGACGGCCTGAGCATGATGGGCATCGACGTCGTCGACGAAGATTGCGAGCGCCTGTGTCACGCCACCGACCGATTGGGGGCTTCGGTACAGTGCTTGATAGGGCTGCTCGCCGCCGGTGCCGCCGACCATCAGCAGGCCCTCGCCGAACGTCAGCTCCGAATGGACGATGGTACCGCCGTCGCCCTCGACCTTCAGCCGCACCTCGAAGCCAAAGGCTTGCACGAGCCAATCGATCGCAGCCCGCGGATCGTCGTAATAAACGGAGCCGCTGATGCGCGGCCAGCCGTCAGGGGTCGGTTTCATTCGCTCGCTCCTTAGGTTGATGTCGAGTGAATAGTTAACCCAAAAGGAAACCATGTCAAGCCGTTACCTCGAAGCTCGGGCTTCGGGTTGCTTGGGTGTTGATGGTCACCGAGCACGTCAAAGCGCACCCAGCCTTCGGCGTCGCGGACGCCGGACGCATTCGTGACGCTCAGGGCCCTTAGGCGTGCGTGACGATTCGAGCGAGCCAGTTGGCGGGGGTGTCGTGGCCTGCCGAGGCGGCGCGGGACAGGACGCGCGATACGACCTCGGAATAGTCCACGCGCGTTCGGCGTAGCTCGCGCAGTTGCGGCGACAGCTCGCGTTCCAAGAGCTCGGCGCCGCCCGGCTCGGCGGGGAGCTGAGCCAAGCGGCACGGCATCAGTCCTACGAACGTCGGCCGAACCGACGCGCCCGCGCCCACGGTCCACAGTGTGCACGGCAAGCTCATCGTCGTTCCCGCGAACGAATCGCGCGCCAGCGCGAGCTGCTGCGCAACCCCGACCAGCTCATCGGCGACCTGCTCGGCATCGGGCAGCTGCAATGACGTGGCCAGGCGCTCACGCAGCGTGGCCTCGGAGCGCACGATCTGCCAGAGCCTGAGTCGACCGGCGCCCGCGTCGGCTAGAATCACCGCGCGGCCCGGCGAGAGATGCGCAGTGTTGGCCGAGTGCAGGCGAGCCCACTTTTAGCGTATCAGTGTCACCGATGCTTAACACCGTGCACAAGTACTAAGTTGCTCCTGTGACCCACGCGATCGGGTGTCTCGATCTGATGTGTGGCGGGTCGCAACACGCACGATCGCGGTAGCGCGAAGCGCTCGGGGTATTCAGCGTGCGCGCGAACGATCGAGTAGCTCGGCAACTGCATCGCGTGCGTCGTGCGATGGGGCCCCGCCACCCGCGGTGGTGAGCCACAATGAGTCATCAGCGCGGCCTGCGCGCGTTTCGATGTGCAGCTCGATGGGGAACAAGCCGAGCCGCGCGAGCGGGCCGAGCAGCGCGCCGAGCAAGCCGAGGGAATCAGGGGCCTCGAGGGTGAGCATCAGTGAACCGCCGTAGTCCCGCGATTCGAGGAGTCGGTAGTTGTCGATCTCGAGGCGGCCGCTGGCCGGCGCTTCGTCCTCTTCGAGTGCGAGCGCCGCATAGTCGAGATCCAATGGATCGGTAACGGCGCTCATGCGGATCAGATGCAACTCGGCGAGCCACACGTCGTCCGTCGTCAGGCGTGCGTGAATGTGGTCGATCGACAGCTGGGCTTCGGCAAGGTGGCTGCACAAATTGGCCATCCACCCGCCGTGGAACGCGCCTCCCAGGCGCACCCGGTATTCGTTCGCGCCGAGCTCGGTAGCCTCGGACCAGGCCGCTCCGTGCCGCGTGAAAGTGCCCCCATCGGTGCGGGAAATGCGGTTCATCCTGGGCAGTGAAGCAGGATTATCGTTTCGCCTAGGCAACGCCGAGCGATCGCGGAGAGTTCCGGCTACTCGTTGGAGAGGCGGAGCAGGATGCGCTCGAGCTTCAACAAAAGGAGCTGCGCGTCGTCGCGCTCGATGTAGGCGTCCGCGAGCGGCTCGTCTTTCTCGACGTAATCTTCCGCGCCGAGGTCGAGCGAGATGCGGCTGTCCGAGCCGTGACCATCGGGGGTCGACCAGACCACGACCGGGATCTGCGAAGTTGCGGCGTTGGTCTTCAATTGGCGCAGCACGTCGCGACCGTCGGCATCGGGGAAGGCCAGGTCGAGCACGATCAAGTCGGGCTGAGTCTCATCGGCCAGGATCAGCGTCGCCTTGGCCGTCGTCGCTTGCGTCAGGCGATGTCCACGCTGCTCGGCGACTTGTTTGACGACGCGCTGCACCGCCTCGTTTCGGTCGGCGAGCAAGAGATGCCGACCGAGTTGGGTCTTTTCGCCGTCGGTCATGCAGAGCCAGCGAAAACATTGGCGCGGAGGCGAGCCAAGTCGCAACCCATTTCGGGAGTGACGCTCGCGGGGTCTTCACCCGTCTGCTGTTTGCCGTTTGCCGTTGCCTGCGCTGACTCGCTTCGACTGGCCTTCGGGCGCCGCACTGCGACCTGGGGTGGCGAAAACCGCCGGGCATTTTCGAGGCGGCCCCCCTTCTAGAAACATGACTAAGCTGCAACACGTGGACGCTCAGGCTCGTATCCAGGAACTCGAGGGGCGCCTCGGCACGTTGTCGAGCGCCGTTCGGCGCTTTGCCGAGGCAACCACCAACTACGAGTCCCTGCTCGACGTCGTTGCGCGCACGCTCTCCGAGTCCTTGAAAGACGGCTGCGTGGTGCGGCTGCTCACCGACGACGGATGGCTAAACCCAGTTGCCACTCATCTCCCGTTCGAGACCGTGGTCACGGACCGAGAGGCGATCGACCGACTCTCCGCGCACATCTCCGGCGCGCGCCACTTGCGGGAACACGATGCTGGGCGTCGGGTGCTCGAGACCGGCGAAGCGTTGCTCGTGCCGGTGCTCGACTACGCGCAGCTGCGCCAGGGCGCCGCACCTCAGGTCGTCGACGCCTACGAAACCATCGGCATTCATAGCTTGCTGCTGGTTGCTCTGCGCACCCGTGGCGAATCGGTGGGGCTGCTCGCGTTGGTGCGCTTTCGCCCGGACTCACCGCCCTTCACCGAAACCGATCGTGAGGTGGCACAAGCGTTGGCCGACCACGCCGCGCTGGCGATCAGCAATGCGCGCTTGCTGCGCGCCGCCCAGCAGGAGCTCGCCGAGCGCGAGAAAGCCGAAGCCGCGTTGCGCAAGACCGAAGAGCAGCTGCGCCAGTCGCAAAAGATGGAGGCCATTGGCCGCCTCTCGGGCAGCGTTGCTCACGACTTCAACAATTTGCTGTCGGTGATTCTGAGCTACAGCGATCTGGTACTGAGCGACTTGAAGCCGATCGACCCGCTGCGCGCAGACATCGAGTCGATCCGCAAAGCCGGCGAGAAGGCGGCGGACTTGACGCGCCAACTGCTCGCGTTCAGCCGCCAGCAGGTGCTGCAACCGCGCACCCTGAACTTGACCGAAATCTTGCGCGAATCCGAGCGCATGCTGCGTCGCTTGCTGAGCGAGGACATCGAGATCGTGACGCACTATGCGCGTTCACTGCCACCGGTGAAGGTCGACCCCGGGCAAATCGACCAAGTGCTCTTGAACCTGGTCGTGAACGCGCGCGATGCGATGCCCACGGGTGGCAAGTTGACGATCGAGACCAAAGAGGTCGAGCTCGACGACTCCTACACCACCGAGCACTTCGGCGTCGCCCAAGGCCCGCACGTCATGCTCGCGGTGAGCGATACCGGCATCGGCATGGACCAGCAGACCCAGGCTCGCATTTTCGAGCCGTTCTTCACGACCAAGGAAATTGGCAAAGGCACGGGGCTCGGCTTGTCCACCGTGTTCGGCATCGTGAAGCAGAGTGGTGGCCACATTTGGGTGTACAGCGAGCCCGGTGGTGGCACGACGTTCAAAGTCTACCTGCCGGTGGCCAAAGGCGCGGATCCGGAGCCGCCGGAGGTCGTCCCGCTGACGACCATGCACGGCACCGAGACCATCCTACTGGTCGAGGACCAAGACGAAGTGCGTCGCGTCGCCCAGGCCATCCTGCGTCGCTACGGCTACCACGTGATCGAGGCGCGGAACGCCGGCGAAGCGCTGCTCAGTTGTGAACGACACCCGCGCACCATTCATCTGCTCGTCACCGACGTGGTGATGCCGCAGGTCAGCGGCCGCGAGCTGGCCGAACGCTTGGTGGCGATTCGCCCCGAAATGAAGGTCCTTTACATGTCGGGGTACACGGAGAACGCGATCGTGCACCACGGCATTCTCGATTCCGGGCTCGCCTACTTGCAAAAGCCGATCGTGCCCGACCAATTGGCGCGCCGCGTGCGTGAAGTGCTCGACGCACGCCCGAGGAAGACGGAACACCCGAACGGTTGAACACCGAATGTGCGCAATGTGCGAGTGCGTATTCGTGTGTCGCTTGTCGGTTATCGCCAGTTACGCCGAGCAAATGCCTAGTTACTGAGGCCTCGTAAATTCCTTAGAGTTTGCGGTCATGATCGGACCAATAGCTCTGCTGGCTGCCTGCTCGTTCAATCCATTCACTGCCTACGACGTCGTTTCTGCCGACGTGAGTCACCCGCACCCTGCGCTCGAGCGCGTCGAATACCACGTGCAGGTCGACCACGAAGCGCTCAATCGTTTTTCGATCACGCACGTCAGCCAAGCCCATGGCCGGCATGGCGATCCCGTGCTGCTGCTGAGCCCGTTCCTGCTCCCGGGCAGCTTCTACGAGATCAGCGAGAGCGGCGGCTATGCGCAATCGGCGGCGGGGGAGCTCGCACGAGCGGGCTACGACGTGTGGCTGGTCGATCAACGCCGCACGCGGCTCGCCCCTGGGTCGTGCGAGTCGGGCACGGATTGCAGCGCGATGGCCAGCTGGAACTTCCAGACCTATTCCGATGACGCGCTGTTCGCGCTCTCGCTCTTGAAGGCCTTCAATCCATATCAGAAGCCCGTCGTGGGCGGCTTCTCGGCGGGCGCGAATACCACGCTTGCGACGATCAACCGCGCCCCCCAAGAGTTCGCCGGCGCGTTCTTGTACGAGGGCACGTTCTTCACCGAAGACCCGGCAATCGTTGCGCACAACGATACGATTTGCACCACGCTCGACAGCGCAATCTCGGCCGGCGGGCTATTCGACCCGAGCGTGGCGGTGCTCGGTCAGACCTTGCAGTTGGCGCACGCCAATCCCTCGGGGCCCTCGCCGTTTCCGTTTTTCCCGCCGGGCACCAGCAACGAGCAATCGATGTTCTACGTGTTCGGTACGCCGCCGCCCGCAGGCGCGCTTTCGCCGACTGCGACGTTCGTGCGCACCATCGTCGACTTCGGGGCGCAGAAGTTCGTGTACACGAACGAGCAACGGCTGGAGCTCGTGGGACCGCTGTTCGACAGCTACGGCTCGCTCGCGGCGTTGCGCGACTTGTCTTGCGGTCTGGCGGGTCGCGACGACACCTATTACCGCAACGTGGGCCGCTTCCGGGGCGACGTGCTGATCTTCGTGGAGGGCACGGGTTTCGGTCAGGCCATGTTCGACACGGCATCGCTGTTCGAGCACGCCCATCACGTGAGCATCGACCACCACGCCGAGCTGGGTGAGGCGGATCCGTATTTCGGCTTCCGCTGGAAGCAAACCTTCCTCAAACCTCTGCAAGATTGGTTGAAGCGCACACTTTGAGCGGGAGCTGGACGAACGGGGGGTAGACGAGCGGCTCTCGGGCGTTACGATCGGGGCGTGATGTCCAAGAGCCTGCTATTTTCGACCTGGCTGCTCGTCGCTGCCTGCCATCGCGATCGCGACGCCGCAGGACCCATGGAAAGCGCCGGCAAAGGCGTGGACACGGCCGCCGACAAGACCGGCACCGCACTGAAGGGCGCTGCAGAGAAGACGGGTGATGCGTTGACGCGCGCCACGAAGGCGACGGGGCGTGCCTTCGAGCGGGCCGGCAACAAGCTGCAAGGCAAAGGCTCGGAGTCCGCGCCGCCGTCCCCCAAGTCGACGGAGCCCACCAAGCCCGCGCCCACGCTCACGCCCACGGACGAGTGAGTTGCTCCGCCGCCCCTCACGAGGGGGGCGGTGTGCTCTTCCGCTGTTCGTCCAGCACCGAGCGCAGCTTGGTCAGGAGCAGCGCTGGCATGAGCGGCTTCTGCACGAACGCAAATTCCGAGCTCAGCACGCCGTGGTGGATGATCGCGTCATCCGTGTAGCCCGACATGAACAGCACCTTCATGCCCGGGCGCAGCGGAGCCAGCCGTTCCCAGAGTTGCCGGCCCCCAATCCGAGGCATGACGACGTCGGTCAGCAGCAGATGAATCGCGCCCTTGTACTGCTCGCAGATCAGCAGCGCATCGCCCCCGGAAGCGGCCTCGAGCACGTGGTAGCCGTGCTTGGTCAGGATCGCGGTGGCCAGACCGCGTACCTGTTCGTCATCTTCCGTTAGCAGGATAGTCTCGGAGCCGCGCAGGGTTTCTTGGGCAATGCTGAGGTGCTTCGACGGGGCAGCGCGCTCCTCGGCGCGTGGCAGGTAGATCTTGAACGTCGTGCCTTCGCCGATCTCGCTGTACACCCAAATGCTGCCTCCGCTCTGCTTCACGATGCCGAACACCGTGGACAAGCCGAGTCCCGTCCCTTTGCCGATCTCCTTGGTCGTGAAGAAGGGCTCGAAGATACGCGTTTGCGTGTCCCGATCCATGCCCGAGCCCGTGTCACTGACGCTGAGCATCACGTACGGGCCGGGAGCCACGCCCAGGTGCTCACTGGCGTAAGAGTCATCGAGCTCCACGTCGCCCGATTCGATGGTCAGCATGCCACCGCGCGGCATGGCGTCGCGCGCGTTCACGACCAAGTTCAGCACCACTTGCTCGATCTGCGCCGGATCGACGAACACCATGCCGCGGCCGCGCCCGGGCAGCAGCTTGAGCTCGATGTCCTCGCCAATCAGGCGAGCGAGCATTTTGGCCATGTCCGCGATGGCTTGATTGAAATTGACGACCTTGGGCTGTAAAACCTGCTGCCGACTGAACGCGAGCAGCTGTCGCGTCAGGTCCCCCGCCCGCGCACCGGCGCGCGCGATTTGCTCCAGGTCGGCGCGCATCGGGTCCGTGCCCGAGACGCTGTCCAGCAACAGATCGGCGTAGCTGACGATCACCGAGAGCAAGTTGTTGAAGTCGTGCGCCACGCCGCCCGCGAGCGCGCCGATCGCTTCCATTTTCTGCGATTGGCGCAGCTGCTCTTCCAGTTGCTGGAGCTGATGCTCGACCTGCGCGCGATTGGCCGTCTCCTTCTCGGCGGTGGCCACCGCGTGGGCGCCGACTTGCTCGATCCGCTTCTGTTCGCTGAGATCGAGCGCGAAGGCGATGAAGCGCGGCGCCTCCAACATGGCCGCGCCCACGAGCACCGGCACGCGCGAGCCGTCCTTGCGAAAGTATTCTTTCTCACGAGCGCGGATGGAGCCCGCCGCCTTGAACGAGCCCAGCGCGTGGCGGTCGGATTCCTTCCATTCCGGCGGTGTGAGCTCGGACAGCTTCACGAGGCCGGCGTCGAAGTCCTCGCGCGAAAAGCCGATCATATGTAGAAAAGCGTCGTTGACCTCTTGGATCTGGCCCTCGGCTTCGCCGATGAGCACGCCCAAGATCCCGGAATAAGCCAAGTGCTTGAAGCGCGTCTCGCTCTCGAGCAACGCACGCTCGGCGGCGCGCTCCACCGTTTGATCACGAAACACCACGACCACACCGCGGATCGCGCCGGCCGCATCACGGATGGGCGCCGCACTATCGGTGACGGGTCGCTGCGTGCCATCGCGCGCGATGAGGACCCGGTGGCTCGGCAGCCTGACCGTGGTGCCCGGAGCGAGCACGCTCTCCACTGAAGGCGAGATATCGACCCGTGTGTCCTCGTTCAAGATTCGGAACACGTCTTCCAAACGGCGGCCCTTGGCATCACTCGCTGACCAGCCGGTGAGCTCGACGGCCACCGGGTTGAGGCGAGTAACGTGGCCTTGCCGATCGGTCGTGATTACACCGTCGCCGATGCTGGTCAGGGTGAGCGAGAGCTCTTCTTGGCTCTCTTTCAGTTGCCGCTCGGCGCGGCGCCGTTCCGCGTCCGAGGCGCTCAGCGCCTTGGCCGTCCACACGATCAAGATCGACAGGCAGCTGGTACAGCTGGCAACGAAGACCGCGGTGCCAAATGCCGTGCCGAACAGCCCGACATGCTGGCCCTTCACGCGCAGCCAACCGAGCACAATCGGCAGCAGAAAAACCGGGGGCAGCAGGCGCCGCGCGAGCACACCGCCTGGGCTCGTGCTGGCCACGATGCGCAGCACGCCGCGCTGCGGCCGGGCGCACAGAGTCCCCAGTGCGGCGATCAGAAAGCCGAGCGCCGTGTGCAGCGCCATCGAGCTGAACGGGCGAATCGCGTACAGCGATTGCACCCCGTACAAATAGCCGAGCAAGACCGCTCCGGAGCTCATGCCGACCGCGATGGCCAGCCATTCGCTCGATCGCTGCCGTGAGTGCTTCGTGCGCAGATCGAGCAGCAGTAGTGACACACCGAGCAGCGTGAAATGCGCCGCTCCCCCCCACGTCATGCGCGAGGGCCAGGGGCTGTCCGAGCGGTGGGCAGCGAGCAGCTCGTCGATCCCGAGACCAAAATCGAGTGCGTACTCTGCCAGCGTCACACCGCCGATCAGTGCGGCCAGCCCCGCGAGCCACTGACCGCGGCGCAGACCTCGCTCGCCGCTGCCGTTCAGGTTCCACAGTGCGCCGCCCAGGCACAAGAAGCCGAGCGCAGTGTTCGGCTTCATCACCGCGTAGCTCGGGCTGACGCTAATCAGCGCGGTTACCCCGAACCACCAGCCGCACAGCACGAGCGCGCCCAGTAGCATCAAGGCGAGCCCGCTCAGTCGCGATGCGCTGGCGAGCCGTTGGACCAGTCGTGCGTCCACGCCGTCGAGCGCCGTTTCCGAGTCAACTCCCATCGAGTTTTCTCAGCCTAGCTCAAGCGCAGGCATCCCTCGCGCCCGGCCAGAGCCAGCCGAATGCGGGCCTCGCCTGTGCCATTGTGCAACACCCGAATTGGGGGGCGATCACTGTTTTCAGCGCTGCAACTCGGGCAGCGCCGCTTCCACGAGCGGCGAGCGCGCTCGACACGACGCGAATGCCTTCGGACACGAGCGCTTGCGCTTGGCGCGCCAATTCGGAGCGATGCAGCTTGGGGGTGTCCTGTTGGGGGCCCTGCCTCAGGATGCCGAGCTGCACCCTCACGCTGAGCGTGATCCACCGCTCGCGCTTGCGCGCGCCAGCGCTTGCCGAGCAGCCAGTTGGTGGCGAACACGATCGCGAAAAACAGCGAAAAACGCCCGGTATTGAACAGTAAAGTCTCCGCCAGTCGCCGCGCCTGCGACGCGGGCCGGCGCCGGCGACTTGGCTCAGTTCGTTCGGTTCATCACCTCTCGGCCCTTGCTCTCCGCTGCATGCCGAGGGAAAGACTCGAGCGAGTGACCGAGGTCGAGCCGCCCCGGTACTCCTCATCCAAAATGTCCGAGTTTCTAGAGTCCATGCCCGTCGCATACGCGGCCGTTTTCGACCCGACTGAGGTCGCCGAACACGCGCGCATCGTCGAGCGGCGCGGGTCACACCTGGTTCACGCCGAGATCTATCGCAATCGTTCGGGCGCGCGCGTGTGCCTGGTGGCCGAGGATCACCCGGGTTTGCTGGCTTTGGTGACCGATGCGCTCTTGGTGCACGGGTTGAGCATTCAGAGCGCGCTCGTGTATTGCCGCAAGCGCAGTGACGGCAAGCCGGAAGCGGTGGATTTTTTCCAACTCCGGCAATCCAGCGCCTCGGGCGAAGAAGCCGACATCGGCGCGCCCGAGCTGAGCGCCTTCGTGCAAACCCTGTCCGAGATGGTGGCGGAAGACGCGCTCGCCGCGGCGCGCGTCAGCGGCGCGCCCGTCGTGCCGCGGGCGTCCACCCGTGTCTATTTCGAGCTCGAGGCGCTGAAGCGCGGCGAGTTCGCGCTGATCGTCGAAGCGCGCGACACGCACGGCTTGCTGCACGCCATCACCAGCGCCTTGCACGTTCAAGGCGTGCGCGTGCTCGCCTCCGAGATCCGCACCGAGGCCGGCGTCGCCTATGACCGCTTCGAGCTCGTGGCCTACGACGGCGAGACGCTCAGTGCAGTCCGGCTGTGCGATATCCAGCTCGCCGTTTATACGGCACTGCCCAGCGCGGCCCGCCGCTCACGCCCGTGATCGGCGCCTGAGCCGCGCCAGCAGCGCGAAGCCGACGAGCCCGAGCCACGGGCAAATGTCCGTTGGCTGCGAGGCTGTGAGCCGACAAGCGCAGCTCTCTGCCGCGATGTCATCCGCGGCTTTCGCACTTCCGGCTTCGCCCCCAATGCTCTGGTCTCCCCCCATACCCGTGCCGCCACTTGCGTCTCCTCCGACACCCGCAGCTCCCGCGCCCTCGGGCTCGGTTTCTCCAGCGCTCCCCGCGCTCGCGCCTCCCTCGCTCACGGCGTCGTCTCCGACGTAGTACTCGTACGCCCCCAGGTCGAAGCCCTTGCCATTCGGCCGCGCACGGCCCAGTGCATCGTCGTTCGGCGCGCTGCTCGCCGAGCCGCTATCGATGCACGCGCTGTCCGCTCGCAGCCTCAAATCTAGGGGCGCAGCGACGAAGCGCGGATCTTCCGCCAAGCAGCCCGCCCCCGGCTCGACGCCCTCGTAGTCCTGCCCATTGCTCCAAATGTCGCTGTACGTCGGCGTGATGCTGACCACGCCGCCGTCGGTCGCCGCTGCGTCGAGGCCCAAGATGCCGTTCGACGTCACGATCGCGTTCTCCAGGGTCAGCGTTGCTTCGGAGCCGACGCCCGAGGCGCGGGCGGTCACTCCAGCGCTGAGATTGCCGAATAGCGTGCAGTTCCGTAGCGTGGCGTGCACCGCGTGCCCGAGCGCCGCAACGGCATACACGCCATAGCTGCCGTTGTTGCGCAGCACGCTGTTGGTGAGGCTCACGTCGATGGCTCCTGCATTGCCGAGTGCGAACACGCCATAGGCGGTGTTCTCGAACAGCTCGAGCTCGTGCAGCTGCGGCGCGCCCGCGTTGAGCCACAGCCCGGCCACGTTGTGGCTGAGCGACGAGTGCCCGAGCTCGAGCACGGTGCCCGGAGCGGCATTGGTCAGCGCGTTGTTCGCGTCCTCAATCGACACGTACTCGAAGCGGGCAGCGGTCGCCGTGTCTCGCACGATGATGCCGTACCAGGCGTTCGCGCCCGGATTGTCCAAGGCATGCACGCGAATCGGTGCGCTGGCCGTGCCGAGCGCCTCGATCGCGCCCGCTACTGCGAGCTCGATGCGCTTCGGATCGCCACCGCCGGCCAAAGCATCGCCGCTCGCGATCTGCACTTCGACTCCGGGCTCGAGCGTGAGCCGCGCGCCGCTCGCGACCGTCACGTCGCCGTGCACGACGTAGGGGCTCGCTGTGGCCGTCCAGGTCGTGTCCGCCGTGATGCTTCCGCCGCTGAGGTCGGTCGCAGCCGCTGCCGCGCGCAGGATCAGGAAGCAGGCGTTGCTCGTTACGAGGGCCAAAAACTGCGGGCGCATGAAGGATCATCACTAGCCGGAGGGGTCGCTACGTTCGAGGAATTTTCGCGATCGAGCGGAAAGCACACAATCTTACTCACTAGGGGCACAGGCTGACCCGCATGAGGAAACAAAGAGGCCATGCAAACTTCGCGTCGGGTCCGGGTCGCTCAGTTGCAACGCCATTGGCGCATCGCGCTTCCCCTTGGCATTGCCGTGGCAGTGATGGCCTGCGGAAGCAGCAGCGATAGCCCCGGATCAGGCGGTGGCGGTGCGAGCGCAGCGGGCGCTGCGCCTGTCGGTGGCGCGGGAGCGAGCGGCGCGCTCGGCGGATCGGGGGCGCCGGGCACGGCCGGTGCCCCCTCGGGCGCTTCGGGCGCAGCTGGCGCGACGCCCGGCGGTGGAGCAGCCGGTGCGCCGGGTGGAGCGGGCGGCGCTTCGGGCGCTTCGGGAAGCCCGGGCGCGAGCGGCGCAGCGGGCGCCTCAGGTGCCGGTGGTGGCGGGGGGATCGGTCAGGACATCCCGCCGTGGCGTGAGCTGATGATCACCGTGCCGGCTGCGCAGCACACCCATCAAACCCCGGCTGGTCACAGCGCGGGCATGGACAATCGCTCCGCCAAGATGGCCGGCAAGCTCGTCGTCGACATGGGCGTGGGTGGCGGCGGCTACCAGCAATACTTGGGCAAGCGCGGCTTCCACGTCGTCGGTATCGGCGACATCAACGATTGCCAAGGCATCGACGATTGGACGCTGGGTCGCGACTTCGACACCAACTGTCGCCTGAACACGCTCGACGGCATGCCGCACGGCAACCAAAGCTCGGTCAAGCCCGATCAATCGATCATGAATCAAGTGCTGCAAGCGCTGATCTCGTTCGAGAAGGACTTCCCGGGTGAGGGCTGGGGCTATTTCCTCACTCAAGATGGCAAAGCCGTGCGCTGGTCGGACGTGGCATTCACTGGCTTCTCGCATGGCGCGCAAAGCGCTGCGTGCTTCGCGACGGCGCTGCGCGTGTACCGCGCGGTCGCGCAGTCGGGCCCGCGCGACAACACCTGCGGCAATGGTCCCGCGAAGGGAGCGTACGACCCGGCGAATCCGCCGTACGACAAAGCGTGTCCCGACGCGCACATCGCTTCTTGGATCGACGCGCCGTCGGCCACGCCCATCGACCGCTACTTCGGTTTCACGGGCGGCAAGGACGGCCAATTCGGCGACATCATGTTCACGATGGAGCGCATGAAGTTCGTCGGTACGCCCGTCAATCTCGACACCGATAAAGCGCCTTACGGCGGTTCGCACCGCTTCTATTCGCTGGCCGCCGGCCACAACGGCTTCCCAACCGGCTTCCCGATCGACGCCATCAACATCGCCTTCGGTGTGCTCCCAGAAAACCTGAACCCGACGTTCTGAGCTCAGGGGCGTCGGGTTCTGCGACCAACCTAGTTGGCCTTCAACAGGGCGCGGCCGACCACGAGGCCCAGCACCATTGCGCTACCGCTAGCGGCGAGCACGGCGAGCTTCGCCGAATCCAAGAGCGCCGCGTCGCTGAACGCGAGCTGCGCGACGAACAGCGACATCGTAAAGCCGATGCCCGCTAGCACACCGAGCACGAGCAAGTGGCGCAGGCCGAGCTCACTCGGCAGGCTCGCAATTTTGAGCCGCAGGACGGCCACACTGCTCAGCAAAATGCCCACCGGCTTACCCAGCACGAGCCCTACGAACACGCCCAGTGCTACGCCCATGCCGCCCGCCGAGCCCGAAGCACCCCCGAGCGTGACGCCCGCGTTGGTGAGCGCGAACAGCGGCATGATCAGGAACGACACCCAGGGGTGGAGCGCGCTGATCCAATACGCCGCGGGCGACGTCGCCTCGTTGCCGACCGTGTTCAAGGGCGTCAGCATGCCCACGAGCACTCCGGCGATCGTCGGATGCACGCCAGCGGCATACGTGCCCGCCCAGGCAATGAACGCCGGCAGCAAGTAGACGGCTTTGTTGCGTACGCCGAACGCTTGCAAGATCAGGATCAGCGCGAGCCCAGCGCCGGCCACGAGCAAGCCAGCGAGCGCGATGCCCGACGAATAGAAGAACGCGATCACCAGGATCGCGATCAAGTCGTCGATCACCGCCAAGGCCAGCAGCAGCACGCGCAGCGCATTGGGCACGCGCTTTCCGAGCAGCGCCAAGACCCCGAGCGCAAAGGCGATGTCCGTGGCCATGGGCACGCCCCAGCCGGCGTGGGCGGGACCCGGCCCCGAGAAACCCAGGTAAATCAGCGCGGGCACGAGCGCGCCACCGACCGCTGCAGTGAGCGGCAAGGCGGCGCGCCGCCACGCCGAGAGCGACCCGTGCGACACTTCGTGGCGGATCTCGAGCCCGACGACGTAGAAGAACACTGCCATCAGGACATCGTTCACGAACCATTCTGCCGGCCGCGTGAACGCCCAGGTACCGGCGCCGACCGTCAGTGGCGCGTGCAGCACGTGGCGGTAGCCCGCGGCGAGCGGTGAATTGGCGATGCCGAGCGCGACGGCGGCGGCTGCCAAGAGCACGACGCCGCCAGTGGGATCCGCTGCGTTCTCGTCCGCGCCGCTCATCGCTCGGCGAGTACAACGCCGGACCCCAACGGAATGCAACCTGGGCTCACGCGCCCGCGGCGCGTGACATCGATTTCAAGTCAAACCGGACAACGAGCCCGGATAGTCCTTCTCGCCGAAGCCCGTGGCGGGCACACCGAACAGGTTCAAGAAGGAAGTGTGCAGCTGGTTGTGGGGATTGCCCTGGTATTGCAGAAAGCGACCCGTTTTGAGCTTACCGGAGGCCTTGCCCGCGAGCAGGTAGGGCAGGTTGCGGCGGTTGTGCACGTCACCCGCGGACAGCTCGTTCGGCCAGAACAAGAGCGTGTTGTCGAGCAGCGTGCCGTCGCCCTCCGGGATCTTCTTCAGCTCGGCGATCAAGTACGCGAACTGCTCGGTGTACCAGGTATTGATCTTGGTCAGCTCAGCGGCGTGATTGGCCACGTCGTGAGACATCAAATGGTGCTCATTGGTGATGCCGAGCTGCGAGTGGACCATCGTGCTCTCGGCGGTCGACCATTGCAGCGTGGTGACGCGCGTGATGTCGCACGCGAAGGCCAGCACCATCAAATCCATCTGCGCTTTGCCGATCTCCGGGAAGCCGGAGAGGCATTTGTTGGGGCGCCCATCGCGCGTGCAGTCGAACACCGTGACCGGCACGTTCGGCGGGTCTTTCGGGATCATGCAACTGCTGGTGGTCATCACGTCCAGCTGGCGCTCGAGATCGCGAATCGCGTCGGCGTGGCGGGTGAGCTTCTGCTTGTCGTCGTAGCCGAGCGAGCCGTTGACGGAGTTGAACTCGCCGAGGACGGCGTCGAGCACCGAGCGGCGTTGTTTGCGGAGCGCGTCGAGCGCGGCTTGCGAGGCCTGAGTATCGCCGAACATCCGCGTGTACACCTGCTTCGGATCATCGAGCGGCGTACGCGGATCGCCCGGGCCGCCGTAGCTCATGCGAATCACCATCGGCTCCAGATCGGTGATCGTGGACTGCACGCCGAGCTCGAGCGAACGCAGCTTGGTGTCGTTGCCGATCTCTTTGGCGAGCGCCTGATCGATCGACGGGCCGCCAGCCGTGCCGTCGATGACGTGTCCCGCGCGGCCCAGGCCATTTACCTTCATGCGCATCGCCGTCAGCATGTGCGCCATCGACAAGTCGTGCGGATTGCCGTCCTGCATGTACGACGTCTCGTTGTTCAACCCGTGCAAGATCACGATCTCGTTGCGGTGCGGCGTGAGCGCCGAGAGCTCCTTGCCGAGCACGAAGTCGGTCTGGCCACCCGTGGGCAGCCAATCCTTCTCGATCAGGCCATTGGGGCTGAAAAACACGCCGAAACGCTGCGGCGGGGTGGAGCCCGCGGCTTGCGCGCGCCGCGGCAGCATGGCGTCCAAGAACGGCAACGCGACGGCGATGCCCGCTGCGCCTCGCAACAGCGTGCGGCGTGGCAGCACGCGGCTCATTGGGCGCCGCCCGTTCCGGCGCTGCCTGCGCTCGTGCCGCCGGCAGTCCCGGCGCCAGCG
>OUNO010000138.1_pt2 | contig 40630 bp, 35 predicted proteins | sample 1779811 | NCBI WGS metagenome assembly OUNO01 (sample SAMEA3914804, study PRJEB12502) | metagenome | biome: forest; material: soil | place: Canada | collected 2010-06-25 | depth 0.3 m
GCTGCGCGAGGGCCTGCGCGAACGCCGCGCGGGGGCGGCTCCCATGCCCGGCGGCAGCGGCGAGGACTTCCTGTCGGGCGCGAGCGGGACGGTCGGCGGCCTCGACGCGCTGCGCCGCGGCGCGAACGACGCGGCGATCGATAGCTGGCAGCTCATCAGCGGAAGGCGGAGCCGACTGACGCGCGCCGCCGCCGCATGGCCGCCGCGTCGACGCGTCCTCGCCGTCGGCGTCGAGCGGCCCGAGCACGGGCGGCTCGCCGCGGACATCGCCGGTGAGCTGGCGCGCTCGCGCCACGACGTCGAGCTCCACACCTGCCCGCCCGGCGAGCGGGGCAAGTTCGAGAACATCGACCGGCTGCTCGACGAGCACCCGGCCGACGGCCACGACTGGCTGCTCGTCGTCGACGACGACATCGAGCTCCCCCGCGGCTTCCTCGACCGCTTCCTGTTCCTGTGCGAGCGCTTCTCGCTCGCCCTCGCCCAGCCGGCTCACCGCCTGAACTCGCACGCCGCCTGGGGTGTCACGCGGCGGCGAGCGGGCAGCGCGGTACGGGAGACGAGCTTTGTCGAGATCGGCCCCCTGACGGCGTTCTCGAGTGTCACGTTCGCGGACCTGCTGCCGTTCCCCCAGCTGCGGATGGGTTGGGGCCTGGATCTCCACTGGGCCGCCGTCGCCCGTCAGCAGGGGTGGCGCTGCGGCGTCACCGACGCCGTCGCCATCCGCCACCGCGCCGCACCGGCCGCCGCGGGCTATCCGCGCGCCGAGGCGATCGAGGAGGCGCGCACGTTCCTGGCGAGCCGCCCCTACGTGAAGGCCGCCGAGGCGGAGCTGACCCTGACGACTCACCGGCGCTGGTGAGCGCGCGAAACGCGGGCCGCCCGCGCGTGGCGGTGGTGGCCGAGTTCTATCCGAGCCTCCACGACCCCGTCCTCGGGATCTGGGCGCATCGCCAGGCCGTTGCGGCGCGCGACGCCGGAGCCGATGTCCAGGTGTTGGTCCTCCACCGGCTCGTCCCGCCGCGCGCGTCGGTGTCCGCCGGCGCCGGCGCCGCGGCGGCGGCGCTCGTGGCTCGCGCGCGTGAGCCGCGCCGCCAGCTGCGCGACGGCATCCCGGTGGCCTACGTCCCCTTCGTCTCCCCGCCCCGTGGGCGCTCTTATCCGAGCTGGGGCGCCTGGGCCGCCCCGGCCCTCGCGCTCGCCCTGCGCCGGCTTGCGGCGACGTTCGCCTTCGACGTGATCCACGCCCACAACGCCGTCCCGGCCGGCGACGCCGTCCGGCGCGCACGCCTGGCGAGGCCGCTCGTCGTGTCGGTGCACGGCGGCGACGTCTTCTACACGGCCGGCCGCGGCGCCGCCGGCGCGAGCGCGGTCGCCAACGGCCTCGGCGCGGCGCGCCTGGTGCTGGCCAACAGCGAGGGCGTCGCCGAGCTCGCCCGCGCCCACGGCGCCGGGGAGACGCGCGTCGTCCACCTCGGCGCCGAGCTCCCGGCGGCTCAGCGCCAGGGCCGGCGCGAGGGCCCGCCGACGCTGGTGACGGTCGCCCACCTGGTCGCGCGCAAGCGCCACGGCGACGTCCTGCGCGCCCTTTCGGTCCTCGGCCAGCGCCATCCGACGCTGCGCTACGCCGTCATCGGCGAAGGCCCCGAGCGCGTCGCCCTCGAAGGCCTCGCGACCCGGCTCGGCGTGTCCAAGCGCGTCGACTTCCTCGGCCAGCTCGACCCCGACGAGGCCCTCGAGCGGGCGCGGCGCTGCACCCTGTTCGTGATGCCCTCGACCGACGAGGCCTTCGGTGTGGCCTACGTCGAGGCCATGGCCGCCGGCGTGCCGGCGATCGGCTGCCGCGGCGAGCCCGGCCCCGAGGAGATCGCCGCGGCAGGCGACGGCTTCATGCTCGTCCCGCCGGGCGACATCGAGCGCCTGACCCAGCGGATCGACGAGCTGCTGTCCGACCCGCACCGTCTGCGCGAGGCCGCCCAGCGCGCCCGCGCGACGGTCGCCGCGCACTTCACCTGGGAGCGTTGCGGCGAGCAGACCGTGGCCGCCTACGAGGACGCCCTCCGATGAAGCCCGTCCTCTTCGTCACGGGCCACGCACCGGCGTACCGGGTGGGGGCGTTCGCGAGCCTGCACGAGCGCGAGGGCATCGAGCTCGCGCTGTTCGGCGGCCGCTCGACCCACGGCGGCCCGGAGCACGCCGGGCAGCTGCAGATTCCCCACCGCCACGTCACGCCCCGGGAGCTCTGGCGCCTGGCCGCGAGCGGGCGCTATCGCGCCGTCGTCTGCCCGACCGGCGGCCGCCTCGCCCCGCTGGCCGGCTGGACCGGCGCCCGGCGCTCGGGCGTTCCCCTGATCCTGTGGGCGTCGCTGTGGGCGCATCCCGCGAGCGTCACCCACGCGCTCACCTACCTGCCCTTGAGACGCCTGTACCGGTCGGCCGACGCGGTAGTCACGTACGGCCCGCACGTGAGCGCCTACGTCGGCGCGCGCGGCGCGCGCAACGTGCACGTGGCGCCACAGTCGGTCGACAACGCCTTCTGGCGCGCCCCCGCGCCCGGGCCGCCGAGCGCGCCGGAGTGGCCGTCGCCGCCCGCGACGCGGTTCGTGTTCGTCGGGCGGCCCGCTCGCGAGAAGGGAGCCGACGTCCTGCTCGCGGCGTGGCGGCGCAGCGGCCTCAAGCCGCCCGCGGGCGCGCTCGTCATGGTCGGCTCGACCAACGCGCCAGGCCACGACGATCGCAGCACGTCGGCCGCCGGCCAGGCCCCCGGGGTGACGACGCTGGGGGCCGTCCCCCCGGAGGAGCTGCGCCGGATCTACGCGGCCGCCGAGGTGCTCGTCGTGCCGTCGATCCCGACGCCCACGTTTCGGGAGCCGTGGGGCCTGGTGGTCAACGAGGCGATGAACCGAGGGCTCGCAGTCATCGCGAGCGATGCCGTCGGCGCCGCCGCCGGCGGCCTCGTGCGCGATGGGCACAACGGGCTCGTCGTCGCGGCCGGCGACAGCGCCGCGCTCGCCGGCGCGATGGTCCGCCTCGCCGACGACGCCGAGGCGCGGACGCGCATGGGTGCGGCTGGCGCGGAGGATGTCCGCGCCTACGATCACGACGCGTGGGCGCAGGGCTTCTCGGACGCGCTCGCAAGCGTGAACGTCTCCCGCGGACGTTGGTAGCGTTCGGTGGTCCGCATGAGAGCCCCCAGCCCACAGAGCCGTCGCGGCGGACCTCGCGCGCTTGTGCTCGCCCTGCTCGGCACGGCGGTCGCGATGACCAACGTCTCACCGGCGAGCGCCGACATCGGCGAAACGCTCATCCAGCGCTGCACGCACGGCCAGTCGCTCAGCGGCTTCAGCCAGTCGGCATACGCGAAGGCGCTCAAAGAGCTCAGCGCCGACGCGGAAGAGTACACCGACTGCTCGCAGCTGATTCGACAAGCCCAGGCCGCCGCCGCGGGCGGCAAGGGCGGTGCGGCAGCGGGGGCCGCGGCGCCGACCGCCGTCGCCGTCACGCCCACCGAGCAGCGCGCCGTCGCACACACGGCCCGCTCGGGCCCTGCCCCGGTCAGCCTCGACGGGCACGTCATCCAACCCGGGGTCATCCACCCCAATGTCGCGTCTGCGTTCAGCTCCCTGCCGACGCCGCTCCTGGCCATCCTGCTCCTCCTGCTCGCAGGCGGTCTGCTGGTGCTCGCAGGCAACGTGCGCGACCGTATCCGTGACCGCCGCTCCGACTGAGGAGTTCGCAGCGCCGGCGCCGCCCGCGCCGGCGCCCGCCGCCCGAGCCGCATCGCGGCTGTCGATCGCGGCGCGGATCGATCGCCCGTTCGACGGGCTGTGGTGGGCGACGCTCGCCGTCGCCGGCGTCATCTGCTTCATCACCTTCTACGCCAAAGGCGGACTGAACCTCGAATCGATGACGAGCAGCGAGATGATGCTGACGCTCGCCGCCGGCGCCATCGCGGCGGCGACCGTCGTCCTCAGCTCAGCGCGCCGGCGCCTCTACGGGGGTTGGTCGCTCGGGCTTCTGCTCGCCTTCACCTTCCTGACGGCCGCGTCCGTCGTCTGGTCGGTTCAGCCGGACGCAAGCTGGCACGACGCCGGACGCATGCTCGCCTACAGCGCGGTCTTCGGCGTCGGCCTGGCGCTCGTGCGTGTCGCGCCCGACCGCTGGCCGGCGATCATCGGCGGCGTGGCGCTCGCCGCCGTGGTCGTCTGCGGCTATGCCCTGGCGACCAAGGTGTTCCCCGGCAAGCTCGCGCCCTCGAACGCCTACGCTCGCCTCGAGGAACCGTTCGGCTACTGGAACGCCATCGGCCTGACGGCCGCCATGGGCGCGATCTGCTGCCTGTGGCTGGGGGCGCGGCGCACCGGCCATGCCCTCCTGAGCGCCCTGGCGTACCCGGCGATGGGGCTGCTCCTGCTGACGCTCGTGCTCGCCTACTCGCGCGGCGCCCTCGCGGCGTTCGCCGTCGGCGTCGCCCTCTGGTTCTGTGTCGTGCCGCTGCGACTGCGGGGGGCGGCCGTGCTGATCGCCGGCGCCGTCGGCGCTGGCGCGGTCGGCGCGTGGGACTTCTCGACGCACGCGCTCAGCTCCGAAAAGGTGCCGCTGGCCGAACGCGTCACGGCCGGTCACCAGCTCGGGGCGCTCGTGATCGCGCTCCTCGCCGTGCTGACGCTGACGGGCCTCGCCATCGGCTTCACCACGGGCCGGCGCGCGCCGACGGCGGCCGCGCGACGGCAGGCGGGCGCGGTCCTGCTGGCGCTCATCGCCCTGATGCTCGTCGCCTTCGTCGGGGCGCTCGCCCACAGCCATCGCGGCCTGACCGGCAGCGTCTCGCACGCCTTCGACTCGCTGACCAACCCGAACGCGAAACCGCCGTCGAACACGCCTGACCGCCTCACGGCCGTCGCGAGCGTCCGGGCTCGTTACTGGAAGGAGGCGCTGCAGGTCTTCGACGCCCATCCGGCCCTCGGCGCCGGCGCCGAAGGGTATGCGACGGCCCACCTGCGCTACCGCACCGAGACACTCAGCGTCAGGCATGCCCACGGCTTCGTCGTCCAGACGCTCGCCGACCTGGGGCTCGTCGGCCTGCTCGTCGCGCTCGCGCTGCTCGCCGCCTGGATGGCGGCCGCCGGCCGCGCTACCCACCCGTTCGACCGGCGCTGGGCGCCCTGGTCGGCGTGGCGCAACCCACGCGCGGAGCCCCGGCCGGGGTGGCACAGCCTGCGCGTCGCCTACACGCCGGAGCGCGTCGGGCTACTCAGCATGCTGTGCCTCATCGTCGTCTTCGGCATGCATTCTTTGATCGACTGGACCTGGTACGTGCCGGGCAACGCCTGCGTCGCGCTGCTGTGCGCCGGCTGGCTCGCCGGACGCGGCCCACTCCCCGTCGCGCCCGCGCCCCCGCCGGCGCCCGCAGCCGGGTGGAGATGGCCCCCGCCAGCGCCGAGCCCAGCCCGCGCCGTCGTGGCGGCTGCCGTGGTCGTCGCGGCGCTGCTGTCGGCGTGGGCGCAGTGGCAGCCCCAGCGCTCGGAAGACGCTCGCCAGGAGGCGCTCGCGATGCTCGCCCGCGACCCGGGCGGCGCGCGGGCGGCAGCCAACGCGGCGGTGTCGCGCGATCCGCTGTCGGCCGAAGCGCTGTTCACGCTGGCCAACGTAGAGAACACGACCGGGCAGGCGGTGGCCGCCCGGTCATCGCTGGCGAAAGCCGTCCGCCTGCAGCCGTCGAACCCACAGACCTGGCTCGAACTCGGGCGCTTCGACCTCGCGGCCAGGTCGAAGACGGCATTGGGCGAGCTCGAGGCGGCGATCTACCTCAACCCCGAGTCGATCGCGCCGGAAGAGATCGGCGGGGCCAACCCGCAGCGGGAATCGGTCGAAATCTACAACGACTACATCCAGGCGCTTAGGGCCGCCGCCAAGCAGCCGGCGGCTCTCAAAAGCGTGAGCGGATCGCACTGAGAAGCAGCAGCCGCCGCCGCCACGCCGGCCCGGCCGTGGTGACCTCGACGGACTCGAAGCCGAAGCTCTCGATCAGCGCCGCGAGGGTGTCCCGGCTGTAGAAGCGCAGGTGGTCGCCGAGCGGGTCGAAGTGGCGGGCGAAGGCCGCGCGGGAGGCCGCGAGCTTGAGCATCCGCCCGCGCCCGTGGGCGGGGGTGCTCAGCAGGAGCCGGCCGCCGGAGCGCAGCGACCGGCGGACCTCCGACAGCCAGGCGCCGGTGTCCTCGACGTGCTCGATGACCTCACCGGCCCAGACGACATCGAAGCTCGCGTCCTCGAGCGGCCAGGGCCCGGCGGCGGGCACCAGCAGCAACTCCAACGCCGGGTCCCGCGCGCGCGCTCGGGCCAGTGGCTCGGCGGCAATGTCGAGTCCGAGGACCGACGCTCCGGCGGCGGCGAGCTCGGAGGCGAAGCGGCCCTCGCCGCAGCCCACGTCGAGGACGCGATCGCCGCGGGCGACGCGCGCGAGCAGGAAGTCGCGCCGCACGGCGAAGTCAGACGGCTCACGGCCGACGGGCACTGCCCTCCACAGCGACTCCTGTCGCTCGCGCGTTGGCATCGCTCAAGGCTAGAGCGCGGCCGGCGCCCAAGTTCCGCAAAATGCGCTCGCTGCATGCAGCGGACGTTTCAGGTCTGTCGGACCGCTCGCAAAGACAATATGTTGCGCCGGTGTGCGTCTGGATCGATAAGGGGGGTGTCCAGAGGCCATGAAGGTGGCATTCGACAGCCGACCGATGTCCGATCCCGACGGCATCGGACGCTACTCGCGGTCCCTGTCGAGGGCTCTGCGCGAGACGAGTTCGGCGGACGACGAACTGCTGGAGACCCCGCGCCCCTCGGCGACGGTCAGGTCCGGGCGGCCCGACGTCTTCCACTCTCCCTGGATGGGCGGCGCGATGCTCCGCAGCCCGTGCCCGATGGTCGTGACCATTCACGACCTGGCCGACCTGCGGCGGCGCAGCGAGCGTCTGCGAACCGGCCTGCGACTGCGCCACCTGGCCGTCCAGCGCGCCTTCAGCGTCATCGTGCCGAGCGAGACGGTCAAGGACGACGCGGTCATGCACCTGCGCCTGGACGGCGATCGCGTGGCGGTCATCCCGGACGCGGCCGACGGCTGCATGTACCCGCGCGAGGGAGAGGAGATCGATGCCGTCAGGAGGCGCCTCGAGCTGCCCGAGCGATATCTGGTGTGCGTCGGCGGTCTACAGCACCCCAACCCGGGCAGGCCGATCACCAAGCTCGCCGCCGCGCGGCGCGATCTGCCGCTGGTGCTCGTGGGACCGACGCGCCCGTGGGCGCGCGAGCTGCCCGACGTGATCCTTGCGGGACAGGTCTCCGACGAGGAGCTGGCGGCCATCTACAGCGGTGCCCATGCGCTCGTGCTCCCCGGCGAGAACGCCGGCTCCGACCTCTCGGCCATCGAGGCGCTGGCGTGCGGCACGCCGGTCGTCGCGTGCGACGGGCCGGTCATGCGCGAGGTGCTCGGGGAGCGCGCGACGTTCGTCGAGGCGGGCGACATGGATGCGCTCGTGCAGGCCGCCCAGGAGGCCCGGCGCCCGGCGCCGGCTCCCCCGACGTGGACGTGGCAGGACGCCGGTCGTGCGACCTGGCGGGTGTACGCAGGCGCGATGGGCTGCGCCTGACGCGCCGCCGGTCGGCGGTCCGCGACGGGTCCGCGATCAGTAGGCGCCGCGGCGCGAGAAGACCGCCGGCACGGTCTTCAGCAGGATCGTCAGGTCGAGCGCGAGCGACCAGCTCTCGAGGTAGATGAAGTCGAGGTGGACGAGATCGTCGAAGTCGAGCTCCGAGCGGCCTGAGACCTGCCACAGGCCGGTGATTCCGGGGAGGACGAGGTAGCGCTTGCGATGCCAGTCCTCGAGCATCTCGTAGTCGCGCTCGGGCAGCGGGCGCGGGCCGACGAGCGACATGTCGCCGCGCAGGACGTTGACGAGCTGCGGGAGCTCGTCTAGCGAGAAGCGGCGCAGGAACCGGCCGACGGGCGTCAGGCGAGGGTCGTCGCGGATCTTGAACAGCGCCCCGGAGGCCTCGTTGAGCTCTTCGAGGTCTGCCTGCTGCTCCTCGGCGTCGGTGTGCATGGTGCGGAACTTCAGGCATGCGAAGGGACGCTGGCCGATGCCGCGGCGAACCGAGCGGAACACGACGGGCCCGCGCGAGGTGACCCACACGGCGAGCGTTATGGCGAGCAGCAGCGGACTGAGGACGAGCAGGAAGATCGTCGCGCCGAGGATGTCGAAGGTGCGCTTGAGGGCGAAGTCGACGCCCTCGAAGACGGGTGGCCCGAGCTCGAACAGGGGCACCGACTGCCCCGGCACGAACTCTGCGCGGTGGATCAGGATCTCCATCGTCGAGGGCGCCAGGCGCACGCGGATACCACGGCGGTGGCACTGGTCGACCAGCTCGACGGCGTCGTCCTTGGGGAAGTCGGGGTCGGCGATGATGACCTCGTCGACCCGCGCCGTGGCGAGCACCCGCTCGAGGTCATCGAGCGAGCCGAGCGGCGTGACGCCGTTGGCGGGCAGCGGCGTCGGCGAGAGGAAGCCGACGACTTCGATCGGCGAGTGCGGCGCGTCGCGGAGCGCATGGGCGACGTCGCCGATGTGCTTGCCCCTGCCGACGAGCATCGCGCGGCGCTGATAGCCGGCGGCGCGCAGCAGGATGGCGGTCAGGCGCTCGTAGACGCCGCGCAGGGAGGAGATGTAGAAGATCGCGAAGGCCAGCGAGCCGTAGAAGAGGTAGTAGCTCGAGAAGTGTTCGCCGCTGACGACGGCGAAGACGAGAGCGACACAGGCGACCTGGAAGAGCGAGCCGACGATGCGCGAGAGGCCCGGGCGCTGAGCGCGCTCGGCGTAGAGGCCGGAGCGGGCGAACAGGAGGGCCGTCAGCAGGTAGGCGAACGGCAGGAACTGTCGCGTTCCGTGGGCGGCTGCCGACGTGTCGATGCGACCCTGGATCGCCTGCTTGAGGATGAGGGCGGTGAAGATGGCCAGGATCAGACCGCCGAAGTCGAGCGCCAGCAGCGAGACGACGCGTCCGACCCGGCGCATCGTCGACATGCGCAGCAGGAACGACAGCACCGGCGGGCGCTTGCGACGGATGTCGCGGTCGGGGAGCTCGGCCAGCGCGCCCTCTGCCGGCACCGGAAGCGGGAGGTTGGGCCTGGGCGCGATGGGCGGCGCCGCGGCCCGCACGCGGCGGGCGGTCGGAGTCGACGTGGCTGGGGGGCGTGATCCCATCTCTCTGCTCACAACACTTCACCCTCGCATATGGACCGGTTTGCTCGACGGGCGGGCGGCCTCGCGCAGGGGAGCGCGTCAGGCTAGCCGCCGCCGATGAGGAGCTCGACGCCCGAGTCCTCGATCGTCCTCTGCAGCCCTTCGCGCAGCGACACCTCGGGCGACCAGCCGAGCAGCTCGCGCGCGAGCGTGATGTCGGGCTTGCGCTGCTTGGGGTCGTCGACGGGCAGGGCCTCGAAGACGATCTCGGCGTCGGAGTCGGTGAGGTCTTTGACCGTCTCGGCGAGTTCGAGGAGCGTGAACTCGTCCGGGTTGCCGATGTTCACGGGGTTGTGGTAGCCGGACTCCGACAGCGCGATCAGGCCCCTGACGAGATCGCTGACGTAGCAGAACGAGCGCGTCTGGCTGCCGTCGCCGAAGACCGTGATCGGCCGGTTGGCGAGGGCCTGTCGCAGGAAGGTCGGGATGGCGCGGCCGTCGTGCGGGCGCATGCGTCCGCCGTAGGTGTTGAAGATCCGGACGATCGCCGTGTCGACGCCCTGCTGGCGGTGGTAGGCCATCGTCAGCGCCTCGGCGTAGCGCTTGGCCTCGTCGTAGACGCCGCGGGGCCCGATCGGGTTGACGTGACCCCAGTAGGTCTCCGCCTGCGGATGCTCGAGCGGGTCGCCATAGACCTCGCTGGTCGAGGCGATCAGGAAGCGCGCCCGCTTGGCCTTGGCCAGGCCGAGCGTGTGGTGGGTCCCGTAGGAGCCGACCTTGAGCGTGTGCAGCGGCAGGCGCAGATAGTCGATCGGAGAGGCCGGTGATGCGAGGTGATAGATGAAGTCGATCGGCTCATCGACGAAGTACGGCTCGATGATGTCGACGCCGACGTGCATGAAGCGGTCGGGGTCGCGGATGTGCTCGATGTTGGCCAGCGAGCCCGTCTCGAAGTTGTCGACGCAGATGACGCGATTGCCGCGCGCGAGCAACTCGTCGCACAGGTGCGACCCCAAGAACCCCGCTCCGCCGGTGACCAGGCACGTTGCCACTCCGGCCAACGATAGCTGAGCCCCTTCTCCCGGGGCACTCGTGCAACCGCGTTCCCGAGGGCCCGCCCTGCCTGTGCCCTGCCCAGCCGGTCCTTATGATCCAGGCTGATGGGCGAATCCGCGACCCCCGAGCAGGAAGCCGACGAGCTGACGGTCGCGCCGATCGTCGGCGCCGAGGACCCGCGCCGCTTCACAGACTCGGGCATCGAGATCGACGGCCTCTACACCGAGGCCGATCTGCCTGCCGACCTCGATCTCGGCGAGCCCGGCGAGTACCCCTACACGCGCGGCGTCCATCGCGACATGTACCGCAAGCAGACCTGGACGATGCGCCAGTACGCCGGCTACGCGTCGGCCAAGGAGTCGAACGAGCGCTACCGCTACCTGCTGTCGAAGGGCTCGACCGGCCTGTCGATGGCCTTCGACCTGCCGACCCAGCTCGGCCTGGATTCGGACAACCCCCGCTGCCTGGGCGAGGTCGGCCGGACCGGCGTGGCGATCGACACGATCGACGACATGCGGACGGCCTTCGACGGCATACCCCTCGACGAGGTGTCGACGTCGATGACGATCAACGCGCCGGCGGCGTGCCTGCTGCTGCTCTACGAGCTCGTCGGCGAGGAGCAGGGGGTGCCGAGCGAGCAGCTCCGCGGCACGACCCAGAACGACGTCCTGAAGGAGTACATCGCGCGGGGCAACTACATCTACCCGCCGGAGCCGACGATGCGCCTGACGACCGACCTGTTCGCCTACTGCCAGGAGCGCGTGCCGCGCTGGAACACGATCTCGATATCCGGCTACCACTTCCGCGAGAAGGGCTGCTCGGCCGTCCAGGAGGTCGCCTTCACGCTGTCCTCGGGCATCGCCTACGTCCAGGCGGCCATCGACACGGGTCTGTCGGTCGACGAGATCGCGCCGCGCCTGGCGTTCTTCTTCAACGGCCACAACAACGTCTTCCAGGAGGTCGCCAAGTTCCGGGCGGCCAGGCGCATGTGGGCGCACATCATGCGCGAGCGCTTCGGCGCGAGCAACCCGAAGTCGACGATGCTGCGCTTCCACACGCAGACGGGCGGGGTGACGCTGACGGCTCAGCAGCCCGAGAACAACATCGTCCGAGTCGCGCTGCAGGGCTTCGCGGCGGTCTGCGGCGGGACGCAGTCGCTGCACACCAACGGCTTCGACGAGGCGCTCGCCCTACCGACCGAGCGGGCGGCCAAAATCGCGCTGCGGACCCAGCAGATCCTCGCCCACGAGTCCGGCGCGGCCGACACGGTCGACCCGTTCGCCGGCTCCTACTTCGTCGAGTCGCTGACAGACGAGATCGAAGAGCGGGCCAACCGGCTGATCGCCAAGGTCGACGCGCTCGGCGGCTCGGTCAACGCGATCGAGTTCATCACGGGCGAGATCGACGAGTCGGCCTGGGGGTATCAGGAGCGCTACCGGATCGGCCAGGACGTCGTCGTCGGGGTCAACAAGTACGTCGAAGACGCTGCCGAGGTCCCCGACCTGCTGCGTGTCGACCCGGAGTCCGAGCGCGAACAGCTCGAGCGCCTGGCGCGCTTCAAGGCCGACCGCGATCACGATCTCGTCAGCCGGCGACTGGAGGAGCTGCGCGACGTGGCCCGCGGCAGCGAGAACCTCCTGCCGTCCATTCGCCAGGCGCTCAAGGACCGCTGCTCGCTGGGCGAGGTCTGCGCGGCGATGCAGGACGTCTTCGGCAAGTACGCGCCCACTTTCTGAGCGCGTCGCCTCTCAGCCGACTCGAGCGATGGGTTCGCCGAGACGACGCTTAGGATGGCGCGATGCTCACCGCTGTCACCTTCTACACGTTCGCTCTCGCCAGCCGGCGCGTAGCGAACGCGCGCCAACATCTAGGATTGCGCCGTGCCTGAGCTCATGGCTGTGTCCGGCTACGACGTCGTCCTCAGCGTCCACGTCATGGCCGTCGTCGTGGCGTTCGGCGTGACGTTCGCCTACCCGGTCATGTTCGCCGTGGGCGCCAAGCACGGCGCGCACAGCCTGCCGCTGCTGCACCGGATCGAGTACACGATCGAGCGCTACCTGATCAACCCGGGGCTGCTGCTCGTCATCGTCGCCGGCGTCTATCTCGCCAGCGACGGTCACCACTGGAGCGAGTTCTTCGTCCAATGGGGCCTCGCCGTCGCCGTCATCATCGGCGGCCTCGTCGGCTCGGTCATGATCCCGACCGCCAAACGCGCCGAGGCGATCGCCGAGCGCGACATCGGCGCCTCCGGGGCCGGCGACCCCGTCATGAGCGCCGATTACCAGGCGCTTGTGCGACGCCTCTCGCTGGTCGGCTCCCTGCTGAGCGCGCTCGTCCTCGTCACGATCCTGTTCATGGTCATCAAGCCCTAGAGAGGGCCCGGCGCCGCGATACCCTGACGCGATGGGTGACGGCTACAGAGTGGCGGTCGTCGGCGCGACCGGACAGGTCGGCACGCTGATGCTCGAGCTCCTGCGCGAGCGGAGCTTCCCGGCGCGCGAGGTCGTCGCCTTCGCATCCGAGCGCTCGGTCGGTCGCGTCCTCGAGGCCGCCGGCGGCCTCATCGTTCAGCCCCTTACCGACGAGTCGATCCAGGGCTTCGACATCGCCCTCTTCTCGGCCGGCGGCTCGACCTCGGGAGAGTGGGCGCCGAGATTCGCCCGTGCCGGCGCGGTCGTCGTCGACAACTCCTCGCGCTGGCGCATGAGCGACGACGTTCCGCTCGTCGTCAGCGAGGTCAACCCGCAGGCCCTCGACTCCCACCACGGGATCATCGCCAACCCAAACTGCTCGACCATGCAGATGGTCGTCGCGCTCAAGCCGATCCTCGACGAGGCCGGCATAGAGCGGCTCGTCATCAGCACCTATCAGGCGGTGTCGGGCACCGGCCGTGCCGCGGTGACGGAGCTGCTCGACCAGTCACACGCGCTCCTGCACGAGCGTCAGATCGAGGCTCCGTCGACCTACGCCCACCAGATCGCCTTCAACGCCCTCCCCCACGCGGGCGTCTTCGCCGACGGCGAGGACCACACCGACGAGGAGCGCAAGCTCATCAACGAGACGCGCAAGATCCTCGGCGACCCGACGATCCGGATCTCGGCCACATGCGTCCGGGTGCCCGTCGTCAACGGCCACTCCGAGGCCGTCAACGTCCAGACCCGCCGCGAGCTCTCGCCCGAGCGCGCCCGCGAGCTGCTGGCCGCTGCGCCGGGCGTCACCGTGCTCGACGACCCCGGCGCCGCCCTCTACCCACTCGCGATCGACGCCACCGGCAAGGACGACGTCTTCGTCGGGCGCATCCGCCGCGACCCCGGCCACGAGCGGGCCCTCGACCTGTGGGTGGTCGCCGACAACCTGCGCAAGGGAGCGGCCACCAACGCCGTCCAGCTCACCGAGCTGCTCCACGAGCGAGGCCTGCTCGGCATCCGCGCCACGCCCGCACCCGCCTAGAGCCCGCACGGCAGCACCCTGATGTGAAGGCTGCCGGCCGCCGGAAGGAGTCGCGCGCCATCGCTCGAAAGGGTCAGCGATGATCTCCTCAGAGGTGCAGCGCACGCTCGTGAAGTCCCCGCCCGAGCTGTGGACCGAGCTGAGCGACCCGGACTCGCTCGCCCGCCACCTCGGCGCGCTCGGCCAGGTCCGCATCACGCGGGCCGAGGCGGAGAAGCGAGTCGACTGGGAGGCCGACGGCGCGAGCGGCAGCATCACGATCAAGCCGTCGGGATGGGGCACGAAGGTCACCCTGAGCGCCACGCGCGAGGTCACCGTGCCCGAGGCCGACGCCGTCGGGGAGGCGCCCGCCGCCGCGCCCGAGGCCGATTCGCCCCCAGACGCCGATGCCGACCCAGAGGCGCCGCAGGCGTCCGAGCCCGACGCCACCGGTGAGACCGATCGCCTGCCCGATGCCGTAGAAGATGTCGAGGCCGATGTGGCGCTCGTTCCCGACGCGTCCGAGACCCCCGAAACCCCCGAGGGCCCTGTGGCCGACGTGGCCCCCGACGCCGCCGTGGCCGACGAGGCCGACGAGGCCCCCGAAGCCGAGAACAGACTCGCCCCCGAGGACGCATTCGAGGTCGGTACTTCGTTCAAGATCGCTGAAGGCTTCGATGCCGATGACTCCTTCGCGGCCGAGGGCTTTTCCGCAGTCGACGAGGTCCCGCAGCCCGAGATGGAACCGCGTCGGGGCTTCCTGGCACGGCTGTTCGGGCTGGGCAGGCGGCGCAGCGTGACCGTCCAGCCGGCGGAGACGGACTTCGAGCCGGCGGCCTTCGAGCCGGCGGACTTGGAGCCGGAGCCGGCCGCGGAAGCCGACTTCGCGCCGGAGCCGGAGGCCGACGTCGAGCTCGCTCCTCAACCCGAGGCGGCCGCAGAGCCCGAAACGGCGGCCGACTCCCCGGAGCCCGCAGAGCCGGGCGGAACGGCGATCGAGTCGCTCCAGGCGCGCTACCTGCCCGATGCAGCCAAGCCGCAGGACGCGGCGCCCGTGCTCAAGGACGCCAGCGACGCCGAGAGCGGGGCGTCGAACGGCGACGAGCTCGCGGGTCAGCCGGTAGTGGACCTGGCGGCCGAGCTGGCGGCGGCGGAGGAGGTGGCGGTCGAGGAGGTGACGGCCGTGCTGACGGCCGTGCTGGACCGGTTGGGGGCCGCGCACCACCGGCCCTTCTCGCGCTCCTGAGCCGCCCCGAGCCTGGGGCGCGGATAACATCCCGCCCCTCATGGCGAGCACTCACGACCGGCAGAACGACGCGGCGCTCTTGGCGGCTTCACGCAGCGGCCACCGCAAAACCCCGCGGCAGAAGGCGCCGGAGACCTACGAGGAGAAGCTCGCCCAGCTGAACGACCTCCGCGAGGCGGCGCTGCACTCGGCGCCCGAGGCGGAGGAGAAGCAGCACGCCCGCGGCAAGTACACGGCCCGCGAGCGCGTGGAAAAGCTGCTCGATCCTGGCTCCTTCCAGGAGCTCGACACGTTCGTGCGGCATCGGACGCACGACTTCGAGATGCAGAAGAACCGGCCGTGGGGCGACGCGGTGGTGACCGGACACGGGACGATCGAAGGCCGGACGGTGTGCGTGTTCAGCCAGGACTTCACGGTGTTCGGCGGCTCGCTCGGCGAGGTGATGGGCGAGAAGATGTGCAAGATCATGGATCTGGCGGCCAAGATCGGCTGCCCGGTGATCGGCATCAACGACTCCGGCGGGGCTCGCATCCAGGAGGGCGTCGTGTCGTTGGGCGCCTACGGCGACGTGTTCGTGCGCAACGTCAAGTGCTCGGGCGTCATCCCCCAGATCAGCCTGATCATGGGGCCGTGCGCCGGTGGCGCGGTCTACTCGCCGGCGATCACGGACTTCATCTTCATGGTCAAGGAGACCTCGCACATGTTCATCACGGGGCCCGACGTCATCAAGACCGTGACGGGCGAGGAGGTCGGCTTCGAGGAGCTCGGCGGCGCGATGTCGCACAACACCAAGTCGGGTGTCGCCCATTTCGCGTCCGAGGACGAGGACGCCTGTCTCGAGGACTGCCGCTACCTGATCAGCTTCCTGCCCCAGAACAACCTCCAGACGGCGCCGCGGGTCCAGCCGACCGACGACCCGATGCGGATGGACCCCGAGCTCGACCACGTCGTGCCCGACAACCCCAACAAGCCGTATGACATGCGCAACGTCGTCAAGCTGATTGTCGACGACGAAGAGTTCTTCGAGGTCCACGAGCACCACGCCAAGAACATCATCTGCGGCTTCTCCCGCCTCGACGGGTTCGCGGTGGGCATCGTGGGCAACCAGCCGGCACAGCTGGCCGGCGTGCTCGACATCGACGCGTCGGCCAAGGCCGCGCGCTTCGTGCGGACCTGTGACGCCTTCAACATCCCCCTGATCACGTTCACCGACGTTCCCGGCTTCCTTCCGGGGACTGCCCAGGAGTGGGGCGGCATCATCCGCCACGGCGCGAAGCTGCTCTACGCCTTCACGGAGGCGACGGTGCCGAAGCTGACGGTCATCACGCGCAAGGCCTACGGCGGGGCGTATGACGTCATGGCCTCCAAGCACCTGCTGGCCGACTTCAACTTCGCGTGGCCGACCTCCGAGGTCGCCGTCATGGGCCCGGAGGGGGCGGTCAACATCATCTACCGCCGCGACCTCGCCGGCAGCCCGACGCCGGATGAGCGGCGCAAGAAGCTGATGGAGGACTACAAGGCGCGCTTCGCCAACCCGTACACCGCCGCCGAGCGCGGCTACATCGACGACGTCATCGTGCCCCACGAGACCCGCCCCAAGCTGATCACGGCCCTCCACACGCTCCAGAGCAAGCGCGAAGCCGGGCCCAGCCGCAAGCACGGCAACATCCCGCTGTAGCAGCGGCTGCCCGCGGCCGCGGAGAAGGCTGAACCGCGGGCCGACTGAGCCAGCGTCGTGCCGGACGCTACAGCGGCCATATGGCCTGTATATCGTCCATGTGAACGATAAGCAGATCGACATCGGGCGCCGGCTGGGGCACAATGCCTGGATGCCCTCCAACGGACAGCCCTCGGTGTCGGTCTCCCCGGCGCCATCCGCCGCCGAGGCGGCAGCCATCGTGGCCGCGATCGAGCGCTTCCGACGCGCGACGACCACGCCTCCCCCAGCGGTCGAGCCGGCCCTTGATCCATGGGCGCGGGCCGCCATCCACGAGGGCGTCTCACGAGCGCCGCAGCCCGATGTTCCCGACCCCTGGATAAATACCTAAAAGCCGCTAGGCTTTAGTGCAATAGCTCTCAACCCGGGCGGCCTCGCAGCCGAAAGCTGCGGAGCCGAGCGTCCGGATCAGGAGGTTTTTCGTTCCATGGAGCCAGGTTCCATCTCCGCCAATCGCGGCACCCTCGAGGACCCAGAGGTCCTGCAGAACGTGCCCGGGCACGTGATCCCGATCCTCGAGCGGGAGTTCGACGACTTCAAGACGGAGGCAACGAAATTCCTCGCCGGCGAAACGCCGGAAGACGAGTTCATCAAGTTCCGCCTCAAGCAGGGCGTCTACGGCCAGCGCCAGGCCGACGTCCAGATGATCCGCGTCAAGCTGCCGTTCGGGGGCATCACGCCTGAGCAGATGGAGGCGTTCGCCGACGTCATCGAGAAGTACGTGCCGCTCAACAAGGGGCACATCACGACGCGACAGAACATCCAGCTGCACCACGTGCCGCTGCCGGAGGCCGAGAAGGCGATCCGCGAGCTGAGCGAGTCCGGCCTGTCCAGCCGTGAGGGCTGCGGCAACACGGTCAGAAATGTCACCGGCGACCCGTGGGCGGGCGTGGCCAAGGACGAGCTGTTCGACATGACGCCCTACGCCGGCGCATACGTGCGCTACTTCGTCCGCCACCCGACGACCCAGGCGATGCCGCGCAAGATCAAGACGGCCTTCGACGGCAGCCCGCGCGACCGCGCGATCAGCGGCATTCACGACATCGCCTACCGGGCGCGGGTCCGCGACATCGACGGCCGCGGCAAGGTCCGCGGCGCTGAGATGCTCGTCGGCGGTGGCACGTCGATCATGCCGCGTGTCGCGCCGGTCCTGCACGACTTCGTCGAGCTCGACAACGGCGAGTACCTCAAGTACGCCGAGGCCGTCTTCAGGATCTTCGACCGCCAGGAGTGGCTGCGCAAGAACCGCGCGCGCGCCCGCATCAAGGTGTTCGTCGACAAGTTCGGCATCGACGAGCTGCGCCGCCAGGTCGAGGAGGAGCTGAAGGGCGACTGGGCGGCCGAACGCGACTTCTCGGTCGAGCACCGCCTGTTCCTCGACGACGAGCGCGAGTCGGCGCCGGCGCCGCCGCAGAGCCACGGCAGCCCGAACGGCGATCTCTCCGAGTTCGACCGCTTCCGCGCGGCCAACGTCCGCGAGCAGAAGCAGGAGGGCTTCGTGACGGTCGAGGTCAAGGTCACGCGCGGCGACCTCGCGCCCGAGCAGCTTCGCGGTCTCGCGACGATCATGCGCGCGTACTCCGGCGGCTACGCCCGGACGACCGTTCAGCAGAACTTCGTCCTGCGCTGGGTCCGCGAGGAGTGCGTGTACGACCTCTGGCGCCAGCTCTCGGAGCTCGGCCTCGGCGACGCCGGCTCGCGCGAGATCGACGATGTCGTCTCCTGCCCCGGCACCGACTCCTGCAAGCTCGGCATCACGAGCTCGATGGGTCTCAACCAGGCCGTCCAGGAGCGCATCGAGGCGATGGACATCACCGACGATCTGACACGCGCGCTGAACATCAAGATCAGCGGCTGCCCGAACGGCTGCGGCCAGCATCACGTCGCCAGCATCGGCTTCACGGGCGCGTCGATCAAAGTCGGCGACCACACGATCCCGGCCTACATCCCCCATGTAGGCGGCGTGTTCGAAGGCGGCGAGGTCAAGTTCGGCACGCGTCTGAAGCTGCGCCTGCCGTCCAAGCGGGTGCCCGACGCGATCGAGCGCTGGGTCGGCCACTACGAGAGCAATCGCAACGATGGCGAGGAGTGGAACGCGTTCGTCGAGCGCGTCGGCACGGGCGAGCTCGAGGCGCTGGTCAAGGATCTCTCGCTTCCTGTCGAGTTCGGACTGGAGACGATGAACCAGTTCATCGACTGGAACCGCAACGTTCCCTTCGAAGTGATTCGCGGTGAGGGCGAGTGCGCGGTATAGATGTGCAAGACGAAACGAGGCGATTCGAACAGATGAAGCCAACCGACAGCGATACGACACCGGCATTCGACCCGGCGCTGAGTCTCACGCACACCCTGCGCGAGGCCGCCCGTCACGGCGAGCGCGCCGTCCTGCTGTGCTCGTTTCAGAAGGAGGAGTCGGTTCTGCTCGACGAGCTGCTGCAGCTCGATCAGGGAACAGGCCAGTCGGTTCGGATCGTGACCATCGACACGGGCGTCTTGTTCGAGGAGACGATGCAGACCTGGCGCGCGTTCGAGGAGCGCTTCGGCGTCAAGATCGAGGTGCAGGACGCAAGCAGCCCCGGCCGGCCGTGGAGTGGACCCGAGCACTGCTGCTCGGTCGCCAAGGTCGCGGCCCTGGAGACCTCGCTGGCCGGCGCCGAGGGCTGGATCACGGGCATTCGCCGCGAGCAGGGACCGACCCGGGCCTCGACAGAGCTGATCGAACGCGACGAGAAACGCGGGCTGTGGAAGTACAACCCGCTGGCCCACTGGACCGACAAGGATCTGTGGCGCCGCATCCACGAGCGCGACCTGCCCTACAACCAGCTGCACGACCAGGGCTACGAGTCGATCGGCTGCGCACCGTGCACCCAGCCCGGCGCGGGCCGCGAGGGCCGCTGGGCCGGCACCGACAAGACGGAGTGCGGGCTACACGTAGAGATCATCGGCGGATGAACCACCGATGAGCGTGGCGGCCCGCCCACAGCTGAGTCACCTGCGGGCGCTGGAGTCCGAGGCCATTCACGTGATGCGTGAGGTGGCGGCCGAATTCGAGCGTCCGGTGCTGCTGTTCAGCGGCGGCAAGGACTCGATCGTCCTGCTGCGGCTGGCCGAGAAGGCGTTTCGCCCGGCCCCGTTCCCGTTTCCGCTGATGCACGTCGACACGGGGCACAACTTCCCCGAGGTCATCGAGTTCCGCGACCGCCGCACGGCAGAGCTCGGCGAGCGGCTGATCGTGGCCAGCGTCCAGGACTCGATCGACAGCGGCCGGGTCGTCGAGGAGACCGGTCCGCGGGCGTCGCGCAACCGGCTCCAGACGGTGACACTGCTCGACGCGATCGCCGAGCACGGCTTCGACGCGGCCTTCGGCGGCGCCCGCCGCGACGAGGAGCGGGCGCGCGCCAAGGAGCGCATTCTGTCCTTCCGCGACGACTTCGGCCAGTGGGACCCCAAGAACCAGCGGCCGGAGTTGTGGAACCTCTACAACGGGCGCATCCACAAGGGCGAGCAGGCGCGCGTCTTCCCGCTGTCGAACTGGACCGAGCTCGACGTCTGGGAGTACATCGACCAGGAGCAGCTCGAGGTCCCCGAGATCTACTTCGCCCACGAGCGCAAGGTCTTCAGGCGCGACGGCATGCTCTACGCTTGGCGCGAGGGCACCGAGCTGATCGACGGCGAGGAGGTCTTCGAGGAGACGGTCCGCTACAGGACCGTAGGCGACATGAGCTGTACCGGCGGCGTCGCCTCGCAGGCGGCGACGTTGGAGGAGGTGGTCCTCGAGATCGCGGCCACCCGGATCACCGAGCGTGGCGAGACGCGGGCAGACGACCGCGTCTCGGAGGCGGCGATGGAGGATCGCAAGAAGGCCGGCTACTTCTGATGCCGCTGCCGGCATGACGCTCGACCTCCTGCGCTTCACTACGGCTGGATCGGTCGACGACGGCAAGAGCACGCTGATCGGGCGCCTGCTCTACGACAGCAAGCAGGTCTTCGAAGACCAGCTCGCCCACGTCGCACAGGCCAGCGAGCGCCGCGGCGGCGAGGGCGCGCTCGACCTCGCGCTGCTGACCGACGGGCTGCGGGCCGAGCGCGAGCAGGGCATCACCATCGACGTCGCCTACCGCTACTTCGCGACCGCCAGGCGGCGCTTCATCATCGCCGACTGCCCGGGCCACCGCCAGTACACGCGCAACATGGTCACGGGCGCCTCGACAGCCGACCTGTCAGTCGTGCTGATCGACGCGCGCCGCGGCGTGCTCGAGCAGTCCAAGCGCCACGCGTTCATCAGCGCCCTGCTCGGCATCCCCGAGATGGTCGTGGCGATCAACAAGATGGACCTCGTCGACTACTCGCAGGAGCGATACGAGGAGCTCGTCGAGGAGTTCAGCGGCTTCGCCGCGAGGCTCAGCGGCGTCAAGAACATCAGCTACATCCCGATGTCGGCCCTCGACGGCGACAACGTCGTCGAGCGCTCCGAGCAGATGGACTGGTACGAGGGGCCGGTCCTGCTCGATCTCCTCGAGCAGGTCGAGGTCGCCTACGACCACCCCGACGACCGCCCGGCCCGCTTCCCCGTCCAGTGGGTCATCAGGCCGGCCGGCGGGGCCGCCGGCGACTACCGCGGCTACGCGGGCCAGCTGGCCAGTGGCGCGCTGCGCCGAGGCGACGAGGTCGCCGTCCTGCCCGGCGGCGGGCGCACCCGGATAGCGGCCATCGACACCTATGACGGAGAGCTCGAGGAGGCGATGGCGCCGATGTCGCTGACACTGCGCCTGGAGGACGAGCTCGACGTCTCGCGTGGTGAGCTGATCTGCCACCTCGACGAGGCGCCGATCGTGGCACGCGAGCTCGCCGCGGATGTCTGCTGGATGACCGACGAGCCCCTGCGCCCCGGGTCGCGCTACGTCCTGAAGCACACCTCGCGCACCTCGCCGGCGGTCATCGACGCCATCGACGACCTCCTCGACGTGCACACGCTCGGGCGCGTCAGCGGCGCCCAGGAGATGGGCTTGAACGACATCGGTCGAATCCGGCTGCGGACCAGCGTCCCGCTCGTTTTCGACCCCTACACGAGCAACCGCCGCACCGGCAGCTTCATCCTCATCGACGAGGCGAGCAACCGGACCGTGGGCGCCGGCATGATCGCCGCGGCGCCCGCCTGAGGCGCGTCCCGGCGGGTGCCGGCCGCTAAGCTTCCGCGCCGATGTTCAGCAAGGTCCTCATAGCCAATCGCGGCGAGATCGCGGTACGAATCGTGCGTGCGCTCGAGGAGCTCGGCATCGCGAGCGTCGCCGTCTACTCCGAGCTCGATCGCGACTCGCCACATGTCCGCCGCGCCGGCGAGTCCTACAACCTCGGCGAGGGGCCGGCGTCGCAGAACTACCTGAGCGTCGAGAAGATCCTCGACGTCGCCCGGCGCGCCGGGGCCGAGGCGATCCACCCGGGCTACGGCTTCCTGGCCGAGAACGCGCCGTTCGCAGCCGCCTGCGAGGAGGCGGGCATCGTCTTCATCGGGCCCCCGGCGAGCGCCATCGAGGCGATGGGCTCAAAGACGCGGGCGCGAGAGCTGATGCAGGCCGCGGGCGTGCCGATCGTGCCCGGCACGACCGAGCCCGTCGCGACGGTCGCCGACGCCCTGCGCATCGCCAAGGACGACATCGGCTTCCCCGTCGCCGTGAAGGCGGCCGGCGGCGGCGGCGGCAAGGGCTTCCGCGTGGCGCTCGGCGAGGACGAGCTCGAGGGCGCCTTCGAGGGCTCGAGCCGCGAAGGCGAGAAGTTCTTCTCCGACGCGACCGTCTATCTGGAGCGCTACCTGCACGACCCGCGCCACGTCGAGGTTCAGGTCCTCGCCGACCGCCACGGCAACGTCATCCACCTCGGCGAGCGCGACTGCTCGATCCAGCGCCGCCACCAGAAGGTCATCGAGGAGTCGCCGGCGCCCGAGTGGATCGTCGACCCCGCGATGCGCGAGCGCATCGGCGCGATCGGCGTCAACGCCGCGAAGGCCGTCGGCTACGTGGGCGCGGGGACGATCGAGGGCCTGTTCACCGCACGCGAGGGCGCCGAGCCGGAGTACTTCTTCCTCGAGATGAACACGCGCGTCCAGGTCGAGCACTGCGTGACTGAGATGACGACCGGCATCGACATCGTCAAGGAGGGCATCCGGGCGGCGGCCGGCGAGGAGCTGGCCTACGCCCAGGAGGACGTCCACCTGCGCGGACACGCGATCGAGTGCCGCATCAACGCCGAGGACGCGTCGAAGAACTTCGCACCGGCTCCCGGCAGGATCGGCGCCTACCGCGAGCCGACCGGGCCGGGCGTGCGGGTGGACTCGGGCGTCGAGGCGGGCGGTGAGGTCTCGCCCATGTACGACCCGATGGTGGCCAAGCTGATCGTCTGGGACGCCGACCGCGAGCAGGCGACGCGGCGCATGCTGCGCGCCCTCGGCGAATTCGAGATCGAGGGGCTGAAGACCCTGATCCCCTTCCACAAGGCGCTGCTCGCGAGCGAGCAGTGGGCCAAGGGCGAGACCTGTCGCGACCTGCTCGAGGACAAGAGCTGGCTCAAGACCCTCGCCTTCCCCGCCTCGGCGGCGCCGGCCGAGGGCGAGGAGGAGAAGGTCGAGCAGAGCTACGCCGTAGAGGTGTCGGGGCGGCGCTTCGACGTGCGCGTCGTCGGACCACCGTTCGCCGGCGCCGGACACGCGGCGGGCGCGTCGGTGAACGGCGCCGGGCGCGCGGCGCCCAAGCGCGGCGAGCGCAAGGCGGCCAGCGGCGCCGGCGGGCCCGACGTCCTGCCCTCGCCCCTGCAGGGCAACATGTGGAAGGTGCTCGTCAAGACCGGTGACATGGTCGAGGAGGGCCAGCTCCTCTGCATCATCGAGGCGATGAAGATGGAGAACGAGATCACCGCCCACAAGGCGGGCAAGATCGTCGACCTGCCGATCAGCGAGGGCGCGGCGATCCAGGCGGGCGCGCCGATCGCAACGATCGAGAGCGCCGGCGAGTCCTAGAGGGCGGCGGCGTTCTCGCCGTGGAGGCGGCGCTGGAACGGTCCGTGGCAGCGCGGGGGCAGCGCGGCGTCGGCACCCCTCTGCGCGAGGTCGCGCAGGTAAGCCTCGTCTTCGCCTAGGACGCTCAGCGCACTCGCCCGGTCGAGTACCGGGCCGTGGCCGGGGACGACGTGCGCGGCGCGCTCGATCAGCCCCTGCAGCCGTTCCAGGGTCGTGAGGTAGGGCTCCAGGCCGCCGGCCACGAGCGTCGGCGGCTCGATCGGCGAGAGGTAGTCCCCGGCGAGCAGGACGTTCGCCCACGGCACCACCACGGCCATGCCGTCGGCGACGTGGCCGGCCGTCACGTGCAGCTCGAGCTCGCGGTCGCCGAGCGAGCAGCGCCCGGGAACGGGCAGCGCCTGGACCGTGCCGAGCGCCAGCGGCCGGGGCCGTCCGATCATGAGCTCTTCGTCGAAGCCCCGCAGCTTCCGCTGCGCCTCGCCGGGCGCGGCCCGCAGGCGCTCGGCGGTGCTCTCCGCGCAGCCGAGCGCGGCGCCCGGGAAGGCCAGGCGCCCGAGCAGGTGATCCCAGTCGCCGTGGGTGGCCAGCAGGCCGGCGGGAGCCGGGAAGCCCGCCTGCTCGACGACGGCCGGCAGGGCGTCGAGCTCGTCGGGCAGCACGGGCGAGTCGATCACGAACGTCTCGCCGTGTGCAGCGTCTGGCGGCGGCGAGGGCGCGTCGACCGGTCCGCGGACGACGATGCAGTTGACCTGCAGGACGGCGCTGGTGACGACGAGGACGTCGGCGTGCAGGGCGATCGCCCGCACGAGGCTAGGTGACGCCGAGGAGCTTGGCGGCCTCTTTGAGGTTGCTGACCTCGGCCGTCGGCTTCTTCTGGGAGGAGTCGAGCGTCTCCTTGTTGCGGTTGACCCAGATGACGGGCACCCGCTGTTTGATGCATGGAGCGACGTCGTGGTAGTGGCTGGCGGCGACGTGGACCCAGCCGCGCTTGCCGCCCATGCGCCTGGCGCACTCCGTGAAGTGGGGCAGTTCGGGCTTGTAGGAGCGGACCTGCTGCGCGGTGACGACGAGGTCGAAGTCGATGCCGATGTGGCGCCGCGTCTGGCCGAGGAGCTTGTCGTCGATGTTCGACAGCAGTCCGAGCTTGAATTTCTTGCCGAGCTTGGCGAGCTGAACGCTCGTCTCCTTGAATGGCTGCCAGCGTTGGACGGAGTCGGGCAGGAAACCGGAGCGCGACGGCTCGAGCTTCCATTCCAGGCGTTTGGCGATCTCGATCGCGGTACGCCTGAGGACCTCGGCGTAGAGCTCGTAGGAGCCGCCCTCGATCTCGCGCGATATCTCCTGGAACATCGGCATCAGGACGTTGCGATCGATCTCGAAGCCGTCGCGGGCGGCCTCCTTGGCGAACGCATCGTAGATGCCTGTCTCCCAATCGATGAGGGTGCCGTAGACGTCGAAAGTGACGAAGGTGACGTTCTTGGGGATGGGCATCGACGGGGCATTATGCCGCGCGCCCGCCCCGCGGCGCAGTGCGCCACCCTCGGGCCGCCCCAGCGGGGCCCCGGCGCGGCCCCGGCGAACGCCCCGCGGCGTCTTTCCGTTAGAGTCCCGCGCCGCAAATGGACCTCCTGGAGTACCAAGGCAAGCAGCTGTTCGCCCGTCACGGATTGAGGGTCTCCTCCGGCAAGGCTGTCGCGACGATCGCGGAAGCCGTCGACGCGGCCGAGGAGATCGGCTATCCCGTCGTCGTCAAGGCGCAGGTCCTGATCGGCGGCCGTGGCAAGGCCGGCGGCGTCAAGCTGGCGGCCGACGCCCAGGAGACGCGCAAGCACGCGGCCGACATCCTCGGCATGGACATCCACGGGCACACCGTCAGGACGCTCTGGATCGAGCACGCGTCCGACATCGCCGCCGAGTACTACGCGTCGGTGCTGCTCGACCGCTCGGCCAAGAAGCCGCTGGTCATGTTCAGCACCGAGGGCGGCGTCGACATCGAAGAGGTCGCCGAGAACACGCCGGAGAAGCTCATCCGCCGCCACGTCGACCCGCTCGCCGGGCTCTCGCGCGAGGAGGCCGTGCAGATCGCCAGGGACGGCGGCGTCGACGCCGACGTCGTCGAGGGCGTCGCCGACGCGCTCGTCGCGCTGTACGAGGTCTGGCTGCAGGAGGACGCGACGCTGGCCGAGATCAACCCGCTGATCGTGACGCCCGAGCGCGAGGTCAAGGCGCTCGACGCGAAGGTGTCACTCGACGGCAACGCGCTCTACCGCCACCCCGAGAACCAGGGCCTGTCTGACAGTGAGAACGAAGACCCGATCGAGCGTCGCGCCAAGGAGGAGGGTGTCCAGTACGTCAAGCTCGACGGCGACATCGGCATTCTCGGCAACGGCGCCGGCCTGGTCATGTCGACCCTCGACGTCGTCGCCCAGGCGGGCGGCTCGCCGGCCAACTTCCTCGACGCCGGCGGGGGCTCGAACGCCGAGAAGATCAAGCAGGCGGTCGACCTGCTCCTGGCCAACGACGCCGTCAAGGCGGTCCTCTTCAACATCTTCGGCGGCATCACGCGCTGCGACGAGGTCGCCGGGGGGCTGATCGCGGCCTTCGAGCAGATCAAGCCGTCGGTGCCGTTCGTCGTGCGACTCGACGGCACCAACGACGTCGAGGGGCGACGCCTGCTGCAGGAGGCGGCCCTGCCGAACGTCCACGCGGCCAAGACGATGAACGAAGCAGCCGAGATGGTCGTCGCGCTCGCCGCCGGCCACAGCGTGGGGGCACCGGCCTGATGTCGGTCCTCGTCGACGAGCGCACGCGCCTGGCGGTCGCCGGCATCACCGGCCGCGAGGGCAGCTTCCACACGCTGAACAACCGCAACTACGGGACCAACGTCGTCGGTGGTGTGACGCCCGGCAAGGGCGGACAGGACGTCGAGGGCATCCCCGTCTTCGACGACTGGCAGCAGGCCGTCGCCGAGGTCCAGCCGAACACGGCCATGATCTTCGTGCCGCCCCGGTTTGCGGCCGACTCGATCCTCGAGGCGGCGGCCGCCGGCGTCGAGCTCGTCATCGCGATCACCGAGGGAATCCCCGCCCACGACGAGCTCCGCGTCTACAACACCCTCAAGCGCGACCACCCGGGAACCCGCCTGATCGGACCGAACTGCCCCGGCATCCTGTCGCCCGGCAAGGCCAACGTGGGCATCATCCCGGCGTCCTTCTTCAAGGCCGGCAACGTCGGCGTCGTGTCGCGGTCGGGCACCCTGACCTACCAGATCGGAAACGAGATCGCCCAGGCCGGCTTCGGCTGCAGCTCGATCGTCGGCATCGGCGGCGACCCGGTGCCGGGCTCGTCCTTCGTCGACGTCCTCGAGCTGTTCGAGGCCGACCCCGAGACCGAGCTGATCGTCCTCTCCGGCGAGATCGGCGGCTCGGCCGAGGAGGAGGCGGCCGAGTACATCGCCGCCCACATGAGCAAGCCGGTCGTCGCCTACATCGCCGGCTTCACGGCGCCGGCCGGCAAGCAGATGGGCCACGCCGGCGCGATCGTCTCGGGCAGCGCGGGGACCGCGGCAGCCAAGGCCGAGGCGCTCGAAGAGCGCGGCGTGCGGGTCGGGCGGACCCCGACCGAGGCGGCCACCATCGCCGTCGAGGTCCTCGGCGGCGCGTCCGTCGGCACATCCTGAAAGGGCTCCCGACGAGCGCCTGACGGTACGCTAGCCGCCATGGATCCACAGGTGGCCCGTTCCTTGGAGGAGCTCGAGAGCAAGATCCTCGAGCTCGAGCGGACCCTGAGCGCGATGGGCCGGAGCGAAGCGCCCGGCTCTCCCTCCCACGCACAGCCACCGCCGCCCGCGCCACCGCCAGACGCGCGTCCGAGCGAGCCCCGGTGGGCCGCGCCCGAGCCGGACTGGGCGCCGACGCCGCTGGGAACGGGCCGGATCGTCGATGAGACGACCGAGCGCCACCACTACGGGCCTCCCGGCGCCGCGGAAGCCTCCGCCTCGCCAAGGCCACCTCAGTCGCCTCCCCCACCCGAGCGCGCAGCGCCACCGAGCACGACGGCGCCGGCGCGGCGGCCGCTCCCCGCGGCGAGCCCGCGCAGGCCCGATGAGCTCCGGCGCTTCCGCGATCGCCTCGAGCGCGTGGCGCACGAGTTGACCCACGAATACGACGAGTTGGTCGGCCACCTAAGCTACGCCGCTGTGTCAGCACCAGCCGGCCCGACCATCTCCTTCGCGCGCGGAGCGCCGTCGCTCGACATCGTTGACGTCGACGGCCTGCGCGACGCGGCCGTGCGGGCGTTCGAGAGCGACCCGGCGGGCACGACGGCGTACGGCACGGCGGTCGGCTACCCGCGCCTGCGCAGCTGGATCGCGGACCATCACGGCGTCGAGCCCGACCGCGTGCTCGTGACGAACGGGTCGATGCAGGCCGACGCCTTCTTGTTCGAGCATCTCGTCCGCTCCGGCGAGGACGTCATCGTCGAGAGCCCGTCCTACGACCGGACGCTGCTGTCCCTGCGCGAGCGGGGCGCGCGTCTGCACGCCATCGAGCTCGAGCCCGACGGCATCGACACGGGCGCCCTCGCCGATCTGCTCGCGGGAGGCTCGCTGCACCCGAAGCTCGCCCACATAATCCCCAACTTCCAGAACCCGGCCGGCTACACGCTGTCGCTGGAGAAGCGCCACGCGCTGCTCGGGCTCGCAGCCCGCCACGGGTTCATCGTCTTCGAGGACGACCCCTACGTGGCGCTCCGCTTCAGCGGCGAGACGCTGCCGACGATGCTCTCGATCGACCCCTATCGGGTGGTCTACGCCTCGTCCTTCTCGAAGACGGTCTGCCCGGGAATCCGTGTCGGCTACCTCGTCGGGCCGGCCGACATGATCGGCGAGATCGCCCGCCTGGCGACCAACACCTACATCTCGCCCAACATGGTCGCTCAGTCGATCGTCTACGAGTTCTGCGCCTCGGGGGCCATCGACCGATCGATCGAGACGGTCAAGGCGGCGCTGTCACAGCGCGCCGACGCGCTTGCAAACGCCCTCCGCCGCGACATCCCGGAGGCCGAGTTCGTCGTGCCCGAGGGTGGCTACTTCATGTGGGTCACGCTGCCGCACGGCACGGACGTCGCGACCCTGCTCACGGCCTCGGCCGAACGCGGCGTCTCGTTCGTCAAGGGCACCGACTTCCTGCTCGACGGCGGCGAGAACACGCTGCGGCTCGCCTACTCGGGTGTCACGCCCGAGCAGATCGACATCGGTGTCGAACGGCTCGCCGAAGCTTTCCGTTCGCTCTAGCGTCCGTAGCGCTGGCCGAGGACGAGCTGCTCGGGCAGTGCAGTGCGCGGCGGCGGCGACGGGTCGGCGATGACCGACACCGTCTCGGCGACGCTCGGCGTGACCCTCAGAAGGCCCCCGTCCGCGGCGCGCAGCACGACCTCGTCCTCGTCGTGCTCGGCCAGGACGGCGTCCAGACCCGGCTCCACGCCGGCGGCCTTGAGATAGCGCAGCAGGTCCTCGGCCTCGTTCTCGAAGCGCAGGATGCGGACCTTGGCACCGACCTCGACGTCGGCCAGGGGCACGCCGGCCAGGCGGGCACCGGCGACGATGGGGTGGCCGTGTGGGCAGGTCTTGGCGTCGCCGATGGCCGCCAGCATGCGCTCCTCGAGGACGGGCGACATGGCGTGCTCGAGGCGCTCGGCCTCCTCGTGGACCTCGTCCCACGGCACCCCGAGGACGTCCGTCAGAAAGCGCTCAATCAGGCGGTGGCGGCGAACGATGCCCTCGGCGTGCTCGGCGCCGCTGTCGGTGAAGGCGATCGCGCGGTCGGCTCCTCGCGTGATGTAGCCGTCGCGCTCGAGCCGGCCGATCATCTCGTGGACCGTCGGCGCCGAGAGCTGCATGGCACGGGCGACGTTGGCGCCGGTCATCGGCAGGCCGGCCTCCTGCAGCCAGAAGAGGCTCTGGAGATACTCCTCCTCGGCGACCGTCGCCGTTGTCGGGCCGTCGCCGTCCACGCTGGTGATGCTAGAGCACCCTCACCTGTCGAGCTGCTCGTCGAGACACTCGCCGGGGGCCTTGTCCTCGCGCCAGCGCCGGAGCTTGGCGCCATGCCGGATGCGCCCGGCGGAGACGTGGTCGAAGTCGATCTCGACGACCAGCTCGGGGCGCAGACCGATCCACTCGAGATCCTTGCCGGCGCTCCAACGGCTTGGGTCGGCGGAGCCGCGCTCGCCCGACTCGTAGTCGGCGAGGAAGCCCACGAGGCGACGCTTCTCGGCGGCCGTCAGCCCGGAGCAGTGACCGACGACGCGCAGCTCGGGGCCGTCGTAAAGGCCGAGGATGAGCGCGCCGACGGTGCCTGGCTCCTTGCCGGGGCGCCAGCCGACGACGACTGCGTCGATCGTCCGGACGCGCTTGACCTTGGCCATGCCCTTGCGCTCGCCGGGCCGATAGGGAGCCGAGCGTTCCTTGGCGATGGCGCCCTCGGCGCCCTCGAGCCACACCGCGGCGCCGGCGGGGCTGTCGGCCGTCTGCATCAGCTCGACGGGCGCACCGGCGAACTCCTCGCCGGCCAGCAGGCGCTCGAGCGCTTCCCGCCGCTGCGCGAAGGGCAGTTCCATCAGCGTCCGCTCGCCCTCGGCCAGGATGTCGAAGGCGACATACACGGCCGGCGTCTCGGCCGCCAGACGCTCGATGCGCGAGACGGCCGGGTGAATGCGCTGGCCGAGCGCGTCGAAGTCCTCGCGGCCGCGGCCGTCGCGGACGACGATCTCGCCGTCGAGCACGTAGCGTCCGGCCGGCAGGGCGAGCTCCGGGAAGTAGCGGCCGAGCGGCTTGCCGTTGCGCGACTGCAGGAAGATCTCGCCGCCGTCGACGAAGGCCAGGCAGCGGAAGCCGTCGAGCTTGACCTCGTACACGTAGTCCTCGCCCACCGGCAGCTCCTTGCGCGACAGCGCCAGCTGCGGCTTGACGGGGGGCGCGAGCGGAAGCGTCACGACTTGCCGGCCTCGTCCTTGCGCGCACGACTCGGTTGAACCCGCGGCGGCTCGCCCTTCTGCTTGCGGAAGTGAGGCGGCCAGGGCGCGTCGCCGAGCCCGTCGCGCTCATCGCGGGCCGCCAGCTCGAGGAGTCCGTCGAGACGACCGGCCTCCGCGTCGATGTCCGCAGACGGGTCGCCCCGCTCGCGCAGGCGGCCCGGGACGCTCATCAGCGTCAGCTCGGCCGGCTCCACGTCGGCGACCTCATCCCACTCCAGCGGCGTCGACACGCGGGCATCGGCCACGGCCCGGACCGAGTAGGCCGACGCGACCGTCCGGTCGCGGGCGTTCTGGTTGTAGTCGATGAAGACGCCCTCGCGTTCCTCCTTCCACCAGCGGCTGGTCGCGCGGCCGGGCATCCGCCGCTCGACCTCGCGGGCCAGCGCAAGGGCCGCCCGGCGGACTTCTTCGAAGCTCTGCTCTGGCTCGAGACGAACGTATACGTGGATGCCACGCGACCCCGACGTCTTGGGGAAGCCGCGCAGGCCGTGCTCCTCGAGCACCTCGCGGGCGCCGAGCGCCACCTGACGGACCTCGTCGAACGGCACGCCGGGGCACGGGTCGAGGTCGACGCGCAGCTCGTCCGGATGGTCGAGGTCCTCGCGCCGGACCGGCCAGGGATTCCAGTCGATCACGCCCAGGTTGACGCCCCACACGAGATGGGCGCCGTCGTTGGGCACGAGCTCGCGGGCATGGCGTCCGCTGGGGAACGTCACGGTTGCCGTCTGCAGCCACTCGGGCGCCGTGTCGGGCACGCGCTTCTGGAAGAAGGGCTTGCCCTCGACCCCGTCGACCCACCGCTTCATGACGGTCGGACGGTCGCGCAGGCCCCGGACCACCGCCTCACTGCACTCCCGGTAGTAGTCGACGAGATCCATCTTCGTCACGCCCACGGCGGGGAAGTACAGCTTGCCGGGGTTGCTGACACGCACCTCGTGGCCGTCGATGTCGACGACGGCGTGCTCAGCCTTCTTGGCAGCCATTGCTGGAAGGATGACCGATCATGAGTTCGCACACTTCAGCCACGAGCCGGGGCGCAGTATTGATTCCCCGTCGCCTGCTCGTCGCGGCCGGCCCGCTCGGCCCGGCTCTGCCCGCCGAGGCGGTCGCCGCGGCGATCGGTCGCGGCCTGACGGCCGCAGGGATGCCCGAGCCGGACCTGTGCCCGCTGCCCGAGGGCGACGAGGCGGCGGACCCCCAGGCCGTCCTCGACGGCGTCGGCTTCGACGCCCGCATGCGCAGCGCCCGGGCCGTCGTCCTGGCCACGGCGAGGCTGTGCGAGCGGACGTTGGCCGGCAGCATGGCGTTCGAGATCGCCACGCGGGCTCGCCAGGCGGGCGTGCCGGCCTACGGCGTCACGGCGGAGAACCGGCTCGACGCCTTCGCCGCCCGGATCATGGATCTTCAGCTCATCGTCGAGGCGGACAGCGTCAGTGCCCTGCGTGGCGCCGGCAGGCGCCTCGGGACGATCGTCTGAGCACTCGCCTCGCGACCCGCGTAGCGCCGGGACGCGAACCGCGCCGCGAGAGCGCCGGGCCTCAGCTCTGGCAGCCCGGGCACCAGAACGTCAGACGGTTGTTCTCCCCCTGACCGCGCCGGCGGATCGTCGCGCCGCAGCGCGGGCACGGTCTGCCGGCCTGGCGGTAGATGGCACGCGGGCGGGCCGTGAAGCCCTCGCGGACCGTCTGGGCCATCCGCTCGCGGGCGAAGCCGACGAGGGCCAGGGCCTCCTCGTCGCGGACGTCGGCGAGCGCCCGCCACGGGTCGACCCCGACGGCGAAGCACGACTCGGCCTTCCACAGGTTGCCGATGCCCGCGACCGTCTGCTGGTTGAGCAGGGCGTCGCCGATCGGACGAGTGGGGTCATCGGCGCGCAGCCGTGCCAGGAACAGGCCCTCGTCGAAGTCCTCGCCGAGGATGTCCTGGCCGAGCGAGGCCAGGTGCGGGTCCGAGCGGGTGCGCGAGTCGCTGAGCAGCTCGAGCACCGGGCCGTCGAACTGAACGACCCGCCAGTCACCGCTTGCGATGACGAGCCAGGCGCGGTGCGGCGGGCGCTTCCAGCGGGCGCCGTCGCGATGGATCCCCCACGAGCCGGTCATGCGCAGGTGGGAGTGCAGCGTCAGACGGCCGTCGAAGCGCAGGAAGAGGTGCTTGCCGTGTGCGTCGACGGAGCGGAGCGCCCTCCCGGCCAGGGCATCGGGCCAGCGATCGAAGCGGTGTCGTACGTGGGGCGTCAGGATCTCATCCGGCACCCTCCCCTGCAGCACCCCCCGGATCCTGTTGGCGAGGGCGTGGATCGTGTCGCCCTCGGGCATCGCCCATCAGGACGGCACACGCGCGCCGCGCTCTCCCTCGGGCGAGGCGGCCAGCGAGCCGAGGACGTCGTAGACCAGACGGGTGGCGTCGAGGACGGTCCCGAAGTCGAGGTTCGCCGGCACGTCGGTCGGCAGGTGGTAGTTGGCCGGGGCGCGCCAGTCGGTCATCGACAGGAGCGTCGCCGTCGGATAGCCGGCGCGGCTGGGGATGATGCTGTCGGTCGATGCCCGCGCGCGGAACCCGCGGTGCAGGACGACGCCGAGCCGCTCGGCGCGCTCCGCCACCAGGTCGCTGAGCCAGCTGCCCGTGTAGCTCTCCATCCAGATCGGGCCCTCGGCCTCGAGCATGACGAGGTGGGGCGAGCCAACGGTGTCGAGGTTGACGAACCAGGTGCTCTCCACGGCGAGCTCGTGACGGTGGCTGGCGATGAACGCGCGGATGCCGTCCTGGAGCGTCTCCTCGGCGCCGCAGGACACGAGCATGACGCGGGCGCCGGCGACCGGCTCGTCGCGCAGCAGCTCGGCCAGGCCGACGAGGACGGCGACGCCGGACAGGTTGTCGTTGGCGCCCTGCACGGTCTGACTGCGCCATATGTCTGCGATCAGGGCGGTGCCGAGCGCGCCGACGACCATGCCGGCGCGGGCGAGTCCGCGTCGCGCGCCGGCGGCCGTCGCGATCGTCGCCAGCGGAGCGACGAGGCCGATCCACCACTGCGGCGGCGGCGTCTTCGTCGCTTCGAGGATCTGCGGCGCCCGTTCGTAGAGTCGACGCTGGAGCGTCTGCTCGAACAGGAGGCCCGTCTGGGGCGCGTCGTGGTGGGCGATGACGACGAGCGTGCCGCGCGGCTCCAGGGCCCGGTCCTCGAAGCCGACTCGCCCGATGACGTTGACGGTGGCGCGCTTGCGACGGACGAGACGGCGGACGATGCGCGGGCCGTTCTGGGCCTCGTCGACGATGCCCGCGAGCGCCACCGCCGCGACGAGCGCGCCGACGGCCCGGCGGCCACGCAGGACGAGCGCGGCGCCGGCCAGGCCCAACAGGCCGAGACCGGTTGCGGTCGGCGGGAACGTGCCCCAGGACGGCTCATCCTCGAGGCTGACCTCGACGCCCTCGATCGCGCCGAGGCGTCGGGCGAGCCACTCGGCCGCCTGGCGCTCGCCGGGCGAGCACGGAGTCCGGTCGAGCGGCGCGAGCGTCTCGACGACCTCGCGCAGGGTCTGGCGCAGCGATTGTCGGTCCGGCTGATCTTCCTCGCTCACAGGAAGCATTGTCCCTCACCGCGGTAGGTCGGGACCTCCTCGACGATGTCGGAGCCCTCGATCAGGTGCAGGCTGACGAAGTGCTCGCACAGCTCGCCGGCCTTGGCGTGGCGCATGTAGACGCGGTCGCCGATCGCCAGCTCGTCGGCGGCCGCGCCGATCAGCGGCGTCTGGACCTCGCCGGCGCCCTCCTGGCCGTCGAGCCTCAGCCCCGCCGGCAGGTGCGGGCGCGGCAGGCGGGCGCCGTCGCCGGAGCCCGAGGCCAGGTAACCGCCGCCAAGGGCCGTGACGACGCCGCGCGCGGGACGCCGGACGACCGGCAGGGCGAACATGGCGGCGGGGCGCGGCGTGAAGGCGCGATAGGCGTCGAACAGCGTCGGCCCGTAAAGCCCCGAGCCGGCCGCCACCTCGCTGACGGCCCGCTCGGCCGCCGTCGCCTCAAGGCTGCCGGTGCCGCCGCCGTTGACGAACTCCAGTCGCGAGTCGGGAGCTAGGGCGCCTTCGACCGCCGACACGATGTCCGCGCGTCGGCCCACGAGCTCGCGCCCCGAGCGGGCCTGCATGGCCCTCACGGCCGCCGCGCGCAGCGGTCGTCCGGCGGGTGCGTCGCCGACGCCGGCTATCTGGCCCTCGTAGGCCATCACGCCGACGAGCCTCAGTCCCGGGCGCAGGACGATCGCGCGCGCGAGCTCGCCGGCCTGGGCCGGGGTGTGGACGGGCGAGCGCCTGGCACCGACGCGCACCCGCCCGCCGAGCGCGCGCCAGCCCGCATCGACGTCGAGGCAGACGCGGATCGGCCCGGCCGGATCGGGGCCGGCGACCCGCTCGATCAGGTCGAGATGATCGACGCAGTCGACCATGACGCTCACGCGGGTGAGCGCCTCGGGCGATGCCGCGAGCGCCGTCAGCGCGGCCGTGTCGGCCGTCGGATAGGCCACGACGATGTCCTCGAAGCCCGCTCCTGCCAGCCACAGCGCCTCGGGCAGCGTGAAGGCGAGCGTGCCTCTGAAGCCGGGCCGCTGCAGGACGCGCTCCTGCAGGGCGCGGCAGCGCAGCGACTTCGACGCCAGGCGGATCGGCTTGCCCGACGCGCGCCGCTCCATGTCCGCCGCATTCGCCCACATCGCGTCGAGGTCGACGAGCGCGAACGGCGCCTGCAGGCCGGCCGTCGCCCGCTCCAGGCGCTCGTAGGCGGCGTCAGCCATCGTCCGGGCGTCCGCCGGCGGGAGCGGGGACGGACGCGGGCGGGCTCGGCGCAGACGCCGACAGTCCGGGCGGGCCGAGGACGCGGTCGGTCCAGTCGTTGGCGAACAGGCCGTGGGGGTCGAGACGGCCGCGGACGGCCTGGAAGCGATCCCAGTCGGGATAGCGCGGCCGCAGCGTCTCGGCCGTCTGAAAATGGCGCTTGCCCCAGTGCGGACGCCCGCCGAGCTCGTCCATGATGGCCTCGACCGCCCGGAAGTACCCTCGCCACTCCATGCCGCGGAACATGTGGACGGCCACGAAGCCGCTGTCGCGCCCGGCGGCCGTGCTGAGGAAGGCATCGTCGGCTGCCACCGTCCGGACCTCGATCGGGAACGGCACGGCGAACCCGCGCTGCTCGATCGTGTCCATGATGCGACGGACGGCCTCGGTCGTCCGCTCCCGCGGCAGGGCGTACTCCATCTCGGTGAAGCGGACGAGCCGCGGGCTGGCGAAGATCGCAGCCGAGCGATCGACGCGCACCGCGCTCCCCGCCAGCCTCGTGACGAGCCGGTTGATCTGGGGGATGCGACCGGGCATGCGCCGTCCGGCGCGGCAGAACAGGCCGAAGGCGTGATTGGTCAGGAGGATGTCGTTGGCGTATGCCTTGGCCCGCCCGCGCGGGCGCGGCGGCTCGTCGGTCCGGTTGTTGGTCCGGGTGAGGGCGGTCTGCGCGTGGGGAAAGACGAAGAACTCGAAGTGCTCGTTGGCCAGCGAGATGTCCTCGAAGCGCTCGAGCGTGCTCGCCAGCGGCGCCGGCGTGTCGAGGCCGCGCAGCGTGAACGCCGGCACACAGCGCAGCGTCACCTCCGCGATCACGCCGAGCGAGCCGAGGCCGACACGGGCGGCGCGGAAGGTCTCGGCGTCGAGCTCCCGTGAGCACACGAGCGTCGAGCCATCGGCGAGGACGAGTGTCAGCGACTGCACCTGCGAGGGGATGTTGCGCAGGCGAGCCCCCGTGCCGTGGGTCGCCGTCGAGATGGCACCGGCCACGCTCTGGACGTCGATGTCGCCGAGGTTCTCGAGCGCCAGGCCCGCGGCCGCCAGGCGCAGGCCGAGCTCGCGAATGGTGATCCCTGCCTCGACCCGCACGCGGCAGGCGGCGCGGTCGATCTCGACGACGCGGTTGAGGCGGTCGAGAGACACGAGCACGCCGTCGGTGCACGCGATGTCGCTGAAGGAGTGCCCGGCGCCGATCGCGCGCACCCTCAGGCCGCGCGCGGACGCTGCGACGAGGACCGAGGAGAGCTCCTCGACCGACGCGGGATGCTCGATGACGACGGGCGCGCAGCCCTCGTCACCGGCCCAGTTGCGCCATGAGGCGCCGGCGTTGTGCGGATCGCTAGGCTCGCTCATCAGATGACCGAGCCCGAGCCTACCGCCAGCCCGGCCGCTCGCGCCTCGCGCGCACGCTCGCGACCGACGCCGGGTGCCAGGCGGGCGACGGTCATCGGCGCGGGCTCATTCGGCACCGCACTCGCCGTCGTGCTGGCGCGGGGCGGCCTGCGCACGACGCTGCAGACGCGGACAGCCGAGCAGGCCGCCGAGATCGACCAGCGGCGTGAAAACAGCCGCTACCTGCCGGGCGTCGAGCTCCCCGTCCAGCTGCGCATCGAGGCCGCCGCGGCGGGCGTCGCACGGGCCGACTACGTGTTCCTGGCCGTGCCCTCGCAGAGCCTCGGCGAGGTGATCGCGTCGCTCGGCTCCAGCGGCCTGGGCCGGCGGACGGCCGTCGTCTCGGTCGCCAAGGGGCTCGTTCCCCCGCTCGGCCTGCCGCCCACGAGCGTCCTCAGCGCGAGCTTCGGCTCCAACCGCGTGGCGTGCGTCGGCGGCCCTGCCCACGCCCGGGAGATGGTCAGCGAGGGCGCCGGCCTCGTCGCCGCGTCGAGCGACGAGGAGCTCGCGGGCTCCCTCGCGCAGGTGTTCACGCGCGCCGGGGTCGTCTGCGAGCGCTCCGACGACCCCATCGGCGTCGAGCTCGCCGGGGCGGCCAAGAACGCCGCGGCGCTGGCCGCCGGCGCGACCGAGGCGCAGGGCCTGAACGCCGCCGGCGCCGCCGCCGGGCACATCTTCGCCGAGGTCTGGCGCTACGCCGAGAGCCTCGGCGCGCGACCCGAGTCGATGATCGGCCTCGCCGGCGCCGGCGACCTCGTCGCGACCGCGCTGGCCAAGGAGAGCCGCAACCGCCGCGCGGGTGAGCTCCTCGCCGCCGGGATCCCGGCCGCCGAGATTCCCGAGCGCATAGGCCAGGCCGTCGAGGCGCTCGAGTCGGTCCCCCTGCTCGCCCGGGCGCTCGAGCAGGCCGGCGTCGGCGCGCCCGTCACCGGCGCCCTCGGGAGGCTCATCTCGGGCGAGCTGCCACTGGCCGACTGGGTCGCGCTCGTCCGCGCGACCGTCCCGCCGCCGGCGCTGTGGCGCCGGCGCCCGACGCCGGGCTTCTGGCGGCGCGTCGCCCGAGCGCTGTCAGGCCGTCGCGCCTAGCCTTCCGCCTCCGCGTCCGCCTGCACCGCGACGGCGAGACTCATCGATCCATCAGGCTTGCGAGCACGGCCTCGTAGACGCCGGACCCGTAGCCCGAATCGGTCACGCGGACGTTCGCGTAGGCCGCGATCGCGGCGTGCATCGACTCGTCGCGCTTCAGTGCGTTGGCGACCAGCCAGAAGACGCCGACCTCATCGGCACACGCGAGGTCCTCGCGCGAGTCGCCGACCGCGATGACCTCCTCACGCAGGTAGCCGCGGGCACGGCGGTGAAACGCGACGCCGGCGGACTTCGAAGCCCCGATCGGCACGAGGTGGTAGCCGCGTACGTGGGGCAGGGCCGCGAGCGCCTCCGAGCGCCGGCTGACGACGCCGTTGTCGACCAGGCGCAGGTTCGCGTGACCCCGTTCGGCGAGGAGCGCGTCGACCTCGGCAGCCTCGACGAGGCCGCGGAAGAGGTGGGAGACCTCGCGCTCGACGTGCCATGGCTCGTGGTACTCCAGGCGCCCGGCGTAGTGATCGAGCAGCAGCGCGGGCGCGCCCGAGAGCTCGATCTGCTCGGCGATCGAGAGCTCGCCCGGCATCAGCTCGCCCGTCAGCCAGTGCTCCTCGCCCTCGAGCACGACGCACGCGCCGGCCTCGAAGATGAACGAGCTCTGTCCGAGCAGGCGGGCGTCCTCGAACACCTGGGCGCGGCGGCGCCCGGACATCAGGACGACCTCGACGCCGGCCCGCAGGCACGCCTGGATGGCCCGGATGCCGTCGATCGACACCGCCCCGTCGCCGTCGTGCAGCAGCGACGCCCGGCGGCCCAGGAGGGTCCCGTCGAGGTCGACATAGACGCAGCGCACGCCGGCCCGATCGCTCACGCGAGCGTCACGCTCTGCAGCGGCGGGCGTTCGACCGGGCCGCCGTCAAACGGCTCGAGCCGCCCTTCCTGGACCAGGCGCCGGGCGATCGTGGCCAGGACCGTGGTGGCCATCGGCGTAAGCGCGGACAGCGGCTGGTGGCGGTTGCGATGCTCGTCGAGATCGACCTGGGCGATGGCGTCGAGTCCGAGCATGCGCCAGACGTCGATCAGCATCGCGATCTCCACGCCGTAGCCGGTCGCGAACGGCAGCGCCTCGAGCAGCTCGCGCCGGGCCGCCACCTCGCCGGCCAGCGGCTGGCGGACACGCGCGAGCTCCGGGTAGAAGATCTCGAGCGCCGGCCGCGCCATCAGGTGGTTCACGCGGCCCCCGCCGTCGCCCGAGCCATCCGGCCCGCCGCCGCCGTCCGGCCCGCCGGAGCCGTCCCGCCCGCCGTCGGCCACGGCGCCCGACAGGGGCCTGCGGTAGTGGCCCTTGACGAACGAGACGTCGGGCTCACAAACGAGCGGCCCCAGCAGGCCGGTCGCGAAATGGGCCGAGAAGCCCTCCGTATCGGCGTCCATGAAGCAGATCAGCTCGCCCTCGAGCGCCGACAGCGCCCGCCACATGGCGTCGCCCTTGCCCAGCACCGGTCCGTGTCCGCTCAGCAGCTCATCCTGCTGGAGCACGCGCGCGCCCGCCCGCTCGGCGACGGCAGCCGTCCCGTCGCGCGACGCCGCGTCCACGACGACGACCTCGTCGATCGCGCCCGTCTCGCGCAGCTCGAGCAGCTCGCCGACGATCTCGCCGACGGTCCCCGCGCACTCGCGGGCGGGCAGGCAGACCGACACGCTCAGCTCGCGCTCGGCCGCGATACGGGCGGCGGGATACAGGGAATGATGGAAGGAGCGGGCTTGCGCCCAGCTGTCGGCGGCGCTCGAAGGCATCGCCTCTACTATCTCAATTCCTTGGCCATCGACCGAAGAACCGAGCCGTGGACGGCCCTCCTCGACGAGGGCCTGCGGGACGGGCGTCTCGTCCGCGAGGCCCACGAAGGCCCGGGGCGCGCGCGGCTCGTGCCCGTGCCGCCCGAGCTGCATCCCGACGTCCTCGCCGGGCTGGGGCGCATCGGCGTCGAGCAGCTCTACGCCCACCAGGCCGACGCCGTCTACGCCGCCGCCGAGGGCCCGACGATCGTCACGACCGGCACGGCTTCGGGCAAGTCCCTGTGCTTCAACCTGCCGACGCTCGACATCCTCTCCCGCGACGCTCGTGCTCGCGCTCTCTACCTCTATCCGACCAAGGCCCTGGCCCAGGACCAGGCCCGGGCGCTGGCCGCGTTCGGGCTGACCAAGCGCGTGCGCGCGGCCATCTACGACGGCGACACGCCGCGCGAGGCGCGGGCGCAGATCCGCAAGAGCGCCAACGTCGTGCTCACCAACCCCGACATGCTCCACGTCGGCATCCTGCCGAACCACGCCGCGTGGGCCGACATGTTCGCCAACCTCGCCGTCGTCGTCATCGACGAGGCCCACGTCTACCGCGGCGTCTTCGGCTCGCACGTAGCCAACGTCCTGCGCCGGCTGCGCCGGATCGCCGGCGCCTACGGCACCGAGCCACGCTTCCTGCTGACGTCGGCAACGATCGCCAACCCGGTCGAGCTCGCCGAACGGCTGACCGGGCTCGAGGAGGTCCGCCTGATCGACGACGACGCCTCGCCGACGCCCCGGCGTCGCATCGCCGTGTGGAACCCGCCGCTGACCGACGAG
>OUNO010004969.1_pt1 | contig 40420 bp, 39 predicted proteins | sample 1779811 | NCBI WGS metagenome assembly OUNO01 (sample SAMEA3914804, study PRJEB12502) | metagenome | biome: forest; material: soil | place: Canada | collected 2010-06-25 | depth 0.3 m
CGTCAGACTTTCGTCCATTGCGCAAGATTCCCCACTGCTGCCTCCCGTAGGAGTCTGGACCGTGTTTCAGTTCCAGTGTGGCTGATCATCCTCTCAGACCAGCTACTGATCATCGCCTTGGTGAGCCATTACCTCACCAACTAGCTAATCAGACGCGGGCTCATCTTAGAACGAAGGCTCTTGCGAGCTCCCTTTCCCAATCACATCTTTATAATGCGCTTGAACTATCTGGTATTAGCCAGCCTTTCGACCGGTTATTCCAAATTCTAAGGTAGATTACCCACGTGTTACTCACCCGTACGCCACTTTACTCTGTATTGCTACATTTCACGTTCGACTTGCATGTGTTAAGCACGCCGCCAGCGTTCGCTCTGAGCCAGGATCAAACTCTCATGTTTTGTAAACATGTTTAGTTTAAACCTAGAACTCATTCTGCTTTTTCTGGCATATTATTGTTTCTATCATCCTCGACCTCTCGGTCTCGGACGTAAAAGTATTTAATGACTCAAAGTTGAATTGAATTCAGGTGACGAATAATTGCTTATTCATCCATTTCGCCCGTCTTCTCTTTCAAATATTTAATCGTCATAGATTTAAAATCCTTGCGAATTTTAAATCGATTACAAGTTTTCAAAGAACAAAACCGTTCCATTAAACGCAAAAAGAACCCTCCGTTAAGAGTTTTCTTCTTAAGTTTTTGCTTATTCGGCAATGAACCGGCAGAACATTAGGGATACTAGAGGATCCGAGGATTGGCAACTAATAAGTTAAAAAAGAATGAAAATTCTTTTTTCTGCTTTAGTTACGGCAACTTTCCAAATCTGACTCCGGTCCCGAGGTTGATGGATAATGAGGGAGAAAGTCACGGAAACGAAGAACCTCTCCATCTGATCTCTGCAGACCAATCACGAGGAGCTCAAGCACGTCTTCATCCCGTTCATCCGCGAAGTGATGCTCGAGAAAAGCGGCTGCTTTCTCTGAAATGCGTTTGACCGGCACACGTGTGATGCCCATTGCCCGCTCAATCAGTGCGTGAACCCGGTCATTCAGATCTCCCGGATCCGGTTGCGTACGACTCACCCGTACGATCACGGGCTTGAAAGGTGCAAATTCAAGAAGTTCGGGAGTGACTTCAAGATCGGAAAGCAGAATCACACGAATTCCAAAACCCATCTGCAATTCACGGAATGTTTCGATGCTTTTCAGAAAACGGGCGGACTGTTTCTGCGAAAGTTGTTCAAAGCCGCGGACGAGAAAAACTTCGTACTGTGCAGCTGTTTCACGAGTCAGTCCGCGATGCATGAGCTCGATGAACTGGTTCGGATCGAGCATGAGAACCTCGCTGCGTTTGACTTCACATGAAGACAGAATGTCGAAAACGATTTCTATTTTTCCAGACTCCTCGCCTCCCTTCACCCAGACCAGTTTTCCCAGGAAAAAACTTCTCTTAAAAAGCTTCGTTTCGATCATGACTTTCATCTCCCATTTGGTTTTACTTCTGCGGAGACATGAGCAAGGCGGGTGCCACCCCATCCCGGGAGGAAGGAGTCAGAAAATAATCATTTAATTCCAAGCACATGATAGTTAAAATGGAATAAACATTTTACAGGGCAAAGCAGGGGAAATCCCCACAGCCGTAGGAAAACCACCACAATGATCGTAAAAAACACTCTTCCCAAAGTTCTCGTCTGTGATGACGACAAAAACATCCACCTCGCATTGAAAGCGGCTCTTGGAAAAGAATACGACCTGAAAAGCGCCTACAACGGGGATGAGGCAAAGGCGATTCTGAAGAACAACTACGTCGATCTGATCCTGCTCGACATGGAAATGCGCGAGAAGGACGAAGGGTTGAATACCATTCCAAAACTCCTCGAAATCCAGAGTGATGCCATCATCATTTTCTTCAGTGGGAAAACGGATTTTGAATATGTCCGAAACGCCATGAAAGCCGGAGCCCATGATTACATTTCAAAAGACAGTGGCGCGGAAGAACTGAGACATGTTTTCTCGAAAGCCCTCTCCCTCCGGAAACTGGGCAATTCAAACAAGCAAACCCAGCACGAATTGAAGTCCACTCACCGGAATCATGTTCTGATCGGAGTGAGCCCGGCGATCGAAAAGATTAAAAAACAACTGGAACGAGTGCGCGCAAGCCCGGCTCCGGTGATCGTGTTCGGGGAAACCGGAACAGGAAAAGAAGTCATCGCAAGACTTCTTAGAAAAATACACTCCGATGGATCACTCGAACCTTTCGTTTCCGTCGACTCAAGCACAATCCAAAGCACGGTTTCGGAAAGCATGTTGTTCGGATACGAAAAAGGCGCTTTCACCGGGGCGGAAAAAACCACCCGGGGGCTCTTCGAAGAAGCGAACAATGGATGCATTTACTTTGATGAGCTCGCGAACATGCCGCTTGAGATCCAGAACAAGCTTCTGCGTGTGATTCAAGAGAAGGAGGTGCTTCGCATCGGATCTGCCAGACCGATCCCGCTCGAATTCAGGCTCGTGTGCGCGACCAACCAGAACCTGGAAGATCTCGTGGCACAGGGGAAATTCAAGGACGATCTGTTTCAGCGCCTGAGCGTGCTTCAGATCCAGATCCCGCCACTTCGGGAAAGACCGGAGGACATCCCTCTTCTGCTTGAACACTTCTCCGGAATTCATGCCAACGGATTTCCAAAACTCAGCTTTCTTCCCGAGACTCTCGAATTGATCCAGCAGTATCCGTTCCCGGGGAACGTGAGGGAACTCGTGAATCTCGTGCTTTATCTCTATTCGATGTCGGAAGACCCGGTGATTTCGCCGCTTGATCTCCCACCTAAATTTTACAGGACAAAGAACCAGGCTAAGCCTGCCGCAAGTGCTGCCACGGAGAAGAATTTTTACCTGGCGGTGGAACAGTTCGAGCGCGGGTTTTTATCAGAACAATATCAGCGGTTCGAAGGAAACATCTCGAAGATGTCGCAGGAGCTTGGAATGGACCGATCCTATCTCCACAGCAAGCTTAAAAGCCTTGGCGTCCATCAGGCTAAAAAATAAAAACCCGGGGCCCTCTCTCTAAAGCCCCGGGTTCTCTTCTCTCAAGTTTGTACTCTCTCTCAGGACAAACTAGAAAGTAGGATCTGATTTCGTAATGCTTTGACTGACCTGTTTGTTCAGGAAGCCGTTGAAGTCTGCCGGATTCAGGAGCGTCCCAAGGTTGAGGCTCGCGGTCACCGTCAGGCTGTACTTCACTTTCTTCAACGCTTTCTCGCCAAGTTTCGCCCAAGGTACGATTGCCTTGAGGTCAGAACCTTGGGTCACGAGACCCAACTGGGAGGACGCGATGGTCTTGTCAACTTTGGTGGATTTAAACCAAAGGGTTGGCGTGCGAACCAGGTTCACCGAAAGATTCAGATTGTTCTGAAGGCTTGCAGCACCCGGAATGTTGAAGCGGAATTCATTTTTTCCGAGAGTGAGGCCCGTCATGGAACCGCTTTGGAATGCTTTCAATGCTTCCGCTGTCGCAGCAACATCGATCACGATGTTTTCAGACTGGGTCAGGACATCGCCTGTATCACTTGTTGCAGTCACCTTCATCGCGTAGGTCAAAAGCGCAGAGGTATAGGCATTGCTCAATACCGCCGTTACCTGGTTCTCAGTAGCGCTGACATTGATTTTCAAGCCGCTTGCAGCCAGAATTTCCGGATTTGCAACAGTCACTGTTACGTTGTGGTTATAAGTTTTTACGAGAGTCTCACCGGTCTGCTCTTCTTCGTACTGCGTGCAGGTATAGTCTTCGTTACGATAGACTGGCTCTTGGCTGCAGGATTGGCGGGGAACATCGGTACACACCGGAGATCCATCATGACATTCGCGACGGGGAACATCGGTACACACCGGAGATTCATCGTGGCACTCACGACGGGGAACTGTGGTGCATCCGCTGCTGTTGCAGACAGAATCATTCGTCGTTTCGCAAACCTGTCCGCCACCGTGACAGACAGAATCGCTCACGGTGTCGCATTCCTGCGGACCGTCGTGGCAAACGCTGTCGTAAGTCGTGGAACATTCGGTTTCATTGTGATCAAAAACCTGTCTGGTACAGGTGGTTTGGTAAGGAACTTCGGTGTAAACCGGATCATACTTCTGATCGACGAGTTGAATCGTTTGTGAAGCTTTCCCTGCACTCAGGGCAACCTGGCCCGAGCTATCCGCTGCCAATGCGGAACTTTGGAAGCCTGTAACCGCTAACAATACCAAAACTGAAAATTTCATGCTTCTGTTCCCCTGCTAAAATTATGTGTCGCCCCTCCTTAAGCAAAGCTTGTGCCATTTATCTGGCCGTCTAATCCATCGAAATTGCGGTGATTTTTTATTCGATGAAATTTTCAATTCAGATTGGTGCCATTTTAAGCACGAAAAATAGTACTGGTTTCACTTGGGAAAAGTGGGACGGCTGGAATTTTGCACTGTTACCCGACAAATGAGCTCGGAACAGAAACGCCCTCGACACATCACCGATCACTTTGCGAACGAGCGAACCTATCTTGCCTGGCTGAGGACATCATTCTCACTCCTGACACTGGGATTTGCGACGAACAAGTTCGCTCAGTTTTTGATCGAGACTCACACTAAAAGCGAAACCAATACCATCCCGCTCGGAACCCTGGGAACCCGACGCTTCGGAATCGGAATGGTGGTGATCGGACTACTTCTCATTGCGTATTCAACTTGGGACTACAATGTGAACCGGATCAGAATCGACAAGGAAGAATTCCGGCCAAACATTATTTTGATCTGGGTGGTGGGACTGATTTCCATCGCCTTCGGCATCGGCGCGCTCATTCTCCTGCTTCAGGAGTAAGAATCACACACCCGCTACTTTTTTAATTTCTTCAATCAGCCACTTCGGGTCATCGATTGAAAAATCGTGCCCTGCAGTTGGATGGAGTCTCAGTGTTCCACCCCAGAGCTCATGAAGCTTCAAGGATGATTCGTAATTGCAAAGACGATCCTTCGGAGCCGCAATGATGGTCAGTTCTTGTTTTGGTTTTTCGGTCGAGACTTTAAGCGCGAGCGCTGCGCGAATTTGATTGATTGCGCTCTTTCGTGAAACCGGAGCGGTTTTCTGGATTTCAATCCACGACTGGATCGCTGCTTCGTATGCGGATTCGTTGTTTGCAGTCATCCGGACAATGGCGCCTTCGCGAGCGGCAATGTCCGGCATGAAAAAGATCCGGAGGAGGTTCAGCATGCTCAACGGACGCATTCTCTGATGAATCGAATTGATCCCCTTGAAGCTCGTGTTCACCAGAATCATCTTTTGAAAATCATCGGGGTAAAGTTCTCCCCAGCGTTTTGCGATCATTCCGCCGAGAGACATGGCGACAATGATGTTCTTCTTTCCCGAAATCTGATCTTCGTGCTTTTTCCGGACGAAGTGAATGATCTCCTCGATCGTATCGGGTGAAATCATCTGATGATACTGACCCACGCCGGGAATTTCAGGGGTGAGAATGCTCGCCGCCGGAAGTGCAATCTGCAACTCCTGCGTGAAGCTTCCCCAATGTCTTTTTTCGCGAATGAGTCCTCTGAGAAGAATGACGTTCATTTCTTCAGGATACCTCTGGAATTCACTTCGGAAAAGCGGGAAACCCACGGCACGGGTGCACCATAACCCAGGTTAACTTCCGTTACGGATTGACGTATTCGGCAATACCGTAAAGACCGTTCTGTGTGTAAGGGAATACGAGGTTGCTTCCACGCCAGCGGAGTGAGTTTCCGCACTTCATTGATGACACCGGCCAGGTCAACAGCACGTCCGGTCCGGAAGGATTAGCGATCAGATCGCGTTTGTAGATCTTGCCTCCCGTCGAGCAATAATAAATGATATTCACCGTAAGTCCTGCATTCCGCTTATAGGCGAACGCTGCCGGGAAGTTGCTCAATGAGACGAAGCTGATCAAATTACCCGTGCCATCTGCTTTCGCCTGATAGATTGCCTTGTTTACCTGGTTTGCCATGAACCATGAGCCAGAGTAACTGTCATAAACCCCCGGACTCCACGCTGAGGCGTATGCTCCCGGAACCACATCCTGAGTACTCGCCAATGGACTTCCCACTTTCCACCCCGTAGTGGCGTAAGATGACGTTGCTCCTCCTGAACCCGCGATATTGAAACCAATATACTGGTTTGTAGAATCATAAGAACGAAGTACGTTGGATCCCCCGCCCGATACTCCGGTACTTCCCATCACGAGATTGGCGCCATCAAAACCGAGGATATTACCGACTCCATAGAAAGAAAGATCCGAACCTTTTGTCGGAGCAGGACTCGGCGTTGGTGTCGGAGTTCCAACCGGAGTAGGAACGGGTCCAGGGCTGGAAGCCGTGACCGCACTGTTGTAAGAAGTAGCTCCCGCGCCCATGAGTGTCGTCCAGACGCCAGTGGAACGAGTCAGTAAACCGATTCTGTATACAAAGGAACTGGAATAAGTTTGAAAGTAGATGTCACCGGATGAATTCAGGGCAAAGTGACTTGAGTTCAGGTTCCCTGAAAGATAACCGTTCAGAGCCGTCGTACCACCGATATCGATCACACGCGCACTTCCATCACCGGCAAGGGACGTGATGATGCCGGTTCCCACATTGATCTCCCGAAGACGGAACTCGGTAAAATCGTAGGCCACGAGTCGATCATTGGTTCCATCATTCCAGACCTCGACATCATAGAGTGTTCCAAAACGAGCACTGGACGCCAGACCAGAATCCCCGAAAGACTTGTTTTGACCCGCAACAGTCTGGACATTCCCTTGCGAATCGATAAGGCGAATCTGTCCACGATCCACAAAATATTTCTGCCCTGTTGCGGTCACAAAGAAGTCAACGAGATCCGCGTTGCATGAAGTGGCAAGAGTTCCGTCACTACAATGGCCGGCGAACCCGCTGGTATTCGGTGCTGAAGCATTCCCCACAATCTTTGTAGAAGTATTAGAGGCATTATCATATTGATAGATCGCGGTACCGCTATAGCTATATACTTTTCCGTCAAGACCAGAGAGCGGATAATAGCTCACCACCGGGTGAACCGTGGTCGGGGCTCCCAGAGAAACGCCGCTTGCATTTGTCTTCAGTCCTCCGGCAATAGCGGGGCAACCTGTACCATTCGAATTGATCGAAAAAATGAAATTCGATGGAGTACTGGTCGTATTGTCGTAGGCAACACCAAAAGATGCGGACTGGCACGTGGTGGCATCGGCCGAGATGCTTCCCCGGTCACCCGTTCCAGTGCGGTAAATAGCCGAGATGGATCCGTCTGATGCCTTGTATTTGAAGATCCGGTTGTTGGCTATGCTCGCCCCGCTGCTATCCCTTGCCCCGGTGAAATAGAGATCACCATTTGGCATCGGATACACTTGAAATACAACCAGACCGTTCACCGGATTACTCATTAAAAGTGCGTTTGACAAGGTATCGGCATATTGACTTGCGTTACCACAGGAGGTGCCACAACCAATGATCGTCGTGATGGTGGAACTGGAAAATGAGGAATTGTTCACATCAATGCGTTTGATCTTGTTGTTGTCGTAGAGATAAAGCGCCGTTCCGGTCGGGTTTCCATAAATCCGGGCATTCGTATCCTTGATCGTCGCCGAAGTGGCAAGGCCTGAGTCTCCGCTTTCCGTTCCCGTCATCGGGATGAAAGTGGAAATCACACCGGTAGATGGATCAACTGTCAGCAGTCCCCTGACCGAATCCCTGAAGAAGATTCGTCCATTGGGTTGAACCACCAGAATGTGCACATCCCCTGATGCAGCGTGGAAGAGTACCGCAGACTTCGCGCTTCCATTTAATCCATCATCGGTGTTCCCTGCGAGGAAATTGATCGGTGGCCAGGTGTTCAGTGCGGGCGCCGGAGCCATTGCTGATTGACCAATTGAATCGGTTGCAACCACACGGATGCGATAATAGGCGGAACTGACATTATTGGTCCATACAAAGCAACCGGTGTGTGTGCCCGCCGTGATCGAGCAACCGGAGCCTTGGGAATTCGGATAAGTCGTGCCGGCTGTTCCGATGTCGGTCCAGCTCACAGCTGTATCTGTGGTGGTATACTGGATCTTGACAGGCGATGCCGCGAGAGATCCCGTCGTCGAGACGTTCCAACGAATGTAAAGAGCCGTACCCGACGCGGATGTGAGATCGGCCTGTCCAATAGTCGTCGGATTATCCGTTGAAGTTGCGCTGACGTTGATCACGGCTGGCGGATTGATCGGAGTATAGTGAACCGTCAGTTGATCTTTTTTCGCCGTCGAAGTCTGACTCGATATGTTTCCAGCCGCATCCTTCACCCAGGCGGAAACCGCGTAATCGTTGTTTGTGAATCCAATCTGATAGTAAAAGTTGCTCAAGGTCAGAGTCTTTCCAAGCGTCAGACCGGGAGGACTTCCGTTCACTGGAATCCAGTTTGCATCCGTAACAAGAGGTTGAGACGTGTCGTTATACTTCAATAAAAAATGAGTGATATTGGTCGCCGTGTCGGTCGCAGTGAGAGAGACCTGAAGCGTGTTCGAGTTCGTCGTTGCAGGAGTGGTGGATCCATTGATCTGCATCTGATTTGCTGTGAAAGCAGGTGGAGTCACGTCGTAGGTCACGGAGTTCGTTGTACTGGTTGAAGCGGTGTTGTTGTTTCCGGCAGGATCATGTACTACACCCGCCGCGAGAGTCGGGATGAGTGTTCCTTCGCCCGTGACCGCAGTTGCCTTGAGAACATAAGTGATATTGTCAGATGTAGTCAGCGCCCAGGTGATTCCGGTTGCAGTTCCAGTGTTTGTGATAGACGAAGTCGTGAAGGAAGCAGGAGCGATGGCTTCACTGAATACCACTGCAAATTGGATCGGACTTCCACTGGTCGCCGTGTTGATTGCAACCGCTTGTCCCGAAGCATTATTCACCGTTACGGTTGGAGCCACTGTATCGAGCGTGACCGAGGAGCTGCTGACTGCGCTTGCGCTCACATTTCCAGCCGCATCCTTGATATACACGCTCAGGGTCTTGGCCCCGTTTGCAGCAGTTACGGTGTAAGTCGAAGGAAGCGAGGTTGCTGCAGTCCAGGAGCAGTCACCCACGGTGGTGTCATTTTCAAGAATACAATAACCAGAAATGGTTTCACTCAATGTTCCGTAACTGAGTCCATAAGTCCGGGTATTGGTCGGACTGGTGTTGCTGATGGTGACTGAAGCAAGAGTTGGCGCCGTTGTATCCAAGGTAACAGAGCCTGAACTGACGGCGCTTGCGCTGATGTTTCCGGCAAGGTCTTTCACGAATACAGAAATGACCTTCGCGTTTTGTGTTGTGGTTACAGTATACGACGATGGAAGGCTTGATGCTGTTGTCCAGGAACAGTCACCCACAGTCGTGTCGTTTTCAAGAATACAGTAAGCGGAAATGGATTCGCTCAGCGTTCCGTAAGTCAATCCGTAAGTCCGGGTATTGGTCGGGCTCGTGTTCGTTACGGTTACTGAAGCTAGAGTCGGAAGAGTGGTATCCAGGGTGACCGAATTTGAATTCACACCCGAAGCGCTCGCCGTCCCAGCCGTGTCTTTCACCCAGACAGTCAGGACCTTCGCGTTGTTAGTACTGGTGACGGAATAAGTAGTGGGAAGAACGGTCGCTGATGTCCAGGAACAATGAGCCACGGTTGTGTCATTCTCAAGGATACAGTATTTGGAAATCGTTTTGCTCAAAGCTCCGAAGCTGAGATTGTAGGTCTGGCTATTGGTCGGACTCGAATTGCTTACAGTGAAGGAAGCAACGGTCGGTGCAGAGGTATCCAGAGTCACCGAGTTGGAACTCCGGGTTGTACTCACATTCCCCGCCACATCCTTCACCCAGACACTGAGCACTTTCGCGTTATTGGTGCTTCCAACTGTGTAAGTCGATGGCAACGAGGTAGCCGTGGTCCAAGTGCAATCTCCAACCGTGGTGTCATTTTCCTGAATGCAATACTGGGAAATCGTCTCACTCACGGCACCGAAGCTCAGATCATAGGTAAGAGTGTAGCTCGGGCTCGCATCCGTAATTGAAAAGGAAGCGACCGTTGGAGCCACGGTATCCAAAGTCACGGAATTTGAAGAAACCACCGAGGAACTTGGCGTGCCTGTATGATCTTTCACCCAGATGCTCAGCACCTTGGCATTGTTGGTGGAGGAAACTGTGAATGTGGAAGGAAGAGAGGTTGCCGTTGTCCAGGAACAGTCCGCGAAAGTCGTATCGTTTTCTAGGATGCAGTAACTGGTGATCGCCTTATTCAAAAGGCCGTAGGTCAGATGATAAGTCGTGGAATTGGTCGGATTCGTGTTCGTGACGGTGACAGACGCAAGCGAAGGTTCGGCCGAATCCAGCGATACTGAATTTGAACTCACGGGAGCAGCGCTGGCATTTCCGGCCACATCCTTCACCCAGAGACTCAAGACCTTTGCGTCGTTCAAAGCTGAAACTGTGAACGTAGCGGGAACTGAAGCTCCTGAAGTCCACGTACAATGAGAAACGTCCGTATCGTTTTCAAGAATACAATATTTGGAAATGCTTTCACTCAAAGCTCCGGTTGAAAGCGCATAAGTCTGAGTTGCCGTCGGATCGGAGTTCGTCACCGCGAAAGAGGCCACGGTAGGCCGCACGGTATCGAGAGTCACCGCAGAAGAACTCACCGGGGATGCGCTGATGTTGCCAGCGGGATCCTTCACCCAGACGCTCAAGGTCTTGGCGTTATTGGTGGCGGAAACACTGTAAGTCGATGGAAGCGAAGTCGCCGTAGTCCAGGTACAATCGCCCACTGTGGTGTTGTTTTCCTGAATACACCAGGCCGAAATCGATTCACTCAGCGTCCCGAAACTCAAGTTGTAGGTCTGCGTGGAAGTGGGACTGGCATTACTGACTGAAACTGAAGCCAGAGTCGGTGCAACCGTATCCAAAGTCACGGCATTGGAAACAGACGGCAGAACATCCACGTGACCAGATGGGCTCTTCACCCATACAGCCAGTACCTTTTCTTCGTTTGAAACCCCGACTTGATAACTCGAAGGCAGTTGATTCGACGGAACCCAGTTGCAATCCGAGACATTGAGATCATTTTCTAAAACGCAATAAGCTGTAACCGAAGGACTCGATCCACCCCAGGTCAGAGTGAAGGTACGGGAGTTCGTTGGATTGGAATTAGTCACCAGGAGGGTGCGCGGACCATCCGTCTTCGCGATAAAAGAGAGATCCATCACCCCATTTTTTAATGGATTGCCACAGCCAGTGGATCCAATGAGAATCCCCCAGGCGGACAAAGAATACAGTGATGCGAGTAACCCCTTTTTTTTCAAAAATTATTACCTATTATAAGTTTATTAAAGAATTCCCTTTTCGTAAAACAGCTAATTTCATTGACCGAGCCTCCATCTCATCCCTATTTCAACTCCCAGATCTTTTCTCGATTGAATCGTCTCACCTGTGTTCTGAGAAAGACTTCTCCAGTAAAAAGCCCCTTCCAACTGAATCCGTTTCATTTCGTGAAACAGAATCAGTTTTGCGTACTTCTGAAAGCCCGCATCGAGGGAATAGGCGTCTGTGGATTTCGGCCCGAATAATGCGAGCCCACCCAGAACCGAAACACGAAAAGGATCTGCAACGTAAACGTCGTAGCGGATGTTTCCATCCACGCGGAGAACTTCCGCCTGATCGAGAAGAATGTTCGTTCCCGTCAGGCCGGGAAGCAGGGAAAATACAGGAGCCATGCCGATGCCTGCCTGAGTAGTGAATCGATCGAACAGCTGATTCTCGCTCAGAACTCCCAATGCAGTTGAACTGTTGGTGGATTGAGTGAGAGTCGTGCCCGACGGAGTCTGATTGTTCTGCCCAAGCCAGCGGACATAAACCTGCGTGCTCCAGGCTCTTGTCCAAACCTGGGACCAGTTGGCTTCAAATCCGAAATTTTGTTTTGAACTGACGCTCGCATTGCCGCCGGTTTCTTTTCTTTGAGCATCGAAACGGGAGTACTCAGAAACGGGGGCAAGACCGATAAGGGAGTACCAGCTGGAAGAAACGTTTTCTTGAGAAGAAGCGTGGTATTCAGGTTCGCTTGGAACGACGGGAAGAGTCTGATCCGCGAGTGGAATTGCGACCGGAAGTTCAATTTTCTTACCGGGCAAGATCAGGTTTCCTCTTCGCTTGTTCAGGGTGGGATTCAATTCGATGGTTTGAGCAACTCCACCCTGGTCTCCCCAAAGATGCTTTACTCCAAGACGACGCAACACTTCACCGACCGTGTCCCCGGGCATGATTTGATAGATCATGTTTCCAGTACGGCTCCACGAGCTACCGGAAAACAGGACTGCGGCAAGCACACTTAAAATCACAAATTTGCCGAAAGACTCTCGATGAAAGTTCACCTGAAATCCCATCGGCCAACCTAGTGATAAGGTTGATGAAAGTTTTAAACATTATTGAATCTGGAACGAATAGTCTTTTTATTTCAACAAGTTGAAGCAGTATGGATTGAGGCGATCTTCATTTTCAGACAAAACGTATCTATCTGATTTTAAAAAACTATTAGTAGGTAGGTAAAGCACTGAGAGGTGAGCTTGAACCTTGGAAAATAAAAAAGCCCACTCCCGAAGGAGCAGGCTTAAAAATGGTGGAGGTGAACGGATTCGAACCGATGACCCCCTGCTTGCAAAGCAGGTGCTCTACCAACTGAGCTACACCCCCGAAAATTTGCGTTAGTCAGATATAACGAAACTTTAAATTAAACGCAAGATGGTTTTTACAAGGAATTTCATCCTCGAAAAACACGAAAGATTTGCGGAAAAATCGAAAAAGACCGCCTGAAAGACCGATCCTTCCCTTATTTCGAAAGCAAAACTTCCCGGAACTCACCTGGCCCAAGTTCACCCAATTCATGGTCTCCAAACGAGATCCGCTTCAAGGTCGAAACTTCGTGCCCGAGACTCAGGCAAAGTCTGCGAATTTCGCGGTTCTTTCCTTCAGTGAGCACCAGTTTCAAGCGGGTTTCACGGCCACTCCGCTTCAAAATTTCTGCCGAAATCGCTTTCAGCACCTCGCCCTCATCCTCAACGCCCGCTTCCATCTTTAGACAGCTTTCATCCGTTACCTCACCCCGCACTTCGACGACATAACAACGGGGGATTCCGGATTCGGGATCGGTGAGAAAACTCGAAAGACGGGTGTCATTCGTCAGAAGAAGGAGGCCTGTCGTGTGCATGTCGAGACGGCCAACGGGATGAAAGGAATGAAGTTCGGGTGGAAGGAGATCGTAGATGGTTTTCCGACCTTCGGGATCCCGTTTAGTGGTCACGACACCCTTTGGTTTATGAAAGAGAAAGAGCCTTGATTCGGCCTTTTTTGTCTTCTGCCCGTCGACTTCGATATGGGCATTTTCCGGGTTCACCATCCGTCTCGGGTCCTTCTCCAGACTCCCGTGAACCTTCACTCGGCCACCTTCAATCAAGGCCTTCGCTTCGGTGCGGGAAGAGTACCCGAGCTTGGAAAGTGCTCTCTCCAGGGGGACCCGCCCGGTTTGCTTGTTGTTTTTATTACGTTTCTCCATGCTCCAGTCCAGTTTAGTCTCATTTTGACAACTTTCCCATCCTCTCCTAATCTGGGGACATGGAAAAATTCACTGCGGATAACTTCAAGAAAGGCTTTTTGATCGATGAGGAGCTCATGGCGGGCATCAGCGACAACGCCGAAGCTAGCGGATTCTACACCGCTTATGTCGTTCGCCACACCACGGGAGAAACCCTGGGGACTCAGAATTTCGAAAATCTCTTTGAAGCGATCCGCACCCTGAACGACATTCCACGGGAATGGACCTATGAAGCCATTTCAAAATGCGGCGGTGGAAACTGCGGCAATGGAAAATGCAAAGGCGGGGGTTGCGGGAAAAAATCGAAAGAAGAATCCCCATCCACGGAAGCATCTTCCTGTAGCACCGGTCAGTGCGGTTAATCTTCGAATGATTGGATGCGCTTCACGCAGGTGAAGTAACGATTCAGGTATCCCTGAAACTGAAGTCCCGACAAATAGAACAAAACTGAAAATAGAAGAAGTGAGAAGATCTGGAGTCCCCATTGGGAAAACTGGTCGACCCACAATCTCATCATGCCTGCGGGTCCTGCTTCATGAATCGACTGTTCGGTTCCACCGAGATCCAGAAACTGAAACAGGAAAAACAGCACCACGGTTGAAAGAATCGTCATGTACTTGTGCGAACGATGAATCCGTTCGATCTCGTGATCGAGATGCATGGAAACGACAGACCATTCTTTTGGAGTGAGTTTGATCTCCCGCTGCATGCGGTCTGCGGTGGTTTCACACCACTCCACTTCCTTCATGCTTTCTTCGAGCATCGCTCCCAAACCACCTTTTTTGAAAACGCGTGGAATCGCGCTCAAAGTCGGCCACAGGGAATAAAGTGCATAGGCGAACGGCGGCAGGAAGAGTACGGCATCCGCATAGCGGGTGTTACTCACGAGTGAGTACTTCTTCAATCCGTAAGTAATGAGTGAAACCAGCATTGGAAGGATCAGGCACCAGAGCACCACTGTGAACACCTTGCGATTCACCACTTCACGGCTTTTGTTCATGTCAAACTGCACCCACTGAATGAACTGCTGATAGGACTGGTGCGCAGTTTTCATCGGCCCAGGGCTCCATCCATCTTGATCACTTCTTCGCGAAGACGAATGATCTTGGTCGCCTTACCCGTCTTTTCGTCGATATCGACAATGATCGCGCCATAACCCGGAGGGCCTTCCGCCGGTTCAAAACGAGTTGGCATTTTGGTCAGAAATTTTCTAATCGCAATTTCTTTTTTGGTTCCAATCACGGAATCAAAACAACCACTCATGCCGACATCGGTGATCGCAGCAGTACCGTTCGGAAGAATGCGTTCGTCCGCGGTTTGAACATGCGAATGGGTTCCGAAAACCGCAGAGACTTCGCCATCCATGTAATAAGCAAAAGCCTGCTTTTCAGAACTGGCCTCGCCGTGGAAGTCGATCAGGATGTTTTTCACACCCTGAGCTTTCAACTTCTGAACTTCTTTTTTTGCGCGATGAAACGGACACTCGAGCGGGTCCATGAATACACGGCCCATGAGTTGAACTACGGCAAGCTTCAGATTCGGCCGGTCTCTTGCGGTGATCACGACGGAGCCGCGCCCCGGAACGAGAGGTGGATCACACTCTGGATAATTCAAGGGACGAATGAGGCGCTCGCACTTGTTGTAATAGTCGTGTGATTCAGCCTGATCCCAGGCATGGTTGCCCGTGGTGATGACATCCACTCCCATTTCAAAAAAATCTTCGGCCATTGGACGAGTGATGCCTTTTCCATGCGCAACGTTCTCGCCGTTGACCACGATGAAGTCAGGCAGATACTCGGGAACGAGTTTCTGAATCGCAAGCTTCACCGCCTGGCGACCGGGTTTCGCAAAAACATCACCGAAGAAAAGGATTCTCATCATGGGGTTACCTATTCATGACTTTACCGTGAATTTTCCACTCACCATAGGAATTCGTTGAATAGAGAGCCTGGTCTGTCAAAAGGACGTCGAGATTTTCATCCCAGGATTCCGTGGGAATGACGGCAGCGATCTGATCTTCAAAAGCCACTCCGATCCGAAGGGCTTCCGGGTGTTTGGCAAGATAGCGGTCGTAGAAACCCACGCCTCTTCCCAGACGGACGCCCTCCCGGGTGAAAGCCAGTCCCGGAACGAGGATTGCGCAAATACGGTTTGGTTCGCAGATCGGTTGGGTGGTTCTCGGCTGGAAAATCCGGTTGCCGTTTTTCAGCTCGAACTCCTCCCAGAGATCGGGGGTGTCGCGTCTCGCTTCGCGGGACTCCATCAATCCTGACTTCCAGTTCTCGATCCGGACATAGGCCACCTGAAACGGTTCGGTCCGGGCTTCGTTTTCGATATTGATCTGGGGTTCGGTCTCGAAAGGATAAAAGCTCACCACGTAACGATTTTTGAAAACCGCTGAATTGGTCTGGGAAAATTGAAGAAACTGGTTGGAAAGCCGGGAAGATTTTTCGATCAGGGAGAAGAAATCGAGCGAGGAAAGTTTCCCTTCAAACTCAGCCCTCATGACTCTCTTTTGATCTGCGATGCTCACGCCGTGGGCTGTTCCTGCCCTGCATGGGATCCGATGATTTCTTTCATCAGGGAGGTGCATTTCTGATCGAGTTCCGCACGATATTGGTCCATCGCCGCCCGGTCACGGACCAGATTGCCTGCGATTTCGAGGAGTGCGAGGGTTGCAACCTGCTGGGGACTCAGGAGCGGTTTGCCTTCCTGAATCTCGAGTACCTTCTCATTCACGATCTTAATGGCAACTGAAGCCAGCGCGGCCTCTGCCTGATCCTTGATGACAATTTTTTGACCCAAAATATTGAATTCGTGACTTGTCGTTCTCATGTGTCTCCTGCCAATTCCCAGTATAGGTATTTTTTGCCGATTGTGAAGGGTATTTCGGATTGAGAGAATGGAGAGAGCGAGGTAACCCATGGCTAATTCCACCAGCGGCGCAGGCGGCGCGGACGAAATCCGATACAAAAACTATATCCTTCAGATGGAACGCGATCAGGACGCGACCATTAAAGACAAGGAAGACCGTCATCTGGAAAAAATTTCAAATCTGGTCGTGAACCACGACACTCAGTCGAAGTCCCTTGAGAAAGATTACGAAGTGAAGATTTCCCAGGAAGCGGAAGCTCTCGAGCAGAAGCTTCAAATGGTCCGGGACAGAAATCAAGTCGTCGTAAACCAGGAACATGAATCTGGCGAACACGAGGCGGAAAAGGTCCATGGTCAGTACATGCAGAAAATTGATTCGGAAAAACGGACCGGGGACGAACAGATCTCCCGTCTTCAAGCCTATTACAAGCACGCAAGCGAAGAGCTTCACAAACAGTTTGAAAAAGAACGCGCACGGGTTGCGCACCAGACTCCAAAGGGGAACGCATGAGCAAGACCATGAATCGTAACGATAACCAGAATCCATCCAACGCTCGTCCTGCAGGCGGTCCCGCTGAAGAAGGCATGAAGATCAACGGCCTTGAACAAGTGGTTGAAATGCTGAAACATGCAGATCCTGCTTTCCGCGAGTCGCTTCTGAAAAGACTCGGGCAGCGTGATCCACAACTTGCTTACAATCTGAGACGTATTTTTCGCTGATCAGAGTTGGAAAATACCGTAACGAAGGCCACGCGTGGAAACGATGGCTTCGTTGAACGATAATTGTTCCATCACTCTCCAGAAAATCATCGCGCCTGCAAGAATGACATCGGCACGCTTCGGCTCCATGCCTGGCATCACCTCGCGTTCTTTCACGCTTCTCCATTTGAACTCTTCGACCAACCGGTGGGCATCTCCGCGGGTGATACGGAGTCCGTCGATCTGATTCCGGTCGAAACCTGGAATCCCCATTTGAATCATGGCCAGGGTCACTGCCGTTCCGGCAACTGCCACGAGTTTCGGCTCACCTGAGATCTGTTTTGAGAGAGCCTCTCTCCACGGACGCATGGACTGAAGCATTTCATCGATTGCCGCTTCACACTTCCAGAATTCATCATCAGTCGGAGGGTCGGATTTTAAAAAGCGTTCGGTCATGCGGACTGCGCCGATATTCAGGCTTTTTCCAAAAATGCCTGCGCCATCCGGCATGGCAACGAGCTCAGTACTTCCTCCACCGATGTCCATCACCACCATCTGTTTCGCATTGAAGCCTGGAAGAGCGGCACCCAGAAAAGTCGCCTTCGCTTCTTCGTCCCCGGAGAGAATCCGAAAACGGACACCGAAATCCTTTTCGATTCCGGCATAGAAAGCAGCGGAGTTATTCGCGTCTCTTGAAGAAGCCGTTCCGACCGCCTGGATCTCATTCGGTTTCACACCGAAGGAGGATGCGACCTGCACGTACTTTTGAATGCACGCACGAGCCCGCTCCATCGCCTCCGGATGAAGTTCCTTGTTTTGATCCACTCCCTGTCCGAGTCTGACAATGTTCGACTCGTCATGGAGAATGGTTTCAGAACTACCTTCTTCCTTTACGAGAAGAAGGCAGGTATTGGTTCCCAGATCAATCGACGCTTTTTTCATTGTTTCTAGTGTCCGAAGAGACCTTTGAGGCCGTTTTTCATGAGGTTCTTGCCTTGGTCCTGAGCTTTCTGCTTCAGGACATCCTGAGCACCGTGGCTCAGACGGTTAGTCGCGTTGCCCGCGAGGTATTCCGCTGTCCCACTGTAGTTCGGACAAGGTGCGCTCCATTTACAACCCACCACTACTGGAATGATCACTGGATCGTTTTCGCTCTTCGCGAGGAAGTTTTTGAATTCCTTGCCTGCGATGTTCACGGAGAGTTGATCCGCACCGGTTGTTTTATAAGTGTCGATCAGCTCCCATTTTGCATCGAGAGATTCGTCGATGAGGCCCATCTTGGTTTGACCCTTGATGTCGATCCCCTGTCTCGGAGTCGCTTTTGCAACGAAGTTCGGAGCATCCATCACGCCGTTGTTGATCGTGAAGTTACTGGAGATGTAATCATACTTCGATCCACCTTTTGGATTCACGTTCAGGTTCTTGCCCTTCAGCATCGGAACCTTGTCCGCGATTTTTCCCATGGAACCACTCAAGCCATCGCTGACCATTTTGGAAATGTTCAAAGTGGAGAATTCTGCGTTCGTAACCTTGAAATCACCCTTTGCCTGCAGGTGCTTCTTCGCAGCTTCAGTGTTGAAACTGGAGCCACCGCCTTGGAAGGAAGTGCTGAGCTTGCCGGTCAGAGTGTCCTTGAAGGATTGGAACTGAGACTCAACCGCTTTGGAGAGGTCCAGGCCGTTAAGAGTGAGGTTCATGTTGTACTGAGGTTCTTTCGGCTTGAGATCAGTCGTAAAGGATCCAGTAGTAACACCGTCAAACACCTTCAGATGAAGATTGCTCAAGGTTGCAACGAGGTTCTTGAACTGCATCTTCGCCGCGATGTCATCGATGCGGATTCCCTTTGCCTTCAAGAAGGCAATGTTGACTGAACCGTCCACGCCCATTGCTTTCAGCATTTCGTTTTTACGGATTGGATCAAGCAGGGCATCCAGGTCCTGAGGCTGAGCTTTCTCTCCGCTCGCTGGAGCGGCTTTTTCTTTACCGCCTTTTGCTGCCTGAGTATCCGTTTTCGGGAACTCGATCCACTGGTCGAGATCCATTCCTTTTGAAGTCAGGGCGAAAGTGATCTGTGGCTTGGAGAAGGAAATCAGTTTTCCGTCGAGATTCAGTTCGTTCCCCGGGCCTTTCAGGTTCACGAGGAAGTGATCGATCTTGTCGGTGGAAACGTCCACAGATCCGTTGATCACCGGTTTCGCCTTCAGATTTGGACCTTTTGCGGAGAAGCCATTCATGGTGAGTTTCGCGTTATAAGCGATCGCTTCAGGCTTTCCTTTCACGTCACCCTTCAAGGCGAGTGTTCCTTCCAGTTCGTATTCCTTCAGCATTGGAACCAGTTCAGACCAGGACTTGAGGTCGATCGGCTTGGTGCTGAAATTGAAGTTGGCGCCTGTGTCTTTCTGGAAAGTACCAGCAATGACCATTTCCGCGTTATGGAAGTGAGCTGCTGCTTCTCTCAGTTTCAGAGAAACCTGATCAAGAGTTCCATCGAATTTGAAGTTCAGGGGAACGCCTTTTTTCTTGGTGAAGAGGGTTCCTTTTTCGATGACGAGATCGTCAGCCGAGAAAGTCGCGTTTACAGTCGCACTCTTGAATTCGCCACCTGCAATCTCCGGAGTAAGAGTCGCAGTGAGTTTCAGAGGACCTTCCACTCTGAGATCGGTTCCCATTTGAGTTTTAAGATCCGCCCAGAGTTCGAGCTCGGTTTTGCGAGACAGGGAGAAATCCTTGATCCGCAGATTCAGGTTGTCGATGGTGTTGGTGAGCGCCATCGTTTCATCCTTGTAAGTCAGTTTTGCGTTCTCGATTGAAACGCCGAAGTGAGAGTTAATCGCCATGGAAGGCATCTCAACCTTGCCACCTTCGGTCTTCGCTTGAGGAGCCGGAGTGGGAGCAGCGCCTGGAGCCGGTGTCTCGCTTGCTTTCGCAAGAGATGCAACATTCAGCTTGCCGTCTTTACCTTTGATCACGGTGATATCCGGCTGTTTCATGGAAACAGTAATGAGTGGAGCACCTTGAATAACCGATAGGTAAGGCATGTCGAAGGATGCATCCTTCACGGAAACCACTTCCCGCTTGCCACTGTCGTAAACCTTGAGTCCATCAACATTGACGTGAACCTTGCCCCAGAGAGAGAGGGAAAGTTTCCCGAGCTCGATGCTTCCGTTCATTTTTTCACTTGCCGCTGCTGTGATCTGAGGACGATATTTGTCGACATCCACCAGGAACGGGATCGCAATGATCGCGACCAGAACAAGACCAATCAAACCACCGAGGACTTTCAACGCTGTTTTCATGTTTTACCCTTTCAACTTTCTAATGACCATTTCCTGAAGCATTGCCGGGTTGGCTTTCCCCTGCGTTGCCTTCATGGCCTGGCCGACAAAAAACCCTAAAACTTTTTCTTTACCTGCGCGGAACTCTTCCACCTGCTTCGGATTCGCAGCAATGATCTGGTCAATGACCGGTTCAAGCGCTGACAAATCGTTCACTTGTCTGAGTCCGAGCTTTTCAACAATGGCACTTACATCGCCGCCTTCATTGAAGAGAACACCGACAATCTGTTTTGCAGCGGTCGAGGAGATGGTCTTCTCAACCAGCAGCTTCCCGATTTCTGCGAATTGTTCCGACTTGAAGCAGGAAGCAGAAAGATCAATGGAAGCATCATTCAGCAAGCGGATTGCCTCTCCATTCAGGAGATTTGCTATTCCTTTTGCAGCGGATGGATCGGATGCCCGGATCGCGTCTTCAAAGAAGCTTGCAATTGCACGACTCGAAGTGATCTGACTCGCATCGTAGCGGTTCAGACCATAAGTCTTCACATAGCGGTCGCGCATTTCATCTGGAAGCTCTGGAAGAGATGCTCTGATCTTGTCTACAGTTGCCTGTTCGATGATCAGCGGCGGGAGATCCGGATCCGGGAAGTAACGGTAATCCTCAGCCTCTTCCTTCGTCCGCATGGAGAAGGTCTGATTCTTCTGGGAATCATAGAGACGGGTTTCTTGAATCACCTTGTCGCCGGAGAGAATCACCTGGCGTTGACGTTCGGCCTCGTAATCAATCGCCTTCTCAACGAAACGGAAGGAATTCACGTTCTTGATCTCAGCCCGGGTGCCGAGTTTTTCTGAACCTTTCGGGCGAATGGAAACGTTTGCATCGCAACGGAAGTTTCCTTCTTGAAGGTTTCCGTCGCAAATTCCAAGGGCGGTTACGATTGCATAAAGTTTGCGAAGATAAGCACCGGCTTCGACGCTGGAACGCATGTCCGGATCACTCACCACCTCGATGAGCGGAATTCCGGCACGGTTCAGGTTCACGAGACTGAAGCCTGAGAAGTGAACGCTCTTGCCTGCGTCTTCTTCCATGTGAATCCGGGTCATGCCGATGCGTTTCGCGGTTTCGCCGTTTTCACCGAGTTCGATATCGAGAAACCCCTTCTCACAGACTGGAAGATCAAACTGGGAGATCTGATAGCCTTTCGGAAGATCGGGATAGAAATAGTGTTTGCGCGAGAACACGCTTTTCAGATTGATCTTGCAGTTCGTGGCAAGCCCCGCTCGAATCGCAAACTCCACCGCTTTTTTATTCGGCGAAGGGAGCGTGCCCGGGTGACCGGCACAAACCGGAGTGGTATTCGCATTCACCGCTTCATTGGCGACGGACTCGTTTTCGGAAAGACGGGCTTTCGCGGTCGAGAAAATTTTAGAATTGGTCGCAAGCTGAACGTGAACTTCAAGACCGATCACGGTTTCAAACTCAGTATCGGGAGTCACGGCAGTTCCAAGATATTGAACGCTCATGAGCAGATCCTCTCAACAATTGTTCCCGCCTTTAAAAGCGTGCTTTCCTTGAATCTCGGTGCGATCAGGTGAAGGCCGATGGAAAGCCCCAGTTGATCTTTCCCCACCGGAACACTCATCGCTGGAAGTCCTGCCATGGAAGCCGGGATGGTGAAAATATCAGTCAGATACATTTGAAGCGGGTTCTTCGATTTTTCACCGAGCTTGAACGCCGTGGTGGGTGCCACTGGAGAAACGATCACATCCACTTGCTTGAATGCGTTTTCGAAATCCTGGCGCATGAGACGTCTCACCTGGCCTGCTTTTTTGTAATAAGCATCGTAGTAGCCACTGGAGAGAGCAAAGGTTCCCAGGATGATCCTGCGTTTTACTTCAGGACCGAAATTCGCGCGTACCTTCTTGTAGAATTCAATCGGAGTCTTCGCTTCGAGTGCAGCCTTCGGGCGAACACCAAAACGAACACCATCAAAACGGGAAAGATTTGAAGAAGCCTCGCTCACCGCGACCACGTAGTACGTCGCTACTGCGTATTCAGTATGCGGAAGGGAGACCGGAACAATCTCAGCCCCCTGATCTTTCAACTTCTGAATCGCGCCTTCGACTGCGGTCTTCACTTCGGCATCGATCCCATCGATGAAATATTCTTTTGGAACTCCAATCCGGAGTCCTTTTGCAGAAACAGTGGCGGAGTCCTGAACGACTTTCACCCAGTCTTCCACGGGTTGTTCGGAAGTGGTTGCATCGTACAGATCGGATCCCGACATGACTTGAGTGAGAAGTGCTGCGTCTTCCACTGACTTCGTCATCGGTCCGATTTGGTCGAGTGAAGAAGCGAAAGCAATTTGTCCGTAACGGGAAATGCGTCCGTAAGTCGGCTTCATTCCCACGATTCCGCAGAAGGAAGCCGGAAGACGGATGGATCCGCCTGTATCGGTTCCCAGAGCAGCGAAACAAAGATTTGCGGCAACTGCAGCTCCGGACCCACCGCTTGATCCACCAGGAACGCGATCCGGATGAGTGGGATGAAGTACGCTTCCGTAAGCTGAATTTTCATTCGAGCTTCCCATCGCGAATTCATCCATGTTCAGTTTTCCAAGCGAGATCGCGCCTGCGTTCTCAAGCTTCTGAACCGCCGTGGATGTATAAGGCGGGATGTAATCATCGAGCATTTTGGAACCCGCAGTGGTGCGAACTCCATCCATCACGAGGACATCTTTGATCCCCAGTGGGATTCCGTAAAGTGGATGAGACTGACGCGGAACTTTTCCGCCGTGCTTGCTCTTCAGATCCTGAGTCAGTGTTTCCGCCTGCTGGGTCGCGCGGTCTTTGCAAAGCGTGATGAAAGCGTTGTGTTTGCTCGCATCGATGTTCTGAAAATAATATTGGGTCAATGCCAGGGGATTGGTTGTCCCCGCATCGAAGGCATCGTGGATCTCACGGATGGTTCTGAAGTTCTGCATTCAGCCCACCACCTGCGGAACCTTGAATCCATCATGAAAGACTTCCGGAGCATGCTCGAGGATTTTTGGTTTTCCATCGGCGCTCTTCGGAGTTTCGATCACTTCATCCGGTCTCAAGCGCAAGGCATCGTCCACGCCGTAGATCATGGGTTCAACCCCATCCACGTTCACGGTGGAAAGTTGATCCACGTGCTTCAGGATATCGCCGATCGATTTCACATACTCTTCGATTTCCTGGTCGTTCAGTTCCAGGCGCGAAAGTTCCGCAACCTTTTGAATCAACGCCTTATTTACTTCGATCATAGGCCTCTAGAATATCCACAAAGCGCGGCAATTGACGACCCAAATTTACAAAGGAGTCTGGCATGCGCAATGCGCCATCTGTTAGCTTTTGGCCATGCTGAAAACCTTGTCCGTTTCTGAACTCCATGACCAATTCCAAAAACACGACTCCGGGGATTTATTCCTCGATGTCCGGACAGAAAGAGAATTTTCAGAGGGCCATATTCCCGGTTCCCGCAACATTCCGGTGAACGCCGTAGTGGGTCACGCAAGCGAACTCAAGACATTCAAAAATATTTACGTTTATTGCAAGATGGGCGGACGGGCGATTGTTGCCTGCGAGCTTCTGGGTTCACTCGGACTGACCAATCTTCAATGTGTGGATGACGGTGGCTTCCCGGACTGGGCGGACCTCGGCTACGAACAGGTCCGTTAAGATCAGTTCGTGCAACAAATGCCCTTAGAGGCGACCGGCATTCTCTGAGTAGTCACGCTCTTCAAAGAAGTGGTCGGAGATTTCCTCAAAGAACCGCGCAGGATATTGATACAGAAGATCTCCCCAGACACGGCGGAAGGTTGCCGAGCACATGTAAAGATGTTCGCGGGCGCGGGTCATGCCCACGTAGCAAAGACGACGCTCTTCTTCGATTTCGTCAGACTCGTCATCCCCTTCGTCACCCCGGATGGACGGGAACAAGCCCTCTTCCACTCCGAGCATGAAAACAACCGGGAACTCGAGTCCTTTGCAACCGTGGAAAGTCATGAGTTGAACACTGGAGGACGCACCTTCGGTATCCGGCGTTTCAGCCAGAGTCATCTGCTCAAGGAATCTTCCAAGCAAGAGCGGCTTCCGGCGCTTCACTTCTTCTTCCGGAAGGTCATAAAGCTCACGTTCCTCGAATTCCACCAGTACGGAATTGAACTCTTCCAAGTTGTTGATGCGCTCAAGCGCTTCATCCGTTCCTTCTTGCTTCAACTCCTCGACGTACCGGGTGTCATCCAGAATGCGATGATAAAGCTCACTCAGGAGAAGACCGGGCTGCGCGTGCATCCAGTTGTTCACCATTCGTTCAAAATCTTGCAATTTTTTGAGGGTTTTTCCGGAGAAAACATTGCCCGCTTCCATTTCGCGGGTGAAGAAATCCCACAAGGAACCTTGCTGGCCCCAAGCCACATCAAGCTTGTCGAGCGTGGTCTTTCCGATTCCGCGAGCAGGAACGTTGACGATCCGCTTGAAGGAAATCGAGTCTGAACTATTGTAGACGAGACGGAAGTAAGCCATCACATCCTTGATCTCTTTCCGGTCAAAGAATCGAAGGCCACCGACAACCTTGTACGGAAGTTTGGCCTGTCTTAAAAACTCCTCCACCAGACGGGACTGCGCATGCGTGCGATAGAAAACGGCAAAATCATTCAGCGCGTATTCCGGATTTTCCTGAACGAGTTTCCGGATCTCTTTCACCACGATTTCCGCTTCAAAACGGTCATCCGGCGCTTTCAAGCGGATGATCGGGCCACCCACTTCCTGTTCGCTGAACAGGGTTTTATTTTTTCTCTGAGTGTTGTGCGCGATCAGCTCGGAAGCTGCGTTCACGATGATCTGGGTGGAACGGTAGTTTTGCTCGAGTTTCACGACATGAGAGCCTGGATACTCACGCTCGAAATCCAGAATGTTGCGGATATCCGCTCCCCGCCAGCCGTAAATGGACTGATCCTCGTCTCCAACGACACAGATGTTTCCATGACTTCCATGAGCCGGGCTCCCCAGAAGTGAAAGTAAAAGATACTGCGCGCGGTTCGTATCCTGATACTCATCGACGTGAATATAGCGATAACGGCGCTGATACTTTTCAAGAATGTCCGGGTTGTCGCGAAGAAGACGGTACGTGAGAGTGATCATCTCACCGAAATCAAGCGCGTTGTTATCGATCATCGCCCTCTGATAGGCCTCGTAAACCAACGGAAGCTTGCGATCAATCCCGCGTCCGGTCTGGGAATTGGGATCGCCCGGCTCCACCGCATCGCACTTCATGCGATTGATCGCGTACTGGAAACTTTTTGGAGAATAGATTTTCTCGTCGATCCCCTGTGCTTTCACAATCGTCTTCAAAAGCGAAAGTTGATCGCTGTCATCGTAAATGACGAAAGGCTTGGTGTATGGAAGGCGCTGGGCTTCCCGTCTCAGAACCCGTGCACAAATCGCGTGGAAGGTTCCAATATCGAGTGGGCCCTGAATTTCCTGCTGAGGAAACCCCACCTCGGTCAAAAGAGCGCGAACACGGTCCCGCATCTCTCCAGCTGCCTTGTTCGTAAAGGTCACTGCAAGAATCTGCCAGGGACGAATTCTTTTTTCAGAAATGAGATAGGCGATCCGGCTGGTCAGCATTTTCGTTTTGCCGGAGCCTGCCCCCGCCAGAACCAGAAGAGGACCATCGGTTGCAAGAACCGCCTCACGCTGGGGATCGTTCAAACGCTGAACAAAGTTCGGAAGCTCATCGGAACCCCGTGCAGGGGCCGCCGGAGCTTCGGATTGCTCGCGGATGGATTCAAAATCAAAGTCAAAATCTAAGGAACGATCCATGGGGGTTCACGCTACCCGATCCCGGGTTTGCAAACAAGTTCCGGAGGCGAATAATCTACCCTTCGCGAAGCTTCTTCGCGTAGCCGGGCTTGGTCACCTGACGGGCCCGGGCGATCACCAGAGCGTCTTCCTCAACGGTTTCGGTCACGGTGGAGCCTGAAGCGATGAAAGAGCCCTGTTTCAGGGTAATGGGCGCAACCACCTGGCAATCACTGCCCACGAAGACATTGTCTTCGATCGTGGTCTTGTGCTTGCGGCTTCCGTCGATGACGCGTCCATCGAAGTTACAGGTGATGAAACCGCATCCGATGTTTACGTTCTTTCCGACCGTCGCATCCCCGAGATAACTCAGGTGGGAAACCGCCGAATGTTCGCCAATAGTCGCTTTTTTCAGCTCGACGAAGTTACCGATTTTGGAGTGGGAGTGAACCACGCTCTCTGGACGAAGGTGGGCATAAGGTCCGAGTTTCACGTCATTGTGGACGATGGAATCTTCCGCGATCGTTCCCGCCTTCACTTCGACCTTCTCGCCAATCCGCATGTTTTTCAAAACGACGTTCGGACCGATGAGTGTGCCGGTTCCGATGGTGGTTTTCCCTTCGAGAATGGCTCCCGGATAAATGGTTACGTCTTGAGCGATCTTCACCGTCGGATCCACACGGGTGGATTTGAGACAGATGAAGCGAACGCCTGCCAGCGCGTGCTTCTTCAGAATGCGGGCATTCAAAAGTTCTCCTGCGAGTGAAAGTTCATACGGGTTATTCACGCCGCGAACATCTTCCGGGCTTTCCCACACAGTCGTCTCAATCGCTCGCTTTTTTGAAACCGCGAGAGAGATCAGGTCGGTCAGGTAGTATTCTTTCTGAGCATTATTGTTCTTGAGTGAAGCCGCTCCGGTCGCCAGAAACTGGGACTGGAAAGTGTAGATCGAAACCGCCACTTCCTGAATGAGCTTCTCGCGAAGGGTTGCGTCTTTTTCTTCCACGATGCGAAGAACTCCACCTTTTTTCCCTTTTCTCACTACGCGTCCGTAACCAAATGGATCCGCTACAACCGCAGTCAGAAGCTTCAGTGCGCTTCCCCGACGGAGTGGTTCGATCATTTCCTTGATCAACTCACCGGTGACCAGTGGAAGGTCGCCTGGAAGAACAAGAACGTTCTCTTTCTTCGCAACGGTTTCCTTACCCCATCCAGACTCCATCGCGCATTTCACTGCGTGACCGGTGCCCTTTTGTTCGGCCTGCTCTACAAAATCAATTTCGAGTGGATACTTTTGAGCCGCGACCTGTTCGATCACTTTTTCCTTCTGATGACCTACAACGATTGCAACCCGGGTGTCGGGCGCCACTTCAGAAACCTTGTCCAGAATCTGGAAGAGCATCGGTCGCCCGCAAACGGGAACCAACACCTTCGGAAGTGAGGAGTACATTCTTTTACCAAGGCCAGCCGCGAGAATCAGAACAGAAGTTGCCATTCCTCTGAGTTCATCCAAAAAGCATGGAAATGTCAAAAGCCCAATACCCGACTTTTATGCTTCATCCAATAAAATCTTCACGATAAACTAATTGAACACCCTTAGAGAACCTTATAAATACTACTGAACCGTCTAAATTTTGTCGTAGCGTTAACGCGACAAAGCTCAAGGAGGAGCCCGCGCAAGTCCTGATGTTTTTGGGAAACAGGATTTAAGATGTACCGCGTTGGAACTTAGAATGGATTGTAACCGTAACGTTTTGAATGGGGGATTTAAAATGAACGTGCAAACCATCAATAAGTTCAAAAGAATTTTGATCGCAGAGCGTGAACGCCTTTTGAACAACAGCAAAGAAAGCATCAAACACGATCTGAATATTTCAACGGATGACCTTCCGGATGAAGCAGATCTCGCAGCGAGCGAAATCAATCAAAGTCTCACCTTTGAATTGCGTAACCGCGAGCGCGTAATGATCGCTAAAATCAACACCGCTCTTCAACACATCAAAGAGGGAACTTTCGGACATTGTCAGTCCTGCGAAGAACCCATTGAGAAACGCCGTCTTGACGCGCGTCCATTCTCAACTTTTTGTGTCGCTTGCCAAGAGCAGCATGAACACAAGGAAAAGGTTTACGCCTAGTTCTTTTTTTCGCCGACTTGATCAACGAGACGGATCTCATTGAATAGAATTACCCCAAACGGGTTTGCACGGAAGCCAGAAACCCGTTTGGAATATGCATACTTCAAGTTTTGATACAGTAAAGGAATCACCGGAGCTTCCTTCCACAAAATCTGCTCCAACTCACTCATCAATTTAGTCTTTTTCACCAGAGTCGTTTCTTGTCTCAATTGCTCCACGAGAGAATCGTATTTTGCATTCGACCAGCCGGTATAATTGTTCGGGCTGTTGGTTGAAAAGAGCTGATACATCATGAACGGATCACTGACCGGATTCTGCCAGCCAAAGCGGAAAATGGAGTCTGGATCAGTTTTAAGCTTCGAATAGTGGGTTTTCCAATCCACCACATCCAATTCCGGCTTCCATTTCAACTCGCTCCGGACGCGACTTTGAACGAACTCAAGGATGGTCTGGTTACGGGACCCACCATCACTCTGAATGGAGAACTCATAACTTTTTTCTTCGGGTTTCACAGGCTCTTCTCTCGGATGAGTGAAGGCTACCAGTCTCATGGATGAAGGAATGAAGAAATCTGCCGGCGATTCATCCGCCTTCAAAATCTTCGCAAGCGCCCGCTTGTTTTCCTGATTGAGGGCATCGCGGAGTGCCAGCCGGTTTTTCAATTCATTGAACGGAGGCTTCTTCGTGTTGATTCCAAGGTAAGTCACCGCTTCCACTGGAACGGTTGCGATCTTTGAAATGCTCTCAATGTCTTTCAGCTCCAGAGAAGGAATCTTGGTCAGCACGTCAACCGATCCGGCCTTCATCAGGGAATACAGATTCACATCATCCGGGATGAAACGGATTTTCACCTCATCCGGGGACGCGACATTGAAAGCCCGGAAGTTTGGATTTTTCTTCAAAGTGACATGGTCCCCGCGCCCGTATTCCACCGCCTGATAAGCAGCGAGAGTCGGTGCCATCGGATTGTGACTGTTCTGCAAGGCATCGACCATGTCCTGGCGGATCGGCGCAAATGGCGGCAGGCTCAGCCAGTTTGGGAACTGTTGATCCGGGGTCTGAAGTGTAACCACGGCTGTACGAGCGTCGACCGCTTTGGTTCTTTTAAGATCGAACTTTGGAAAGATTGAGGAGAGTGCGGCCTTGATCGGTGAATTCGCAAGGCGGGTGATCGCGAGAATGAAGTGATCGGCCATGAGTGGTTTTCCGTCACTCCATTTCAAACCTTGTTTGAACTTGAAGGTGTAGGTCTTCCGGTCCCGGCTCACACTGTAACTATCGATCAGCGCCTTCTGACGCTCCCCTTTTCCGTCAAATTCAAACACAGTCGCCATGGTGTTTGCAGCCAGTCTCAAACCCACCGCATCTTCAATCAGGAGTGGATCATATTGAGTGGGTTCCGAAGGGAACTGCACACTGATGACGGATGCACGAGAAGGGGTTGCAAATGCGGATAGCCATAACAAAACAACGCTGGTCACGAATCTAGGGGTCATGGTAAAAAGAGTAACATGGATCATCTTGCAAGCAGTCTCGAATCTTTGCTAAAAAGCGGCTCATTTGGCGCCGCATTGCTTGCGGTGGCTCTCGCCTACGCAGGTGGAATTTTGTCGAGCCTCACTCCCTGCATCTATCCCATGATTCCAATCACCATCGGCGTGGTTGGCGGAATTCAAACTCACCACGAAGAAAGAAACAAACGCGGCATCCTCATGCGCGGTCTTGCTTACGTGCTCGGCATGGCGATCATTTACGCCTTCCTGGGTGTTCTCGCAGGAATCACGGGTCAAGTTTTTGGCTCATTCACCAACACTTCCAAATGGTACTTCTTTCTCGGTATCGTGATGACACTCGCATCTCTCATGATGATGGATGTTCTTCCCTTTGATCCGCAGGCGTTTATCGATCGGGCAAAACGGGCATTAGGCATGGGCGGAAAACCCGGGCAGCAAGATGTGGAACAGGAAGCGACTCTCCTCGGAGCTTTCATTCTCGGCGCTTCTTCCGGTTTCATCGCCGCTCCTTGCACCACTCCGGTGCTGACAGCGATTCTCGCTTACATCGCTCAGACCCAGTCTGTAATTCTCGGTCTCTCACTCATGCTCTCCTTCGCATTCGGACTCGGAACCATCCTGGTTGGAATCGCGGCGTTCGCAGGCACCCTTCAGAAAAAACTTCCCCGTGCAGGTCACTGGATGACCAAAGTCAAAATCTTCAGCGGTGTCCTGATTCTGGCATTTGCGGAATATCTGTTTTTCAAAGCAGGAAAGGCAACTTGATCAATGCAAACTGAAAGCAAATCAAAACTCATTCCCCTGATTTCAATTCTCTCCAGCATCGGAGCGGCAATCTCCATCTGGCAAACGAAGGCTTACTTCGACACTCATAGCGGTCAGGCCGCTTTTCACAGTTTTTGCAATATCGGCCAGACCTTCGACTGCACCGCGGTTGAAATCAGCCGCTTTGCGGACTTCTTTCCAAACTTTCCGCTCTCCGCAGTAGCGATTGCGGGCTATCTCGTGATCTTCATCCTGTCGCTTTTCGGACTGAGCTCCCAGCATCTGAAGAACCTGAAGCCTTACCTGGTTTTCTTTTCTTCCGTGGCCCTTGTCTTCTCAATCGCCTACCTCATCATCATGGTGGGCTTCATTCAGAAGCTTTGCCTGATGTGCCTTTGCGTTGATGCAATCAACCTCGCTCTCTTTTTCCTTTGCCTGAAGCTTCCCGCTAAAGCGAAGGACGAAAAAGGTGGCATGACTCCGACCCATCTCATTGGGACCGGAATTGCAGCAATGCTCATCGCCTTTCTGTTCACAAAGGGACTTGATCCTTACGCTGAGATGAAAAAAGAAGACGTGACCGATACCATCGACAGCGTTCTGAATGAACAATCGGTTCAAATCCAGATCCCAGCCGATGCACCTTTCGTTGGAAATCCAAATGCTCCCATCACGGTCGTGAAATTCAGCGACTACGAATGTCCTGCCTGCAAGATCGGCGCAACTGCGATTCACCCGCTCTTCAAACGCTTCCCGAACGAAGTGAAGTTTGTATTCGTAAACTATCCACTCGATCAGGGCTGTAACCCGAACATCCCACGCAAGATGCACGAGTTCGCCTGCGAAGCAGCCGAAGTGGCGATCTGCGCGACCGAACAGGGCAAGTTCATTGAGACCTACGAGACCCTCTTTGAAAACCAGAACAGTTTCTCTCAAGGCAAGATTGCAGATCTACTCCTCTCCAAGGTCAAAGGCCTCGACGAAGCGAAGCTTAAGTCCTGCATGACTCTTCCGTCCACACTCGATAAAATCAGCCGCGATGTGAAACTCGGTGGAAAAGATGCCCTGAACATCACCTCCACTCCGACCTTCTATATCAATGGCAAGAAGATCGAAGGCGTGTTGCCAACTGCGATCTGGATTCAAGTCATCGAAAAAATGCTCGCTCAGAAGAAGTAATATGTTGATTGATACGCATTGCCACCTGAATTACGAATACGACGGCGGGAAACAGGTCGCAGACCTGGTTCGCGAAGCTTCTGAAAACAACGTGAAGGCCTTGATCACGATTGCAACCGAAGAAGCGAATTTCGAGATCGTTCAAAAGATCTCGGAAACCTTCCCGCATGTGTTCCACACGATCGGTGTGCATCCGCATGAAGCCTCACTCGTAACTCCGTCGACGCTTGAAAACATGCGAAAGCTTCTTGCGCATCCGAAGTGCGTTGCGGTGGGTGAGATCGGTCTTGATTACTACTACGAGCACTCCGATCGCAACAAGCAGCAGGAAGAATGCCGCTCGCAGATGGACATAGCGCTTGATGTGAAGAAGCCTCTCGTCATTCACTCGCGGGACGCTGAAGACGACTTACTTACTCTCATCAAGGATTACGCAAAGAAAAAGACCGGCACTTATTCTCCGGGTGTCATCCACTGCTTTTCAGGAACCGAAAGCTTTGCACGCGAATGCATCGACATGGGATTTTACATCTCCCTCTCGGGCATCTTCACTTTCAAGAGCTCAGAGTCCCTTCGACAGATGGTGAAAGGCTTTCCGCTTGATCGCCTGCTCGTTGAAACGGATTCTCCGTATCTTGCGCCCGTTCCACTGCGTGGAAAGAAGTGCGAGCCATTCATGGTGAAACACACGGCACTTAAGCTTGCCGAAGTACTGGGCCGTCCGTTCGACGAGATCGCAGACATCACGACTCGAAACGCAAAGGCCTGCTTTAATCTTCCAATTTAGATTTTAGAGAAATGGCACTCCTTCTGCACTCGAATGTCTGACTAGATGCAGACAGAGTAGAAGGAACTACCTCCATTCGCGAAAATGGAGGTAATCATGAAAAAGAATAGACCTAACCGCTATTCTTATCGGAACCGAAAAAGAAAAACTGAACCAATTTCCGTAAAGAGGTTGTTTCTAAAGAGAAATATCTGGGTCTTGATCGTTCTAGCCCGATTTTTATCTTTTCTGACCGTTGTTCTGACTTACTATCACGAGCGATCCTGAGGAGACCGGGTACGGCATTAATCCGGAGCTCTCAAGGCTGAGAACTGTCTGCATCTGGTTCGATTTTCGAACCTAAGATCCGCGTTTCAAGCGAATCTTTTTCAGGATGATTTTGTTTTCTTTCGCCCGACTCACTCCCAAGTGTCCGGGCCAAATGAATCGCCATGGCTTGAAGGGTTCCACTTCCCGGATTCCCACTCTCGGTGTCACCCAGATTTCCTCCGGCCTCACGTCATCATCCACCACTTGAAACCGTCCGCGTAAAACCGTTTTCCGGTTGTCCTCAAGAGTGATTCCAAGTTCACGGGAAAGCTTGCCCGGCCCATTCAACAGCTTTGGATCATCCGAAGAAAATCCTGAAATCGGCTCAAGCCCGCGGATCAAAACTCCACCCGCCGTATCCACCGGTTCGGTCACAAAATTCAGCATCGTGTGCATGCCGTAAATGAAATAGACATACGTCCGCGCAGGCGCTTCAAACAGGGGGCTTGCCCGCGGAGTTCTTCCCTTCGATGAGTGAGAAGCAGGATCATCAGTCCGGTAGGCTTCCGTCTCCACAATCCGGGAGACCCATTTCTTTTTAGAGACGGGATCCCGAACAATCAGAAGCTTTCCAATCAGATCCCGGGCCACCAAAGGTGATTTTCTTTCAAAAAAAGAGGAATTCATCAATGATCTTCAGGATAACTCAATCCAATTCAATTCCCTCAACTTTACACTCAAGTCCCCTCAATATTTTGACGATGAGGCAAATAGAGGGTTTCTACATGAAAAATACTATTATTTTTGCAGTGCTTCTTACCGTACTTGGATATGCAACAGCTCAAGCAGAGTCTTTCGAGCACGTGACTGTTACAGGCAAATGGACCGCGCAGGACGTGGAATTTGCTAAACATAAAATCGCTTCGATCCAGACTGATCCGGGCTATTACTATTCCGGAGCTGCCGGTGCAACTCATCGTATTCACGATGTGAAAGCACAACAGGCAGTCATCGACGGTTACAGTCGTATGCCTGCTTCGACCAAGTAATCTGGTCGTCACATAAAAAATTAAAAGCGGTCCTTCTCTTTGGGAGAGGGACCGCTTTTTTTATTTTGAAAGTGAACCAGGCAACTAGAACTGAAATCCGATCCCGCCTCCGAAACTCGAAACCGAAAGAATCGGAGAGTTAAAGGAACGAACATACTCATACGACAGGTTCAAAGACCAGTGGTCAGAGATCGAGAAATCGACACCCGCGAATCCACCGAAACCGAACTCATTTCGTTCATAGCTTGAAACCATGCCGGTATTTTCGCGGTCAAACAGGAAGCCAATCGAAGGCCCCGCATAAAAATGGAATCGGTCAACTCCATACGAAGCACTTGGGTTCAAGGTGAGGGTATAGAGATTCGCACTCGAAGCCCTGAAGACATCTGTAAAAGATGCTCCCAATTCAAAATGCTCAAGAAGTGTGTAGCTGTAATCGACGGCGATTCCAGCTCCATCATCATAACTTTGAGCCATGCCTTGCGTATGATTCGTGCTTGCCTTCAGGCGAATCCGATTGTCCTGGGCATGGGCGGTTGAAATAAAACAGAAACAAGAAACAAACAGTGCGATCACATTCAGGGTCTTTTTCATGGGACTTGGTCTCCTTTTAAAATTAAAAAGCAGTGAATCAATTAAATAATGGATCTGAATTCGAGTATTAGTTAACGGTCAATCCAAGCCGTTATTGCAAGTTACCGGTGAGGAAGCTTTCTTCCTTTCCATTGCCGAGTCTCACTACAGAGAAAGGCACGAGCCCCATATTGTAGTTAACAATCACTGGAATGGGTTTGCCGACCAGAGGATGAATCATTCCAAAAAAGGCGAAACCAAGGGAATGATGGTGATTCCCGTACTGACCATTGAACAAAGGCGCAGAGTCTTCATGCTGGGAAACCTTGTTCTTTACCGAAATTTGAATGTTGTACTGTTTTCCAGAGTCCGTCAGCGTCAGCTGCAAATCTCCCGAGTTCTGATCGTCGGCTCTTCTTCCCTCTTTGTAATTCGGACACTTCTGACGGGTGACGCTTCCCTGAACTTCGCCTTGCGGCTTGATCCCGACTAGCAGCTGAAAAGCATCGGCAAGCGCATGAGAATTAATCTCGGTTGGTGAAACCCCTTCTCCCGGAAAAGGAGTCGCGCCCGGAACCGGAATGTCATTATATTGCGTCCGGAGAACATATTTTTTGGAAAGGCCGGGATTCGCAAGCAACTCGGCATCCGAGTCGATGACTACATTTTCCGGCATGATCGGTGGAGTGATGCCCTGCCAGACGTTTTCCTGTGCTTCTTTCATGTCGAGCAAAACCCACGTATACAAATCGGTGCTCATAATGGTTCTGTCGACATGGTTGTTTCCAAAAACATGCCCCATCTCGTGCAAGATCACCTTTTTAAACTGATCATTGACTGTGTACTGAACTTTAACTGCACAGGTGTCACATGCCCGTGTGTTGACCGGAGTCGGCCAGATGGGAAGATGAGACTTCGAATCGATGGCGCCCTCTGGTGCAAGCCAGATGAATCCCTTTTGCCAGTACGATTTCTCATATCCGGAAAAAGCGGCAGTGGCAGCCAGAGGACGAATCATTTTTTTAAGAGTTGGTTTAATCGAATCGGGAGTGATCCCCAGAAAAACATGAAGATCATCGCCATCCGAGCATCCCTTTTTAACTCCAGCGACCTTCAAGGAAGCACCTTCTGAATCGCTCGAAGCTGCATAAGAGACATCTTTTGCGACGATGTAATCCGCCCAGGATTGAAACGCCCATTTCAAAATGCTTTCCACATCAGAATCGGAGACCTTGAATGCAGGACCTTTCTCGTAACAGATCTTCACTCCCTGAGTGGTCGGGGTCTTGGTCGCGAACAGGATTTCAGAGAGCACGACTTGATCGGATCCGCCGCTGGTCTCTCCTCCGTGGGGCGCCGGCTTTCCAAAAGCGACAGATGCAATCGAAAGACTCGAGACAAGTAGCATGAATGAGAGGGACAAACGGGATAGCATCAGTTCTCCAGAGTTAACGCGGAGCATATAATTGCTGTCGGGTTTTGAAAACATAAATTTTCCTTCCTTAAAATCCAGTGGCTTGAATGAGGTTTTAATGGATTTAGGGATAACTTTCTGCATCATTTTAATTAAAATAAATAGATATATTTAAGTTTTAGTTAAATATGATATCTAAAAACTCATGCATGCGACGGTATTTGATTTCAATGGCTACAAGGAATTCCTCGCCAGCCATCTCCAATCCCTTCCTCATCAGGGACACGGAATGCGCTCGAAGATAGCGGCGGCCATCAATTGCCAGTCAGCCTATCTCTCTCAGGTTTTAAATGGGTCCGCCCAACTGAGTCTCGAACAAGGCGAACGGCTCGCGCACTTTCTCAAACTCGATGACGAAGAAACGGACTTTCTTTTTCTTCTGATTGAACTCGAACGTGCAGGAACCCAGAACCTAAAACGAAAGCTCCAGGAACGAAAAAAGAAAGTTCTTCAAGACCGGACGGACTTGAAGAAGCGACTCGATTTCACTCTTTCCCTGAAACACGCGGAACAGATCGAGTACTACAGTTCCTGGCTTTACGGCGTGGTTCACCTCATGACATCCATGCCCGCACTCCAGACTCAGGAAAAAATTGCAGAGGCTTTGAAAATCGAACCCGTCTACGTGCAGAATGTTCTGAACTTCCTGCTTCGTTGCGGCTTGGTCGAGAAAAAAGGGAATCTGTTCGTCAGTCAGAACATCAGTGTGCACCTGGGATCAGACTCCACACTGATACGGCAACATCATACAAACTGGAGGCTTCGTGCCGTTCAATCGCTCCAGCACGAGAAACTGAACGACCTTCATTACTCTTCAGCGGTAAGCATTTCTTATGAAGACGCGCCGGTGATCAAAGAGATTTTAACAAAGGCGATCGAGGAAGTTCGAAAAGTCGTAAAGCCGTCTTCCCCTGAAAACGCAGTCTTTTGCTACAACGTAGACTTGTTTGAATTGTATTCGGCCCTGTAACGAATGATCCGGGCAATCAGCACCTGAATCCAGTAAACACTCAAGCATGAAACAAACGCGGTTGCCCCGAGTGTCCCACCCACTCCGCCCTGAAAACGAACGAATTCGATTTTCTTCAGTAACGCGAACAAGAGCGCAAAGAGAATGCTTGCCGCGAGAACGGAACGTTCTTTCAGACGGGACGGCTCACTCATTCCCACAAACGCTGCCCCATAAAAGGTGGTCTGTAGCGAAGAAAGAATCCCACCCGATAAAAGCGAGGAAACTCCGAGAAACACAAGAGTACTCAATCCCGCTGCACGAACCGGACCCATTTTTCGCGAATGCGTGAGCCAGTAAGTGGAATGAGCGGCAACCATCGAAGTGAGAAGCATCGCTATCAGGTTCATGCAAACACCTTCAGCAACACAGCGAGCATCGAGGAAAGAAACGCCACTGCTCCCATTTTTCCGCCAAATCCGACCAAGCGGGGCTTTAAGGCAAAATAGATCGTTGTTCCAACCACGGAAACCAGAAGAACCCGATAATGATCTGTCAGGATCAGCGCTGAACTCATTCCCGCAAATGTGCCGGCAAAGAAAGCGGCATGGATGCCCTTCCGCTCAAAATCCCGAGGCAAAGGGATAAACGTGCAGAGAAATCCCAATAGAGCGGATGACAAGACTGCGCTGAATCCGAGTTGCCTCTGCAAAAGATAACAGCCCACGCACCCGAGATAAAAAGCCAGACCCTTGATGAACCAGAGTTTCATGTGAACCAATAAGCCCAGAGAATCAAAACCAGTTGAATCGGAAGACGCCAGAAAAGCATTCGATCCGACGTGCGGAAAGCGGCTCCGCCTTTTTGATACATGTAAATATTGGCAGGAAAGACGGCAAGCAAAAGAAGGATGATTCCCCATGCGGCCAGGGCCTGGGTCGCAGGAAACAGAAGTGCCACGCCTAATACCACTTCCGCAACTCCACTCAAAAAAACCATGAGCGCGTGAGCGGGAATCCAGGGCGGCATGATCCGGAGATACATTTTGGGTTTCAGAAAATGAAGAATCCCGGCGACAACGTAAAGGACAGCCATGAAAATCAGAATCAGATGCTTCGGGTTCAAAAGGAAGAGCTCCTCATTTTCTTTTTCTCGGAATGTTTCTTTTTACTCGCTTCATTCCGTTTCCGGCTCGAGAAGCTTTGTTTCGTCTTCTTCCGCTTCTTTGGCTTCACCAACGCCGCAGTCACCAATCCGCGAAAGCGCTCAATACAGTCTTCCCGGTTCCGGATCTGATCCCGGAAGGAATCACTGGAGAGCAGTAGCTCCCCTTCCTGATTGATCTTGTTTTCAAGTTTGACGAGAAGAAGCGCCCGCTGCTCCTCGGTAAGGCTTGGACTTTGAAGCAGATTCCAGCGGAGGAGCGCCTTGCTATTCACTTTATTTACGTTTTGACCCCCCGGTCCCGAACTGCGCGCATAACTGAATTCCAACTCCGCGAGGGGGATCCAGACATGGGGGGCAGCTTCAAGATAGGCGTCTCTGGTCATGATTTCCCCTGAAAATATCATGACTTAGCCAAAGGCAAAAGAATTCTTTCCCTGATTATTAAATAAGTGTGGTTTACTATGTCGAAGATTCATGATAAAACTCCTTTCAGAACCAACCCTCTGCTTTTAGGATTTAATCATGAACTCGATGAAAAACTTGCTGATTCTCACCACCACCCTCGCTGTAACCGCTCCGGCATTCGCTTATGATCCGGTTGGAATTCCCAACTACGAACAAGTGAATGCGAATCTGTATCGCGGCGGCCGTCCGGAACAAGCCGGACTCGCGGAACTCGCAAAGATGGGGGTCAAGACCGTGATCAACCTTCAAGGAGGCGATCTTCGCTCTGCCTGGGCATTCGTCGACCGTCGCACTGAACCAGGTGAGTTGCCGGAAAATATCGCAATCGAAGGCGAACAGGTAAAAGCCCTTCACATGAATTACATCAACTTCCCAATCGACTCTGTGGACAAGATCGACGCACAGGAAGATCAGTGGATTAAACAGATTCTCGTCGACGTTCAGAATCCGGCATTACAACCGGTCTTCGTTCACTGCGAACACGGAAAAGACAGAACCGGTTTGATCGTGGCATTGGAACGCGTTCAATTTGAAAAGTGGTCTCCGTCAGATGCGCACGCAGAATGGGTTCGCATGGGACATGATCTCAAGGCTCAGATCTTCACAGGTAATCTTGATCGCTACTTCAATACTCAGGTCAAGTGAGCCAGTAGAACTCCGGTTGCAACCGATACGTTCAGGGATGTAACACTATCGCCTTTCGGGGAAATCGCGCACATCATGTCGCACGCTTCTTCGGTCAGACGGCGAATGCCTTTTTCTTCGTTTCCGAGAACCACGAGCCATGCGCGGTCTTTTTCAATCTTATGAAGCGGGTTTTTGGAATGCTCGGAAGTACCCAGAAGCCAGAGACCTGCCTCCTTCGACTTGTCCAGAGCCTGTTTTAAATTGATCGCATTCACAAACGGAACGGTCTCAACACCTCCGCAGGAAATATCGTATACAGTGCTCGTCATCGGCGCAGAACGTTCAGTCGTGATGATGATTCCCTTCACACCGAAGAAAGCGGCAGAACGGAAGATCGCACCCAGATTCTGAGGATCCTGAAGACAGTCGAGCGCAAGCCAGACACCCCGAGAAGATCCATCGACATCTTCAAACAAAGTTTCAATTGGAATTCCGCTCTTTTGTTTGATCAAGGCACCATGACCGCTTTCACGGCCAACAAATCTGGTTTCAGACTTTTCGCCGCGTCTGCTGCTGGAAGGTCTTGAATTCCGGGGGCCGGAGGAATCACTTTGCGCGAGACGGATCTTGTTCCGGGCCGCCAGCGATTCAATCTGATCCCAGACGACATCCGGTTTTTCTTTCGGAAAAGCGATTTCAAGAACTTCACTCGGCCGGTTTTTCAGGGCCTGAAGAATGCTGTGGGGATTACGGATAAAAATTTCGCTGCTCATGAAATGTCCTTTAAAATTTGTTCTACGACGGCACGTGGATCCTTACTCTTCGTAACGGGACGACCGACAACGATTGCTGAAGCACCTTTGGCCATCGCTTCAGCCGGTGTCATCACCCGGCTCTGATCTCCACTCTCCGCCCCTTCGGGACGAATGCCTGGAACCATCAGATAAAGAGTGGGATATTTTGCACGAATCGCTTCCACTTCGTGTGGAGAGCAAACCATGCCTTGAACACCCTTATGTTCGCTTGCCAGTGCTGCAAAGTGCATGACTGAATCTTCAATGTTTCTGACACCGCTCAGTTTCGCCATGTGGGAAACATTTGCCACCCATTCTTCCTCTTTGAAGGAAGTGAGCACGCTCACACCGAGAATGCGGGGCTTGGTGATGATCTCACCCGT